>ERZ791871.214-NODE-214-length-86964-cov-13.615218_pt1 | contig 86964 bp, 59 predicted proteins | sample MGYA00510280_ERZ791871 | MGnify/ENA primary metagenome ERZ791871 (study PRJEB30046, sample SAMN00792111) | human gut metagenome | study: EMG produced TPA metagenomics assembly of the A metagenome-wide association study of gut microbiota in type 2...
CACAACAGGTTTTGGTTCTGTTTGTCCAAGTTCGAATCTTGGTAGTCCAACAATCTAACAGTTTAGAAGATACAAAACCCCGCAAAATATTTACTTTTGCGGGGTTTTTTGTAGCCTTTAGCGAGAAGGTGTTTTGATACACCTTTCATGAAGAGCGTCACTTAATAGTGAAGGATGCTTCCAGGTTTGCGTTGGAGTCTCCGCCTATCCATAGTTTGTACTCACCTTTTTCTTGTCCCCAAGTCATATCTTTGCGTGTGAAAGAGAGGTCTTCGGGAGAAAGGTTGAAAGTGACTTTCCGGCTTTCTCCGGCTTTAATCATGATTTTCTTAAAGCCTTTCAGTTCCTTGACCGGCCGTGTCACGCTACCCTTCATGTCACGTATGTAAAGCTGTACCACTTCTTCACCGTCTACATTTCCGGTATTGGTGACATTGACACTGAACTGAAGGGTATCGCCTTCTCCCGCAATGACGGACGAGGGCTGGATATCCGAATACTCAAATGTAGTGTAACTCAGACCATAGCCGAAAGGATAAAGCGGCTCGTTCGGACAGTCGATATACCGTGACTTATATTTCTCGCTCGATACCGATTTTAAGCCCATAGGACGGCCTGTATTCTTCATATTGTAATAAAGAGGCACTTGTCCTGTGACCAGCGGAAAGCTCAGTGTCAGTTTGCCGGAAGGGTTGTAGTCACCGCTGACAACTTCTCCCAATGCCGCTCCCGCCATTGTACCGGGATTCCATGTGAGTAGGAGAGAGGATACCTTTTCCGTCACCTCTTCCAACTCGATGGGACGTGCCACAACAAGCAAAACAACGATGGGCTTTCCTGTTGATTTCAGTTTCTCAAGCAGTTGCATCTGTACTTCCGGCAATTTGAGCGAAGTCATGCTGGCTGCCTCACCGCTTTCCTTTTGCGACAATCCCATTGTGTAGAAGATTACATCCGCCTTTTGTGCTTGTACCACCGCCTTTTTGAAGCCATCGGGAATCTCTTCATGTATCCGGCAACCGGGAGCAAAGTAGATATTCTGTTTTCCATATCTCTCTTCCAAACCTTCCAGGAACGTAACTGTACGTTTCGGTTCCGGGGCCAGTACCCATGAACCCAGCATTTCCCGTTTATGGTTGGCAAAAGGACCGATGATCGCAATCTTCTTTCCTTCCTTTACGGGAAGTACGTTATTGTTGTTCTGCAATAATACCATTGACTTTTTTGCCAGTTCTTTGGCAGCCAATAGATTGCTGTCATTGAATATAGTGCTCTTTTCTTTCTCTTCACTGCCGTAGCGGTAAGGATCGTCGAATAGTCCCAGTTTATACTTCATCGTCAGAATCTCCGCACATAATTCGTTGACCGTTTCTTCACGTACAACCCCTTCCTTTACCAGCTTCTCACCATGGAAAAGATAAAGATTATCCACCATGCACATATTCACTCCGGCGTTCATGCCCAAAGAAGCAGCCTCTTCGTCATTGCCGGCAACACCGTGCGCAATCAATTCTTTCACAGCCGTATAATCTGAAACGACAAAACCTTTGAATCCCATCTCTTTTCTTAAAAGATCGCGCATCAGAAAGTTGTTGGCGGTGCAAGGCACTCCGTCGTATTCATTGAACGCGCTCATCACGGTAGCGGCTCCGGCGTCAATGGCGGCTTTGAAAGGTGGGAGATAAGTATCCCGCAATTCCCGTTCTGAGATGTCCACCGTGTGATAATCACGTCCTGCCTGCGCGGCACCATAGGCAATGAAATGCTTTGCGCAAGAGAGAATAGTGTTGTCTTTTGACAAATCGTCTCCTTGATATCCGCGTACCATCGCTGCTGCGATAAGACCTCCGAGATAAGGATCCTCACCCGAACCTTCGGACACCCGTCCCCAACGGGGATCACGGCTGATATCGCACATCGGGGAGAACGTCCAATGCAATCCTACGGACGAAGCTTCCTCTGCAGATACTCGTGCAAAACGCTCTATCTCTTCCAAATCCCAAGAAGCGGAGATACCCAGATTTACGGGGAAGATGGTCTTATATCCGTGGATAACATCGCATCCCAGCAACAAAGGAATTTTCATACGGGTATTCTCCATAGCCAGTTTTTGCAGTCTGTGGGCTTCCGAAGCGTTGAGAGCACCAAACAGATTCCCGCATTTTCCTTCCTTTATCAGTTCCTCGATGTTGTCTATCGAGCCCGTAGGACCTGTAACATTACCCTTGGTGGGATAGATGATCATCTGTCCCAGCTTCTCTTCCAATGTCATTTTCTTTAAAAGAGAATCTACTTTGTGGGCGATTATCTGATCGGAGTTATCAGTCGTGCGCTGATTGCCGCACGACGATAACGTTAATAAGCTAAAAGCAGCTACATACAAAAAAATTCGTTTCATAAGTCTTATCTGTAATATTGGGTTTGTTTCACATTCAGCATATCTGATAACACAGTGGTAGGAATAGGCATGGTATAATTGCGCGGGAGTTCCAGTTTGTTGCAAAGAGGAATCATCGTTCTGAAATTCTCTTTGGTAATCGGGAAATTCGGTTTGTTGATGGCTCCCCACCCGTTTGTATCATTCAGATGTTGTTCTATTCCGTTGAACTCATCGTTTACTTTAGCATCCATAGCCGCCATCATATAGCCCGGATGCAACTTATCTATGCGTACCAGTTCATAGTAACGGTTGCTCCATTCAAGTGCTATCTCAAGACGCTTGTCTTTCCATATCTGTTCCAATAGAGCTGTACCCGATGTTGACGGAGAATCTTTCAGGTTTGCCCGGTGTCGTACCAGGTTCAGCCATTTTACGGCAAGCCCCTCCTCACCGGCATAATAAGCGGCTTCCGCTCCTATCAGTAGCACTTCTCCCATGCGGAGCAACTTCAGGTTGCATCCTCCTAAGTTCGTTTGCGGAGTATCACCTGTTCCTACCGGTTTCTCCTGTGCGGCTTTCCGTGAATAGCGGTTCGGCCATCCGGCAGCCAATAAGTTCTTGTTGTTGAAGGCTACCCCGTTTATCCGGTCACCGTTTATTTTTCGGAACGGACTGCTGTTCTCGGGATGTTTCATACCGCTGAGCGGGTTAGTGACCCCGAACAGGACGGTTCCGAAGTAACGGGTATCGATAATTTCTCCCGTGCTACCGTCCGTTTCATACTGATTGATGAGATTCAGCGTAGGGGCTACACGTCCGTATCCGTTGTATGATCGGGGTTGGGAAGGTCGCCATCCGGCGAAGCGGGTATCTCCGGTAGAGGTGGACTCCGTACCTATCTCGAACAAGGACTCCGAGCAGTAATTGCCTGCCCTGCGGAATATCTCTTCAAAGTTATTATGTAGCGGATAATCCTCTTCCATTGCTTTCACTATTTCCACAATCTCCTCATAGCACTTGTCCGCTTTCTCCTGATCATGATTGAAATAAATCTCGTTGGCCGCCTGATATAGCAAGGCCTTTGCCAGCAAGCCTTGTGCTGTTCCCAGATGAGCACGTCCTTGCCAGTCGGTAGTGTAAAGCTCCGTCCATTCCTGTTTGGTGGGAATATACTTCACGGCTTGGCGCAAGTCCTCCACAATATAGTCATAAAGCTGCGTCACAGACTTGTCATTGGTCAGCCGGGCATATTCGGCAGGAGTGATGTCTCCCTCTTCGGGCAGGATAACCACCTCTCCGAACGTATTGACAAGCATCATATAGAAGAAAGCGCGCACTACTCTGTTCTCGGCAATCAGCCCGTTCTTATATTTGTTCATGAACTTGTCAAAGTAGCTTTCCAGTGCGCGTATATTGATATTTGTGCGGTCTATTCCCTTGTAACTTGCCGTCCATATATCATTGATATAATTGGTGGAAGAAGGAGTGATTCCGTAGAAGTTCTGAAACTGATTATACAAGCGGTTGTGCGTGATTCCTCCGGCGTCGCTGAGTATGGAACCCCTCAATGCATTATCCGAAGCGATTTCTCCCATAGTACTGAAAGCATCGCCTTGCCCTTCCCCTAATGTGAGTATGGCACTGTAAACAGACGAACTGAGTTTGATAGGATCGTTCAGCGATACGGAGGGAGTCATATTATGTGCCGGTTTATCCAGAAAGTTATCCATACAGGAGGATAAGAATCCGGCAAGCAGACCGGTCATCACGGTGGTTATAATGATTCTTTTGTTCTTCATGATTCTTGTTTTTTATCGTTTAGAAAGAAAAGGAAGTACCTACTGTAAATGTACGGTTGTCAGGGTATAATCCGAAATTATCGATACCGCCCCTGTTGGCATTGCCCGTAGCGCCGATATGTGTCTTATATCCCGTTGCTTTGGTGAACGTATGTAAATTGGCTCCCGACAGGAAAATGCGGGCGTTCCTCATACGAATCTTTCTCAGCAGCTTGTGGGGGAAAGCATAGGAGAGCTGTACATTGGCAATGCTCAGGTAGTCTCCGTCCTCGATGAAATAGCTGCTGTCCATAGATGAGGCGTCTCCACGTACAAACACACGCGGGATATGATAAGATGTACCTTCACCGTGCCATGCACCGAGCATATCGGTTGTGAAGTTCTGTTCATTCTGGCGGTACTGGGTGCGTCGGTTATAAATCTTATGCCCCAGTCCGCTGGTGAGGTCTACTATAAGCGTGAACCCCTTGTAGGAGAATCTTGCATTGAACCCAAGCTGTACTTTCGGGATATAAGAACCCAGATAAACATAATCGTTGGTATCGATCACTTTGTCACCGTTCACATCCTCAAATATCAGCTCGCCCACACGTGTGCCACTTATATGAGGCAGACTTGCCAATTGTTCGTCATTCTGGAAGACCCCGACAGCTTTGTATCCCCAGAAGCTGCCGATAGGATAGCCCTCCATTGTACGGTTGGGAGCATTGCTGATACCACCGATATTATCGTTGATTTTCTTCACATTGTTCTTGACGGTAGAACCGGTGAAAGTGAACATACTGTTTACCTTTCCCAATTTAGGAGAATAGGCTACATTCCACTCGAATCCTTTGTTGGTTACCGTTCCGATATTGCTTGTCACGTTAAACTTCGACGGCTGAATCAGTAACGGCATCATAACCTTCGATGTCTCTTTGTGGAACCAGTCTACCGATACGGAGAGAAGATTGCGGAAAGCGGCGAAGTCGATTCCCAGGTTGAAAGATTTCATCTCTTCCCATGACAGGGTAGTGTCGTACATCAATCGCAGTGCGTCCGTAGAATAAATGCTATTATTAGGTCCCGTTACGATATTCACGCTGTTGGCGTAGAGTGTCTGCGCATTGCTCACCCCTTTATCGTTGCCGACTACTCCGTAGCTCGCTCTGAGTTTCAGCTTGTCCAACCATCGCGTACCTTTCAGGAAATTCTCTTCGGACATCGTCCAGCCCAGTCCCAATGACGGGAAGAACCCGTAGCGATTGTCCTTAGGATAAGCGGACGAACCGTCCACACGTCCGGTAGCTATAACATTATAACGTCCTTTCAAGGTATAGGTGATACGTCCGAGATAAGACACATAACTCTTTTCCGAGCCACCGTCCTCACCGGTAACGGTTGTTCCCTGTCCTGCGTACCATAAGTTCTGGTTCTTCCAGGCTTCCCACGGAAGTCCGGTAGCAAACAGATTGGCATACTGTGTGCGGTAATATTGCATGGTGAATCCACCCATGACTGTCAGCCGATGGTCTTTCTTGTGCAGATTGTATGTCAGCGTGTTTTCCAACTGCCATGAATTGTTGTTGAAACTGTTGTGGGTCAGTCGTGATATTTTGTAAGGCGAATTGGAGTCTTCCACGTTCTCCATGAAAGCCGGAAGGAAAATCTTCTCTTCCCCGTTGGCATACGTTGTAGAGAAAGCAGTCCGGAACTTCAACGGCTTGATGATATCCCATTCCAGAAAATAATTACTGTTGAACCGGTTCGTTTTCCGGTAGCGGTCGTGCGTATAGTAGAGCAGGGCATACGGATTGTTGTCTCCTCCGTTGAAGTCGTTCTCACTATCACTGTCCCCTGTCAGATTGTACACGGGGGCATTCGGCAATCGTTTTCCTGTGAGTGAGAAGACGTTGTTGTCCACCCCTCCCTTATCGTCCGTGGTAAAGATCATATTCACTCCTATTTTCAGATTCTTGTAGAGCTGATAAGAAGCGTTGACTTTGGCATTCAGGCGTTTGTAATCAGTATATTCTATTACACCCTCCTGATGCAGATAACCCAATCCGGCATAAAAGTTGGCTTTCTTTGTGCTGCCCGATACGCTAAACTGATAATTGCCCGTCAATGCTGTGCGGTTGGCGAGATCCTGCCAATCGGTACCTGCGCCTGCCGTCTCCCAATCCGGATAAGGAATGGAGTTGATAGCGTCCGCGTTCTGATAATTATCCGCCAGATATTCCAAGTTGCGTATCTGCTGGTATTGGCTTGTGTTGGCGAGTGGCAGCAAGCGTTCCATCTCTGCCAGAGAGAAGCTGGCTGATGCATTCACACGGGTGACACCCTGCTCACCGGAACCCTGCCGGGTAGTGGCGAGAATCACTCCGTTGGCTCCTCTCGAACCGTAGATAGCGGTAGCCGAAGCGTCTTTCAATACCGTGATAGATAAGATATCGTTCGTATTGATGGCATTCAGTTCGTCCAGTGTCATGAACTGCCCGTCTACAACACAGATAGGTTCGGAATCATTGTACGAACCTACACCGCGTATACGGACAGAAGCCGTTGCACCCGGTTCGGAAGTGCCTAATACTTCCATTCCGGGAATCTTGCTTCCGATGGCGTCAAGCAGATTGACAGTCGGTATTTCGCTCAGTTCTTTGCCGGAAAGGGTGGAAATTGCTCCTGTCAGGTCCTCTTTCCGTTGCGAGCCGTAACCTACCACTACTTCCACCTGCTCCAGTTGGTTGACAGCCGGTTCCAGTTGTACACGGAGTTTTCTCCGGCCTTTCAGCTCTATTTCGCGTCTTTCATAACCGATGAAAGAGAAAACTAATGTAGCTCTTGGACCTGCTTTGATGGCGAAGTCTCCGTTTACTCCGGAGGAAGTGCCCCGTTGGGTCCCTTTCACTTGGATGGATACGCCGGGAAGCGGTTCTTCCGCTTCGTCGAGCACCACTCCACTGATTTGAATATTCTGCGCTTGCAACAGACTTGCCATTACAAGCAGGCAAATCGTAAACAGCGTTCTATGCATTGGACTGAAATACATATTGTTCTTCATATTTTTCTGAGTTTAAGACTACTAAGGTGATTATAATTACTCCATGCAACGCTGAGGAACCTTGTACTGCTGTTGCAGTCTGGTGAGTTCCTTTTTCAGCTCCGCCGTTATTTTCTCCGTTCCTTTCTGACCGTAGATATTGTGCATTTCCATCGGGTCATTTTTCAGATCGTAGAGTTCCCATTCCTTATCCTGATAGAAATACATCAGTTTATAGCGCTCTCCCTTTACTCCGTAATGCTTGTGAACACTGTGGAAACCGGGAAATTCATAGAAGTGATAGTACAGGTACTTTCTCCAGTCCGGAGTTTTCTTGCCCTCCAGCAACGGGAGGAATGATACGCCCTGCATCTCTTTCGGGACATCAATACCGCACATTTCCAGGAAAGTGGGAGCGAAGTCTATATTTTGTGTCAGTTTGGTGATATGCGTGCCCGCTTTGATTTTCGGAGGGAAGCGCATCATCATCGGCATTTTCATGGATTCCTCGTACATAAACCGCTTGTCAAACCAACCATGTTCGCCGACGTAGAAGCCTTGATCGCTGCAATATACAATGATTGTATTGTCGAGCAATCCCTCTTTCTTCAGATAATCGAGCGTCTTGCCTATGCTTTCGTCAAGGGAAGCGATGGTTGCCATATATTCGCGCGCATACCGTTGATACTTCCAGAGAGCGAGGTCTTTGCCTTGCAAATCGCGTTCCCATAGAGAGTTGTTCTTCTCACGATAGTTATCGTTGAAACGTTTCCATTGTTCGGGTGTCATACGACGGTTGAGGTGCTTCCACGGATCGAAGCGCAGCGAATCGCTACCTTTGGCTACGTTCATTTTCAGATCGTGCCCTTCGTACATATCACGGTAGATATTCATTTTCTGTTTCTGTGCCGCTTTACGTCCTTCGTAGTTGTCGAAGTAGTTGGCGGGCACGGGGAAGTCCACGTTGTCATAAAGATGATAATGACGTTCGGCAGGCCACCAGTTGCGGTGCACGGCTTTGTGGTTCATCATCATAAAGAAAGGCTTGTTCCGGTCGCGGTGTTCCAGCCAGTCTATGGTCTTTTCGGTGATAATGTCCGTCACGTATCCGTCTATGCGTACCGTATCGTTCTCGGTGATGAAGTCGGGGTTGTAGTATTCTCCCTGATCGTTCAGGATAGTCCAATAATCAAATCCGGTAGGCTTCGTCACCAAATGCCATTTACCGATCAGAGCGGTCTGATAACCGTTCGCTCGGAATATCTTCTGTACCAATAGTTGCGAGCCGTCGAACTTGTTTCCGTTTCTCATAAATCCGTTGGCATGGCTATACTTTCCGGACATTACCGCAGCGCGGCTGGGACCCGACAGGGAATTGCAACAATAATTGGCTTCGAAAAGCGCACCTTCGTTGGCTATCCGGTCAATGTTCGGAGTAGGTGCCAGGCGTGAGAATTCGGAGCCGTATGCACTGATGGCCTTCTCTGCATGGTCGTCCGACATAATAAAGAGAATGTTGGGAGCGGACTCCTTCGCTTTGTCTTGCGCATGAGTGCCGACAAGTGGGAGTAGGGGAATCACTGCTCCTAATAATAGTTTGTTCTTGGCTACTGTTTTCATAAGTTCCATTAATTTTTCGTTGTGATGCAAAGGAAAGAATTGTTCGACAAGGCATAAAAACAAGCAGTGCCATTTGGTTACGTCAGACCGATTTTTCTTAGGAAAACAGCTACTACATCACTACTTCACTTCTCTTTTTTTAATTGATAAACAGTTGATAATTAATGATATGTGATTACCCTATTTATAAAACATGAAAGTAGTCTGTATGCTTAGATATCAATGAGAAACTGTACCAGATCTACGCTTGAATCCAGTTCCATCTTTTTCCTGAGGCGGTATCTGGCTGTTTCCACCGCGCGCACTCCTATGTTCAGCATATCCGCCATGTCTTTGGTACTCATATTCAGGCGTAGCAAGGCGCATAATTTCAGGTCGTTCGGTGTCAGTTCGGGGAAACGTTGCCGTAGATTCCTGAAGAAGTGCTCATGAATCAGATCGAAATTGGAGAGAAACAGGTCCCATTCCTTGCCTTTTGTGGTGGCGTTGTCTATCATATCTATCAATTTCTGATAGTATTTATTGGGATATTGGCTGCCCAACATCCGTTTATGGTTCTCTATCTCCTCCTTGATGGTGAGCAGTATCTTGTTGTTCTCTATAATCGTCATGGTCGATTGCGTCAGTTCCTTGCCTTTGAACTGTATTTCGTCATTGAGCCGTTTGTTTTCAAGTTCAATGATTTGCTGTTCGCGCTCTTTGATGATATGTTGCTGTTGGCGCAGCGTTCTCCGGCGTACGCCTGCATAGACAGCAATGAAGATGATTGCCAGCAGACAGAAATAGCCGATATAGGCCCATGAACTCCGGTACCACGGCGGAAGGATACGGAATGCGAAAGAAGCGGTGGCTACAGCTATCCCTTTCTCGTTGATAGCCCTGCACTTCAGGCAATAGTCGCCTGCCGGAAGCCGTTGCATATTGATGGAAGGCGTGTTCTGCTTTTCCTGCCAATGCTTTTGGATACCGTTCTCTTCCAGTTTGAACTGAAAATAAATGTCTTCATTATAGGCAGGATAAGCTACCTGCACGTCCAGACTGTTAAAGTCGGAAGTCAGCAGGCACGGAGTGTCTCCGTTGCGCACGGGCAGGCTGTGTGTCTCGTCTTTCAGTATATTGTAAGAGGTGATATGGCTGAAAGTCATTTCCTGATTGAGGGACGGAAGGCTGTCCTCCGGCTTGTTGGGGATAAGCACGAGTACATTCTCCGCACATAAGATGGAGTGCTCCGGTGTGATGGGGACGATACTCTCGAAATCCTTGTGCATCCGCAGATTATAACTGTCGAACAGCAATACTCTCTCTATGACCGGTGCTTCGGAAGCCGATATATTGACCAGTGCCACGCCCATATCGGTGATGAACCAGTAGTAAGTGTTATCCACCTTCACAATCTGTTTGGTGTGGGCTATGAACTCCAGGTGGGTATTCAGCCGGTCGTACGGAACGATGGAGTCCGACAGGTCATTATACGTGTAGAACTGTTTTTCATTGGTAAATACGATTCTTCCGCCGACATTGAAAACACCGATGTGCGTCCGGCTTGAGTCTCCGATACAGGAGATGAATTCGTTTCCGGTGAAGCCCGTATGGTTCCGGTTCATTTTCAGCTTGTATATTCCCTTGCGTGTATGCGCTACCCAAAGGTTTCCGTTATTATCGAACTCCATGTATCGCGGATAACCGTTGAAGTTGTTAAGGCGCTGGCGGAACAGGTAGCCGCCGTCCGGTTCTACATCATAAAGGTTGATGGAATTATAACTGCCCAACAGGAAGCCTTTTCGATGTTGCGGGTAATGAATCTCCGTTCCCGCCAATGCTCCTCCTGTGGGATACATCTCGGTCAGGCGGTTTTGCCTATCCAACAGGTAGGTCGCTTTGCTATGCCCGATGATAAGTCCTTCTTCGGTTTTGAGCAGTTTCTGTACGTAGCCGCTTGGCAAGTTCATCTTTTCCGGTGAGAAATTCTGTTCCTGAGTCATGAATTCCCCTGCTTTTATTCGCCATAAACCTTGATTGGAGGCGATGTAGAGGTAATCATTCCATAGAGCGACATCAAAGATGGAACCGATACTTTGTTCTTTCAGGTAGTGGAAAGAGAAAGAATCATTGACAAAGGCGAGTGAAAGCCCCTTCTCCAGTCCGATCCAGATATTGTTGGCCTTGTCTTTAAAGAGTGACAAGACGGTATTGTGCTGTAACTTGTTCTGATGATCCAGTTTGTAAAGCAGGTTGCCTTGCGGGGTGAAACAGAGCAGGCCGTTACTGCGTGTTCCTGCCAGCAGATTGCCGTTCTCCGCATAAAGAGCTTCGTTATTGCCGATGATATCCGGTGTCTTGTTGATGGTCGATTGCGGGATGTATTTCCCTTGATCGTAAATCCAGAATCCTTGATTTTCTGTTTGGATGAGCAAACGGTTGCCTTCATAAGGCAATATACTGCGGACAGGGCTTTGGAAAGGGGCAGAGGAGGTGGGTAACTTGGTAAGGTTGTTCTTCTCCAGCAGATAAAGTTCGTCCTGAATCACCGCATAGATTTGGTTATTGACTTTATAAAGGCGTTGCATCATGTTTTTCATCGGATAGAAAGCAATCTTCTTCGATTGGGTATCGAAAGAGAAATAACCGGCAAAAGACTGGAAGTAAATCAGGTTTTCGTCCTGTTCGATACTCCATATATCCTTGTTCTTCAATTCCTTGTGTTGGAACAAGCTGGAGATAGAAGTGTAGACTAGTTTGCCATATTCGTTTCTTTCAAAGTAACCGAACTCTTCGTAGCTGCCGATATAGATACGGTCGTCCGGAGAGATATAAAGGGAACGGATGGTTCGGTTCTCGTTGGTGGTGTATGTCTGCCATGTTTTCCCGTCGTAACAGACCAGGCCGTTACGGTTGGCTACATAAATAACGCCTTTGCTGTCTTGTCCGATGTCCCAATTCTGGCACATCACTTCCTTATTCGTGAAGTTTCTGACGAATGGAATAGAGACTGCCAGAGCGTTGGCAGAGGTTAATAATACGATAATGAGCGCATAAATGTATTTCATAGTTCCAATATCATATAGGGGATTCCTCGACAAAAATACAAAACTTTGGGTAGGATGCAATGTAGAGTGCGAAAACATTTGTAATATATGTCGGCTTATTTTAGGCGGAATCTGTATATCTGTGGGAGTAAACATCCGTATATAAACTTCCGCTCTACTACTGCCAAACTTCCTTTCAATAGGAACTAAACTTCTTTCCTACCGCACATAATCTATAAACGAAGGCTTCGTTTTTAAAAATGAAAGTTCTGTTTTTATAAACAAAGCCTTTGTTTTTATAAACGCAACTTGCGTTTATAGATTACTAGTGCGGGATTCTAAGTTTATGTTCTATTGAAAGGAAGTTTGGCAGTAGTAAAACGGAAGTTAGTTACTAGTAGACGGGGAACAATCTCCCCGTCTACTCAAACTAAACCTGCTCTGTCTTACTGACTTCTTCCCCGTTCTTGTATGCCTTACCCTTTTCAGAGGTGACGGTAGAACCTTCCAAATTATAATTGTCGTTGTCTTTGAATGACTCGTTAAAGCCTTTGGTGGTAGCTGTATCTTTACTCCAGCCTATTGCGTAACAGATGATTGCATCTCCGTTGGCATTGGCTGATAATGTTCCTAACATTTTAGAGTCTTTGACGGGAAGCTTATCGGTCAATAATGCAGGGGCAGAGTTTCCTAAGAACCCTCCGAGCCATACTGTACCTGTTGTATTAGTGGATTTGGCGGTGATGTTAGATTCTGCTTCGACTGTACATTTAGCATTGGTCATTTTAGCCTCTGCCATCATTCCACCGATAATTCCTCCTATATGGGCATTCTTTGTACCTTGATTTTCTACTTTCAGCTCTCCTTTGTAAGATAAATCACAGTTGGCAACAGAAGAACTTTTTGTGAGTTCACCAATTACTCCTCCGTTTTTAACATCATTGTTTACTGTATTTGTTACGGTAATGTTAACTTCTGAACGGATATTTCCGGATAATACCGTATTATTGCTTTGTCCTATTAACCCTCCTGTTTGAGCAGCCCCTGTAGTTGTAATATTGATATTTCCTACGATAGTCAGATTCTTTATTTCGGCGTTATGGGTATAAGCGAAGAATCCGGTACCTCCTGATGCGGTTATTGTAGAAATCTTCATACCACTGATTGTTTTTCCGTTTCCATCAAATACACCGGAGAAAGTTTTGATAGGCTCCCAGTCTTCTTCATCGAGGGAAATATCATTATCCAATTTGAAATGTTTACCTGCAAAGACCGTACCTGCTTCACCTTCTTTTGAATCACGACTGATAGCCCGTAACTGTGCAGCATTCGTAATAATCCAGGGACTTGTTTCTGTTCCTTCCCCTGTCTTGGTATAATCTTCATCCGGTTCCGGCTCCGGTTCTTCCTCTTTGGCTACGGTCACTTCGAACGTATACTGCTGTCCTTTTTCTAAAGCAACACCTTCGAGCGTACCATTATAGACTTCGCCACTTTCATCTGTAACCGCTATTGCTAACTGCTTGCCGCTTAAATCGACAGGAAAGAGGAGCACGTTTGCTTCCAATTGCTGCAAAGCCTTGAAGTCTTTCAGATTCAGTGTCACCTTATTAGTGCTCTCATTCGTAACAAACTTAAAATCTGCGGCAGAAGCCGGATAATTGTTACAATTAACCGATTTGATAAGATTCTTGCCATTGGTGCTGATATCCACAGTTGTCGGGATGACCTCTGCGGGCAATGTGATCTTTAATGTCAGGATAGCCATTTGCGGTTGGAATTCAATCGTATTGATAGCACCGTTCCCGAAGGCACTGACACCGTACATATAGTAGAATGCTGACAAATGGTCTTTCGTCGCATTCCCTTTCTGGGTAAGAACATTCTGGGTATCGGTCGGATCTGTACCGGGAGCGAGTAGGGGAGTACTTGCTGCGTTTGCTTTCTCTTTGGCTTTTCCTGCGGGATAGAAAGCGCGGATATAATCACCCTCTTCCGGTGTGGGGAACGCTTTTTTGACCGCTTCAAATGTTGCCTCGCTCACTTGGGAATCTTCGGTGTAGAAGAGATCCTTCTCGGAATCGGCTTTTTTGGCATATAAAGCGATGGTATTGTCGGTATTCCATAGCATAGGTTCAGGTATAATAGCCTCAACGGTGGTTATTCCTTGACTGCTGCTGCCGCCCTGTGCGGAATCATCATCGTCGGAACAGCTGCTGATAAACAGTGCGGTGGCCAATGCTATGGAACATTGGATAAAATTGATGGTTTTCATGATGGTAAATTGATAGGTTATTGATTATAGCTTGTCTCCGATTTCGTTTTGAGTCTTTCGGAGTGTTTCTTTTAATTCGTTTATCACTTTCTGATACTTCTTGTTGTTGTATTGGTCCGTCATCTCGTGAGGATCGTTCTGTAAGTCGTAGAACTCCCATACAGGCTGGAAATTGGGCTTGTCGATAGAACCTTTCGTTCCGCATGACTTTCCGTAGAAATAAATCAGTTTGTAGCGGTCGGTGCGCAGTCCGTAGTGGGCGGGGATGTTGTAACCTTTGAAATTCATCCAATAACGGTAATACGCTGTCTTTCTTGCGTCGGGAGCTTCCTTGCCGTTTAGAGAAGCGGAGAAACTTCTGCCGTCCATATAGTCGGGAGTCGATATGCCTGCATACTCGAGAAGCGTCGGAGCAAAGTCGATGTTCTGTACGAAAGTCTTACAAATAGTGTGCTTCGGTATTCTTTTCGGGTAGCGGATAACTAATGGCATACGCAATGCCTCTTCGTACATCAACCGTTTGTCTACGAGCCCGTGCTCACCCATATAGAAGCCTTGATCGGAAGTATAGACGATGATGGTGTTGTTCAGTTGTCCGTTCTTTTCCAGATAATCGAGCAGGCGGCCTACATTCTCGTCTATTCCGGCGATGCAGGAAAGATAGGTGCGGATGTATTCTTGATAAGCGTCCTTCACTCTGTCTTCTTTGGGAAGTTCCTTGTTGGCAAACCGCCCTCCGGAAATCTTATTGTGCACGGACTTCAGTATAGGACGGCTGTCGAGGTTCTCATACAGGTTATCCGGTTCGGGAAATACAACGCCTTTGTACAGGTCTTTGTGTCTCTCAGCCGGAGTGAATGGTGTATGAGGTGCTTTGAAGTGGCACATCAGGAAGAAAGGCTTGTTCTTGTCCGTTTGCTCCATCCAATCGATACATTTGTCCGTGATGACATCCGTACAGTAACCTTTGGTGCGTACGGCGTGTTTCACGTCGAAAGGAAGTCCGCTTTCCATAAAACCGGGATTCTCGTATTTGCCTTGTCCGGGCATGACACTGTAGAAGTCGAAGCCTTCGGGCTGTGTGCCGATGTGCCATTTGCCTACGATGGCAGTCTGATAACCGTTCTTTTGGAGTTCCTTTGCCATAGAAGGATGTCCGGCAGGGAGTTCATCGGCGAGGGTATATACTTGGTTATGATGACTGTATTGCCCCGTCAGGATAGCCGCCCGGCTGGGAGTGCTGATGGAATTGGTGACAAAGCAGTTCTCCATCTTGACGCCTTCGTTGGCTATACGGTCGATATTGGGAGTTTTCACATAGTCTTTCAGTACTGAGGCGTATACACCGATGGTCTGGAAAGAATGGTCGTCGGACATGATATAGAGTATGTTCGGCCTGCCGTCGGCGGCAAAGGCGGCTACGGCGCTCAAAGACAGGGCTGCCGTGCTTATACCCGTTTGAAGGAATGAAGTTTTCATCGTAAATTAATGTTTAAAGTATCTATTCGTTTATTGTCTTTGTACATATCCAGGCTATATGCGCGCTTACTCCATCGGTCGTAAGGGAGTTGCAACACATTGATTCCCTGCTTTATCTCGTCCGGAGTGACTTTGCGGGCTTTCTCTTCACAGTTGATTGTAAAATAGATGTCAGCTGAGGCTGCGTCAGACCAGTATCGTATGTTGTAATCCTCTGTATCCGGATGAGCGGTCAGATCGACGGCTCCGGTCTGGAGATTGACAGGGTTCTGGCAGAATCCTTCAGGATAAGTCACCGCCTTGAATCCGGCCGCTTCAAGCCCCTGTCGGATAGGTTCGCTTTGCAGGGCTAGTTTCCATATCAATCCGCTGCGGTAATTCTCGATGACGGATACGACGGGCATTACGGAAATGGATAAATATCGGGAGTCTGCCCAAGCCAAACTTCTGTTGTAGGCATCCGTAATGCCGTAAGTTCCTTGTAGATGGGGCGTTTCATAGAGCGAGCGAATGACTTGCAGGGCATAGAACGGAGTGACGGGAATTGTTCCCATAGCTCCTGTGGTGCAAATCGTACCGTCGTCGCGGCTCTCTCCGGGGGCACGGCCTTTGTATCCTAAAGGCTCCGGTCCGTAGCAAGCACTCAATCCCCAGTTGTATTCGTCATACAGATACTCTTTCGGAGCGTCGTTCAGACTATAATGGCGGTTTATCAGCGCATGGTTGGTGCAGAACTCCCAATAATCTGCATAGTTATCCTGATATAAAAAAGGGTTTATCCATAGGAACGGATGCTGCGTGGTGAAGAGCGGACCGCCTTTTTCTTCTCCGCCCAGCTCGGACGTATATCCGTAGGTGGTACGGCCTGCATTGAAGAACTTATTTCCCCGCCATCCGTTGGTGTACACATCTTCCGTAACAGCATATTCTTCGGGAGCGGAAAGCGCGAGCAAGTAAGCGGGCAAGGCTTCGCAAGGACCGGTTATCTTGAGTGGAGCAAAGCCTAAGTCCTTATCCCATGCCCAATACAGCGTCTTCTCTCCGTTGGTGTAGAAGTTCCAGTCTATTTCGTTGTGGAACTTGCTGACAAAAGCCCTTGCTTCGGTTTCCGTTGCATCTTCCGAGTTGAAGTATTCGGAGCAGATGAATAGTCCCATCATCATAAAAGAAGTCTCCACCAAATCGCCTGCCGACTGTTGTTTCTGATTGAAAGGCAGGCCTGTCCCCGTCTTTCCGTCCATCCAATGCGACCATGCTCCGTGATAGCGTTCGGCCTTATTGAGGAAAGTACACATATCCAGAAAACGCTGTGCTCCTTCCTTGCGGGTGATCCAGCCACGTTCTACGGCAACGGGAATGGCGGTTGCCGCATATGCCGACCCTGCCAATGCCACTGTGTTTGTGGAGCGTTCCGTTCCTATCAGCGCCATTTTGCTGTCTGCCTGACAGTTCTCGTAGAAGAAGCGGAAGTATCCCCGCTGTATATCGGTCAACGTCTGCCTTTGCTTCTCAGGAGTATATTCCAGCGAATCGGCAAAGTAGTTCCCTTCCGGAACGGTGGGGACAGACGGTGTCTCCGGTTGTTCCGGTGAATGGAAATCCTGCTCGTCCAAACAGCTGGACAAGACGGTGACGGCTGTCAGGAGAAGACAAAGTATCGGTTGATGGCTCATCATTCAATCAGAGGGAATTAATTCAGTTGGACTTTTACTTCTGCTTTCGGTTGGCCATTTTCCTGCAGACGGATGATGCAGCGTTGCGTATCTTTCAATCCGCTACGGTCGAACGAGAGTTGGTTGAGGCCTTTCGGGTACTTCTTTGCGGGAATCTCCGAAAGCACTTTTGTGCCTGCCTCATTGCAGATTTGGAATGACACTTGTCCGGCTTCCTCCAGATAGAAATCCAGTTCGTACATTTTGCGGTCGGGGTGACGGAGCATATCGTAGTAGCCCGTGCGTGTGTCCGCAATGGCATACGGAAAACCTGTGGGATGGACGGGCAGATGAATGCCTGCTTTTTCCATACCTTTCCTGATGTCGGGATGATTGGCGAGCAGCTTCCATAGGAAACCGCTGCGGTAGTTCTCTATCATGATAACGATAGGAGCCTGGTCGATGGCGATTCTGCCTTTGAAATACCAGTCGTCTACAAGGCTGTAACCGTCTCCGAATCCTCCCGGAGTGTGCAGCTTCGGGCAGTTATAATGCAGGTTGAGCAACATCTGTATGGAATAGAAAGGCGTGTAAGGCATGGATGAGAGGGCGGCGGTAGGAGCTATCACGCCATCATCCCGTTTCGGAGTGCGTGGCTTGTACCCTTTCTTGACGGGCTGGTTCGGTCCGGAACCGGCACTTAGTCCCCAGTTGAACGCGTCATACCGGTATTCTTTGGGAGCTACTTCCATGCAATAATGCCTGTGTATCATGGCGTGGTACGTTCCATATTGCTGATAGTCTACGTATTCATCCTGCATCGTTTTGGGGTTTATCCCTAGAAATGAATAATGGGACAGGAACAGAGGGCCGCTCAATTGGGCTCCCATGACAAAAGGATAACCGTAATGCACACGGTTAGGTTTGCATATCTTTCCGTTCTGTTGCCATCCGTTCTTGTATATATCGGCACCGATGGCGTACTTGTCCGGTGCGCCCAAAGCAAGAATGTAGGTCACCAGCGCTTCATTGTATCCATGTAGCGGTAAGGTGTACGCTCCGTTCGTGCGTTCCCACAGCCAATATAACTCTCCGTTGTGCACGAAATCGCTCCATTGTATGGTCTTGCGGAAGCTGTCTACCGTTTTCCGTATCTCTTTTTCGACGGAATTGTTTTCTGTCAGGTAAGCTTGGGCGGCATACAACCCCATCATCATAAAGGAAGTTTCTACGAGATCTCCGGCTTCTATCTGTTTACCGAACTTCACGGGCTCACCTTCCGCGCTCATCCAATGCGACCATGCGCCTTTGATACGGTCTGCCTTGTTGAGATAGCGTACTAAGGACAGGATACGTTTGGCGCCCGCTTCGCGGCTAATCCATCCCCGCTCTATTCCCGTCAGTATCACCATGACGCCAAAACCGCTTCCTCCGGTAGTCAGATTCTTGTTGTTGACGTTGGCGCTGGCATGAATCATACCTGTCTGCTTGTTGGCAAACTGCCAGAAATGATTGAATGCGGCACGCTGTTCCTGCTCCAGCACTTTGCGTACGGAGTCGGGTTCGTATGAGAAAGTCGAAGTGGCCCGTGCGGGTGTTGCTGCATACCCTGATATATATAGGCTGCACATCAGAAGAAGACTGAATATTGTTTTTGTTAATAGGAAGTAATTCATAGCTTTTTATTTTTTGAGCAAAGTAAAGCTTTTCTTGCTTTCTACTCAAATTCCGGACGTCGTATCGAATACGTCAGTATGAAAAAAGAGAATCTTTTTACTACTATTTCTATACTACATTGGTAGATAAGTGATTGTGTATTAGTTGTGTGTATCTGCTATTTGTCTTTTGTTTCCTGCTGTCCATTTCATCCGTTTTTATGCGCTGTTTAGTTATTTGATGATGATATGGCATGTATTCAGACCTGATTTTGTATCTTGTTTGTTTTTTGCCGGTAGTCTTAAAAAATACAATACTCTCCTCGCTTTAAGTAAAAATTTCCTCCGAAACGTATTATAGTTCGTTAAAAAAGTGTACATTGCAACGTTTCTGGACATTTTTGATGGATAATTGGAACAAAATTGTAATGTTAACCCGTTTTCTTTTGCTATTTTTGCATCGTGTACGTAAACGACGTGCATTTAGCAAAGAGGCTTATTCAATAACTATAAATAAATAAAGTATGAAAACGAACTATGAAATTCGCTATGCCGCGCATCCCGAAGATGCAAAAAGTTATGATACCGCAAGAATCCGTAGAGATTTTTTAATCGAAAAGATATTTGTCCCCAATGAAGTAAATATGGTGTATTCCATGTACGACCGTATGGTGGTAGGTGGCGCGCTTCCTGTTGGTGAGGTGCTGAAGCTTGAAGCGATTGATCCGTTGAAAGCTCCGTTCTTCCTGACCCGCCGTGAAATGGGTATCTTCAATGTGGGAGGTCCCGGTGTTGTAAAAGCAGGTGATGCGGTATTTGAACTTGATTATAAAGAAGCCCTTTATCTGGGTTCGGGTGATCGTGAGGTGACCTTTGAAAGTAAGGACGCTGCCCATCCGGCTAAGTTCTACTTCAACTCGCTGACTGCACACCGCAACTATCCTGACCGCAAAGTGACGAAAGCCGATGCAGTCGTTGCCGAGATGGGTTCTCTGGAAGGGTCCAATCATCGTAACATCAATAAAATGCTGGTGAATCAGGTGCTTCCTACCTGCCAATTGCAGATGGGTATGACGGAACTTGCTCCGGGGAGTGTATGGAATACCATGCCTGCTCACGTACACAGTCGTCGTATGGAGGCTTATTTCTACTTTGAAATTCCCGAAGACCATGCTATCTGTCACTTTATGGGTGAAGTGGACGAAACGCGCCACGTATGGATGAAAGGCGATCAGGCGGTTCTTTCACCCGAATGGTCTATCCACTCGGCTGCCGCTACCCACAATTATACCTTTATCTGGGGCATGGGCGGCGAGAACCTTGACTACGGAGATCAGGATTTCTCATTGATAACAGACTTGAAATAAACAACTACAATAATTTTCCTAATTTAATAACAAAAAATTATGAATCAGTTTTTGAATTTTTCTTTGGAAGGTAAAGTAGCTCTCGTTACAGGTGCTTCTTATGGTATCGGATTTGCTATTGCTTCTGCATTTGCAGAACAAGGCGCTAAAGTTTGTTTTAACGACATCAATCAAGAGTTGGTAGACAAAGGAATGGCTGCATACGCTGCAAAAGGTATCAAAGCTCACGGTTATGTATGCGACGTGACAGACGAACCGGCTGTTCAGGCTATGGTTGCTACAATTGCCAAAGAAGTAGGTACAATTGATATCCTTGTAAATAATGCAGGTATTATCCGTCGTGTTCCTATGCACGAGATGGATGCTGCTGATTTCCGTCGTGTAATCGACATCGACTTGAATGCTCCGTTCATCGTTGCTAAGGCTGTTCTTCCTGCTATGATGGAAAAACGTGCTGGTAAAATCATCAACATCTGCTCAATGATGTCCGAACTGGGTCGTGAAACTGTATCTGCTTACGCTGCCGCTAAGGGTGGACTGAAGATGCTGACTCGCAATATCTGCTCTGAATATGGTGAATACAACATTCAGTGTAACGGTATCGGCCCGGGTTACATCGCTACTCCGCAAACTGCTCCTCTTCGTGAGCCGCAAGCAGACGGAAGCCGTCACCCGTTCGATTCATTCATCTGCGCTAAGACTCCGGCCGGTCGTTGGCTGAATCCGGAAGAACTGACTGGTCCTGCAGTATTCCTTGCTTCTGAAGCTTCTAACGCTGTCAACGGTCATATCCTTTACGTAGACGGTGGTATCCTTGCTTATATCGGAAAACAACCGAAATAATAGTGAGATAACGAGATATTCCGATAAGGTGATAGAATGGTAAAGAGCTTCCTCTTTTCGTCTGTCACCTTATCTTTTTATTATTCATTCAATGTAGATTAATCATGAAGAAGATATTAATTCTGGTTGCTGCAGTCTTGATGGGAGTTGCTTCCTGTGCTGACAGCAAACAGGCAATGACGGTTACAGTGACCAATCCTTTGGCTTTAGAGCGTACAGGGGAGATGGTGGAAGTACCGATGAGCGATGTGGTTGCGAAGTTGAAACTGGCGGACACGGCACAGATTGTAGTGCTTGATGCGGACGGACAGCAGGTTCCCTATCAGGTGACATACGATGAAAAGGTTATTTTCCCGGCTACGGTGAAAGCTAATGGTACGGCCACTTATACCATTCAGCCGGGTGCTCCGGAAGCCTTTAATGTGATTGCTTGCGGTAAATATTACCCCGAGCGTCTTGATGACCTTGCTTGGGAGAATGACTTGGTAGGTTTCCGTGCGTATGGTCCTGCTTTGCAGGCAAGAAACGAGCGTGGATTCGGTTATGACCTTTTCACGAAGTATAATACTACCGAACCGATCTTGGAAGCTCTTTATGCCGAAGAACTTAATCCGGAGAAGCGTGCGAAGATTGCCGAACTGAAGAAAACGGACCCCAAGGCGGCTGCCGAACTTCAACGTGCCATCTCTTATCACGTTGATCATGGCTACGGAATGGATTGCTATGCGGTAGGTCCTACGCTGGGCTGCGGTACGTCGGCTTTGATGGAGGGTGATACGATTGTCTATCCTTACTGCTATCGTACACAGGAAATCCTTGATAATGGTCCGTTGCGTTTCACTGTGAAGCTGGAATTTAATCCGCTGGTGGTTCGTGGAGATTCCGGTGTGGTGGAAACGCGTGTAATTTCGCTGGATGCAGGCTCGTATTTGAACAAAGCGGTGATTTCGTACACCAATCTGAAAGAAACAATGCCTGTGGCTACAGGATTGGTTTTGCGCGAACCGGATGGAGTAACGATGGCGGACGCTGCGAATGGCTATATCACTTATGTCGATCCTACAACCGACCGTAGTGGTGGAAACGGCAAAATCTTTGTTGGTGCTGCGTTCCCTGCACAGGTGAAGGATGCTAAAGTAGTTCTTTTCCAAGAGAAGGAAAAGAAAGAACGTGGTGGGGCCGATGGTCACGTGCTGGCTGTCAGCGAATATGAACCGGGTTCGGAATATACTTATTACTGGGGATCTGCGTGGGATAAAGCTGCTATCAAGACGGCAGAAGCCTGGAATGAATATATGTCCCAATATGCACAGAAAGTACGCACACCGTTGACTGTGGCTTATTAAACTGTTTTGGGGATAAAATACCTTGTTTGTAGGCTGTTAATACTTGTCGTCTCGGGTATTAACAGCCTATATATTAAGTGTTAATACCTGAGACGACAGGTGTTGATACTCTATGCGGCATATTTTAAGTCTGCACTTGAATGCAGATAATCTAGATGAAATACTTCAGGCTTATCGGGAACTCTATCCGGCAATTCCTCTGAAGGATGTATATATGTTCTTTGATGAAGTACAGATGGCGGATGATTGGCAACCTTTTGTAAGGAGAGTATACGAGCAGGAATGCAGGCATATCTTCCTTACCGGAAGTAACTCTCGAATGCTTTCCTCCGAATTGGCTACCTCTTTGCGTGGCCGGACATTGCAATACGAAGAATTCCCGTTATCATTCAATGAATTTTGTAACTTTACCGATATCAATACAAACTATTATGTGCCTGAGAATCGAGCCAAGCTTGTGAATGCGTTTAAGACGTATTTGCATGGAGGGGGGGCCGGAAGTTGTATTGGCGGCTCCACTGTATAAAGACAGGATTTTGCAGGAATATTTCTTTGTAATGCTTTACAAAGATCTTGTAGAGAGATATGAAATAAAGAATCCGGAACCGATACGTTATTTTATAAAGCGCGTGATGTCGAATCTGGCTAAGCCTACTTCTATCAATCGTATTTACAATGAATTGAAGTCGCAGGGAGTCAGCATTGGGAAGAATACGCTTTATGATGTGATTGTGCAGACAGAATCTGTCTACCTTTTCTTCTCCCTGACGAAATATGAGCCATCTCTGGTGAAAGAGAGCACAGGAGATAAGAAATATTATTGCATTGATAATGGTTTGCGCTCCGTCCTCTTAAATCCGCATAGTGAAGATAATGGAAAGCTTTTGGAGAATGCGGTCTTTCTTCATTTGCGGCGGAACCTGCGAATCCAAGAGGAGTTGCATTATTATAAGGGGAAGAAAGAGTGTGATTTTGTAGTTGTTGAATATGATAAAGTGACGCGATTGATTCAGGTAAGTTACCAAATTGGGGATGAGGAGACCCGTAAACGGGAAGTTGATGGTTTGTTGGAAGCAGCCCAAGCGACAGGTTGCCGGGAACTGACTATCGTTACGATGGAAGCAGAAGCCGAATGGAAAGAACAAGATATGTCTATTCATGTGGTACCCGCCTGGAAATGGATGCTTAGTTGAGGGTTCCGATTCATATCGGCGCCCTCAACTTATGTGAAATATATTTTGGGTACATTGCTTATTGAGCGATTTTCTTCAGAGTCTCTTTTTCGTATAATTCCCATCCGGTTTTCTTTCCAATGATATTCCCATACAAGTTTGTCAGCGGATATCTCTACAATTTTCATAATATCCGGATCCTCATAATCGTATCCACCGTCATTCGGATAATAGAAGATAAGATGGACAGAGCCGTTTTTTAACTCCCATTTACCGGTTTCGCTAGGGTTACTGCTTCCTTTGGAGTAACTATTGAAGGTCATATCAGATTTCAGTTCATATCGTCTGCCGACATAGTATGATGGATTGTCCTCTTCGCGTTCGCCATCTTCTATTTCATATCCGCTATGTTCGACGACTTCCCACATTCCTACTAATTCATCTACTGATCCGATGGAGTCTTCGTCATCGTCGCTACAAGAATACATACTGAATGATAATAATACTACGGCTACGCAAGTAACCAGTTTCCATAATGTTTTCATATTAATTTGTTTTGAGTGATTTGAAAAAACAGCATTCAAGTCTCTTCTTACGGAGAGAGGAGAATATGAATGCTGGATAAAAATGATATTGAAAGGTTTGATTTTACTCTTCTTATAATCTTGTTGGCAGAGTTTAGAATGCTACACCTAACCGAATCAGTACATTGCTTGTATTTGATTCCCAAGTTTTGATAAATCCGCGTTGATAGGTAATGTCGAAATTGAAACGGTCGTACCATATGCCTACGCCGATATTCATTCCTGCGTCAAAACGTTTCCAGTCATCCCAATCTCCAATTTTCACGGTAGTTTCTTCTGTTTTACCATTATAGTCTTCTTTTTCGGTGATTTTTCCTAAATAGTCACAACTTACATAGGCTCCGAGATGTGCGTCCAGTGCAATATTATTTGTGATGTTGTACTTATATCCGAATGTAAACGGAGAAATTTGTACGTTGTGTGCTATTTGGCTGATTTCGTAATCATCTTCAGAGTATCCCCAACCACGAGAGCCAAGGCCGAATTCCATCCCCCAATAGGTTCCTATGCTTCCCATCGGTTTCTGAAAGCCATATATGAAGTTGTAACCAAGTTTGCTACCGCTTTCATCATCGTCTCCTGTCATTTTCATAACGTTTAAGCCACCGCGTAAGAACCACTGCTTGTTGGACTGTTGTTTTTCTGTTCTTACAATGGAACTTCTGGATGATACGATCTGTGCCTGTGTGCCTACACATAAGAGAAGTGCGGCTACGATTGATAATACTTTTTTCATTGTTTCTTATGTTTTAATAGTTAATTATTGGTTTTTACGACCGGTGCTATTACCCCTTTCTCATCGGTAGGAGCGAGTTTCTTTATCCTTATCCATTCATAATCGTCCTTAGTAGCGGTGTACCATTTACTAAAAACGGCAGGGAAGCCTACCACCGTTACTGTGTAGCCTCCTTCATCGTTAGTCTCCACTTTATAGGTGGCTGCCATGATAACGTCGCTACCGGCATCTTCGTTAGCCTTATAAGTAGCCCATGAACGGACATTGCCCAAGTCTCCTTTCAATCCGATTTCTACTTCTTCACGTGTGAATTTATAGGTGAATACTTGTCGTTTGGGAGTCTCTCCTCCCAGCAGCCTGACTTCCGCCACTACAGGTTTTACACATACTTCGCTTACTGCATCACCTGCACGCGATTGTGCGTCACGAAACTGAAATGTAGACTTTTGAGCATAGCTCTCCAATGTACAACCGAGAATCAATGCAATTAATAGAATTAGTTTTTTCATCTTCATCATTCTGTATTCTGTGAGTTTTGTTAATATGTCGCAAAGGTATGTGAAAGGAACATAAGAAAGGGGAAACAGGTAGTTCCTAAAGGGTGACAAATATGTCGCCTATTTGGAGACAGTATTCGTAGGAGGGATGAGGTTGATTGTATCGGACAAGTCTCTGAAGAAGTCGTGATTGAGGATGCAGGATATACGCCAAAGCAGTTGGATATCAATATTCTCTTTGTGGAATATTTTATAGACATTGGGACGGGTACAACACAATTGGGCAGCGAACCAAGTGACGCTGCGTCCTTGGTCGTGAAGAATACGTTCGATAAGCTGTCCTGCATGAATCATATCCATACAACGCTGTGTGTTTCGCCCAGATTCCCGTAGGTGAACTGATTTTGGTAAATGTAACTTTGGAAGAATATATATAGAAAAGGCGCGGGAATCTTACCTTCGTCCGTTCCGTGTTCAAGGCCTTCGCAATGCCAGCTACCGGGAACGAACAACGCAGAAAGCCCACGCCGATATGTACAACACCCGCAGCCTCTCTTTGTTTCTCAAAGTGAGGCACGGATGTATATAAGCACACATCAGGAGGACGTCTTCGTTGCAGCTCGTCATTCCGGTAGAACGAAATTTGCGAAGTTTTGAACACCAATGACAAACGCTTGTAAACGTCTTCTCAATATAAAAACGGCTCCCCCTCACCACCCGAAGGCTTTCTGCGGAAGAGTCCGTTGCAAATGTAAATAAAAAAATGAGATTATGATAGGGTAGGAGGGAATATATGCTTTGAATTATACGATTTATGTAATTCAAAGCATATAATCAGAGTCATTTATGAGATATCCTAGAATACTTTAAACTCGTATCCTTCTGCCTTTAGGAATTCGATGGCACGGGGTAGGGCATATTGCAAATTCCCGTTGTTCCAAGATTTCAGTGAGTCGTGGAAGGTAATGATAGAGCCGTTACGTACATAGCGTTTCACGTTGTCCAATACCTGTTCGGGACGCATACATTTACTGTAATCGCGGGTTACGAGATCCCACATGATGATGCGATAGTGGTGGCGAAGCGTATAGTACTGCCGGAAACCCATATGCCCGTGTGGCGGACGGAATAGGTCTGAATGGATAATCTCGTCTACTTTCTTGGCATTTGCCAGATAGTCCGGATTGGAATACTCAAATCCGCGAATATGGTTGAATGTGTGGTTGCCGATGCGGTGTCCGCGCTCTACTACCATTCGATATTCATCCGGGTGCTTGCGTATATTGTCGCCTACCATGAAAAAGGTAGCTTTGATGTGGTGTTTTTCCAATAAATCCAATATCCAAGGAGTAACCTCCGGGATGGGTCCGTCATCGAAAGTCAGATAGACTGCCCGTACGTTCGGATCCATCCGGAAGATTGCTTGTGGATACAACGCCCGGAAAAACCAAGGTGGTTGTTCTATAAACATTGTACTAAATTACTATTTCCCTTTCATTCTCGTCACATACTCGTTGTATAATTGGTCGAGTTGCTCGGAGTAATGTTTTGCGAGTTCTTCTGATTTGTATTTCTCCATTAAGCGAATTTCCGCGTCAAGCAAGCTTGCGTTATATACGAAATTCTCTCCGGCAATGGCAAGCTGGCTATCGTTCAGACTGAGATACCAGATCATATATTCGAGTGACTTGTTGGCAAGGTCGTCAATGATCTTGTTGGCCTTCTCGTTCTGACCTAATTGATAGTAAGATTCTGCCATTTGGAAAGCACCGTTTGCCCAGTCATACGGCACGTTGTAAGCCGGAATCACCTTCTCTGCATAGTCGAGCGCAGCGAGTGCCTTATCTTTCTTGCCCTCTTTGATGAGCTGCCCTACGAGTTGCGTGAAGATGCGACGATGTGTGTAGCACATACGCATCACGTTCTCGTCGATGTATATGCCCGGCTGGTCGATGCCACCGAACTTGAACTTTTCCATCAGGTTGTTGTACATCTTTTCGCTGTCAATCTTGCTGTCCAGCTTTTCCGTATCGAACGGAGTGAAGCGGTAAGCGAGACCTTCCTGCGTGAAGTGATTGCCCATGCCCAAATGGTTCTCTCCGCCTACGGTGATTGCCATATAGATAGGACGTTCCCAGTTGGCGTTAGCGAGCATTTCGAGCATCATCAGTTCACTCTTGTAGAGCGCACGTTTCGGGCTTCCATTGGCGTCTCTGAGGGTGATCGTCATATATTCGGGGATAGAGTCGCCCAAAGCTTCCGGTATCTTCATGCCGGAGCGGCGTACAGCTTCTTCGTCTATCTTCATCACGATACTGTCTGTTGGAATCAGCGGGAGCTGTATATCCTTTCCGGTCTTTTTGAGAAGCTCCTTCAGCTGGTCGTTCTTGCCGAGCATCCAGCGGTTGATGATTTCCTTCAGTTCATAAGGGTTCTCACCGAAGATGGAGTGTACGAGCGATAATATGGTCGTATCTCCTTTGGCAGCCAATTCGTTAGCTTGCTTGAAGTAACTGTCGATGAAGGCTTTCATTTCCGGGCGTACCGGGATATATTCATTTTGTCCTTCCACATACTCCACACGGTCCCAAGTGATAGGGAGCGATGGAGAATCGTATGCCGGACGCTTCATCTGGTCGATGTACCAATCCGTTTGCAGGTAGCTTAGGTTGCAGGTACGGGCATCTGTGCGGAAGCCTTCTGTTTCCTGATTGTACCACAAGGGGAAGGTATCGTTATCACCGTTCGTGTAGATGATCGGGTTGCCTTTTTCCTGCAGAGTCATCAGGTAGTTCTGTCCGAAGTCACGTGCCACGAAACGGCCGCTACGGTCGTGATCATCCCACGTCTGGCTTGCCATTTGTATGGGGACAAGCAAACAGATGATGGAAAGGATGCACGCCATTGCCGCAGACGGTTTGTACGGGACGTAAGTTTCGTATAGCGAGTCGAGCTTATATTGCAGCTCGGCCTCTTCTTCTTCCGTGATAAACTTCGCTCTTTTCTCTTCCAGCGTTTTTCTAATCTTCTCGGCTTCTTCTTCCGTAGCTCCTGCGATGAGGCGTTGTTCGGGTTTCATTCTTGAGCACCACTGAATCAGTCCTGCCACTCCCATACCGACCCAGATAGCGAAAGCATAGAACGAACCGGCATACGCATAGTCGCGTTCACGAGGCTGTGCGGGTGTCTGGTTGAGGTAGAGCACGATGGCGATACCTGTCATGAAGAACAGGAAGAATACTACCCAGAATTGCTGGATACCACGCTGGTTGCGGTAAGCCTGCCAGAAGAGTCCGATCAATCCGAGAATCAACGGCAGACAGTAGAATACATTGTGCCCTTTGTTGTCCTTGAGATCTTGCGGAAGCAATTCCTGGTTGCCTACAAGTATGTTATCTATGAACGGGATACCGGTGATCCAGTTGCCGTGTTCTATCTCCCCGCTACCCTGTATGTCATTCTGCCGTCCGGCAAAGTTCCACATGAAATAACGCCAGTACATGAAGTTCAACTGGTAGGTGAAGAAGAATTTGATATTTTCCCACTGGGTAGGCATATTTACCATTACCATTTCCCCGCATTGGTCGTATGGCACATCATGGCCTTTCACGTCCACCCATTGCTTGTAAAGCTGGGCGTGTGAGGAACTGTACATACGTGGGAAAAGCATATTCTGCGCATATTCGTACTCGATACGTCCCGGAAGTTCGATGTAAGAGTCTTTCTCGTCGGGAGAAGTCTTCTCTTTGCGGACATACTTGCTGCCCGTTTCCGACTGGCGAGGGATGCAATAGCCGTCTTTTACGTCAAGCGCTACTTTTGAAGAGAAAGCAGGACCGTAGAAAAGCGGACGTGTCCCGTATTGCTCACGGCCGAGATATTCGCCTAGCGTGAAGATGTCTTCCGGCGAGTTCTGATCCATCGGAGTGTTGGCGGTGGAACGGATGACAATCAGCGCGTATGAAGAATATCCGATTACGATCATCATGGTGCACAGCATGGCTGTATTCATGGTACGTGCGGAAATACGCCATTTCTCTTTGATTTTAGCCTGTACGTTCGGAGCAAGATAAATGCCCAAAGCGGCAATAACCAGAATACCGATAACGATACTGCTTGGACCATGACCGTAGAACGGGATACCCAGCAAGGCAATCGTCAAGATGAATGAAATAGCCATGCGTGTCTTGTTCTTTTCGGTGTAGCTTTCGTATACTCCCCAGATCAAGGCGGCTGCAAGCAGGACGATATAAACTACAACGCCGGAATTGAACGACATTCCGAGTCCGTTGACAAACAGCAGTTCGAACCAGCCGCCTACTTTCACAATACCCGGCACAATGCCGTAGAGCACGGCGGCTACCAATACGCCTGAACCGAGTAGGGCTATCAAAGAGCCTTTTGCAGTAGCGTTCGGAGTTTTCTTGTAGTAGTATACCAGTACGATGGCAGGCAGACAGAGCAGGTTCAGCAAGTGTACGCCGATACTTAAGCCGGTCAGATAAGCGATCAGGATAATCCAGCGGTCGCTGTGCGGTTGGTCGGCCACGTCTTCCCATTTCAAAATCAGCCAGAAAACGACTGCGGTGAACAGGGAGGAGAAAGCGTATACTTCACCTTCTACGGCGGAGAACCAGAATGTGTCGCTGAATGTATATACCAGTGCACCGACCAGCCCGCTGCCCATAATGGTGATAAGCTGCCCTTTGGTAATGTTGTTCTCGTCGGTGATGATAAGCTTGCGAACCAGATGGGTAATACTCCAGAAAAGGAACAGGATACAGGCACCGCTCATCAGGGCGCTCATGTAGTTCACCATTTTCGCAACTGTCGTTACGTCAGAAGCGAACTGTGTAAAAAGATTCGCCATCAGCATGAAGAAAGGTGCACCGGGCGGGTGTCCGACTTCCAATTTATAGCCGGTAGTTATAAACTCAGGGCAATCCCAGAAACTTGCGGTCGGTTCTATCGTCATGCAGTAGACTGTTGCCGCAATGATGAATGTAAGCCAACCCATGAGGTTGTTTACGGTTCTGTACTGTTTCATTAGCACTATGGTAGTTTATTCGTTAAAAACAGGTTATGCGGTCGCAAAGATAGTGATTTAACTGCATAATGCAGAAGAAAGTAAGATTTATTAAGTATAAGGGAAACTCTTTGATAGTTAATGATGGTGATGATGCTCTCCTAAAACCCGGTGAGGCAATGTGCCGTGTCCCAATAGCTCGATAGGGCAGTTGAAGTTTCTTTCCAGCCATTCCGTAGTAACGCCTGTATCCGGATGGTAATCCAATGTTTCGTTGACACAAGCGATGGATTTTACCTGTTGCAGCACGGTGCCGATGTCGTGGCTGACAAGGATGATGGCGCACTCTTTATTGATTTCGGCCAGTAGCTCATAAAGACGCGCTTCGAAACGTTTGTCGATATACGTGCTGGGTTCATCGAGAATCAATACCGCAGGGTCGGAGATAATAGCCCGTCCCAGCAAGGCACGTTGCAGTTGTCCGCCGCTTAATTGTCCGATAGAACGGTGTTCTAGCCCTTCCAGTCCCATACGGGAGATAATCTGTTTGCCTTTCTCTTTCTGTTCGGAAGTGAATCGGGAGGTGAGAGACTTTTGTATGCTCAATCCTGACAGGATCACTTCTTCCACCGAAATAGGAAATTTTTTGTCTATGGTGCTGTACTGGGGAAGATAGCCGAGTGAGGGCTGAATATCAGACCCTTTTGTGGCAGGGATGTGTAAAATAATCTCTCCCCCTGTTGGTTTCAGCAGACCGAGGATACACTTGATAAGTGTTGTCTTACCACCTCCGTTGGGACCGATAATACCTAAGAAATCACGTTCGTAGACGTTCAGATTGACGTCATGGAGAACAGTGCGGCCGTCATATCCGGCGGATAGGTTCTTTATTTCGATGATTGGTTTCATTGCTTGAAATGGCTAGGCGGGTTCTTGATTCTTCTATTTTGCTTCAGCTTGCGGAGCAAGTGCTTGGGCTACGTTCAGCATTTCTTCTTCCCAATCATAGCTTAACGGATTGATGGGGACAACTTTCGTTCCGGTTTGCTGCGCGATGGTTTCCGCATTGCGCTTGTCAAACTCCGGTTGTACAAAGATGACCTGTACGTTTTCTGCCCGACATAGATCTATTAATTCCTTCAAATGAGCAGGGGAGGGTTCTTTTCCTCCTTCTTCGATAGAAATCTGGTGCAGTCCGTAGTCGCGGGCGAAGTAGGAGAGAGCCGGATGATAGATCATAAAGGCTTTGGCTGCCTCCGGTGAAGAAAGTTGTTGGCGAATCAGGCTGTCGGTATGTTGTATACGTTGGCAGAGAGAGTCGTAGCGAGCCATATAATAGGCGTCATTGGCCTTATCCAATTGGCTGAGGGCTTTATAGGTATTTCCCGCAATAATTAATGCATTGGCGGTAGAATTCCATATATGCGGTTCTACAGCATGGATATGGCCGTCGTGGGGGCTATGTCCGTTTCCATGTCCGTGGTCGTTATTGTTCAAGATAAGGTCGATTCCTTTGGAAGTATCGAATACCTGAATATGGGGCGTATTGTTCATCAAGCGGTCCATCCAGGTTTGCTCGAAGCCGATATATCCGATGCGGAAGTAGGCTTTGCTATCCCCTAAAGAAACAAGTTGCTGGGGAACCGGATCGTATGTTTCCGGGCTGGAACCTTTGGGAACCATGCTGACTACTTTGAACTTATCTCCCGCAATGGCTTCGGTGAAGTAACGTTGAGGCTCCAACGTAACCGTAATTACAGGTTTCTCTTCATTACTGTTGGTTTGGGACGGGCGTCCGGCACAGGCTGCCAATAATAGGCAGACACTTCCCAAGAATAGGTTTCTTATATCTTTTAGTTGTTTCTTCATTGGTCTTTCTATTTCGTGATTTTCTATCTTATTTCTCGTTTCTTGTTTTTCGGGCGCGTAATATCTCCCGTTTTCCTCCCGGAGGTCCCGGAAGGCGTTCTACTGTGAATCCGGCTGTTTGTAACATTCTCCGGACAACCCCTTTGGCACAATAGGTAGTCAGGATTCCGCCTTCGTCTAATAAAACGTGAAGACAGTTGAATAGTTCTTGAGACCACATTTCCGGTTGCTTTTCGGGGGCGAAAGCGTCGAAGTAAACCAAATCGAATTGGAAGTTGAAAGTGCTTTCAACTTCCAATTGATTTGCGTCCTTTTCCATTTTCCGCAGGGTGAAATGGGGAGTGAGTTGTACGTCTTCTTGCCAGGGAGATGTGTGGAGTTGTTTGAATAGCTCGATGGATGGTTGCAGTTCACCGTTTACCAATAATTGTTCGTCATTGCGGACATATCCGAGCTCTTCCACTGTCTGCCATTCCAAAGGATATAATTCCAATCCGGTGTAATGTATATGTCGGCCGCTCTGTTCGGCCTCTTCGAGGGTGAGCCATGCGTTTAATCCGGTGCCGAAACCTACCTCAAGAATACGTGGGGCGGTGGAAGCAGAAGCCTTCAGTCCCATCTCAATAAAAATATGTTGAGATTCCGTGCGTGCTCCTTTCGTCGAATGATAATGTTCATTCAATTCCGGAACAAACAGGGTAGCGCTCCCATCATCGGTTTTCTCAATAATTCTTTTCATCACTCACTCTAATGTTTTGTTATCTAATATTCTTACATTCTTATGTTGCCACTGCATCCCATGCGCTTTCGAGCACATATAGGAGAAGGATATAACGTATTAGTTTGCCGAGAAACATAGAACCTACCGTAATCCATGTGTTGCTCCGCATAAATCCCAGTGCGATGGCAATCACTTCCCCTATGGCGGGGAGGAAGGCGAAGAATGCCATCATGGCTCCTTTCCCTTGCAGGAAGTTTACCATCTTGTCTACTTTTTCTTTCTTTACCTTGAAATATTTCTCAATCCAGGCGATTTTGCCTAAGCGTCCCATGTAATAACATGTCATTCCTCCGGCGGTATTCCCCAAAGTGGCGGACAACAGACAGGCGATAGGAGGCAAGCCAAGCTTGATTAAGGCTACCAATACCAGTTCGGAACTGAAAGGCACGATGCTCCCCGCCAATAAAGCCGAGATAAATAATCCCGGAAGTCCCCATTCTATGAGGAGTTGTATCGCTGAGTCTATAAAAGCGTCCATATATTGAATGCGAATAAAAGGGTGAGACTGACTAAGGAAATGATGAAAAATACATTCGAACTTTTGCTGTTGGTCAGTACAAAAAAGTGTCCTATCAGAATACTGTTGCTAATCATAAGCAATGGCAACAGGTCATTGCAGTAATTCGGTTGGATGGCTATCAGCAGGAAGAGGAAGATGGTCAAGTCTATCAGGAATTGCAGATAGGCGCGTGTGCGTATCTTATCTTCAAATCCCGCAGCGATGCAATGAACCGCACTGACAATAAACAGCACAAGCAGATATCCCAATATCGCCAGTTCCCAAGACTGAAGGGTCTGTAGGTGGAAAGCTTCTCCGAAAGTTGACAGCTCGATAAAAGGACGGTAGAACAGGTCCATCTCATTGTAGAAGAATGCGTGTCCGAACAGAAACCAGTAAGGCAACATCCAGCCGAGCAGTGCCCCGCAGAAACTGCGTAGGGTGAGAGATTGGAAACGATAAGCCTCAAGTATCCAAAGTACCGAAAAAACAGTTAGTTGGGGAAAAATGATACTTCCCATTCCGATAAAGAGGAAGGAATAAAAAAGGTAACCCGCCGCGTGTGATTGCTGGTAGCTTCTGAACAGGAAATAGATGGATATCAGAGAAGCCAAAGCAGCAATATCTCCCGCATATAGCAGATGCATCTCCGGACAGACGGTGACAAACAGGAAGTAAATGGCTGTCTGCATGGAAGCCCTCATACGGATAATGCCGAACTGATTGTTCAGTTCTATTAAGAAATAGCCGATAATGGCGTAGATTAGAAAGCTGACGATCTGTTCCGCCCAGCCCGGAAGCAGGAAGCTCTGTATGGATTGCCAGAAGAAAGGCTGGTTGCCCTGTGTGGGGATGGATGCGAGTTGGGGAAATAAAAAGGAGGTCGACACCCAGCAAAGAGTGCAGATAAGGGTAACGGCAGGCAGGGTGAACCGTCCTGCCGTTACTTGATTCTGTAACCTTTTATTTCTCATTCGTCTGTTATAAATCGAATCCGATATCGCGGCGGAAGTACTTCTTGTCGAAGTTGATCATATCCGCCACCTTATAGCTCTGCGCCAATGCTTCTTCTTTGGTTGCACCGTAAGAGCAAACGGCGATGACACGTCCTCCGTTTGTCACTACCTGCCCGTCTTTCATTGCTGTTCCGGCATGGAAGATGATACTGTCCGTAGCGGCAGCTTGTTCCAGTCCGCTGATGGGAAATCCTTTTTCGTAGGCTTCCGGGTATCCGCCACTGACGAGAATGACACAACCGGCTGAACGTGGATCCATAACCAATGTCTTTTCGTTCAGATTGCCTGCGGCAGTGCCTTCAAGCAGTTCGACGAGATCACTTTGGATACGGAGCATGATACTTTCTGTTTCCGGATCGCCCATACGGACGTTGTATTCGATAACCATCGGCTCGCCTTTTACGTTGATAAGTCCGAGGAAGATGAAACCTTTGTAGGTGATGTTTTCTTCTTTCAGTCCGTTGATTGTCGGTTCGATAATACGTGTGCGTACTTTTTCCATGAACACTTCATCGGCGAACGGAACGGGGGTTACACTGCCCATACCGCCTGTATTCAGTCCTTTATCGCCTTCGCCGATACGTTTGTAGTCTTTGGCAACGGGGAGGACCTTGTAGTTTTCTCCATCTGTCAGTACGAACACGGAGCACTCGATACCACTTAGGAATTCTTCGATGACAACAGTTGCAGATGCAGAACCGAACATACCACCGAGCATTTCTTTCAGTTCTTTCTTCGCTTCATCCAGAGTAGGAAGGATAAGAACACCTTTTCCGGCACAAAGTCCGTCGGCTTTCAGTACGTAAGGAGCTTCCAGGGTTTCGAGGAAGGCCAGACCTTCTTCGATGTTGGTGGAAGTAATGCTCTTATAACGGGCTGTCGGGATATGATGACGCATCATAAAGCCTTTTGCAAATTCCTTGCTTCCTTCCAGCTGTGCTCCCTGTGCGGAAGGACCGATAACGGCAATATGTTTTAACTCCGGCCGATTCTGGAAATAGTCATAGATTCCTTCTACCAAAGGATCTTCTGGACCCACTACTACCATTTCGATGTTTTCTTTCAAGGCGAAAGTACTGATAGCGTCAAAATCAGTTGCTTTGATATTGACATTCTCACCTACGGCAGTTGTTCCGGCATTACCCGGTGCAATGTATAGTTTTTCAACTTTCGGACTTTGGGCTATTTTCCATGCAAGTGCATGTTCGCGGCCGCCCGAGCCTAGTAATAATATCTTCATAATGAGTTGGTATTATAGATGTTCTTCAAAATATCGGGTAATTTTCTCGTGCAGATGTACGCGATCACGGCCCATTACGTTGTGTTTATGGCACGGATAAATGAACAGGTCGGGATAAGTGCGTGCATCTACGCAGGCTTTCATGAACGATAGGGTGTGCTGCGGCACACAGGTGTCATCATGATCGTCGTGGATAATCAACAGATGGCCTTTCAGCTGTCCGGCTAAGTTCTTCAAATTACACTCCTTGTAGCCTTCCGGATTCGTTTCGGGTGTATCCATATAGCGTTCGCCGTACATTATTTCGTAGTACCCCCAGTCTATCACAGGACCTCCGGCAACACCTACTTTGAATATTTCCGGATAGCGGAGAAGCAGGGCAGTAGTCATGTGTCCTCCGAAACTCCATCCATGTACACCGATACGCTCACTGTCCACGTAAGGCAGGGATTTCAGATATTCTATACCTTTTACTTGGTCTTTGCCTTCTTCCACACCGAGACGACAGAAAGTCGCGTTCTCAAATGCTAGTCCACGGTTACTGCTGCCACGATTGTCGATGGTGAACATGATATAACCTTTATTTGCCATATAAGTATCCCACCCGCGTGCACCGTTCTGCCATCCTCCGGTGACACATTGTGCATGAGGACCTCCGTAGACATAGACGATGACCGGGTATTTCTTGCTTGAATCGAAGTCTGCCGGTTTCATGATTCGGAAATGCAGGTCGGTAGTGCCATCGGCTGCTTTGATTGTTCCGGTTTCGATACTTGGCATTTGGTAACCTTCGTAAGGACTTTTGGCGGTTAGCAGATTGACGGTTTCTTTGAACTTCTTTGTGTCTACCAGATTGATAATGCGGGGTTGGTCTTTGGTCGAATAACGGTCGATAAGATATGTGCCGGATGCATTGAGCAGTCCGTTATGTTCGCTTTCTTGAGAGGTACTGAATGGCTGATTCATCTTTCCGTTGGCGGTGTTAACGGCGAAATGTCCGCTCTTCAACCCCTCTATGGCAGTGAAGATGATATCTTTGCGTTTGGCATTGAATCCCAGAATCTCACTTACCAGCCAATCTCCTTTAGTTAGTTGTTTAACCTTACAGTATTGACGGTATGTGCCACCGTTGGCAGAAGTATGTGTTTCGGGATATATCTTGGTGCGTGTATCGAAGAGATAAAGGTGGTTGTAGCCATCCCGCTGACTTTGGTAGATGAACTTGGTGTCATCCCATGGCAAGAATACGATTGGATTTTGCGGTTCGACGTATTTGGGATGTGTCTCTTCATATAAAGTCTGCATCAGCTCACCTGTCTCTGCATTATATTGGCAGAGTTTGGCATGGTTCTGATCGCGGTTTACCTCTATGAGATAAAGACTTTTTTCGTCCGGTGCCCAACTGATATTGGTGAAATAACGATTGGTGGGATCGCCTGTATTCAAGTAAATGCTTTTATCGGTAGAAGGGTTATAAATACCGACTTGTACCTTGTGGCTGGTCATTCCGGCCATCGGATAACGTATGTTATTTACTTCTCCTACACGTGCTGTGATGTCTACAAGCGGATATTGAGTCACCATACTTTCGTCCATGCGGTAGAAAGCGAGCAAATTGCCTTTCGGACTCCAGAAGGTTCCTTTGTTGATACCGAATTCGTTGCGGTGCACAGATTGTCCGCAAACGATACCTTCGGGTTCGTTGGTGATTTGTCGTCCGTTGACATACAGATTGTTTTTTACGGTATAGGCGAGATTCTTATTGATAGCATAGTCATAGTTGGCAGATGGTTCTTTGGGCAGGTCATCTCTGCCGATAACTTCTCCCTTCTTCCAATTGTAAACAGCATAGCGGACGTTTCTAGGTAGCAATACTTCCGTTTTGTCATCCCAGAGGAACTGGAGGTCGTAAAGATGAGATAACTTTGGGTATCCGGCAGATGCCAGTGCTTTGTTTACTTGTTCACGGGTGAACAGGACTTCTTCTTTTCCTGTTTGGGGTTGAACCGAATAAAGAGTGTCGATGCCCGGTTTGATGCATTCGTCACCCCACCATTGCAGTCCGTACAGGTTTTCTGCATAAAGGTAACTCTCGCCGCCTGGAATCAGTTCTTCCAGCGTCGGCTTTTTGGTTTCTTGTGCCATAACATTGAATCCGATTGGTAGTGCCAACAATAACAGAATGGCTCTTTTTCCAATTTTACTCATTGCTCTTTTCTTTATTATTTGTTTTTAAATCCTTCTATTTTTACTCTGTCCAAGGGAGTCTGCTTTATTTGAATGGCAGCACTCAACTTGGCAAAAGCAGAGAATAATTCGTCAAATTGCTTTTCGTAGCTGTCTCTGTCGGAGGATATGTCCTCTTCCAAGTATTCAATCCTTTTCCTCAATTCTTCCAATTCCTGTTTAGGAGCGTGGGAGAGGAGGTATTGGCGCATGTGGACGAAGGCATCCATAATATTAATACTGACTTCAATAGCACGGGGACTTTTCAGAACTCCAGATAACATTGCTACACCTTGTTCTGTAAAAGCGTAAGGCATTTTGCGAGTACCACCCCAACTTGATATTCCATTTTGGAATATCAAGTTGAACTCGTCTTTATTTAATTGAAACATGAATCTTGCAGGAAATCGTTCGATGTTTCGTTTAATGGCTTTATTGAAGTTACCTGTGGTAACTTCATACATCTCCGCCAAATCAAAGTCCAACATAACTTTTTGACCTCTGATCTCATAAATTTTATTTTCAATGATAACAATGTCGTTCATTTTTTCTTTAATTGGTTGCTATCATAGATAGCTTATTGGCGAAAATGTTATTTGAACTTGAGGTTGCAATTTGTGACCTCAAGTTGGTTATCAGGGTGTTAATGAGTGTGTGATGTTATAATGTGTCATTAACTATTGAATGGTTTATTCCTCTTCCTTCTTCGGAATCCTCGGCTCCCGGTTCCCCCTAAATTCTCTTGGCCCTCTTGAATCTCTTCCTCCACGAAACTCTCCCCGCGGCTTTCTATCTCTGTCACCGCCTTTGAACTCACCACCTTCTCTGCGCGGCTTGTATTCTCCCTCTCTGCGAGGTCTGGATTCACCATCCCGACGCGGTTTGAACTCACCTTCGCGGCGTGGCTTAAATTCTTTTCTTTCTCTGAATCTTGGAGCCTGTTCTCCTTCAGCCTCTTTCTTTTCTTCTCCCTCTTCCTGGCTCTTGAACTCTTTGTATTTTCCGTCAAAAATCTCATATTTACGGAACTCACACTCCAACGGTCCATTGAACAAAGGAACTTTCTGACTTGCTTTCAGACCAATCTGGTCGAAACACTCTTCCCGATAAGAAAGCACCCATGCTTCGTTTCCTACAAACGCATGTTTCAGACGTTCGCCGATCATTTGATAAAGGCCGAGCAAATCATTTGTAGAAATACGTTCTCCATAAGGAGGATTGGTAATGATGATTGATTTCTCTTTTGGCTGTTCAAACTGTTGGAACGGTTGCAGCTTCAGCACGACGTCTTTCGACACACCGGCAGCTTTTATATTGTGAGTCGCAATCTCATTCGCTTTCGGATTGTTATCATACCCATAAATCTTATGAGTAAACTCACGCTCCTGGCTGTCGTCATTGTAAATCTCATCGAACATATCCGCATCGAAATCCACCCATTTCTCGAAAGCAAATCCTTTACGGAATACTCCCGGTGCAATATTCTTTGCAATCAGTGCCGCTTCGATAGGAATAGTGCCCGAACCGCACATCGGGTCAATCAGGTCGCATTCTCCACGCCATCCGGTCATCAGAATCATGCCGGCAGCCAATACCTCATTCAACGGAGCCTCTACCGCTTCCTGGCGATAACCGCGACGGTGCAGTGATTCTCCTGAAGAGTCCAAAGACAAAGTGCAAGTAGTCTGTGCAATGTGAATATTCAGCAGTACGTCCGGATTGTTGATGCGGACAGACGGGCGTTTCCCGGTTTTCTCGCGGAAGTAATCCACAATCGCATCCTTTACCTTATATGAAACGAACTTTGAATGGCGGAATTCTTCGCTGAACACTACCGCATCAATGGCAAATGTCTTGTTTACATCAAGATATTCTTCCCATGGAATGGTTTGTATCTGATTATAAACCTCGTCTGCATCTTTAGCAGTGAAGTTTTTAATTGGTTTCAGAATGCGGATAGCAGTACGAAGACAGAAATTGGCTTTATACATCATACGTTTATCTCCACTGAATGAAACCATTCGACGGCCTATTTGAATGTCGTTGGCTCCTAATGTTGTCAGTTCCTCTGCAAGTATCTCTTCCAGTCCTTGGAAGGTCTTGGCTATCATTTCGAATTGTTCGCTCATATATAGTTATTTGATATTATTTTTTTGCTTTGGTTTGTACGATTCTTGCTCCGGCAGGCACGTTCTCCGTTACCCAGATGTTACCTCCTACAGTTGCATCGTGCCCGATAGTGATTCTTCCCAAAATAGTGGCGTTGGAATAAACAATAACATTGTCCTCCAGAATAGGGTGGCGGGGAATCCCCTTGATAGGCTTTCCGTCAGCATCCAACGGGAAACTTTTGGCCCCCAAAGTAACACCTTGGTATAGTTTGACATTATTACCGATAATACTGGTTGCACCGATTACGACACCCGTACCGTGGTCGATAGTGAAGTAACTGCCTATTTTAGCTGCCGGATGGATATCAATCCCCGTTTCGCTATGCGCCATTTCTGTGATGATACGGGGAATTAAGGGCACTCCGAGTTCCAGCAATTCGTGTGCTATCCGATAATTGCTGATAGCTTTAATAGCTGGATAGCAGAAGATTACCTCTCCATAGCTTTCAGCGGCAGGGTCACCGTTATAGGCGGCTTCCACATCTGTTGCCAGTATTTTCCTCATGGTGGGCAGTTTGCTGATAAACTTAGCGGCAAGGCGGGCTGCTTCTTCCCGTTTGGAATCGGAGCAGACGTTGCATTTTCCCTCTATGGAAGTACTGAAACACAATCCGGCCAGAATTTGCTCTGCGAGCAGATCAAATAGTTTTTCAACGTTTACACCAATGTGATAATTGATAGTCCGGCTGTTAATGGTCGAATTTCCGTAATAACCGGGAAATAGAATAGAGCGTGAGAGCTCGATAATTTCATACAAGACTTTAGCAGAAGGCAGTGGTTCGCCATCTTTGTGTTGATGAAACAGTCCTTTGTAAGATTCGCTTTCCGATAGCTCATCGACTGCCTGTGTCAGAATGTGGGTGAAGTTCAGTGGACTCATTAGGTCAGTTACTCATATTTATATGGGTACAAAGGTATTAAAAAAATAATAAGATTGATTGGGATTCAGGATAAATAATGTATTTTCACGTGGAACATCCGATTATATAATGTGAAATGCCACTTCTTCACCAGAAGCGGCATTCCTTGCTATTAGAATATTAGAATGAGAGAGAGTTTTGTTACATATTTGTATTATCCATCGTAACGGTCATTTCGGGAACCAATACGTAGGCTTGCTTTTTAGTGTTCCATTTATAGTAATTGGTAGTGACGGTTTTACCTTCGTAAATATAGTTGATTCGTAAATCTTTTTGCCATTCATCCTTGTCACTGTCCCATCTCAAAGCTTCACTTTCAACCATCCGTTTGCTATCATCGTACTTATAATTGTACTTCATGTAGTTAGCAAGGGTACTTCCGTCCATTTTGTAAACAGTTTGTCCTATTGTCATACCATTTTCTTCTACCGGATTGTAGATCAGTTGACCATCATTGCTGCGCGCAGAAGTGGCAATTGATGCAAACAGAAGAACTGCTGATACAACGAACATCTTTAAAAATACTTTGGCTTTCATGGCTATTTAAGTTTTTGAGTTATTCTTTCATTTTTCTATAACTGCATCTGTTTTACGCTGCGAAATTACATATTAATTTGGTATTTATGCAATATTGAAGATGAAATATTGTCAAAATGTCAGATTTGTGCGTTAGTATTGACTTGCTTTTTGGCAATATTGGTGATAAAAAAATATCCGGCAGTCAATCTGCCGGATATAGGATGAATCACTTCGTTGAAAAAGTGTTCCTTTTTCTTGCTTTCTGCTTGTCAGGTTAAATAATGTTATTACTTAATCCTTTTGAAATTTTGCCGGTATGCACTGTGGCGGTGCAAGATGCATTATCGGTTTTAATGTGCTTCGAGCCAGTTCTTTCCCCATCCGCAATCCGCTTTTAAGGGAACGTGCATACGGTATGCTTTTTCCATTTCTTCGATAACGATTTCTTCTACCCGTTCTTTCTCATCAATGGGGACACTGAAATTTAATTCGTCATGTACTTGCAGAATCATTTTGGCTTTTATTCCTTCTGCCCGGAACCGTTGGTAAATACGTGCCATAGCCACCTTGATAATATCGGCCGCGCTTCCCTGAATAGGAGCATTGATGGCGTTTCGTTCCGCATATCCGCGTACGACTGCATTCCGGGAGTTGATATCCGGCAAGAAACGTTTCCGGTGGAAAATCGTTTCCACATATCCTTTCTCTTGAGCCACCCGGATACTCTGATCCATGTAGGCTTTCACTCCGGGATAGGTTTCAAAATAACCGTCGATTAATTCTTTAGCTTCTTTTCGTTCTACATTCATCCGTTCGGCAAGTCCGAAAACGGATATACCATATATAATACCGAAATTGGCGGTTTTTGCTTTGCGGCGCATATCAGAGTCTACCTCTTTCAGTCCGATCTTATAAATCTTTGCGGCTGTTGCAGCGTGGATATCATGATTGCTGAGGAAAGCGTCAATCATATTCTTATCTTCACTGAGATGTGCCATAATCCGTAACTCGATCTGTGAATAGTCGGCGGAAAAGAAAAGGCAGCCTTCATCCGGAATAAATGCTTTACGGATTTCTTTCCCGTTTTCGTCGCGTATGGGGATATTCTGTAAGTTCGGATTGCTTGAGCTGAGACGTCCTGTAGCGGTGACAGTCTGATTGAAAGAGGTATGTACCCTTCCCGTACGTGGATTGATAAGTTGGGGGAGTGCGTCGATATACGTTCCCAGTAACTTCTTCAGCCCGCGGTGTTCCAGAATTTTCTCCACCACCGGATGTTTGTGGCGAAGACTTTCGAGAACCTCTTCCGAAGTGACATATTGCCCTGTCTTTGTCTTTTTGGCTTTTTCTACAATCTTCAGCTTATCGAACAGAACTTCACCGACCTGTTTCGGCGAAGCGATATTGAAAGTCTCGCCTGCCAGATCATAAATCTCTTTTTCGATGCGTTCCATCTGTTCTGTAAAATGAGCGGACGACTGTTTCAACGCTTCCGTATCCAATAACACTCCGTTTCTTTCTATATTGACCAATACCGGGACGAGAGGCATTTCGATATCATAGAACAAACGTTCGGCGCCATTCTCTTTCAATTCTTTCTCCAGTACGTTTTTCAGTTTCAGTGTTACGTCTGCATCTTCGCAAGCGTAGCGGTAAACATCCTTCGGAGCAAGGTCGCGCATATTCTTCTGGTTTTTACCTTTTGGCCCTATCAACTCATCGATATGAATCGTCTGATAATGCAAATAGATTTCTGCCAGATAATCCATCCCGTGGCGAAGTTCCGGTTGAAGAACATAGTGAGCAATCATTGTGTCGAAGAGCGGGCCTTTTACTTCCACTCCATAATTTTGGAGAACAATCATATCGTACTTGATATTTTGCCCCACTTTCAGGGAACTTTCGTTTTCGAATACCGGTCGAAACTCATTGACGATTTTTAACGCTTCTTCTTGGTTTGCGGGAACCGGGACATAAAATGCTTCATTTTCGGCAATGGAGAAACTCATTCCGACCAATTCTGCATCCATCGGTTCCGTTCCGGTGGTTTCCGTATCTAACGAGAGAATTTTAGATGTAAGTAACTTTTGAATAATTTCCTTTCTTTTCTCTTCTGTATCAATGAGTTGATAGTCACAACAGAGCGATTCTAACGTCTCTAGATTCGATTTTTTGGCTTCACTCGGCTCGTTGCCCGTGAAATTTGCAAATAAATCGCCTTGTATCCCTTCACTTTTTTCGGGAAAGAGTGGGAGAGGAGCGGAAGTCTCTTTTTTAAGTACCCGGTCGATAAGTGTTCTAAATTCCAGTTCCTCGAAGATGGAACGAAGCGCCTCTTCGTCCGGTTGCTCGCGAACGAGCGCATCCATCTCAAGTTGGATAGGTACATCGATTTTGATAGTTGCCAGGAATTTAGAGAATGTTATCATCTCCCGGTTCGTTTCCACTTTTGTCTTTAATGCTCCTTTCAGTTGGTCGGTATGCTCCAATAGGTTCTCGATACTTCCGAATTCGGCAATCAGTTTCTGAGCGGTCTTTTCGCCTATGCCGGGACAGCCGGGGATATTATCCGAAGAGTCGCCCATCAGACCGAGCATATCAATCACTTGTGCCGGAGACTTAATATCGAACTTGGCTTTCACTTCTTCCACTCCCATTACCTCAAAGCCTCCCGTATGTTTGGGACGGTACATGAATACCTTGTCACTTACCAATTGTCCGTAATCCTTATCAGGTGTCATCATATAAGTAGTGATGCCTTGACGACCGGCTTCGGTAGCAAGTGTTCCTATCACGTCATCGGCTTCGTAACCGGAAACCTCCAGAATAGGAATGCGATAAGCACGGATAATATCCTTTATAATAGGTACGGATAACCGGATTGCTTCCGGAGTTTCTTCGCGTTGTGCTTTATATTGTTCGAAAGCTTCGTGGCGGAAGGTAGGCCCCGAAGGGTCGAAAGCCACTCCTATATGCGTCGGGTTCTCTTTTTTCAGCACCTCTTCGAGGGTATTCACAAAGCCTAGTATGGCTGAAGTATTGAATCCTTTGGAGTTGATTCTGGGGTTTTTGATAAAGGCGTAGTATGCACGGTATATCAGTGCATAAGCGTCTAAAAGAAATAATTTATTATCTGAATCCATAGATTTAATTAATTTTTCATGGTAAAAGTACAAAAAAATACCGTATTAAGCGTTTTATTATTACTTTTGTGCTCAAATTGTGTAGTAAATGGACAGTATATCACTTATCAGAACTCCGATTGAAGCGGAACTGGAGGCTTTCAAGAAACTTTTTGATAGTTCTCTTTCCAGTTCGAATGCATTGCTCGACAGTGTCGTATCCCATATACGGCAGAGGAATGGTAAGATGATGCGTCCTATTCTTGTCTTGTTGGTGGCACGTCTTTACGATGCCGTCCGTCCTTCTACCCTTCATGCGGCTGTTTCGCTGGAACTGCTTCATACGGCCAGTTTGGTGCATGACGATGTAGTGGATGAGAGCACCGAACGTCGTGGTCAACTATCCGTAAATGCCATCTTTAATAATAAGGTAGCCGTGTTGACGGGAGATTATTTGCTTGCCACTAGTCTGGTTCACGCCGAGCAAACGAAAAGCCATCTTATCATTCGACTGGTTTCTTTGCTGGGGCAGGACCTTGCCGACGGTGAATTGCTTCAACTTTCGAATGTAAGTAATCATAGCTTCTCGGAATCCGTTTATTTTGACGTAATCCGTAAGAAAACCGCTGCTCTTTTCGCTGCCTGCACGAAGGCTGCGGCTCTCTCGGTAGATGCAAATGAGGAAGAAGCCGAATTCGCCCGTTTACTAGGGGAGTATATTGGTATTTGCTTTCAGATTAAAGATGATATTTTTGACTACTTTAATAGTAAGGAGATTGGTAAGCCGACAGGTAATGATATGCTCGAAGGCAAGTTGACCTTACCGGCTCTCTATGTGCTGAACAATACGAAGGACGATACTGCTCGGGAGATTGCGATCAAGGTGAAAGACGGTACGGCTACCCCTGACGAAATAGCCCGTTTGATCGCGTTTATCAAAGAAAACGGAGGTATCGAATATGCAATTCAAACCATGAACCTGTATAAAGAGAAAGCTCTCGGATTATTGGCCTCTTTGCCGGATTCGGATGTATGTACAGCTCTCCGGGCCTATCTGAATTACGTGGTGGACCGCGAAAAATGATTACTTTCGATATTTATCCAACCGGGAATAACAAGACAAGAATCGATCCCAATCTTCTATCTTTTCTGATTTCATAGCTTTGCCTATTAGGAAGCTTTTATCTATTTCTTCCGGTGTATGGAGTACATCAGCGCATAATGTATTGGCCTGTTCTATGTATCTCCAGGCTTCTTCTTTTGTAATATATCCGCTTCCTAAAGCACTGCGAACCAATCCTACGAGCAGCCCCATATCCCATCCGACAATACCTCTTTCCAAATCATTTATCCATATAATAGGGTCTCTTCTTTCCTCTGTATACTTCACGAAATTGTATAGATTCTTTCCTTGTCGGATGAAGCGTTCTATTCCGGAAAAGCGTTTGTGGATGATCTCTTCGAACTCATGTATGTTACTTGCTGAAAGCAGGTGAGGAAGCATGATTTGATAGGAGACCCTATCGCCTTCATTGATCAGAAATTGGAATAATCCGGTGACGGATTCGGTGTCGTTACAATAAAATTTCTCTAACAATAAATCGGATAATTTTTGCGGATGCATTCCGGTTTCTATGGAATTAAGATAAAATCCTTCCAATGCGGCTTCCATATAGCCGATGCGTAATCCTTTTTTCCTCTCGGTTTTGAGGAATAGATTTAGAGGGTTATGATTGAATCGTAAGGTTCTCGTGTATACGTCCATCCTATACTTTCATTCAGATTTAAGAAAAGCGTGAGAACTGTTGCAATGTATCCTCCTGAGGCTTCGGCAAGCCGTTATGATAATACAAGCAACAGTCCCACGCTCCATTCGATATATAACAAAAGTATATACATGAAGGTGCGTGAGACCCGTTTGCTTATTACCTTCATAACTTTGAATTTTGCCGAATTTCAGGAAGTTGGTAATAAATGAAACGTTCTCTAATATAACTGATTAGCTATATTTTCATCGCTAAATCGTTTACAAAGATAACGAATTTTCCGAATTGTAGGATAACGAACTTTAGTTTTTCTTAATATAAAAAATGCCGCGTCGGCTTCCGTAAAGACGGGAGCTAGCGCGGCAGGGCATATTTGATTGCTAATGTGTAGCCCTTGGGGTTTAGAAGAATTTGATTTCTTCGCCTTTGATATCCGAAAGGAGGAGATTGGCCAGACGGCTGGTACCCAAGCGGAACAGCTGGTTGTTGAGCCATTCCTCGCCCAGTACTTCCTTGACGATGGTGTAATAAACAACTGCATCGTTGACCGTATTGATGCCTCCTGCCGGTTTGAATCCGACTTTATTTCCTGTTTTCTGATAGTATTCCTTGATGGCTTCACACATCACATACGCAGCTTCCGGAGTGGCGGCAGGCTGTTGCTTGCCGGTGGACGTTTTGATGAAATCCGCACCCGAATACATGGATAGGATAGAGGCTTTTTTGATGTTGGAAGCACTCTTCAAGGCTCCTGTTTCGAGGATTACTTTCAGATGATGTTCTTTGCATACTTCTTTCAACTCCACTATTTCTTCGCACATTCCTTCGTAGTCTCCGCTCAAGAACTTGCCTATGGAGATTACGATGTCTATTTCATCGGCGCCGTCTGTGATTGCCAATGCAGTTTCTGCAACTTTTACTTCGATGAAAGTCTGAGATGAAGGGAAACCTCCTGATACACAGGCGATATTGACTCCGTCTACCTCCAACGTATTCTTGACGATAGCGGCAAAATTAGGATATACGCAGATTGCCGCTACATTCTTCAGATCAGGGTATTCATCGTCAAACTGATTGACTTTTTCGGTGAAATGCATTACGCTTTCATCGCTATCTGTGCTGTTCAGTGTAGTCAGGTCGATACAGTTGAACAGGAACTTCTTAACGTCTTCCGTATTGTTTTCCGGAACTTTCTTCTTGATCAGTTCGGCTACGCGAGCTTGGATGTCCGCATCGTTCAGATTGGTGTTATACTTTGCCAGTGCGGCATCATACTTGCTAGGCTGTGAGTTATTCTCTTCCATGATCTTTCAGTTTTGGGTTGTTGATATGTCTTTTATTATCTCGTTTCGTTTTCTTGTCTATACTCTTTTGTAACGCATCGGTGATGTCTACACCCGTCTGGTTGGCAATGCAGAGAAGCACCCATAATACGTCTGCTATTTCTTCATCAAGGTTGTCTTTTTCTCCCTCTTTGAAGGATTGGTCGCCATATTTTCGAGCCATAACCCGTGCCAGTTCTCCGACTTCTTCGGTCAGAACTGCCATGTTGGTCAACTCGCTAAAGTAGCGGACACCGTATGTCTTCACCCATTGGTCTACTTGTTTTTGAGCTTCTTCCAGAGTCATTTCTTTAGTGCTTAGGGGTTAATAATTGTGATTAATAGGGTTGTTACTGATGGTTAGTCAGTCTGTTATTCTTTGTTCTTGGTATCTATACATATAGTAACAGGGCCGTCGTTTAAAAGTTCGACTTTCATATCCGCCCCGAAAGTACCTGTACCGATTGCCTTGCCCAGTGCGCTACTCAGATCTTTGCAGAACTGCTCGTAAAGCGGAATGGATACATCCGGCTTTGCGGCTTTGATGTAGGAGGGGCGGTTCCCTTTCTTGGTGGAAGCGTGCAGAGTGAACTGGCTGACGACCAGAATCTCGCCTCCGTCTTCCAGAATAGACTTATTCATTACTCCATTTTCATCGTCGAAAATACGTAGATTTACTATCTTTTTGCAGAGCCAGTCAATGTCCTCCTGACCGTCGGCTTCCTCGATACCGACTAAAATCAGCATTCCTTTTCCGATGGCAGACTTGCAGTTTCCGTCAATAGTGACTGATGCATGGCTTACCCGTTGTATAACAATTCGCATTACTCTTCTTTTATTTCATGATTATGAAAGGCAAATTTACAAAATTAAGAAGAGAAAACGGTGTATTGGGAAGAAAATATTATAATCCTTCTTTGACTATTTTTGCTTTGGCTTCTCCGACAACGGCAGCAATATCCTCTAATGAGGCCTCTTTGATTCGTTTTACGCTCTTGAACTCTTTTAGAAGAGCCGTTTTGGTCTTTTCTCCAATCCCTTTGATGGTATCCAGTGCAGATGCCACTTGCCGTTTGCTGCGTTTATCGCGATGGAAACTGATTGCAAAGCGGTGTACTTCATCCTGAATCTGTGTCAGTATGCGGAAGAGTGGGCTATGCTGCTTGATACCGATTGTTTGCGGTGGAAAGCCGAATAGGAGTTCCGATGTACGGTGGCGGTTGTCTTTTGCCAGTCCGGCAATAGGAATATTGAGGTGCAACTCATCCTCAATAACTTCTCTGACGACCTCCATTTGTCCTTTTCCACCATCAGTGATAATCAGGTCGGGTAAAGGAGCGTTTTCTTCAATAGCGCGCTGATAACGCCTTCTGACGACTTCTTTCATCGAAGCGTAGTCATCCGGGCCTACGACGGTCTTTATATTATATTTCCGGTAATCCTTTTTCGATGGTTTGGCTTTTTTAAATACGACGCAGGCTGCCACTGCGTCAGAACCTTGTATGTTCGAGTTATCGAAACATTCAATCTGCAATGGAGGCCTTTCCAAATGCAATTCTTGTTGTATCTCTTTCATCAAACGCATGCTCCTCTGCTCCGGATTCAGCTTTTCCGCCTGCTTCAGGCGGTCGGCCTTGTATTGCTTCACGTTTAAGATGGAAAGTTCCAATAGCTTCTTCTTATCTCCCCGTTGGGGAACGGTGAAAACTACATTATTCAGCTCCATATCAAGCTCAAAAGGAACGATAACCTCTCTTGACTGACTTTTGTAACGCTCTCGCATCTCGATAATGCCCAGCGTCAGAAGTTCTTCTTTTGATTCATTCAGCTTCTTCTTATATTCGAAAGTGAAAGCCTGGTTGATAGCTCCGTTGGTGATATGGAGGTAATTGATGAAGGCTGAATTGGTTTCGTCTTCTTCGATAGAAAAGACATCTATATTATGAAGGACAGAGCTGACCACCTCCGACTTCGAACGATAGTTTTCTATTAAAAGATACTTCTCTTTTATTTTCTGTGCCTCCTCAAACTTCATCTCACCTGCCAATGTCTGCATTTTCTCCAACAGCATACGGCTTACTTCTTGCGTATTTCCCTTGAGAATCTCTTTGATCTCATCGATATTCTTGAGGTAGTCTTCCTGTGATTGCAGCCCGATGCATGGCCCGGCGCATTTCTTGATATGATATTCCAGGCAGACATTGAATTTACCTGCCCGAATGTTCTCCGGGCTTAAGTTTAAATTGCAAGTCCGCAAAGGATATAGATGCTTTATTAAGTCCAATACCGCATACATCGAGGGGATGTGGCTATACGGACCATAATAGGAAGAACCGTTTCTTATTATCTTTCTCGTTTTGAAAACTCGGGGAAAATATTCGTTTTGTACGCAAATAGAAGGATAAGTCTTGTCATCCTTCAATAAAACGTTGTAACGGGGTTTGTATTTCTTTATCAGATTATTTTCCAGAAGGAGAGCGTCCTCTTCCGTGTTGACTACAATGTAGCGAATATCCACGATTTTGCTGACCAACACCCGTGTCTTTCCGGGTTCGTGTTCTTTACTGAAATAGGAGTAGACCCTTTTCTTTAAATTTTTAGCCTTTCCAACGTATATAATCGTTCCTTCCGAATTCAGGTATTGATAAATACCCGGCTTTTCGGGTAGATTGGCTACGATTCCTTTCAGATATTCATTGAACTTCGCTTCCATACGTATACTTATTCTCATTCTTTGGGTTTTATCACACAGAGGACGCGGAGTATTATAGCGTCAGTACGGATTCTACCTCTACATCATCGCCGAATACGGCTTTCCCGTTCAGGTCTTTCAACTCGATGATGAAGTTTACATATACTTTTTTAGGCTTTAGCATTTTCACAAGTTCACAAGCTGCTTTCATTGTTCCTCCTGTTGCCAGCAGGTCATCGTGTATCAGAACTACATCGTTCTCGTCCAGCGCATCTTTATGAATCTGCACGGTATCTTTTCCGTATTCCTTGTCATAACTTGCCTCAAGTGTTTCGGCCGGAAGCTTGCCTGGTTTGCGGATAGGAACAAAGCCGGCATTCAGGCGGGTTGCTAAAATAGGCCCCATGATGAAACCTCTTGATTCTATGCCTATAACTTTTGTGATACCTTTGTCCTTATACATATCGAACATGACATCCGACAATTCCTGCAAACACCACGGGTCTTTGAATAATGTCGTAACATCATAAAACAAGATTCCGGGAATGGGGAAATCTGGTATTTCCCGAATACTTTTGATTAGCGTTTCTTTGCTCATAATCATTGATTTATATCGTTTCTTTAAATGTTTTGTTTCACGTGAAACGTTGCACGATTATCATCGTCCCGAAAGCACCAGCAATACATTGATGTCGCTTGGAGATACTCCCGGTATTCTGCTTGCTTGGGCAATTGTTTCCGGATCTATCTTTACCAGCTTTTGGCGGGCTTCGGTAGACAGCGACTGAATGGAAGCATAATCAAACTTCCCTTTAATTTTTATACTTTCCAATCGTGCCAGTTTTTCTGCTATCATCCGTTCTCTGTCAATGTATCCTTGATACTTGATTAAGATTTCAGCAGCTTCGATAATTTCTTCTTTTCGGCCCTCATCGGAACTTGTCGCTTTTTCCAATTCCCGTTGGAATGCCGGAATATGCTCTGATATGTTTTCAATCGTCACTTGCGGACGATTCAGTATTTCTATCAACTTGCATCCTTGACGCAGGGGAGTGGTTCCTATCTTTTCGAGTGCATCATTGATTAATGCAGGTTTCATCGAATAGTTTTGTGCGAAGGAAACGATTTTCTCCACTGCTTCCTTTTTGCTTTTCATTAATTGATAACGATTTTCTTTGGCCAGGCCAAGCTGATAGGCTCTTTCGGTGAGTCGCATATCTGCGTCATCCATTCGGAGCAAGATACGGTATTCAGCCCTCGAGGTGAACATTCGATAGGGCTCATCTACACCTTTAGTTACCAGATCATCGATCAATACGCCTATATATGCTTCGTCACGTGCTAATGTGAATGCTTCGCCACCATGACAATTGATATGTGCGTTGATTCCGGCTATTAATCCTTGTCCTCCGGCTTCTTCATATCCGGTAGTACCATTCACCTGTCCGGCAAAGAATAGATTTTTGATAATCTTCGATTCCAACGTATGTTTCAATTGTGTCGGGTCGAAGTAGTCATATTCGATGGCATATCCCGGACGGTAGATCACCAAATCTTTGAATGCCGGAATTTGTTTTAGTGCTGCAATCTGTATGTCCATCGGAAGTGAAGAAGAGAAGCCGTTCAAGTACAACTCCTGAGTCGTCTCGCCTTCCGGTTCCAGAAATAGCTGATGCTGGCTCTTGTCAGGGAAAGTAACGATCTTGGTTTCGATACTCGGGCAATAGCGCGGGCCGATACTTTGAATCTGCCCGTTGAATAGAGGGGAATCCGGCAGACCTTCACGTAGGATACGGTGTACCTCCTCGTTTGTATAGCAAGTCCAGCATTGCAGTTGTTTTAAATGCCGCACACTTGTGTTCATAAATGAAAATTTATGGAAGTCACATTCTCCGTCTTGTGTTTCCATCCGGTCAAAGTGGACGCTACGTGCATCTATTCGTACCGGAGTTCCCGTTTTCATTCTGCCGTATGTGATTCCGTGACGGGCGATGGATTCAGTCAGCTGGTAAGAAGCCGGCTCGGCCATTCTTCCTCCCGGCAACTTATGACGTCCGATATGCATAAGCCCGTTGAGGAAAGTTCCTGCGGTCAGTACAATGCATTTTGCCTTGAAGGTAACCCCCCAAACTGTGACCAGGCCGGTCACTTCTCCGTTTTCTACCAAAAGTTCGCAGACGGTATCCTGCCAGATATGGAGATTGGGTGTATTTTCCAGTCTCTCCCGCCAAGACCAGATAAATTTGGCACGATCGCATTGCGCTCGCGGACTCCACATGGCAGGACCTTTTGAACGGTTCAAGATTCGGAATTGGATGGCCGTCTCGTCCGTAACCAATCCCATCTGTCCACCCAATGCATCTATTTCGCGTACAATTTGTCCTTTGGCGATTCCTCCTACTGCCGGATTACAGCTCATTTGCCCGATCTTGTTCATGTCCATGGTGATGAGGCAAGTCTTTGAACCTAAATTGGCGGCAGCGGCTGCCGCTTCGCAACCGGCATGTCCGGCACCGATTACAATTACGTCGTACTTAAAATCCATTCCTGTTTTATTTATTATCTAACGCTGCAAAGTTACAGAAAAGTTGTGAGAGTTGTATCCTCAAGCTGTTTTTGCTTCCGAAAAATCGGGGAGGGGGACGGGCGGATTGAAAAAAACGCCGTGATTTCGGGTTATGAACATACAGTTTGTTCAAAAAATAAAGTTGTTCTTGTTGATTTAGTGGTTTACTCTCTACTAAAAAGTAAGAATTTTGCCTCTATATGTTCTCGCATGCTTTCTTTTTGCTACTTCGAAAATTATCGGAATTTTGAAGAAACTAGGGTTTGCTAAGGAAGAATTAAAGAAAATAGTATAAGCAGTGAGGTTCAATGTGCCAATTAGCCTGTCTTTTTATCTGATCTCTTGATATAAGTCAAAAAAACAAGTCTGAATATATTTTTTAATAAAATGGCTCTTGTCATTTTACAAAACAGCTATACCTTTGCAGTGTGGTTGTGAAACTACTTAGATTTTTAGGTATTAGAAAGAGTAAAATTAAAAGGTGAAAATTAGAAGGTATTAGTTTATAAATTTTAGGTATTAGCATTTTAAGATTGTTTTTCAGGAAAAAAGATTGTTTTATTAGGTATTAAGTAAAAAGAGTAGTTTTTGGGTAACAAGTAAATGAAAGATGAAAAAAAGAAGAATCCCGTTTTATGGGGATTCTTTAAGGTAGAGCGGAAGGATTCGCTCTTTTTTTATGCCCGTTTGTGTCATTAGCAGTACTATTTCATAGATGAATACTTTGTAGTCTTATTCTAGATTGGCGCTCTTTTCAGATTATTAAAGCGACATTCCATTCGTTCCACGCTAGTGGATAGAATCATTCACTTGAGTAGACGGAATTGTTCACTATAGTGCAATGATCTGTTCACTGGAGTGCAACGGTTTGGATGCGCGATAGATAATACGGGAGCGCAGCTTGATAAAACGCTCTTGAATGCTTCCTTGCATATAAATGTCTGTTAGTTGTGAGGCAAAGTGCTGCTTGATAAAAAAGAAGAAAAATGTTGCATTTGTTATGAAAGGAAAGAAGCAGTATGAGAGATGCAGGCGGAAAATATGAGAGATACGAGATTTTAAATTATCTCTCATTATATAATCATTTGATGATATGATGTTTACATTAATTTATGAGAGGTATGAGAGATGGAAATGAAAAAAATCTCGAGGTGCAAGCCGGATATTTTGAACGAGAGGGGACTCGGTCGAGCTGGTTGAAAGTTACTTTTATTTTCTATTTTATAGTTTGGCGAAGCTTATGTTTTTGAAAAAAACAATATATTTGCATTTGTAAATATCGCAAAAGTAAGTAGTTGCGGCGATTTTAATGAATTTTGTTTGTTTTTCGCAGGTAGTGTGACAGTATGAACGATAAATTTGACACTATAGTAGCAGGAGTCAATCGAAAGGATGAAAAGATATGGGGCGATTTCTATGATCGTTTTTATGCTGCTTTATGTGTTTATGTTTCCAAAATATTGCCGGTTCCCGATGTGGTGGAAGATTTGGTCCAGGAGGTGTTTATTTCTATTTGGGAGGGTAAGCGTACTTTCTCTGATATCAGAGAACTCACCAATTATCTCTATCGTGCCTGTTATAACAACACCTTATTATATATACGCAACAATCAGATTCATGATACCATTTTAAGTTCCCTTGCTGAAGGAGAAAGCGTAGAAGATGAGGATATGATTTATGCTTTGACGGTGAAGGAAGAAATCATCCGTCAGTTGTATCACCATATTGAAGAGCTTCCGACCGAGCAACGCCGGATCATCTTACTGAGAATCGAAGGGTATACTTGGGAAGAGATTGCGGAACGTTTGGGAATCAGTATCAATACCGTCAAGACCCAAAAGGCGCGCAGCTATAGATTTCTCCGTGAAAAAATGGGAGATGCGATGAGTTTTATAATTCTTTGTTTATTTCTCTAAAAATAAGAAAAAACAATCTGATATGTATTTCTCTTTTTATAGATTGATTAAGTTTTATTTTTTTTGTTAAAAGCACTATCTTTCCTTTTATTATGTGACAAAATGATATATTTCTGTCGCTGAAATCTCGCTATTTATATTATTATTCCGAAAAAATATCATCTTTTTGTCACCCTTTTTTATGGGTTATGTATATCTATAATAAAGAGAAATTAAACAGTCGTTTAATTAAAAATGGTCAATAAGATGAATAAGTTCGAAAATGTATATCAAGATGCCGTTTTGATGAGAAGAGTTCTTCTTGGCGAAGCGGATGAAGCGGAGCAACAAGAGCTTGAAAAGCGATTGGAAGAGTGTCCGGAGTTGCGGAAGATATACACTCAATTGCAGGATGGCGGGACGTTGAGCGCAGCCTTTAAGGAACGTCAAAAATATTCATCGAGAAAAGCTTATCGGTCTTTCCTTCAAAAGATAGGACAAGTTGAGCCGAAAGGACAAAGACGCCGCTCTCTTCGCATCGGATGGTATATTGCTGCCGCTGTTGTCATTTTGGCAATAGGACTTTCTTTTTATGTGTCGAATTACACTTCACCGGAAAAAGAAAATAAGACTTTGATCCAGCCGGGTACACAACAGGCACAATTGACTTTGACCGATGGCAGTGTCATTGATGTGGATAAAAAAGAAGTAAATGTGGTAGTAGATGGCATTCAGGTAAAATATAAAGAAGGAGTACTGTCTTATCAAACAACCGCTGCAACACAACACGAAGAAAAAAACGTTGAAGAGCAACCGGAAAAATCAAATGAACTGGTCATACCGCGTGGAGGAGAGAACACGGTAATACTTGCGGATGGAACGACTGTTCATTTGAATGCAGGTTCCAAGTTGACCTATCCTGTGCGTTTCACCGGCAAACGTAGGATTGTAGCTTTGGAAGGTGAGGCTTATTTTGACGTTGTTGAAAATGAAGAACATCCTTTTGTCGTACAGACTCGTTTTGGCGAGGTGACTGTGCTCGGTACTGCATTCAATGTCAATGCTTATGTTAATGCTTCTGCCTGTTATACGACATTGGTCCGTGGTAAAGTACAATTCTCTGCACCGAATGCGGAAGTTATCACCCTCTTGCCGGGTGAACAGGCAATTGTTTCGGCTAATGGTTCGGAGAAACGTGCGGTGGATCTGGAGGAGTATGTAGGTTGGGTAGAAGGTTTGTATGTTTTTAATAATCGTTCTTTAGGAGAAATTATGGAGACATTCGAATGTTGGTACGACATACAAGTATATTATGAAACCGAAAATTTACGCAATATAACTTATAGTGGTAGTTTGAAGCGCTACGGAACAATCAACTCATTCCTTGAAGCATTGGAACTGACCGGTGATCTGACTTATAAGATCAGTGGCCGGAATATCTTGATTTATGGTAAAATGGGAGAATTAGGAGTAAAATAGAGTATTAGATAAGTTTAATTGTTAATTTATGAGAGAAAGACGATGGCTGCTATGTTTTTTAGTGGCGATGTGCTGCACGCTTAGCACATGGGCTTTACCGTCACAAGACAAGACGGTGACTTTGAATCTGCGTAATGTCTCAATCGAGACGGCTTTGAATGCAGTGAAGAAGCAGACAGGAGTGAATATGTTGTATAATTCGCAAATGTTTAAGGGAGTTTCTCCGGTATCTGTTAATGTGAAAAATGAGAGATGGGAAGTGACCCTTAAGCTGATTTTGAATCCGAAAGGATTTGATTATGCAATGAAAGATGGTATTGTTGTCATTCGTAGGATGCATACAGAGAAGCGGGTAAATCGTATCCGTGGTACGGTATTTGATGCAAATAAAGAACCTATACCGGGAGCCAGTATTATTGTGAAAGGAACCCGTACAGGGACTTCCACCAATATTGAAGGTGAATTTACACTGGATGTGAGAGATGATAAAGTAGCTTTGGAAATCTCTTTTATCGGTATGAAAAAGCAGACTCTCCAGGTAGATGCTTCTCGTAAGAAAATGCTCGAGATAACATTGGTGGATGATGTCAAGACATTGGATGATGTGGTAGTAACAGGATATAGTAATGTGCGTAAGACTAGTTTTACCGGTAGTTCTACGCAGATTTCGGGTGATGATTTACGCAAGGTGTCGCAGACCAACGTAATCGGTGCTTTGCAGACATTCGACCCTTCTTTCCGCTTGGTTAGCAATGCCCAGTTCGGTTCCGATCCGAACGCACTTCCGGAGATGTATATACGTGGCCGTTCCGGCTTTGGGGTAAAAGAACTGGATAAAGATCAACTTTCCAAATCAAATCTCGAAAATAATCCTAACCTTCCTACTTTCATTATGGATGGTTTTGAGGTGAGTATCGAGAAGATATATGACTTGGACCCTACCCGTATTGAGAGTATGACAATTTTAAAAGATGCAGCTGCTACGGCTATTTATGGTTCTCGTGCTGCAAACGGTGTGGTAGTTATCACTACAGTTGCTCCAAAGCCGGGAGAAGTCCGTGTTTCTTATAATTTTACCGGAACTTTGGAAATGCCGGATCTGAGAGACTATAATCTGGCTAATGCATCTGAAAAGCTAGAGATAGAACGTCGTGCAGGTTTGTATGACAAAGGTAATAATGGCAACAACACAACGGCAGATGGTTTGAATAAATATTATGAAAAATATGCATTGATTCAAAGTGGTATAGATACAGATTGGTTGTCTTTGCCTTTGCGTAATGCTTTTGACCATAAACATAGCCTTTATATAGAAGGTGGTACTCCTAATTTACGTTATGGGGTTGATGCATCATACAATGGTGGTAATGGGGTTATGAAAGGGTCAGGACGTGACCGTTATAGTATTGGTTTTTCATTGGATTATCGAGTAAAAAAACTACAAGTAAAAAATACGGTAAGTTTTGGACATACTAAGTCGAAGGAATCTCCTTATGGTGCTTTCAGTGATTATACAAGTTTATTGCCCTATGAGACTCCTTATAAAAATGGTACTTTGGTGAAGCAGTTGTACTATTCTAGGAAAGGTAGTAATTCTGTTAATAATCCTTTATATGAAGCCACACTGAGCAATTATGAGTGGAGTGCTTATGATGAAATTATAGATAATCTGAGTGTAAACTGGTATTTGAACGATTATTTAACTGTTAAGGGTCAGTTTAGCGTAACTAAACAATATACCAGTAGTGAGCGTTTTTATGATCCGTTATCTTCTAAAGTTTCAGTTTATGGTACTACGGATACCAAATTGCAGGGTGATTTGTTCACCGGTGAAGGTAGTAGCTTGAGTTGGAATTCTAATGCTTTCTTATATTATACCCGTAGCTTTGGAAACCATAACTTTAACTTTTCCGGTGGTTGGGAAGCCTCTGCTTATAATACCGAGAACACCTCTGCCCAATATCGTGGTTTTCCGTCCGGTCAGTTTAATTCGTTGAATTATGCTTCCGAAATTTACAAAAAGCCGACTCTTACAGAAAATACGACACGTCGTGTCAGTATATTGGCTACTCTGAATTATACTTGGAATGATATTTATTTGGCCGATGCTTCCGTTCGTTTTGACGGCTCTTCCGAATTTGGTGCAAATCAGAAATGGGCACCTTTCTTTTCCGGTGGTTTGGGTGTGAACATTCATAATTATGATTTCCTGAAAGGAAATGAGAAGATTAATAAATTGAAGGTACGTGCATCTTATGGTCGTACCGGTAAAGTGAATTTCCCGGCTTATGCAGCAACTACTATGTATGAAACTTTATTTGATGAATGGTATATTACAGGTTATGGAGCTGTTCTTAAGGCGTTGGGTAATAAAGATTTGTCATGGGAAAAGACTGACAAATTCAATTTTGGTATTGAGACCCAATTCTTTAATCAACGTTTAACAGTTGATTTGGACTATTATTATGAGAAAACAATTGATTTGATTAATGATGTGACACTGTCACAAACTTCAGGTTTCTCCACCTACAAGAATAATATGGGTGAGGTTGAGAACAAAGGTTTTGAAATGCAGATACGTGCCGATATTTACAGAGATCGTAACTGGTCAGTTGCTTTATGGGGAAATATGGCTCATAATAAGAACAAAATATTGAAGATTTCTGATTCTCAGAAAGCATATAATGAACGTGTTGCGGAATTTTATAAAAAAGAATTACAATATCAGGCAATTTATAATACTTCTTTAAAAGATGCCAATTATGCAGTTCCGATTTCGCAATATGCGGAAGGGGAATCATTGACTTCTATTTGGGCAGTCCGTTCTTTAGGTATTGATCCGACTACAGGAAAAGAGCTATTCTTGAACAGAGACGGTAGCATTACTGATACATGGGATGCAAGCCAAGAGGTGGTTGTGGGTAATACTGAACCAAAGCTAAACGGCTCAATAGGTCTGAATGCTACGTATAAGAACTGGAGTTTATTCGCTGCTTTTCAATATGAGTTTGGAGGTCAGGAGTATAATCAGACTTTGGTAGATCGGGTGGAAAACGCAGATATTGCTAATGGTAATGTAGACTTGCGTGTTCTAACCCAACGGTGGCAAAAACCCGGAGATGTTGCCGAATTTAAAAATATTGCAGATAGTAAATTAACGACTTTACCGACATCCCGTTTTGTGCAAGATAAAAAGTATATTCGACTGAGTGCTTTGACATTAAGTTATGACTTTAACAGGGAATGGATTAAGAAGCATTTACATATGAATATGTTACGGTTGGAAATGAGCTCCAGTGATTTTATTAATTGGAATTCTATTCGGCAGGAACGCGGTTTGAGTTATCCCAAATCTTGGAAGGTGGATTTCTCGTTAAAAGCACAATTCTGATAAAAGGAGAAAGAAATATGAAAAAGATATATAAAACGATTGTCTTACTAGGGACGATAGCAACTTTAGGAACATCATGTAATGATTGGTTAAATGTATATCCGTCCGATCAAATCAAAGAGGAGTTTCTTTTTGAAACAGGAGATGGATACCGTGCAGCATTGAATGGTATCTACCGTAAAATGACTTCATGGAGTATTTATGGCAGTAATCTGAAATGGGGGATTATAGATGCTTGGGGGCAGGTATATGATATGGAACTGTCTGCAATCGCCAATGGCGGGCAGCCTATGAAGAAAATTGAGATTCTGGATTTTAAAAATTTAGAGCTGACTCCAACTACAGACCAAATGTGGAGTGATGCATGGAATATAGTGGCAAATTGTAATGAGTTGGCGCAACAGGCGGAATTGGCTGATAGTACACTTTTTTATGAAGGAGAGTCGGAGCGCCGGATGATTCTGGGAGAAGCCATCGGTTTGCGTGCTTACCTTCAGTTTGATTTGTTACGTGTATATGCTCCTTCACCTGCTATGAATCCGGGAGAGCGTACATTTATTCCATATGTAAACACCTATCCGGCTTATGTTAATAATCGTGAGACGGTTTCCTATTGTTTGGAGCAAATTATTAAGGACTTGCGGAAAGCGCAGGATCTGCTGTTGAAAGTAGATCAGAATTCAAATTGGAGCGACCGTTTTGAAGAAGTAAAGAATGACGAAAACCTGTTTAAGGCCAGTCGTGGATTTCGGTTGAACTATTATGCCGTTACTGCCGAATTGGCTCGTGTGTATCTGTATGCAGGTATGCCTGACAAGGCATATGAACAAGCTGATATTATTATTCAGAAAAGTGATTTATTTGCTGCACTGACTGATAGAGAAGAGGCGCTGAAGAGAATAAAAGATGGTAATTTGAAAATGTATGATGACATTATATTTGCACTTTACTCTCCTACAGACCAGGTGGAGTGGGATCGCTTGATAAATCATTCTGATGATAAGGCTGAAGGTAGTACAGATAGAGAATATTTTTTAGGTATTTCTTCTGCTATTGCCAGAGAACGTTATGGTGATGATTTGGAAACGGACTGGCGAATTTGCAATCAAATGGAACAGAGAAAGAGTGGTGATTATCGTACATTAAAATATTACGAGCAGTTGAATAGTTATAAATATGCTGAAGTCAACAACATGATTGTACCTATGTTCCGTATGTCGGAGGTCTATTATATTGCTGCAGAAGCTATTTATAAAAAAGATCTGGACAAAGCGAAAGACTATTTGAAGCTTGTGAAAAAAGGCAGAGGAGTTGAAGATGATTTAGGCAATGTGACAGAAGCAGATTTTATGGATGTTCTTGTGAATGACGCTCAGAGAGAATTTCTGGGAGAAGGACAGACTTTTTTCATGTTCAAGCGTTTAATGAGGACAATGAAAGGAAGGGAAGAAGTACAAGCGACTGAAAAGAACATGGTGTTGCCGTTGCCCGAATCGGAGAGTGCTATTTAATTTAAAAAGAATAAAAACTTATGAGAACAAAAGATATATTGTTTGCAGGAGTAATGGTATGCATGGGCATGTCATTCTTTATTTCCTGTCAAGAAGAAGGACTGGTTGTTAATGGTAATGATGTATCTTATATCAACTTTAATAAAGACATAACAAAAGATACGACTAGAATTTGTTTTGAGTTTTATCCTATGGAAGAAGGTATGGATGTAAAAATAGCAGAAGTGCCGATAGAAGTGGCTATTTCCGGTAAAGTTCAGGATAAAGATCTGGAATTTACTATCGGGATAGATGAGAGTCTGTCTACTTATCCTGCATCCCAATGTATTTTGCCGGAAAAATGCATTTTTAAAAACGGACAACTATTGGATACGATTTATGTAAAGCTGAAAAATTCGGATGATTTAAAGACGGTTACCAAGTATGTTGCATTAAAAATAAATGCAGGTGGTGAAGTCAGTGAAGGCTTAGCCACCTATTCCAGGGCTATCATTGCTGTGACAGACCGTCTTGTAAAACCTGAATGGTGGGACTATAAAGACCTATATGACGGTGAGTACAGTTCGGTTGACTGGTATTATCTGGGAGATTATTCGGATACCAAGTACCGTCTGTTTTTAAAAGTGTTACAGGAGAATGATGATGTATTGTTCGATGGTAAGGATAAGGTGAAATTGCGCAAATATTCTTTGCAATTAAAGTATATGGTAGAAGAAATAAACGCTGGAAGAGATCCTGATGATCCGTTGAGGGATGAAACAGGTGTGATTATTGAAATACCGGTTGTAGGATAATTAAAGATTAATGATAGTATGAAAAGAATATTGATATATATATATGTTTTGGCTGGCATAATGAGTTTTTCAGGTTGCCTGGATGATGAAAACAACTATGATTATAGTGAATTTAACGAGTTGGAGGGGAGAGAGATTGGAGGAATGAAAGACGAATATTTTCTTTCGTATGCTCAAAAGTTGACTATTACTCCGACTTTTGAATTTACTATTGATAAAGAAAATCCGGATGTATCTTATGAATGGAGACTGGATGGTGTATTGTTGCCGGAAGAAACCGGACCTTCTTGCACTTTCAGTTTTGAGCGTGGGGGGGTACATGAAGTTACTTATACAGTAATCGATAATAAAAGCGGGGTTAAGTTTTCCAGGAGTTGTACGCTTAGGGTACGTTCACCATTCACTCGTGGTTGGTTGATATTGAGAGAAGGTGAATCTCAGGAGTCTGAACTTTCTTTTGTCGGTGCCAGTTCGGTTCTTCATAAGATGACGGTTACTGATGGTACAACAATAGCTGAGATTGACAGAGACTCGCTTGTGTATGATCAAGTAGTAGAGAAGGTTTCGGATGGATTGGGATCTAACCCGGTCGGGTTGTTTTTGAATGCAGGTTATTTAGGTCCGTATGGTGAAGTTTTTGAGACAAGTGATGAAGTGGGAGTGATGCAGGACCGCTGGGTGGAACTGAACGGTAGCACGTTAGAGCGCTCTGTTTATACAGAGGATGAGTTTAGAGGAGATTTGCCGGAAGCCGGTTTACATCCTCAGGCTGCTGCTATGACTTTTTCCGCTAAAGCTTTGTTAAATTCCGATGGATATATTTATTGGGCGGGTACGGCTTTTGCCAGTGATTTTCATTCTTGTGCTTATACCTCCTTTCCGTTGGGAAAGGATAAAAAGTTCAAGGGAGTTTATCCAAGCTTTAAGCTCAATAAGCATCATGGAGCTATTCCGGCTTATACAGCGGATAATGAAATTGTGGGGATCATTGATGATGCGGAAGTTGTTTCTTATGCTGAACCTAGTATAAAGGAATCGACTTATAGCAGTGGAGTGCATAGTGTACAAACAGGAGAGTATGAGGAAGATCCTGTAGATGATAGATATAAATTGGGGAATGGAGAATTGCTTACTATAATGCCGGCAACCTCAAATGATGAGGGGTATCAGGATGTTAAACCTAGTTGGGTCGCAATTGTACGTAACGGTTCTCAGTATGAACTGTTATATTTTCAATGGAAAGTGGGAAATTATAGCTATTCAAGCAGAGTTTCTACCAAAGTATTTGAAAAATTCTCACTTGATGGCTTGAGTGGATATACAGATATGGCAGTATTTAATATCAAGCAGTATGTGGTAATTGCTAATGGAAACGATTTGTGGTATTTTCAATATGGGGCAGGTGATAAAGCGGTGTTGAAAAAGTTGCATTCATTTGATTCTCCTGTTAAGGCATTGGCTGCTAATGATATTAATGTATGGTATTCTGGAGAACCGGCTAAATGGCAACCGGAACATAACGGGCAATTAGGAGTAGCATTAGAGGATGGCACGTTTGGCATTTATGAAGTTTGGGAAACGGAAGACAAACAGGCGTTGGCTACAGATGTGAAGATTAATCAGCTTTTCCCAGATCCAAAGGCTGAGACCCCGGTGAATAATAATTTTGGCAATATTGTAGATATTATTTACAAATATGGCTCTATCCGAGATTTTGTATCATTCAATTTTTAAAAAGAAAATCATCCAGACACGATATGGGATATAAATTTGGAATACTATTGGCTTTATTTGCCGGAGGTTTGGTTACTGTTGCCAAACCTCAGCAACAGGCTAATTATGAACTTGCAGAGAAGTTCAATGCTTTTGATTTAGGTGGAAAACTTTCCAGAAATAGCTTGGCCATTTATCCGCATGAGATTAATGGTACAGATAATTTCTGGTTTGATTTTCAGACAACAGACGGGAAATTCTATTATTATGTGACTCCGGCAAATGGCAAACGGGAACTGCTGTTTGACAATGATGAAATGGCAATGGCTCTTACGGAGTTGACGAGAGAAACAATTGATCCTAAGGACTTTTCATTCCATGAATTTAAATTTTCCAAAGACCAGAAATCATTTACTTTTGAACATAGAAGCAAAACTTATGAGTATAATCGCATAAATCGTAAGTTGAAAGAAATCAGAAAGACAGATGACGATAAAAGGACGGAGGGAGAAGTTATATATTCTTGGATGAATTTTTCTCCGGACAGAAAGTATATTCTATATGCAAAGAACCACAATCTTTATGTAAAGGGAAATAAGGCATTGGGAATGGATACAACCGAAGTGCAATTGACTTTCGACGGGATGCCTTATTATACGTATGCACGAGAGCGGGATGGATTCGAACCAGATAAAGAAATGGCTACCAATGCGCGTTGGTGTAAAGATAGCCGCCATGCTTACTTCGTTTTGGAAGATGAACGGAAATTACGTGATTCTTGGGTGATTAATTCTTTATCTAAAGTCCCCCAATTGGAAAAATATAAATATGAATTTCCGGGTGACAAGCATGTAACACAATATGAATTAGTGATTATTGATGCGGTGAATAAAACAGCCAGAAAAGCGAATGTTGATAAATGGCCTGATCAGTATGTAATGGTGTTTGAAACTTCTTCCAAAGGCGATTTGGTGTTCTTTGAACGCACTAAACGAACGTGGGATGAAGTGGATGTCTGTTCTGTAAATACAAATACGATGGAGGTAAAAGAAATTATTCATGAAGTGGATAAACCTTATCGTGATCCTCATGCTCGTAACGTTGTCATATTAAATGATGGAAAAGATATCTTGTTCCGTTCGGAACGTACCGGATGGGGGCATTATTATCATTATGACGGAGATGGAAATTTAAAGAATACTATTACATCCGGTAAATGGAACTGTGGTCATATTGTGGCTATTGATACATTGGGACGAGAAATTTATTTCTACGGTTATGGTAATGAGGACGTTAATCCTTTTTACTACAGGGTGTATAAAGCAAATATTGATAAGGAAGGGGCTACGCTTATCAGTAAAGAAGACGGGCAGCATAATGCTCATTTTTTGCAGTCGAGACGTTATTATGTTGATACTTATTCACGAGTAGATATGGAACCGAAAATTCTTTTGAAGAATGATCAGGGAAAGACTATCGTTGAGTTGGCAAAGCCGGATTTACGGGCTGTATATGATGCCGGATGGAAACAGCCGGAACGGTTTGTGGTAAAGGCTGCTGATAATGCTACTAATTTATATGGCGTGATGTGGAAACCTTCGGATTTTAATCCGAATAAAAAATATCCGATTATTTCTGTAGTTTACCCCGGACCTTATTTCGGATTTGTACCTACTGGATTTTCTTTATCCGACAGATACAGTTTACGTATGGCACAATTGGGATTTATCGTAATCGCTGTAGGACATCGCGGTGATTCTCCTATGCGAGGAAAGACATATCATCGTTTTGGTTATGGTAATATGCGTGATTACCCCTTAGCAGATGATAAATATGCTATCGAGCAATTAGCCAGCCGCTATTCATTTATTGATATTAATAAGGTGGGCATTTATGGTCATTCGGGTGGTGGCTTTATGGCAGCATCAGCTATCTTGACTTATCCGGATTTTTATAAAGCTGCTGTTTCTTGTTCCGGTAATCATGATAATTATATCTATAATCGCGGATGGGGAGAATGTTATAATGGTGTGAGGGAGATAGAAAAGACTGTGAAAGATAGTTTAGGTAATGAGAGAAAAGAATACGAATATAAATTTAGCGTGAAAACAAATGCCGAGCTTGCGAAGAATTTGAAGGGGCATTTGATGCTTGTAACCGGTGATGAAGATAAAAATGTAAATCCGGCTCATACTTATCGTTTAGCACATGCTTTAATTGAATCCGGCAAGGATTTCGATATGCTTGTCATTCCGGGTGCCGGTCATGGATATGGCTCTGCTGATAAGTATTTTGAGAAAAAAATGTATCGTTTCTTTGCAAAGTATCTGCTGGGAGATGACCGGGCGGATTATTGGGGAGACATTAACCGCAACAAATAGGACAATAGATAAGATTTATGAGAAACTCCCTCTTCAAATATGCATGTCCGGTGGTTGCCTTGTTGGTATGCAGCTTTGTCAGCGCACAGCAGAAGGCGAATTATAAGCTGGCGGAAAAGTTTCGTTTGTTGGAGCAGAATCCTATAGTAAAGTATTCGACAGAAGTCAGGCCGACATTTATTAACGATACGGATTGTTTCTATTATTCTTTTACGACACGTGAAGGAAAGAAATATTATTATGTTAATCCGAAGAAGAAAGAAAAACGTTTGTTATTTGATACGGATGAACTATTAAGCAAAATTGCAGCATATACAAAGAAAGCTTATTCTTCGGCAGATCCATATTTGTCTTTCACCTTTATGAAAGATAACGAAACGATTCGCATTGATTTTGACCGTGGGCTTTATACGTATAATATTCATACGAAAGTGTTGGAGAAGCTTAATGAAAAGCCTTCTTATGGGAATGCTGACCCGTATTGGATGAAATATTCGCCGGACAGTCTTTTCTTTTTATATGCAAGCCGTCATAATTTGTATTTTGTAGGCAATCCTCAAAAGGGGCAGGATACCATACCTGTAAAATTAACCGCTGATGGGGAAAGGCATTATACTTTCAACCGTGAAGAAGAAGGAGAATCAGAAGGACGGTTTGGAGCCGAATCCGCTCATTGGATTCCGGGTACTCATCGTTTTTATGCCGTGCGTGAAGATAATCGGAAAGTTCGTGATTCATGGCTCATCAACTCGTTGGATACTCCTTATCCGACATTGAAGACATATAAAGCCGAGCTTGCAGGCGATAAATATGTTACCCAATATGAATTGTTAATTGGTGACGTGGATAGCCGTGAAGTGAAGAAGATTGATATTAACCGTTGGCCGGATCAATATATCGATGTCCTTTACGTCTCGGGAGATGGAAAGCGTTTGTATTTTCAACGTTATAACCGCACGTGGAACCAGGCGGATATTTGTGAAGTGGATGTGGAGACGGGAAAAGTCCGTGTCGTGATTCATGAGGAAAACAAGCCTTACCTTGACTACCAGATGCGTAATGTTTCCTTCCTGAATGACGGAAAAGAAATCCTTTTCCGCTCTGAACGAAATGGGTGGGGACATTATTATCTTTATGATACGGCTACCGGTAACCTGAAAAATCAAGTGACGGATGGTACATGGGTAGCCGGTCCGATAGCGAAGATTGATACTGTTAGACGTAAAATTTATTTTTATGGTTACGGTAGAGAGAAGGAAATCGACCCTTATTATTATATTCTTTATGAGGCACAGTTGGATCGTTCGAATACGCTTCGTCTGCTTACATCGGAGAATGCTTCACATGAGGTCAGTATTTCTCCGTCTTGCCGATATTTGGTAGATTCTTACTCTACTGTTTCGCAGGAACCGGTAAATGTGGTTCGTAACCGGAATGGAAAGATAATCATGACCTTGGAGAAACCGGATCTTCAGCCTGTCTATGAGATGGGATGGAAAGCACCGGAACGTTTTAAGGTAAAGGCTGCCGATGGGGTGACCGATTTGTATGGTGTGATGTGGAAACCTGCTGATTTTGACTCGACGAAAGTGTATCCTATTATTTCGAATGTTTATCCGGGGCCATTTTTTGAATATGTACCTACACGCTTTACGATTAACGATGTTTATAATACACGTTTGGCGCAATTGGGATTTATTGTAATCACTGTAGGGCATAGAGGTGGTACTCCGATGCGGGGGAAGGCTTATCACACTTACGGATACAACAATATGCGCGATTATCCGTTGGCGGATGACAAGTATGCTATTGAGCAACTGGCCGCCCGCTATCCGTTTATTGATATTACTAAAGTCGGTATTTACGGGCACTCAGGTGGTGGATTTATGTCGGCTGCTGCCATTTGCACTTATCCCGATTTTTATTCGGCTGCCGTTTCGTCGGCAGGTAATCATGACAATCGCATTTACAACAAAGGTTTTGTAGAGATTCATTTCGGTGTAGACGAAAGGGTGAAAACGACTAAAGATAGTTTGGGAGTGGAAAGTACAACTTATGATTACAGTGTTCGTGTGCGCCCGAATCAGGAGCTGGCGAAGAACTACAAACATGGCTTGTTATTGTTTACGGGTGCGATGGATAAAACTGTAAATCCGGCCCATACATTGCGTCTGGCGGATGCATTAATTAAGGCAGACAAGGATTTCGATTTGTTTGTATTACCGAAATGCACGCACGGATTCTTCGGTGAGTCTGAAGAATTTTTTGAACATAAGATGTGGCGTCATTTTGCCCGTTTGCTGCTATATGATAATTCGGCTGATTTTGATGTTGATTTGAATAAAGATATGATTAAAGATGACAGGAGAAGATAAGATGAATCGGATATTTATGTATATAGGGGTTATAGTGGGGTTGGCGTTAGGAGCTAATCTTCCGGTTGAGGCTCAGAAAAAGTCGTTGGATATAGAGGCATGTACATTATGGAAGCGTATTGATGCACCGGATATTTCACCGACAGGCAGATGGGTGACTTACCGTATATCGTTAATGGAATATAATCCGGATAACAGAGAAGAGAAGCCATTGCATCTATTTGATTCTCATACTCGAAAAGAGATATTGTTGGATGGTGATATAGAAAGATTGGAATTTTATAATAAGGACCAGGGAGCTTTTTATCAACAGACAGACTCTGGGGGAGTAATGAAAACAATCTTGTTATCGTTGCCTTCAGGAATGAAGACCGAATGGAAGCACCAAGAGGATTTTCACCCTGTAGAAGGGACCCCTTATTCAATTTCGGTTATTAATGTACCCAAAGATACTACAAATCATGTTCCGGCTTTTAACAGGCTGGTGATACGTCATCTGAAAACAGAGGTTGCTTTTCATATTGACAGTATCGGCTATCATACCTTGTATGACGGAGGACGTTCTATTCTTTTCATTCGTAAAAAGTCCGGCGGAAACGAGTTATGCTATGGTCCTTTAGCTGGTCCATATAAGACTCTTTATCAAAGCTCTATAAAGAAGGAGCCTTCTTCTTATAGTTTTAATGAGAAAGAGATGACTGGAGAGTTTAGCATAAATGATTCTTTGTGGTATGCTTTCTCATTAAAGAAGCCGGGTTGTAACCTGTTTTTTGACCGGAAAGAGATTGTTTTGCCTGATGGTATGTCTATCGGACGTATTGACTTGTCTAAAAGCCATAATTTTCTGAAACTTGAACTTCGGGGCTCACAGCAAATTTCACGTAGAAGGGAAGAACCGGAGAAGAAACCGGACAAGAGCTTTGAATTGGAGTTGTGGACATGGAATGAAATGGAGGTTCCGACTTTACAAAGAGGTGGACGTTATAGGCAAGATAAGTCGGTGACGTATATTTATGATATTTCTTCTAAAAAGCTTACTGAAGTAGCTTCATCTACTGTAGATTTACTCTTACCGTCGGGAGCGGAAAAATTGGATTATGTGCTTTACACGGATGAATCTCCGTATAAGATGCAACGTGAATGGTTGGACCAGTTGCCGTTTGATGTTTATTCAGTGAATGTGCATACAGGTGTAAAACAATTGATCGGACGTAGTTATCGTACTACTCCAAAATGGTCGGTGAATGGTAAGTGGGCGGTAATGTACGATCCTATTGCGCAGGTTTGGAATAAATTTGATGGTGCTACCGGTAAGGTTGTAAATATATCAGATGCTATCGGTTATCCGATGTTCGTGGAAAGTTATGATCAGCCAGCTCCTGCTCCTGCTTATGGAATAGCTGGGTGGACGGCTGACGGGAATCATGTATTTCTGTATGATGCATATGACTGGTGGAAAGTAGATTTGACCGGAGAGCGACAGCCGGAGTGTCTGACTAAAGGTTATGGTCGCAAACATGGCAAGTCTATTCGTAAAATGACGAGTAATATAGATAAAGACGTTTTTCAGAAGGATGAAACTGTCATTGTTAGTCTTTGGGATAAAAACACAATGGATGAGGGGGTTTATCAGCTTGATATGAAAGGGCGTCTGAAAAAACTGATGGAAGGCCCTTATACATATAATATATACCGTTTTTCCGATAATCATAAGTATTGCGTCTGGAATCGTCAGAATATAACAGAATTTAGAGATTTGTGGTGGAGTAAAGCAGACTTTTCAAATCCGGTCAGGGTGACGAATGTCAACCCTCAACAAGCGAATTATAAATGGGGTACAGTTAAATTGGTAAAGTGGACCAATTATGAGAATAAAGAAAATAAAGGGTTGCTTTATTTGCCTGAAGATTATGATCCTCAAAAAGAATATCCGGTGTTGGTACAGTTTTATGAGACTCATTCCGGTGAATTGAATATTTATCATGCCCCGTTGTTAAGCAGCGCGTTGGGAGATCCTGTATATTTTGCTAGCAACGGTTATATTGTGTTTATGCCGGATGTACATTTCACGGTTGGAACCCCCGGTCAGAGTTGTTATGATGCTGTAGTAAGCGGAACAAAATATCTGATAGAGCAGGGGATAGCACATCCCGGGAAAATAGGTTTGCAAGGACATAGTTGGTCTGGCTATCAAACATCATATTTGGTAACCAAGACAGATATTTTTACCTGTGCTAATATAGCGGCTCCTATCACGGATATGGTGACCGGCTATTTAGGAATACGTAATGGAAGCGGTCTGCCACGATATTTTATGTATGAGGAAACACAAAGTCGTATGGGAAAGACTTTGTGGGAGGCAAAAGATAAGTATCTGGCAAGTTCTGCAATTTTGGAAGCAGACAAGATACATACGCCTTTATTGATATTGCATAATGATCAGGATGAGGCTGTTGCGTATGAACAAGGTCGTGCCCTTTATCTGGCAATGCGTCGTCTGCAACGTCCGGCATGGTTGTTGAATTACAAAGGTGAGGGGCATTTTGTAATGGGCAGAGGTGCTCAGAAAGATTGGACTATCCGGATGATGCAGTTTTTCGACTATTACCTGAAAGGAACAAAAGAACCGCGTTGGATGAAAGAGGGTATTCATTTAAGAGAACGTGGGATTGATCAGAAATATGATTTACTAGAAAAATAAATAAAATGAAGAAATTATTAATTACAGCTATGGCTCTGTCTTGTTTTGCATTCAGTAGCTACGGACAGGACAAAGTGGAGAAACAAATTATTGGTAAATGGTGTAATCCTTATACTTATAAATCGACAGGTGAACTGAAAGGTTTTGAATTTAAAAAAGGTGGGAAGTGCTCTGCAATCAATATTCCCTCTTTGGATTTAAAAACTTGGAAGATTGATAAGGATGGCTATTTGATTATCGAAGGATTCAGCAAGGAAGATAATGGAAAGGTAGAAGTATATAAGACCCGTGAACGTATTGGGCTCTTGTCTCCAGACTCATTGCAACTGGTTACACAGGAAGCAAACCCGAGATTGGCTTTTTTGTATCTGAATACGAAATCGATAAAGAAGTTGGTTACTCCGGAAGTTGCACCAAAAGAAAAGTAATAAATCTCTCTCTTAATAATTTAGTGTTAATTTAGCATTATATTGCTAATAGAAGCACCTCATCGTAGGGATTACGATGGGGTGTCCTTTACTTTTTTATATCAAAATTGTAGCTCATTATGTAAATATTTATCAAGTTATTACGATATGTTCTGAACAATTTAATATTATATTTAGCATGGAATATCGCTATTTAATTGTATTTTTGGCACAAAATGCCCAAAATGGATAGCAGAGAGATTTCCATAGAACAGATAAATAAACTGGATGCTACAGCTTTCCGTATGCTTTATAAGACTTATTATAAGGCATTGGTTTGTTATGCAATACAGATAGCAGGGGAGTCTGGAGCTGCAGAGGATATTGTACAGGAACTGTTTTCTACTCTTTGGGAAAAGCAATTATCATTTAAGTCATTGGTGTCATTTAAGGCCTATCTATATAATTCCGTTCGGAATGCTTCAATTGATTATCTCAAACATAAAGATGTTGAATTTGATTATTTGCAGAAGATAATAGAATCACATCAGGAATACAGAGTAGGAGATGAGGAAGAAGATGATTTCTTTACAGAGGAGATTTTTCGGCAACTTTTTATGACTATTGATTCTTTGCCGGAACGTTGCAAACAGGTCTTTTTGTTGCATATGGAGGGTAAGAAGAATGAAGAAATAGCAGCTGCGCTTTATGTTTCTCTTGAGACCGTTAAAACGCAAAAGAAACGGGCAATGTCTTTGCTCCGGAAAAAGTTAAGTCCATATCATTTTGCATTGCTTTTGTCTATTCTTCCATAAAAAAGATATTTTTTGAAAAAAAAGTTGTTTTAACTTGTCCCTCATTTTATTTGTTTAGTCGTCTTTATATAAATGATGCAAAAACATATAATGGAACGCAAAAGAAATATAAATTCTATAATTCATGACCAGCTACTAGGACAGCTTTCGGAAGAAGAAGAGAAACGATTGCAAGTTTGGATTGAAAGTTCTTTAGAAAATAAAGAGAACTATGAAAGTCTAATGCAAGATACTGATTTGTCTGAAAGATACCGTCAATTTGCAACAGTAGACGAGGAACAAGCCTGGAAAAAGTTTCAGGAAAAACATCTTCAAGTTCGTGGTATCCATCGCAGGATGCTTTGGAGATATGCTGCTATCTTTATGATCCCTATAATTATTGGTGCTGCTATTTGGATGGGAATGTGGCGAAACGCTGATACCGTACCTGTAAGAGCACAGGATGATCAATTAGCAATGATACGTTCGGAAAAGATGGGAAAGCAGAAAGCTACTCTTGTATTGGCCGACGGGCAGGAAATTGAATTGAAATCGGCTTCCCATCAATCGTTGCAGGACTCGACTATCTTGCCGATATTATCTCCAGAAGTTATGGAAGAAACACAATCAGAAAATGGAGACGTTACTGCTACTGACAATAATAAATTGGTCACTTATGATGATAGTGAATTTTGGCTCACTTTTGAGGATGGAACAAAAGTGCATTTGAATTATAACACGACTTTAAAGTATCCGTCGCATTTTAGTGCAGCTAGTCGTACTGTTTATTTGGATGGAGAGGCCTATTTTCAAATAGCTAAAGACGACCGTCCGTTCCGGGTTATAACGGCAAATGGGATTGTCAAGCAATATGGCACCTCCTTTAATGTCAATACACATGTAGCCGGAGTCACGAAAGTGGTATTGGTGGAAGGAGCTATCAGCGTTTTTCCTAATCAGGGGGATGAGCATAAGATACATCCGGGGGAACTGGCCGTCTTAAATGGAGTAACACAGGATGTTCAAATCAGCAAGGTAGATATAGAACCTTATATAGCTTGGAATAACGGACGTTTTGTATTTGATAATTGTTCTTTGGAAACCCTTATGGAGGTGATATCCCGTTGGTATGATAAGAAAATAATGTTTGAAGATGAAGATATAAAGACGATACGTTTTACCGGTGACCTTGATCGTTACGGTTCTATAATCCCAATATTAAAAGCAATTCAAAGAGTTACTCATCTGAAAATGGATGTTGAAGGCGAAGCTATTATTATTAGAAGAGAATAAAACAATTATTAACCACATTTACTAAAAAAGGAGGAGGCCATGCAAATTAAAAGGGTCAGAGAGCGTATTGTGATGTCTCTCTGTATTATTTTTCTGTTGTTCGCACCGATATCGGCTACAGCACAGTCTAATTCAATGAAAGTATCCCTTAATTTAAAGTCTGCATCAGTTAAAGAGTTTTTTGATGCAGTGAAAGCTCAGACAGGTTTGAACTTTATCTATAACACTGAGCAAGTAAAGAGTATGTCTCGTATCACGATCCAAAGTAAGGGACAACCTATCACTGAAGTTTTGGATAAAGTATTGGCTAACACAGGCTATACTTACGAGATTGAAGGCAATATTGTGACTATTGTATACAAACAGTCCAAAGAGAAGAAAAAAATTATAACCGGAGTAGTAGTAGATGAGGGAGGAGAACCCTTGCCGGGTGTCACTGTTCTGATTATGGGGAAAGAGAGGAACATCGGCACGATGACGGATGCGGAAGGGGCTTTTTCTTTGGGACTGCCTGACAAGAATGTTATTGTGCGTATCTCTTTCGTCGGGATGCAACCGATAGAGATCAATACCGCAAAGTTGAATTTGGACAAGACACATACATTTCAGTTGAAACCGGACTTAAAGCAATTGGATGAGGTGGTGGTGACCGGCTATGCGAAAATCAGCAAGAATAGTTTTACAGGAACTTCTGTGTCTGTATCTGCAGATCAGTTAATGTCAGTCTCGAAAACGAATGTATTGGGAGCTTTACAAGCTTTTGATCCGTCTTTCCGTATTGCTGAGAATAATCTAGCAGGCTCGAATCCGAATAATGTACCGGAATTGTATATTCGTGGACGTTCAGGTATCGGAACTACGGAACTGGATGCAGAAAGTCTTTCTAAGTCATCTCTGCAGAATAATCCGAATCTTCCGACTTTCATTATGGATGGATTTGAGATTAGTGTACAGAAGCTGTATGATATGGATCCTAGCCGTATTGAAAGTATTACGATTTTGAAAGATGCTGCTGCAACAGCTATGTATGGTTCGCGTGCTGCAAATGGTGTAGTGGTAATTACAACTGTAGCTCCAAAACCTGGTAAGATTAATATCAATTATAATTTTACGGGTACTCTTGAATATCCAGATCTTACAGACTATAATTTGATGGATGCACGTGAGAAGCTGCAGACAGAAGTGGCGGCAGGACTATTTAAGGCTGATCCGGAAAGTGAAAACTATATTAATGAACAAAATTCATTAGATGAGATTTATAATAAGAAGCTTAATAATGTAGTCCGTGGGGTGAATACTTATTGGTTATCAAAACCATTACGCACTGTTTTTAATCATAAGCATAGCCTCTATCTGGATGGGGGTACGGATGATTTACGTTGGGGGGTTGATCTTTCTTATAACAAAGATACAGGTGTGATGAAAGAGTCATTCCGTGACCGTATGGCGGCTGGACTTTCATTGAGTTATCGTTTAGGACCACTCCAGGTGCGTAATTACTTCTCTTATACTTATACTAATTCATCAGATTCTCCTTATGGCAGTTTCTCCGATTATACTTCTAAATTGCCGTATGATGAATATCAAGATGAATATGGCAGATATCTGGAGACTACTTATGCTTGGAATGGAACAAGTGGTAGTGAGAATCCTTTGTATGAAGCTACATTAGGTAATTACAGCCGTGATAAGTCATGGGAGTTGATAGATAATATTGAGATTTTATGGAATATTACTCCACATTGGTTATTGAAGGGGCAGTTTAGTATTACAAAATCTAATTCAGAAGCAAATGATTTTAAAGATCCGCGTTCGAAAAAAAATTCGGATATTTTGGGATTGAATAATGTAATATCAGGAGAATTAGATGTAACGACTAGCAATAGCCTTACTTGGGATGCTACTATGACCCTATCTTATAACCGTAATATCCAAAAGAATAGTTTGAATTTTCTTGCTGGTGTGAATGCTACATCGAGTACGGGTACAGGATTGGCTATTTCGTACCGCGGATTTCCTTCTGGGAATTTATCATCGGCAGGTTATGCACATTCTATCCATGGCATGCCTTCTGCTTCTGATTCAAAGAGCCGTTTAATAGGTATGTTGGGTACATTTAATTATTCATACGATAATATTTACTTGGCTGATGTCTCTGTACGTTTTGATGGTAATTCTGAATTTGGTGCCGATAAGCGCTTTGCCCCATTTTTCTCAGGTGGTGTGGGATTAAATATTCATAACTATGAAGCTCTGAAGAGAATTGAATGGCTGGATCGATTAAAGATACGTACTACTTATGGTGTCACAGGTAAAGTGGATTTTTCGCCTTATGAAGCACAGACTATGTATCGAATTATAAATGACAACTGGTATAAGACTGGTATTGGAGCTTCTTTGATTGCATTAGGTAACCGTAACTTAGGATGGGAAAAGACAGGTAATTGGGATATCGGTTTAGACTTAGATATGTTTAAAGGATTAATTCAAATGGACTTTTCTTATTATCGGAAGAAGACGGTGGATCTTGTGAATAATGTAACTTTACCGAGCTCTACGGGTTTCACTACTTATAAAGATAATATCGGAGAGGTTATGAATAAAGGTCTGGAGATTCAGTTAAGAAGTAACATTTTTCAGAATAAGGATTGGATGGTAGCTGTATTTGCTAATTTGGCTCATAATAAGAATGAGATTTTGAAGATTTCGGATAGTTTGAAAGATTATAATAATAAAGTATTGGCTAAATACGATAATTATGATAAAGCATATAATAAAGCCGACGATAGCTATGCAGACACTCATCTACAATATGTAGAGGGTGGTTCGTTGACTTCCATTTTTGGAGTGCGTTCTTTAGGTATAAATCCGGCGGATGGACGTGAGATCTTTATCAAAAGAGATGGTTCTCTTACCTATGACTGGAATTCAGCTGATCAAGTGGTTATAGGAAATGAAGAACCGAAAGTACAAGGAACGTTTGGCTTGAATTTACGTTGGAAAAACTTTACACTGTTCTCAACTTTCATGTATGAATTCGGAGGACAACGTTATAACTCTACATTGGTGAGTAAAGTTGAGAATGCACGCATTTCTTCACAAAATGTGGATCTGCGTGTGTTAACTGGTCGATGGCAGGCTATAGGTGATCGTACTCCTTTTGCTAAATTGCAGACGGATATGATTGCCACAACCCGCCCTACAAGTCGCTTTATTCAAGATTATAATGTTTTGACATTCAATTCATTGACGATAGGATATGATGTGAATACAGAATGGTTGAAGAAATATCGTTTAGGTATGTTACGTTTTGAATTATCCGGTAATGATTTATTTAGGGCGTCTACCGTACGTGCAGAACGTGGCTTGGACTATCCCTACTCCCGTACTTTCTCTTTATCGGTAAAAATGAGTCTATAATACAAAAACGTTAAAAGCTTAATATACAAATGAAAATAATAAAAAAAATATATTATGTTCCCTTTCTCGCTATTTTGCTAATGAGCAGTTGTAGTTGGCTGGATGTGTCTCCTAGTAATGAGGTGAATGAGGAAGACTTATTTAGTGAAGGAAGCGGATATCGTAATGCACTGAATGGCATTTATTTGAAATTGGCAGAGACCTCTCTTTATGGAAGCAATTTGAGTTATGGTTTTATAGAGGTGCTAGGACACCAATATATACTTAATAATCTTAAAAAGACTTCCTCATATTATAAGGCAGCTCAGTTTCAGTATGACGATGTAGATGTGAAATCTGTAATCTCTAATTTGTGGACTAATGGATATAATGCAATTGCAAGTTGCAATAATTTGATTCATAATGTGAGTGGAGCTGATCCGGATGTTTTCGCAGGATTAGAGATGGAGAAAAACATGATTTTGGGAGAGGCTCTGGCGTTGCGTGCATTGCTTCATTTTGATCTTTTGCGGATGTTTGCTCCTTCAATGGAAGCAGATGATGGCAAGGCATATATTCCTTATGTGGATGCTTATCCAGTAATCAGCACTACTTATTATGCAAATTCGGAGATTCTGGAGAAAATAGAAACGGATTTGATAGAAGCTAGAAAATTATTAGCTATATGCGATGTAGAGCAGCATCCGGAATGGTTGCGTGCTAGTCCGCGTATGCTTGGTAAAGGTACTACGGATGAATTACCGGAGGATGTCTTTTATGCTTTTCGTGGTTATCGTCTTAACTACTATGCTATCACAGGACTGCTGGCACGTGTGTATATGTGGAAAAAAGATTATAAGGCTGCTTTTGATAAAGCAGAAGAAGTGGTGAAGGCTTCATATAATAATGATGTTTATTTTAGTTTTGTGAGCCCTGGAGATTTGGGTGATGACATGAAAGATAGTCAGAGTTTACTGTTTACTCTTTCCCGGACTACATTGCTAGATGAATATAAACCTTTTACGAATTCAAGTAATGACAATTTGTTTTTGTTCTACGGCTCAGATATTTATGGGGATTCAGACGATGAACGCGGCAATTCTTTGTTAGGGACCGTTAGTGGTGCACAATATTCTAAGAAATACTTGATTGAAGAAGGTAGTACGGGATATGATATGATTCCTATGTTGCGTTTAGGTGAGATCTATTATATAATAGGTGAGTATTATGCTCGTAATAATAATTTCGGAGAAGCCAAAAATGCGCTGGATATGGTGCGTAGCTCAAGAGGAGTTAAGTTGAATTTGCCAACTATTTCATCATTAGAAGGATTCTATACGGAACTGGTGAAAGAGGTGCGTAGAGAGCAAATGGCTGAAGGACAGCTCTATTTTTTATATAAACGCTTAAATATGAAGAAATACTTTAACAAAGATGAGAAGGATATTAAATTTGTATTTGACCATCCTGATAATGAAGATATTTAATAAATCAATATATAGAGTGAATATGAAACAATATATTTTATTATCTCTGTTTGTTTTATGCTTGTTTTCTTGCGCAGAAGATGAGATAAAACCATACCATGGAGAACAATATTTGTATTTTAGTGAATTGGTGGATAGTGAGGAGGAGTCACTTAATATTTCTTTTAATAACTATCCTTTGGATGATGAATTAACTGTTAAAATAGCTTTGGGATTAGTAGGTGATCCTTTTGCTACTCCCGTACCTTATAAAATAGGGATAGTGGCAGAGAAGACAACGGCTCTTGCCGAAAATTATGAGTTACCGTCAACCCCAATGTTTAAAGCTAATGTGGCAGAAGATATGTTTGAGTTGAGGCTGAAAAAAACAGAGGCATTGAAAGAGGATGTGGAGTTGCTATTAAAGGTTGAGCAGAATGAATACTTCTCAGGAAGTATCAAGCAGTATGAAACAATCAAAATTGTATTTAATAATGTGGAAAGTAAACCGTTATGGTGGGATAAGGACACGGAAAGGGTCTATTTGGGCGTATATTCACGTAAGAAATATGAAGCACTTATTCGATATGGTGGAGAAGAAGCTCTCAATTTTGGAGAACTGAACTCTGCCCAAAAACGTCGCTGTGCTCTACGCTTAAAGGAGGCTATTGAGGAGCATAATCTGATGGAAGACAATGGTACTAAAATGACAGTGCCTATCTATTAATCGACTAATCAAGGAAATGTATATGAAGAAAATATATTTTGTCATTCTATTTTTATCTGTCTGTTTGCTGTATTCTTGTTATGAAGATAAGGGGAATTATGAATATCAGCAGTTGAATGATGTAACAATTAGTATTCCGTTGGAAACAAGTGAGTATTCATTAGGAGATGTGTTAAAGATTGAACCTACTATGTCTTTTGCTACAGGAAAAGAGTCGGGTGATCTCGTTTATTCATGGTCGTTGAATAGACGTGAAATCTCAGCAGAACGTAATTTGAACTGGATCGTTGATGAAGAAGGCAAATACATGGATTTGCGGTTAACTGTAACGGATCATAGAACTGGTGTTTCTTATTTTGGCTCCGAAATGATTACAGTGACTTCGCCCTATGTGAATAATGGATGGCTGATACTGTCTGAAAAAGAGGGTACATCTATGTTGACTTTCTTAAGACCGACTACTAAGACTGTGCAAGGAGAAGGTGGAAAAGAGGAAGAGGTTTATGACTGTGTAGTCACTAAAGATGTTTATGGTATTTCTAATGCAGGGGCTTCCTTGGGAGGGAAACCTATATCTATTAGTCAGCATTTTGTTTCTTTTTATTCAGAAGATAAACCGGAAGATATGACTAGTTGGATTTGGTTGGTGCAGCAAGGTGGACAAGGTACGATAGATATTTCGGGTAGTGCATATCAGATGGAGGGAAATCTTCCAACCATGTTTATCAATGGTGGATATCCACAAGGCTTTGAGCCCCAACGGGTCTATGATATGTTGTATCTTTCACTAGCAATCGGTACGGACGGGAAAATATATACCCGTGTAAAGGAATCTTACAAATTGTTTAATACTAGTTATTTTTTGGATGAAATGCCTCTTTCTTATAAACAGCAACCAGTGGATGGAACAATGATTGTGAGAGCACCAAGATTTTGTGATCATGGTGGTACATTGCTTTATGACAAAAATTCTAAGTGTTATTTTCATCTTTGTGATTATTGGGAATACTACTATTCCTCCTCTGGAGGTTATTATAAGAAATACTCCGGTCAGTTAATTGTGCCTACTATTACCAATACCCCTAATTCGGAATGGGGAAAACTAGATGATATGTCTGGTTATACTGTATTTTATTTAGATGCTTATAAAGACAATACTTGGTCAGGTCTGAATTATAAGTCTATAATTGAGAAAGATAGTAGAATCTATATTCAAGATTTTACAGTACATGATTTTAGCGGAGGTAATTCTGTAGATGCTACTATGAACTCACAGGTGGAAGCGACAGAACTGGCTTCCATAATTAGTCCTGAAGCCAACAATAAGTATGCTTTATTTTACTCACAGGATACAAGGCCTTATTTGTTGGTAACTCATGATAATATACTTTATTTTTATTATTTTAAAGGTGGAGAAGGAAGTCGATTGCATAAATATCATGAATTTAACGCTCCTATTGCAAGTATAGATGTAGATAATACACAGAATTTCGGACATGCTGGTGTTGGATTGGAAAATGGAGAATTCTATGTGTTGGATTTCAGTGATACTGTGATAAGTGATATTATAAATAAAAAAGATTCTGAGGATAAGATAGCATTTAAACAGGATGGCTTGGGAAAGATTGTGGAATCTATATTTAAATGGAAGCAAGCAGCAAATTGGGTTTTTCAGTAATAATTTATTTATCTAATGAGAAAAAAAATCTATTTATTTCTTTTGGTCGCATTATGCGGGGCTATGATCAACCCCGTCATAGCCAAAAAGAAAAACAAAAACAAAAAGAAAGCTTCTACGGAAGTTACGACAAAAAAGAAGGAGAAGAAAGAAACCAAGTATGACAAGCTGTTCAAAGGCAAGAAAGTCACGACGGCAAAAGGTTTCATTACTCTTCATCAGTTTGATAACAAAGTTTATTTTGAGTTGCCGCTCAAAGTGCTCAACCGTGATATCCTGTTGGGATCTACAATTGCAGAAACAACGGATAATCAGTTTGGATGTGTAGGTGAGAAGTCTAGTGATCCTTTTTTGATTCGTTTCGTGCAGCGCGATTCAACGATCACATTGCGTCGTGTGCAGGCAGGACAGTTTTCGGATGATCGAGAAATAAAAAAACGTTTGCAGAGTAGTACAATGCCGGCTATTGCCGAAACTTTCGAGATAAAGGCTTACAATAATGACAGTAGTGCCGTTGTGTTTGATATGACCAGCTACTTGTTGAGTGATAAGAAAATGCTTTCTCCTTTCTCTCCTTATTCATTGATAGAAATGATGGGAGGGAATATTGATAAGAATTTTGAAAAGGAAAGTTCTTTTATACAGGGCATCAAAGGTTTTGAAGACAATGTCAGTGTCCGTTCCTTGCTGACTTATAAAGTAAGTGTAGGGGTTAAAGGTGGTTATGCGGTAAAAAACATGCCTTTCTCGGCTGTGATGAACCGTAGCTTTATCTTGTTGCCGGAAAAGCCGATGCGTCATCGTTATGCCGATCCGCGTATTGGTATTTTCGAACACTCTATTGTTGAGTTTGCTTCTGAAGGACGCGGATTGCGTACTCGTCATATTGCTCATCGTTGGAATCTGGAGCCGTCGGATTCTGCCGCATATCTGCGTGGAGAGTTAGTAGAACCTAAAAAGCCTATTGTTTTCTATATTGATGATGCATTCCCGTTGAGTTGGAATAAATACATTCATAAAGGAGTTGAGGTATGGCAGAAAGCATTTGAGAAGATTGGCTTTAAGAATGCGATTATAGCAAAGGATTTTCCTAAAAACGATTCTAACTTTGATCCGGAAAACATCAAATATTCTTGTATCCGTTATGCTCCTTCTACTGTAGCCAACGCAATGGGACCTTCTTGGATTGATCCTCGTTCGGGAGAGATCATAAATGCATCAGTAACGGTATATCATAATATTGTGCAGTTGGTTCAGTACTGGCGTTTCTTGCAGACTGCCCCGGCAGATAAGGATGTTCGTGATGTAGTGTTGCGTGAAGACTTGTTGGGAGACTGTATCGCTTACGTGCTTTCTCATGAGGTAGGACATACTCTGTCTCTAATGCATAATATGGCGGGCTCTTCTTCCATTCCTGTAGAGTCATTGCGTGATCCGAAATTTACTCAGGAGTATGGAACGACTTATTCTATCATGGATTATGCACGTAATAACTATATAGCACAGCCGGGCGATAAAGAGAAAGGGGTACGCATGACACCTCCTGAACTTGGTGCTTATGATTATTATGCGATCTCCTGGTTGTATAAGCCGATATTTGAAGCAAAAACGCCTGAAGAAGAAATTCCCATATTAGATAAATGGATCAGTGAGAAATCGGGTGATCCTAAGTATCGTTATGGTAAGCAGCAGTTTAAACGTCGCTTCGATCCGAGTTCCGTAGAAGAAGATTTGGGAGATGATCCTGTGAAAGCTTCAGAATATGGACGTCGTAATCTGCAATATATCCTGAAACATATTAATGAATGGGTAGCAGACAAAGATAAGGATTTTGAGTTCCGTACTGCTTTATATGATGAAGTTGTCTATGGATATGTACGCTATTTAAGCTTCGTGTTAGCAGATATCGGAGGTATTTATCTGAATGAGCGCTATGACGGAGATCAGCGTCCGAGTTATCAGACTGTGCCGAAAGAGCAACAGAAGAAAGCGTTGAATTTCTTGTTGAATGAGTTGAAAGATCTTTCTTGGTTGGATGCGAATGAGACTTTGAAAGAGTTTCCTATTCGTACTTCTGTAGCCATGCAAATGGAAAACGCGATTATTGATGGTATTTTATCCCGTTGTGGTGCTGTTTCTATCTGTTCGGATAAGGCGACATCTGCTCCTTATACTCAAAAAGAATATCTGGCAGATATCGAACGTTTTGTATGGGCACCGACACGTGCTGGTAAAACTTTGACAGATACGGAGATGCGTTTGCAGATGAATTATCTGACAAAACTGATAGAAGGATCTGTAACCGGGGTTGCTAAAAATGCGACTCGTAAAGGTATTACGGATATGTATGGTATTATCGAGATTCCTGAATGGTTGAAGGCTGCTTCCCGTGAGCGTTTTGGCATCGTCTCGGAAGAATTTATGGGATGCTTTAATAATAAGCATGCTGAAATGCAGGCAACCCGTTTGGAAGAAATTAGCGGTTTTGAGGATGGGGTTGATTTGAAGGCTCCGTTGGAACCGATGGAGCATGTTTATTTCGGTGAATTGAAGAAAATCCGTAGCTTGGTTGCAGCAAGTGCTTCTACCGGCTCTGCCGATACGCAACGCCATTATCGCTTATTGTTGTACAAAATTGACCAGGCATTAAAATGATAGGAAGTATGAGAAATAGATATAGTAAGATACTTTGTTTATTGCTTCTTTTTATGTGTTGCCTGCCACAAGACGGAAATGCGATCTGGCCTTTTAAAAAGAAGAAAAAAGAGGAAAAGAAAGAAGTGCTGACACCTTATCAGAAGCTTTTCAAGAACAAGAAAGTGCAGACTGCTCATGGGCTGATGACTATTCATAAGGTGGAAGATAAAGTGTATGTTGAGTTTCCGGTTGCTATGTTAGGACGGGAACTGTTGCTGACTTCTTCTATAGAAAACACGAGTGACGGTGGGGAAGGTGCACCGGGACAACTGGGCGGAACAGATGTACGTCTGCGTTTTGAGATGATCGATTCGACAATCGTGGCGCGTATGCCTTTGTTGAGCAAACCTGTCAATACGAGTGGTGACTCTGATATTACCCGTGCACTGAATCATTCACATAATCCGGGTATCTTCAAGAGCTTTAAAGTGTTGGCATGTACGCCGGATAGTTCCGCTCTTGTAGTGAATATGAAAGGTTTATTCTTGGAAGGTTCGGCTTTTACCAAACCTTTCCCATCGACTTCTGCTAACGGCTATTATGGTTTTGTGTCTCGCGACCACTCTTTGGAATCTGATAAATCGTCTATCTTGGGCGTTTCCGCTTCCGGAGATAATATTACCGTTCGTGAAGAATTGGCATATAAGGTGAATCACACATTGATGGGAGCTTATAGTATGTATGAGAATGTTCCGTTGACGGCTGTGGTAAATAAGATGTTATGTGTTTTGCCGGAAGAGCCTATGACTCCCCGTTTGGCAGATTCACGTCTTGGATTGACTACACAGTTGAAAAGTGACTTCGCCGGGGCGGGGCAAGAGGTGAAGAATATACGTTATGCAAAACGTTGGCGGATTGAGCCTTCGGATTCCGCTGCTTACCGTCGGGGTGAACTGGTGGAACCGAAGAAACAATTAGTATTCTATATTGATAGCTTACTACCCGTCAAGTGGCATCCTTATATTAAAGCCGGGGCGGAATCTTGGAATAAAGCTTTTGAAAAGATTGGTTTTAAGAATGTGATTTGTGTGAAGGAGTTTCCTAAGAATGATACTTTGTTTAATGCACACAGTTTGGATTGCATGACCATCCGTTACTCTGCTTCATGGATGAATACTGCACAAACCACTCTTCACTCTGATGCTCGTACCGGTGAAATTTTGAATGCTTCTATATTGATTAATGCGAACTTGATCAGTGTACAGTATGTAGACCGTATTGCGGCAACTGTGGCAACCGATCCTCGTGTACGTACTGTTATTTTCCCGCAAGAGGTGCAAGGTGAACTGATTCAAGCCGCTATTGCTCAGGCAGTAGGAACAGGATTAGGACTTAATGTGAACTGGGGAGCTCCTGTTGCTTATCCGGTAGACTCTTTGCGCTCTGCCAGCTTTACGCAGAAGTATGGTTTGGCTTCTTCTGTGATGGGTGGGGTAGTGATTAATGATGTGGCTACGGCTGATGATGTCCGGAAAGGAGTGCGTTTGGTCAATACGAACCCTGGACCGTATGATGAGCTGGTTATCAAATATCTGTATCAGCCTATCTATGCCTCTTCATTGCAAGAAGAAAAAGCAACGTTGGATAGCTGGATCCGTCAACACACAGGGGATCCTCATTATGCTTATATCCGTAGTCAGCCCCGTTTTGATTCAGACCCGCGTAATACTCGTGGAGGCTTGGGAGACGATCATTTGAAGTCATTTGATTATATGCTTTCCAATATCCGTACCGGTTGTGAGAATTATTATACTTGGTTCTCAAAAGGGGACAAGGACATGACAATGCGTAAGCGGGTATATTCGGCACTTTGTGATCGGTTGAACAGTCGTGTATATGCGGTTCTTTCGTATGTCGGTGGTATTTATCTGAACGATATTCGTGAGAAAGATGTGCTTCCGAGTTACTCGATGGTAGACCGCGAGAAGCAAAAGGCTGCATTGGACAGGGTGCTGAGTCTGGCAAAAGATCTGGACTGGATAGAGAGTGCAGCTCGTGCTACAGATTTCACAATTGCTGATAAGAAGGCAGATATGATGCGTTTGGAAATTTTCAAGAATATCTTTAATCGTTTGCCTTATATCGAAGTATGTACGGAACGTTTCCCGGAAACGGCTTATACGGCTTCTGAATATTTGGATGACATTTATAATGTAGTATGGGAAGGAACTTTGAAACGTCGTACGTTGGATAATGTTGAGAAGGCTCTGCAGACTGCTTTTCTGGAAAGTATTATCGCTACCTCTACAGTGACTGCACCTATTGGTAGCTTTAAGGCCTCAAAGACGTCATTTGCAGATACCCGGAAATCGGAGATCAGTCTGGCTGCTTTGCGTGAAGGAGAAAATGTAGAGCACTATCTGCATTCTTTGCAGACTCCTGAAGAAGTAAGTGGTTTCTCATCTATTCCGCCTATTTATACGAATCAGACCAAAGTCGCTGCATATTATTTTGATATGTTGATGCGTACGAAAGAGATGTTGGAAAAGAGTATTGCGGTTATGCCTGAGGCTGATCGTTCACATTATGAACTTTTAATTTATCGCATAAATAAAGCGGTAGAGATCAAATAATAAATTTCTCTCTCTTGAATAAATAGTGTTAGCAATTCCGTTGCTAATGAAAACGCTCCGTCGTAGTGATTACGATGGGGCGTCTTCATTATAGTTAGTGTATGTTACAGTATAGTATGTTTTAGTAAACTGATTACTTTTTGAAACCGTTTGCTGTGGAGGTTTGCTTACACTTGTCGCATAGCCAATGCCTTATTCTCCGCAGCTTCCATAATTTCCCGTTCTCCGGGTCCTTTATCGTTAATACCGCAAAGATGAAGAATTCCGTGGATAATGACACGGTGCAGTTCGTTGTCATAAGAAGCGCCAAATTGCTCCGCGTTAGTGCGTATTGTGTCCAGACTAATGAATAAGTCGCCTGATAAACGATCGCCTTCACAATAATCAAAAGTAATGATGTCCGTGTAGTAGTCATGTTGCAGATACTGACGGTTTACCTCCAGAATCTTTTCGTCCGAGCAGAAGATATAAGCGATTTCACCGAGTCTTTTCCCGTAAGAAG
>ERZ791871.222-NODE-222-length-85955-cov-4.760594_pt1 | contig 85955 bp, 60 predicted proteins | sample MGYA00510280_ERZ791871 | MGnify/ENA primary metagenome ERZ791871 (study PRJEB30046, sample SAMN00792111) | human gut metagenome | study: EMG produced TPA metagenomics assembly of the A metagenome-wide association study of gut microbiota in type 2...
AACCTTGAAATGACGGAGTCAGAGTCCGTTGCCTTACCGTTTGGCGATAGCCCAATGTTTTGTGTTGTGCCTCACAACAAAATGTATTATATATCATTGTTTTTAAAAATGCAAGTACTTTTTTAAAATTTTTTTTATTTTTTTCAAATTATTTTTTAGAGCATATTTTAGGGGGATTTTAAAATAGAATTCCTCTGCTTTTCCTGAAATTTTACCTGAAATGGTATTGAAATGTTTTGATTACCTGCAAACCCCATAAGCACTAAAGATTTGCAGGTATTTCAGATTTGATTTTACTTCTAAATATTACATCTTAGAAATGAATTCATCCAGTGATTGAGCCGTTAATGCTGTCTGCATCCAAGCTTTAAGCCTTTCTATATCCTGTTGCTGATGCAGAGTTTCCAGAAGACTATTGGGTAATCGTCCAAGTCTGCTTAAAGTCATCTCAAGCATCTCCTTTGCCATTTTTAGTTGTCCTTCTTCTTCCCCCTGTTTTTGTCCTTCTCTACATTCATCTTCCAGCAATAGTTCTAAAAGCATAAATCTTTCCTCCATTTCTCTGCTCTCCCTGATATGGGTGACTGATTTCTGCACTTGCCTTACATAATCATCTTGAAAATCCTTCTGACTTTCTTTTAAGTCTGCATGTACAAATTTCAGAAAAGAAACCAATTCCTTTAGTACGTCTTTTGAATTCTCTCCACGAGTATTTAAAAACACAATGCAACGTCCATCCTTTAGAATTTCCACATGGTCAACTTTTATAGGAAGAACACGTTCCAAAAAGCCTTTGCAGTTTTCTTCATCTGACATCACTGCTGCAAACATAAAATTATTTTTAATTGTAAGGTTCTTTAATAATGTATCCATACTTTTTCCTCCATCTTACAGAGGAATTCTATAACATATAGTATAGCAAAGAAAAAAACAAGTTTCCAGACATTTTCCTTCTTGGACAGGGCATAAAAAGTTCTCTATTTATTTCCCCTTTCTTCACAGAATGTTCATTGACTTTTTCTTTCTAAAAAGAGTAAACTATTAGTTACATACTCTATATTTCATCACATAACATACTTTAAAATCCGCAATCATCAGCCTAATATCTTTTACAGCTCCCTCTTTAATTCCTTTCAGCTTTATTTCTTCCATTAACGTATAGCTATCTTCTCAGATACACACTCAGTATTCCAACAGCAAATGATTAGTCCTATTTTCGCAGTTTTTCGAGTATAGTGATGTTTTGAAAGCCTTGTTTGAGTGCATCTGCATAAGATACAACAAAAAAAGCCACAATACCGCTCCCCACAGCATCATGGCTTTCTGACTTTTTCTCTATCTGTTTTCTTTTTTCTTCATAATCCAGAAGTAATATGGTATCAGTGGTATCAGCGCTGCAATCCATGCCGCCGGGTCTGCCATACATACTCCTGCAAAGCTGGTATTTCCTGCCACCAGAAAAACAATTCCGGCTCTGGCAACCAACTCAAACACGCCTCCCATCATAGGCACAAGTCCATATCCCATACCCTGCAATGCGTTTCGGTAAAGGAAAATACTTCCCAGAAATGGGTATGCCCACACCACCGTATTAAAGTAAATTCCCGCTGCCTTCAATACTTCTGTCTCCGATGCTTTCACGAAAATCAATATCAGATACTCTCCAAAGAAATGAACCAGCACCATCATAATCAAGCTGGTAACTAAAATCATTGCCTGTGTGAGATATACGCCCTTTCTCACTCTGTCCATCTTGCCTGCGCCACGGTTCTGCCCTACATAAGTAGCAATGGTAGCGCCAAAGGACACGAATACGGTACAAATGATATTCTGAATTTTTCCTGCTGCGGAAAATCCCGCCATGCTCACTGCACCGTATACGTTAATAGCTCCCTGCACAATAATGGTTCCGATAGCAGTAATGGAAAATTGTAATGCCATGGGAATTCCAAGTCCAAGTAGCTTGTTGATTGTGCTCATGGAAAAATGAAAATCTTCCTTTTTTAACTTCAAAACATCGAATTTTTTAAGAATATACAGGAAACAAAAAAGCGCAGATATTCCCTGTGCAATTACCGTAGCATAACCGCAGCCTTCCACACCCATGTGGAATACCACAATAAATACAATGTCAAGCACTACATTAATCACCGCAGATATAATCAAAAAATACAAGGGTGACTTACTGTCTCCCAACGCTCTTAGCACACCGGCAAGGGCATTGTAAGCACAGGTAACTGCCAGACCGGCGTAAATAATTGCCATATAGCTGCTGATATCTCCCATAAGATGCTCCGGTGAATTCATCAGGCGCAAAATCGGCTCATTGGCAATTAAAAGCCCTCCTGTCATCACTACAACAAAGCCCACACAGATGTAGACGGACATAGCGATATAATGTCTCATTCTATCCAGCTTTCCGGCTCCAAACCATTGGGCAACCCATATAGAAAATCCACTGGTAAGCCCGTTTAACCAGCCTGTAACCAAAAAGATTAAAGAACCGGTACTTCCAATAGCTGCAAGAGCATCTACGCCCAAAAACTGTCCTGCAATAATGGAGTCCGCAATATTATAAAACTGCTGAAAAATATTTCCTAAACACATTGGAATCATAAATCTGATAATCAGCTTTATGGGACTTCCCGATGTCATGTCATTTGTCATCCTTCTTCCCCTTTCCTTCTTCATTCTTATTTCACGATTTTTTATTTTATCACGCTTTTTTTTATAATTCCAGAGATGTTTTTCACATATTTTCCCTTTATTTACATATCCTATTGTTAAGATTGAAAAGTATTTTTATGTATCGGAGGTGTTTTTATGCTTTTTTTATTATTCCTTCTCCTTATTCTTTTTACTCTTTGTATCCTTTGCCTCCCCATGGCAAAGACAAGCTTTGACAAAGAGCTTTCAGACAAGGAGCAAGAAGCATTTCTTCAAGCTTACAAAGACAAGAACTCCAAGCCTTCTTCCTGAAGAGTAATCTCCACACAGTAATTGGTTTCTTTCCATAAATCTTTTGGCAAATGAATGACAATCGTAGATATTTCCTCACAGTTTAACGTATTTTGCGGTTCTAAAGCTCTTTCATTCTTTAAAACTTTAGCACTTACAGAATGATTGGCAATGTTTGGAAGCTCAATATATTCTCTTTTCTTCAATACGTGCACATAGAGCTTATGCTCCTTTCTGGTAAGCTCTGCCCAGTCCAGCTCATAAGGGTAATATGGCATTGCCTTTGTTCCGAAAATCCCTTCGCCGTTTTCCTTTGCGTATTTACCCACTTCATTTAAAACGTCCAGACTTCCCTTTGGCACTGCTCCTGTTCCGTCAGGACCGATATTCAGCAAATAATTTCCCCCTCTGCTTACTACTTTTAAGAGCAGACGGATAACCTCATCCGGACTTTTAAAGTTTTCGTCTCCTATTTTATACCCCCATGTGTCGTTTAAGGTAGCGGGAAGCTCCCAGTCTCCTTCATAGGAAAGACGTGGAAGGAAGTTGTCGCTGGTTGTCATATATTCTCCTAAATCATTTCCTATTCTTCCACTTACAATACAATCCGGCTGAAGGGATTTTACCGTATCAAACAATTCACGGCTCTGCTCCTTTGTTGTACTAAGCGGTGTGTCAAACCAAATCAGAGCAATTTTTCCGTAATTTGTAAGAAGCTCTTTAAGCTGTGGTTTTACTTTATGGTCTAAATAATATTGATAATCCTTGTGACTGTTGTCTCTTCCCACGGCAGGCTGTTTGCAATACCCTGTGCGATTGCCTGCTCATCTTCTACTATCATTAGTCTGTACATATTTTCACCCTCTGTATATTATGCGAAACTAATGGTATCTCCTTTATCTGCACAAATCAACAGGCTTCCTATTCCCAGGCAGCTATCCACCTGAAGTAAATCCTGAGGTCCTGTCAAATCACGGTATCGGAATATTAACTGATATTCGTGATTATCTGTGCGGATATACAAGCCCTGCGCCTGTTTCTCATCCAGCATACAATCCCGTACAGGATTATAAACCTGCTGCATACGCACCTCTGCCTTTTGCTTCTGTCTGCCTGCCAGCACCGCAAGCATGGCTGTTGTTCCTTCTCCCTTTCTATCTGCCCAGATACTTTCGTTTTTCTCACACAGATTGTAATGGCGGGAAAGCTTGCTCTCAACCTTTTTAACGGATGTGTCTTTCTGAGGAAATACCAGTTCCATTTTTGCTTTCTCTCCATTATATACAATTCTGTTGTCTTCGTAAACAAGCTGTCCCTGATTATTGAAGTGGAAAATTCTGCTATATGTATGTGTTTCTCCTGTATACGCCATATCTGCAACCACATAAACCCCCGGTTCTAATACGACTATTTTTCTATTCAGAAGCACCTGCGCTCCCCCTTGCAGATATCCTGTATGTGCACCCTCCAATACCAGATATCCGTTCTTTTCCTTTGGTGCAAATCGAAGCTCAGGCACAGCGTTTTGGCTGCCCCATGCGTCTGTATATTCCATAAAGTCCTGTCCGTCTACTAAAATCGTGTTGTGTGCATAAGCGCTTTTCAGCCAAATCCTGTTTTCTTCGTGATAAGTATACTGATATCTTCCTGCATCCACCAGTACGTCCTCGCCTTCACTGACCACATCAAGATGCAGCTTATCGTTATGTCCGTGTCCTCCTCCCAAGCAGCCGTTTCGGAAGTGAAGATATTCTCCGTCACACTCCCAACTGCTTCGCACATAATAATTTCCGCTTTCCTCCAGCATAAAATTCTTCTTCTTTGGCGTCTGTCCCTTGATATTGTCGTAAATATCTGCTCCGTTTTGACGTAAATCCCAGATACTCTCATAGTCCGGGTATTCCCCTGCACAGCCCTTTAAATCCTCTGCTTCTTTGCAGCCTTCCTTTGCCAGAATAATAGCAGAAGCAGCCAGCATATCCTCCAGACAAGTTTCGTCACTGTCTCCGGTAAGAGGCTGACAGCCATCCGGTTTTTTCCATGCCACATTTGCCATTGCCATACGGCGGGTAACTTCTAAAAGCTTTTCGGGAATTTCCCTTTCCCATACCTGTAAAATATGAACGCTCTCTAAAAAGCAGTGCAGAACTTCATTGTGATACATACAGGACTGCTCCCAATGTACGCCGTCTGAAAATACCTGAATTTGCCCTTCCTGCTCCAGACGGTTTAAAGCCGTTTCCACATATTCCTCCTGATTAAGCGCCAGACCGATAAACAGCAAACCGTGGTTTTCAATAACACCCCAGTTGCTGGAAATCTGAAAGCCCCTTCTGGCATGAAGAAGATATTCTCCATGTTCCTCTAAGCTTTTTGTAAACATTTCCATAAAAGCGTCATCAATCAGCGGACTGTTTTCAAAATATAAGATGCTCTTTGTCCAGTTTTCCCCACGAATACCTGCCTCAATTTCTCTCCATGTAACCTTTTTACTCTCCTCTGTCAGAGGTACGCCTGTAATCCAGTCTGTTATCATATCTACAAAGGCTTTGGCATACTTTTCCTCTCCTGTCATGACATAAGCCTGTCCCAAGCAGATAAAATAACGATGACGGTTCATCTGATAAATAAACTCCGGATCATCTGTTGGCATATACGTCCAGTTAATGGGATATGTAAACGTCTCCTTTTCATAGGTACGCTCCATGTCCCACGGTAAGTCAAAAATAAACTCTAAGCGCACAGCCTCATCTGCAATACGCATAATCTGACTGCTGTTTTCCGGACGATATTCTCTTGCCGCCTTTGCACACCACGCAAGTTCCCCCTGCTGATATCTGTTTTTCTGTCTTTCAAAATATTCTTTTTTATTCATAATTTTCCACTCCTTCTAGCTCTAATCTGCTGTTTTCTAAAAGAGTAACGCTCCTTCGTATCCCACAATAACGCAGCTCTATGGTCTGAGTTTTCCCCGAAAAAAGAGAAATTTTTGTAAGTTTTCCACATTTCCATGCAAAATCCACCTTCAGCCTTCCTTCCAGACACAAGCCTGTCACCTTCCCTGTCTCCATTCCCTCAGGGATAATCCGAAGAGGCTCTACCACATCACCTCTTCGGGATGCCAATGCCTCCAATACTGCCTCTGCCATTCCGAAATTTCCGTCAATCTGAAACGGGGGATGAATATCCCACAGGTTTTCATCCACACTGTTTCTGAGAAATTGTCTCATCTGCTCATCAAATTTTTTCTTGTCCTTTAAGCGGGCATAAAAGCACATAATCCACGCTTTACTCCAGCCCGTATGACCGCCTCCGTGCTCCAAACGATATTCCAGAGTTCTTTTCGCCGCCTCGAAAAGCGCAGGCGTATCCTCTGAAATTTCTCTTCCCGGATGCAGCCCATATAAATGAGAAACATGACGGTGTCCCTTTTCTACTTCCTCGTATTCCTCCTGCCATTCCAAAATCCTGCCAGACTTCCCAATCTTGGTAGGCGGCAAATGTTCTAATATCTCCTGCGCCATTTTTTCTGTCTCATATTCCGGCGAACCTGTATTATATCTTCTGCATCCTTCCAGATAATTCTCCGCAAGCTCACGAATAATCTGATGGTCCATGGCAACGCCCATAGCCACACTGGCTTCCTGACCATCTAAAAGGCGATAGGTATTTTCCGGTGATACCGTAGGGCCGCTTATCCACATTTTATCAGATTTCCGATAAAGATAGTCATAGAAAAATAAAATACATTCTTTCATAACAGGCAGCACACGCTCCCTGATTTCCTTCGGATTTTCCTCAAACTCACTGTGATGATAAAGCTGGTTTGCCATCCATGCGCCACCCATAGGCAGAGAAATGCAGGAAGCCACAACCCTGTAATGTCCGTGTCTCCCCACAAATTTGTATTGTGATGCGCTACAAAACCTCTGCAAGCATACACTTTCTTGGCTGTTTTTCGTCCATTTGGAAGCATCTTTTCTATCAAGTTGAAGAACGACTCATAGCATACGCCCAGTCCTGCTCTATCTGCCATCCAGTAATTCATCTGGAGGTTAATATTGATGGTATATCCGCTTTCCCACGGAGGAGTAAAGCTGCCGTTCCATATCCCCTGAAGATTTGCAGGCAGCGCACAGCCATAGGAGCTACTGATAAGAAGATATCTTGCGTAGGAAAACATAAGCCAAGTTAAATAGCCCTGAACCTTTGGTTCTTCACAGCGTTTTAAAAACTCGTCCGCCGGAATTTGAGCCAGCTCCTCTGCCCCTTCTATCTCCAGTCTCATATTATTATAGAGTCTTCCGTATTCCTCAATATGCGCCTTCTTAATCTCCTCAAATCCCGCTTTTGCTGCTTCTTTTAAAAGCCTGCCACACGCATCTAAAGATTTTTTATCCTCATAATCCGTACGCACGCAAAAGAAAATTTCCACATAAGAGGCTCTTTCTACAAGAAGATATCCACCTTCTACACAGACTCTTCCATCTGTTTTCCCCACTCTGCACCTTACATCATAACACACTCCGTCTCCGCTGTGTCCGTTTAAAGAAATTTCTCTGTCCTCTACTTCGGCATTTTCTTCAAACGGTCTGCGGTTTAATCCCAAGGAAAAGCTCATGCCCTGTTCTTTGTCTGTTTCCATCCGCAGAGCAGTGACCTGATACTTAACAGAAGAAAAAATCTCTCTTACTGTCTTGCAGTTGTCAAAGCAGATTTTCACTCCTGCTTCTCCTTTTTCTAAGTCAATTCCTCTAAAATACTCCTTTACTTTTCCAAAAGGCTCAAAATTAAGAATTGCCTCTGCCGCCGGATGATAAGGATTGGTATATCTGGGATTTCCCACAAACCATCTGCCACATAAGGTCTGTGCCTTGCTTGCCTCTCCTTTTTCTAAAAGCTCTCTCACCTTTTCCAGCTTTTCCTTGCCTGCTTCTACGGCTCGCTCTCTTTTTCCTCCGTACCACAGACTTTCTTCATTTAAAACAATCCGTTCCTGCTGTACACCGCCCAAAAGCACTGCTCCTTGTTGTCCGTTTCCCACAGGAAGCCCCTGTTCCCAGCTTTTTGCCTCGTGCGTTAAATAAAAACCTTTTCCCATTTCTGTCTCCTATTTTTTATAAAAGCTTATACTATCCCTTATTTTATAACTATTGTAACCCTGCCCTATTTTTAATGATATAGGTAATTTTCAACATTCATGGGTGATACTTGCCTGTGAAATAAAAACTGCCGTAGAAATATATCTCAGATACAATGACCTGACTGTATTTTCTACGACAGTTTCTTATTCCTTTATTTTATATTTTTCTTTCTTCTGTACAAAGCTGTTATTGTTCCTAAGGATATAACACCAATGCACATCCAAAGCATGAGCTGTGCCTCATCCCCTGTTTTTACGCCACCGTTTGAGCCATTGCTCTGATTTCCGCTCTGATTATTTCCCTGTGAATTTGAAGGTGTATCTACCACTACTCCAAATCCTCCCAGACTTTTTACAGAAACAGATACCATATCGTCTGCACTCTTACCATTCAGCTTTTCTACTTTTCCGTCTATGTAATGCAATACAGTAAGCTGCTGTCCGTTATATTTTTCTCCTACCGGAATAGACAGCACTGCTTCCTTAGGAAGCTCTAAGTTCTTTCCATTCTGTCGGATAACAACATCATATAAACGGAATACAGATTTTGCAGAAGGAATTTCCTTTCTCATTGCTTTCACTGCTTCACTGTCTTTATCAAGAGGTGTTACCAAAAGCTCCATATCCTGCTCAAGACCTTTTCCTTTTAAAGAAACTCCATACTTTTTATTTACCAATGTAATTTCTTTCTGCTCATCCGGATTTGGATTTGGCTCAGGATTTGGTTCCGGTTGTGGCTCAGGCTGTGAAGTCTTTTTCTGCTCTATGGTAAGAAGATACGTTTTGATGTCTTCTCCTCTTACTGTTTTTTTAGAAACAATTTCAATTTTTGTTCCGTCTTCCACAGGAATAGCCTGTCCGCTTTCATAAACCTTATCTGCTGACTTTATTACTGTTTCCGCATAGCGATTATAAGATTTCGGATTTAATGTAATTTCTTTTACCTTTTCTCCCACTGAAAGCGTATATTCATAAGTATCTCTTGCATATTCCGGTGACAATTTACCGTCTGTAATTCCCAGTGTAGATAATTCGGCATTTTCTGTTACGTCTTTTCCCAGATTTTCCGTATATTCTACTGTAATTACGTCCTTATCTTTTAACTTGCCGTTTTCTACTGTAAAATCCGCAAAACCGGTTTTCGTAAATTCATCATTTAAAGTTCCTACCCAACCGCTGCCCGGTCCACGGTCAAATTCACCAAGTCCGTCAATTTCTTCAATGTATTCTCCGTTTCGGATAGAAATGCTTAAACCATTTTCTTTGCAGGCACGCTCAATGACGCTCATCATAGAGTCCGTCTGATAAATCGTTGCCTGTGTCTGAATCATCATACCCTTTATTTCGTTTTCTTCCAGAAGGGACAACAGTTTTTCTTCCTTCTTTAAGCCATCCATAATCGTTAAAGTAACTTTACCGACTTCTTCACCCAGCGTTTTTAATTTCTCAATGCGTTCAATAGCTTTCTGTAACTTCTCTGCATTATGTACAAGCTGCTGTTCATCTTCTGTAAGGCTTTCATACAACGCCTGAATGGAAAGCACAACTTCTGCATCTTCCAATGTTAAATCTTTTATCGCCGGAAGGTTTTCAATAAGCTGAATAACTTCTTCTACTTCTGTTTTTTGATTTTCTTCTGTTAAATCCCAGTAAGTCTTTTCTCCTGCTTTTACCTGTGTATAAGCCGTAAATGCCTGCAATACCTGAACACTTGACATTTCATTTAACTTCTTATTACTTTTATCATGGCAAAAACCCTTTTCTTTTTCAGTTTCACAATAATAGTTGTCCATAAGACAGGTAATCATATTACTATAAGGAGTTCCAAAATCGGAATTTAAAGGATTGATGCCTAAAATCGTCAAAGTAAGCAATACCTGCGCTGTACTTTCAGACGTTCCAAAGTCATAAGAGTCAGTCATAGATTTTTTCAAATATTCTAATCCTGCTTCCACTGCCTGATGAACTTTTACATTTGTATTTCTGTACGGAGCCAGCGCCTGCAAGCACATAGCTGTCATATCCACACTGACAGTCTGATTATCCATAAGTCCGAAACCGCCGTTTTCTTCATTTTGGAATTTCAAAAGTGCAGTTATGATACTCTCCCTGTTCCATTTTGCATCTGTGGGAATTTCCATTCCCTTTGCATCCGCTGCCAGCAGCGCCCATGCCAGCTCATTTCCACCCATATCTAAGCTCGGATGATTATAAATCATTTCTGCCAGATTTACACCATTTACATCTGTAATATCCTTGTTCATAATTAACAAAGATAATGCCACACGCTCTATATCTGTAGGTTTCTGTTTTTTACTCCATTTTTTCACTGTATCTGCCACAGACTGATAATAAGCATCTAATTTATCTTGGGAAATCGTTTCTCCCCCACGTAAACGTGCATAGACAATCCAGTCATTTTTATTATACTGATAATTTTCTTCCGGATATCTGGATGCCAAATGTTCTTTTGCTCCTTGTAATCCTTCCTTTACCAACGCTTCAACATCTACCTGTGGTGTGTCTCCACCTGATACAGTAATTGTTAATTTTATCGGTTCTACTTTATTGGTTTTGTCAACTGGTGTCCCAGTTACAATTACAGTACCCTCTTTTAAAGATTGCACATAATACTTATCACTGGTAAGAAAAGAGCCTTTATCCGGTGCGTTATCCCATTCTGGATTTCCTTTTTTCCAATATCCCTGTTCTTTACGGACAATCTTTACAATTCCCTCTTTATCATAAGACCATTTTAACTGTGGGTCAGTTACACTCCAGCCTTCTTTAGAAAGTCCTCCCTCAAAAGTCAAGTCAAGAAGCTGTTCTGCGAAGTTTTTCATCTGGAAATTACTTTCACCTATTGCTATCTTTGTCAATGGATTTTTGTACTTATAAGTAACCTCTGAAGTTCCTGTTACTGTACTTGTTTTCTTAGTCTTAGGATCTGTCTGTTCGATTTTCGCTGTATAAGTAACTGTACCTGCTTTATATGGTACATATCCCTTTACCATACTGTCTACATAGTTGGCAATAGAAGGATCACTACTTGTTACTGTCCAGTTACTTGCATAGCTGGCATTCTCCGGTGATACAATAACTCCACTGTAATCCGGCAGAAATGCATAGTTATCCGGATCATTGGCATTTCTGGAATGAATTTCTTTTTCTCCTGAAACAGCCGGCTTCACACTTTCAACAGGTACATAGGAAGAAGTTGCTTCTACCTCTGCTTTTATTTCAGGTTTTGCTTTTACTGCAACAATCATAGATGCTGTACCTGGTTTTTTAAACTTAAACTCACTGGATGAATTTAAGTTATAAATCAACTTTTCATCACTTGGCTCATAAGTAAAACGAGAGCTATGTACCGGTATAAATTTTTCACTTCCCTGATATTTTGCCTGTACCTGAATATTTTTCCATTCGGAACCTTCTACTTTTATTTTACCGTTAGTTACATCCTGTCCATCAATAAAAAGCTTGATTTGTTCAATAACCTGCGATTTTGCAATTACCTTTACCCAAGCAACCGTTTCTGTAGATGCATCTGCTTTTCTTTCTGTTGCTGATACAATGGCAGAACCCTCTGCATCTACTCGAAGCTCTCCTTTATCTGCCCCTATTGATAAGGCCCTGTCCGGCTTTACATCTGTTATGTTCCATGACACTGTACTCGTAGTCGGTAATTCTTTTAAGTGAAATGTTCCTGCCAGATTAAAAGCACCTACCTCATCCGGTGATACATATAAAGTCTGATTTTCAATTGTCTCTGTTACACCATCTGCAAAAGCAAACTCTATTTCATATTTATTTTCCGGAAAATTTGGTTTGTTGGGATTATATTCCTGATTCTCCCCAAAATAAGGATATCCTGTACTATTTTGTCCCCATGCGATGCCAAACTCACCCTTATTCTTGTTTAAAAGCTCTACAAATTCCTTCGTCTTCATATCATCTTCTGACTTTGCAGAAGAATTTATTAAGGCTTCTGCCGGAAATTGTACAGGATTTTCCGCACTGTCAGACCAATAAGAATTTATTAAATTGCCTCCTTTGTATTCTTTAAATAACGTAGCGATTTTCCCTTCACTAATAGAATAACTATTAATCAATCTGCCGCCTGTAAGACGTTTTGCAAATCCACAGGCTCCATCGCCTTTCACGTCTGTATAACAGTTAATAATTGCACCTTTTAAATCATATCCTGCCGGCCCGCTTTCTGCCCATGAAGCTAAAGTACCGGTAAAATGTGTATTTTGTAAAATCCCTTGTTCTCCAACACTCTGAAACAACCATGTAGTATCTTCAAAAGTAACCGTATGTCCATTTCCATCAAAGGTAGCGTTAAATTCAAAAAACGCCTTATATTTTTTGTCTAATGTAATATCATTATCAAGAACATAGTAAACGTCTGTCTTTTCAGCGTCTATTTTCTCCAAATCTGCCTGCTTTTTAATATGAACAACCTGGTTTTCATCTTTTGGCGGAGCAACCGGTTCTGTTACTTTTTTCTTTTCTAATTGTTCTTTTGCCGCATTTAAGGCTTTCAAAGCTTCCTCAATTTCTGTCTGCTTTACATCTGATTTCTGCAAAACTTGTTCTGCTACATCTAATGCTTCAGAAAATGCTTTCCAACTTTTTTCAGTATATCTGTCCTGCTCTAGTCGCTTTCCTTCATTTACAGCATTTTGTAGAGCTGTTTTATCTATCTGTTCAGGTTCTGGATTTCCTCCACTCTGTCTTAAAACAGGTAACCCTTGATTACTTCCATCTGACGGAGAAGTCCATGTAAATCCTGTGTCCGGAATATCTTTATTTAATAATTGCGCTGCAGACTTTAATTCCTCTAATGTTTTTTTGAAACTATTTCCGTCTTCAGGCTTTTTTCCCCAAGATACAGGTCCCGAAGCTGACGAAGCTTTATCTGTCGCATAATAACTGTTAGATAAAATACTTTCTTCCGTTTCTCGAATTCCAACAAGTCCGCCTGCCATCATAGCGTCAATACTTCCACCGAAATATGTATTCTTAATTGCTCCTGAGTGCAGGGTTCCTATAAGACCTCCTACTTCTCCTACCCACCCAGTTAATTTTATTTTAGCCGTAGAATAGCAGTTCTGAATGGTTCCGCTTAAAGTAATCGCCATACTTCCAAAAGTTTTGTCACTTACAATAACATTTTCACTGGTTACTCCAAGGTTCTGAATCGTTCCTGTCACTTCATTTGCCAGAGGCTTATCTGCAAGAGTAATGGTGTGACCATTTCCATCTAAAGTTCCTGCAATGCGTTCAAAAGTTTGACCTTCTGTAAACACAATATCCTCTGTCAACGTATAAGTTGTTCCCGCTTCAATAACTGTGGGAATTTCCGTTTCAGAAATTTCAGCTTCCTGCCCCGTCCCACTTAAAATTTCTCCTGCTTCTACAACCGGAGTCTCCATGTCGCCTGTGGCATGTACCGATACAGGCATTCCGGTAATAAGCAATGCCATTACCAGAAGCAGACTGAGAACACGGTTTGCATTTCTTCTTTTTTTCATTTTCTTTCTCCTTTACATATTTTTTCTTACAGAGCATTTTTTATGAGACAGTCGCATAAAAGAGGATTTCAAAATATTTATACATTTTTAGTTTTCCCTTAATGTAACAAACTCACAAAAAAAGGTCTCTTTACACACCGGTAAAGAAACCTTATCTATCTTCACTATGAAATTTTATCCTGCACATCTTTTTCTACACAAATAAAACTCCCTCAACCCGGAAATCTATTTCTCTGATGGCAGATTTTCTGACTTAGCCGAAAAGCATTACAGTAGAGGTGACTGTATCGGATTTGCACCGATTTCCCTTTTAACCTTGGAGCAAGCTCCAACGACCATCATGGATATGCAGTTTACACTCCTTTATAGTACACAATTCAAAAAAGAATATCAAGCCTTTTTCTTCCTTTTTAATACAACAAACAGCGTTCCTCCGACTACAAACATCACAGACAGCATTGCAAACGGTGTTTCATCTCCTGTTTTGACCTTATCCACACCGGAAGAAACTGCCTTATCCAATACCGTACCAAAGCTGTTTAAAGACTCTACTTCTACGGATACAAATCCGTTTTTTACCTTTCCTTTTAATTTTTTTACTTTTTCATTGTCACAGGAAAGCACCACAACTTCTTTGCCGTTATATTTTTCCGATATAGGAAGCTGAAGCTCTGCCTTATGAGGAAGGGCAATCTCTTTTCCGTCTTTTAAAAGCTGAATTTCAAGAGGATTGTCAAGCTGCTGTTTCTTGGAAATTTCCTTTTCCATAAGCTTCACATCTGCATGTTTTTTATCCAGCTTCTCCACAGATAACTGCATATCTGATGTCAAACCTTCCCCTGTTAATTTGACACCATGCTCTTTATTTACCAGCATATCAGTTTCCTGAATTTCCGGTGTACTTGGTTCTTCCTGATTTTCCGGCTTCTGCGGCTCCTGTGGTATTTCCGGTGTTACCGGCGGCACAAGCTGAAGCTCTGCCATGGAAGCTGCTCCGTTTGTTCCTGCCATAGCAAAAGTCAAAACTGCTCCGTTTTCTGTTTTTTCACAAGTAACGTTTTCATCCAACTGAATACTGTCTGCTATTTCTTCTTCAAATGTAAGCTGAATATTTCCTTTATTTTTCATTGTGGGGTCGGAAACAGAAACTTTCACTGTTCCCTGTTCTGTTTCCTGAAGCATAACAGACGCAGCCTTATCGCTTGTTATTCCGTCTACACTTCCGCCCTGCTCCTGCCAGAAGTTTATGCCTGTGATTTTTAAGGTCTCATGGCGCACTGCCTGAACCTCACTGCTGTTTTCCAATATGGTTACCTTGGGCGCTTGGGCGTAATTTTCTGTTTCTTCTGCACTTGTTTCAGGAAGCAATACATAACTATACGATGCGTTTTCCGGGTTCTGTCCGTGGTCTACCCACATTTCCAGATAATTCTCTGTGCTTTCCCCCTCAAAAGTTCCTACATCCTTCCAACTGCCTGTGGTTTGACCTCTGCGAACCTGAATTTCTGTATTTTCTTCAGGGAAATAATATCCTGTTCCCACAGACTGATTGCCTTCTAAATGTGCCCAATTTACCTGTTCAAAGCTTGTGCCTGATACGTCTGCTGTACGTTCAACCAACTCTTTTACATTCGCTTCTTTCACAGGTATTTCTGTTTTTTCTCCGTTGACAAGAAGCTGATTGCTTCCGTCTTTTCTTAACTTCTTATTCTCAATGGTAGTTTCCACCGGAAGTTCCATATTTTTATTGGTAATTCCTGCTCCAAGGCAGACCATTTCGTCATCAAACATAAACCATGACTTCTTGCCTTTTAAATCCGGCGCATAAGAAACCGGTGCATCTCCTGCAATTCCCTGCGTTTCTCCTGAAAATGACATACCGCTGACGCCATAATTTCCTATGGAAGTTCCTCCTACCCAGCTCTCCTTGGAACAGAAATCTCCGCCCTGTGCAAAACCTGAGCCATCCGGTTTCCCTGTACCGATATTTACCGGAACTACGGTCGTTCCCGGCAGTCTTAACGGATTTACTGTATTCCAATAATTCTCTGTATACTGCTTGTCCTCATCATAAATATAGGTCATCCCGTTATTCTGATGCCATCCAAAACGATTTTCATCATTCATAATTTCTGTGTTCTGAATACGTTCCGAATACATAGACAATGCAAAAAGATAGTCTTCTGTTCTGTGAACTACACGGTCCATAAGGGGATAAGATTTATGTACCGGCGCTATGTTACTTTGGATGGAGGTATCTTCCAAAATTTCCTTGGCTTTCTTTTTAATTGCCATATTTTCCGCACCAACAAGACTGTCAATAAATCCTTCATCTTCTTCCAGCCAAGCTTTCAGCGCAGAAAGCGTTGTCTCTTTTGCCTCTTGACTAAAGGAGTCTACAATTTGCAGAATAATCATCATTGCCTCACGTCCTGCTGCCTGATTGCTGCTTGCCGGTCTGGATACAGAACGCCCTTTCAGACAATCCAGCATCATTCCCTGATACATGCCGTTTCCAAAGCCTTCCACAATATAGCTTTCCAGATTGTCCTGAACCTGTTCCGGATATTTCCAAGGTGTTCCAGCAAGGAGAGACGGAATTTTAGCGCCGCCCTTCATAAACTCAATCCCATAAGCGCCTAAATACGGCACTTTCATATGGTCGAGATAAGAACCGTCCGGATAAAAACCGCTGTTGTATCCATTCGCTGCAATTTGAGCGCTGTCTTCTACATTTTGAATAACAAAGGTCTGTGAAGATGCCAGCATCCCCAAATACACCAGCTCATTATCTTCTCTCAATGCTCCCAGTCCCACTGCCGTTGTGGAACAGTCAATAATATTCGCTCCCTGCGCCTCACGATATCCCTGCCCATGGGTGCTTGCCGTATTGATAACTCCTTCATGGAACGGGTCAGGCTGGAAAAAGTAAAGTGTTTCTGTGTACGCCATAACCTGTTCTTCTGTCAGTCCGTCATAAATCAATATTAAAGCGGGAATTAAATCCTTGGGAATACCGATTTCCCATGTCCACCAGTTATCCGTCTGGCTTTTTGCCGTATAACAAGAGCCGCACAGGAAATCTAAAATATTGGTAATATCCTTTAGCATATCCTGATTTTGATAGAGAGCTCCGCCTTCTGCTGCGTAAGCTTTACACATAGAAAGCACCTTTTTAAAAGAAACACGAAATTCCACTGCATCGTCTTCATAAGGAATATTCTTATTGCCTTTTGCTCCCTCATCCTCTGCCCAAGGAATACCGCCACATTCTTCCTGTCCCTTATAAACATAAGCGTTCCAAAGCGCTTCTGCCTCCTGATTGATTTCTTCTAAGACTTCCGCTCCGCCTTCTTCTGATACTAAATCTTTGCCAATTAAAGACTCTTTCCATGCCTGACGAATTTTTCCGTAATCTTCTGCCGTTGCAGAGGGCAGTTTTGAAGGAGACTGATATAAAATTTCTACCTTCCACTGTGCTGTTTTTCCTTGGTCATCCTGTGCCACCACTACGACATTGCCTTTATTCTCTCCTGTAATCACTGCGTTTCCGTTTTCATCCGCTTCAACCTTCAATAAATGTTCCGCACTTGCATCTCCTGCCTTACGTGTTCCGTCTGTTTCCCCCTCCTTTAACTCTCTCTTAATTTTAGAATATCCCGCATTTCGTAAGAAAGTCCCGTCTTTCTTTAAAAATTTTGCACTCCATGTAACATTCTCGGAGAAGCTTTCCGGTTTGTCCAACTGCAAGCTTTCACCTCTGACAATAGAAATCTCCTGATTTTCTGTTGGCACGGCTGTTTCCAAAACCTCACTACCCTGTTCTTTACTCACTGCAACAGTATTTACAGGCTCTGCCAAGACTCCCGTCACATTTCCCACACTCATAGCTGCAATTAACATTGCGCTTATGTACTTTTGATTTTTTCTTTTACCTGTCTTCATACTTCCTCCTTCTTTCAAAAGTTCTCCATTCTTATTCCTATAAGTTACCATTCCTCCTTTGCTTTATAAATACAATATTTGAATTTTTCTGTTACTATTTATAGATATTCTATTTTTTAGTATTATTTTTTCAATATTCTGTTATTTTCTTTTACTTTTTCATCCGATATAAATACCAAAATAATATTCATTTGCCATTTGAATTTCCAAATAATGTTTGTTATGATGTAATTATTGATAATATTATTAGACAGGTGAGACTATGAATACAGAAAATTTCCCTTTTGATACAAAACTTTTCCTTTCTGATCTCCAAAAGATGGATTTCCTACTTCTTTTTAAGCATTATGTAAAAAAACATATTCCAGAATTTAAAACAATAAAGTACCGATGTTTTATTATCGGCAACATTTTCAATCTTATATTGTCTACCATACTCTATATCGCTTTTGATATTAACTGGGTGAAATGGTTTCTTATCATTTTTATCATAGTCTGCGTTTATGCACTACTATGTGTTGCGACACATTCCACTTTATACTTCGCTTTATATTGGGAAGACATAGATACCTTAAAAAAGAAAGGCTACTATATTCATTCTTTACAGTTTACCGAAGAAAAAATCATTATAGAGCGCTATAAAAATTTCGAGCCAGTAATTTCTACATATAATTATCAGGATATAAACACGCTGGATATAAGTTTTTATGGTATTATTATAAAAGATTTTGAAATTATATACGTACCGGATTGTGTATTCCCCAATTATAAAAATTATAAATTGTTTTGTGATTGGTATAGGAGAAAATATTTATGCAAAAAATAAACGCTGAAATTTGTTTTGAATTCAAGAAATACCGCCGTCTGATTATGTGGTGGTACAATCGCCAAAAAAAGATATTAGATATCCGTATTAAAATATTCATAGGGCTTATTCCTACCATAGGAGCTTTTATAGGATATTGGTATATGGGTTCACGTGATGTTTTATTAGAAAACACTGCAGGCGTTCTTCTTATTCTCACGCTTGTATTTCTTATATTAGCTGAGATATATTCCATACTAATTGGAATTCCGTATACATATACAAAAGTATCCTGGAAAGTTTTCAGGTGGAAAAAAGAAATGGGGACTTATATAAAAAACATTACCTTTTATTCAGATTATATAAATATAGAATATAGTCTTCTAAATATTTCTTTTCAGGAAACTATTTTATATAATCAGCCAGTAGATATTAAAATATCCCCTCTTGGCATTATTATTGAAATAGAAGGTGAATACAATTTAATCTTTTTACCTAAAGAACTTTTTTCAGATAAAGAACAATTCATGAATTGCAAAAAATATATTGAGCAAAATTTTGACTGTTAAGCTGGAGCTTAATCTCTAAGCGTACATATCATATATAGATTTTTGTAGATTATACAACTAAATTTAACAAAAGGAAACGAAATATGGAAAAGCAATACGAATTTGAAGTTAAAGAAAACCTAAATGAATACCTAAAAATATTTTGGGAACATTATAAAAATCATCAAATATTTCTTCGGAAGAAGATAATATTTGCACTAATTTCCTTGGTTGCGTTTATTCTTTTTCTCTTTATAACCTATATAGATTTTGGAAAAATAATCTTTTCAGATAGTATATTCTTGTTAGAAATTGTCATTTTATTTTGTTGCATTGGATACGTTGTTCCATCCTTAGCTGTTTTTCTCGAAATAAAGCAAATATATCAGCAATATTGGACAGCCCGTAAAATTTTATATAAAACCGGTACATACACACAGAACATTTGCTTTTTACCAAATGGATTAAAAATATCAGGATATAGAAAAGAAAAACCAGTAGCTCAACATATAGATTATACAGACGTGGCACAAATACGCTTTTATAGAAATGGAATAATCATACAACCACAGAAATCTCAGGATTACATTTACATTACAAAAAAACAACTGAAAGAAAAAAGTGCTCTTAACGTAATTAAAAATTGGTACAAGGAGTATACAAAGAATGGTAAAAATCAACTATAACTATGATAAAAAAGAGTTTACCCAATTATTCAGAAAATGGTATAAACGAACCTTAAAAGGAAATTGTATAAGAATATATTTTTTATTGCTCTTTTTAATATTAGGATATATTACTTACAAAGCCGGAAATGAATTACTTTATACATCTCAGGGAAAAATACAAAAATCTATTTTGATAGTAATGAGCATTCCCTATTTAATTGTATTTCTACTGTTTTTATTATTTCTATTTTATAATTACATCGTCGCTTACAGATGCTGGAAAAGAACAAATTTTATGAAAGAAATTTTAGGTACTTACATAGAGTCAATATCCTTTTATGATACTTATGTTGTATTCGAAGAAACTGTTTTGCATGAAAAAATCCAAAAAAACTTCAATTATTCCGACATCCAAAAGATAACTATCTGTAAAAACGGTATAATTTTCTTCTTAGAAAAAGCTCCTCTTTTTATCTGCCAAAAGAGCTTTTCTGTTCAAGAAGAATATGACATTGTATGTAAATGGATAAAAGACAGAACAGCTTAATTATACTAATAAAGGCTATTGCTTTAAACATTATTCAAGAATATTTACTTAATGCAACAGCCTTTCTAAGTTATATATCTTTCTACAAATCATCAAAAATAAAAGAAAGTGCATAATATGTGTTTTCTTTTAAATAATATGTAACCGTTACCGTAGAATTCACACTTGCTTCCTCCGGTATTGAAGTCTCTGTTGTATCAAATACCAAGCTTTCTCCGCTATAATCACCTTCACGAACATGGATTTTCATGGTTTTGTCAGTAATTTCCTCTATTTCTCCAGAAGAAACATATACAATAATTTCCTTCTCATCGTTATCAGTAGAAATTTTTGTTACAATATTTTTTCCATTTTCCTCATAATAAGTAATCAAAACCGTTATTCCTGTTTTAATTCTGCATTCCCTGTCTTCTGAATAACCTGATGTCGGAATAACTTCTTTTTCTGCATTTGTAATATCAAATTTTACTCCACGGTCAAGACCTTCTTCCGAATAATTTCTTCCTTCAGGGTTTTCTAAATCCACAGTAATTGTATTTCCTTCCACATCTAAGACATAGCCTTCTACTGTTTTCTCCTGTCTAACAGCATCTTCTTCCCCTTGGCTTTCTGCGTAACTTTCTTCATCATTTTGCCCCACAGAATTGACAACAGGTTCGTTTTCTGTTTCATGTTCCACAGAATTCCCCTGTAACACTTCCTCGTCTGCTTTTTCTTCTTCAACTGTATTCTTATCACTCTGAATTGCTTTTGAAGTATCTTTATCTTGCGTTTCTTCTGTTTTTGCAGGTGTACAAGCTCCCAATAAAGAAGTTATCATCAGCAAATTTAATGCCAGCAGTAATGATTTTTTCACTATCTTATCCCCCTCATTTTGCAAAAATTCTATAACAATTATAATACAACGTACGCTAAAAAGGAAGCACTTACAAAAATGTTTGTTTTTCCATTCATAAATCTATTTACAACCTTGCACCTTTCTGTAAACATGAGATATAATTGCCTTAACTTTTAAAATAGTATACGGAACAATTCTAACTAAAACTCACAAAAAAATAAATGCTTTACAAAAAGGAGGATAATCATGGCAGAAAAATTAAAAGGTTCACTCGCCTTTATCATTTGTCAATTTCTTGTTATTTATATGCTTTATTATATAGACCGTAGTGAAAACTCGCCTATTATTTTTCTATACGTGTTCTACTTTTTAGGCGGTTGTGGTATCATCAATTTTTTCTCAGGAAGACTTACCCAAAAACTGGGTAATACGAAAACATTTTGGGGAAGATTTCTATATGCGATTGCTACCTGTTTTATAACTTTTTTAGCATGTTACCTTTTTTCAAATCATTTTGGTTATACATGGAATATTGGAGAAGCGTTGCGCTCCGACACATATATCATAGTTTCATTATCAACATTGGGATTTTTCTTAGGTGAACTATATCAATACAAGAAAGAAAAGAAAAATACCTTAACAGACTCTTAAATTTTGCAGAAAAAATTTCGGAGCTGTCGCTTTAAACATTCTTCCGAAATATCTATATGCTTAAAGCAACCGCTCCTCATATTCAAAATTCTTATTTATTATTTCCCAATTACAACCTTATCCAGATGCCAAATCTCATCTACATACTGCTGAATAGTTCTATCAGATGTAAATTTACCTGCGCAAGCAGTATTTAAAAGCGCCATCTTCGCCCATCTTGCTTCATCTCTATAAGCTTCCTCTACCTTTTCCTGTGCTGCCGCATAAGATTTGAAGTCAGCCAGAATAAAGTAAGTATCCGCTCTGTCACTGCTGTTTGTATTCAGCAGAGAGTCATAGATTTCTCTGAACATATTGAAATCTCCGTTAGAATATGTTCCGTTAATAAGCTGCATCAGTACGTTTCTGATGTCCGGGTCATTGTTGAAATACTGCATTGGGTCATAACCGCCGTTATTTTCGTAGTTAATAACTTCATCAGAAGATAAACCGAAGATAAAGGCATTTTCTGCTCCTACTTCTTCCACGATTTCCACGTTTGCACCGTCCATGGTACCGATTGTAGGCGCACCGTTTAACATAAATTTCATGTTTCCTGTTCCGGAAGCTTCTTTACTTGCAGTGGAAATCTGCTCAGATACATCTGCTGCCGCAAAAATCATTTCCGCATTGGATACACGGTAGTTTTCAATAAAAATAACTTTAATCTTTCCGTCAATAGATTTATCATTGTTAATCACATCTGCCACTGCATTAATCAGCTTAATGGTCTGTTTTGCACGTCTGTAACCTGCTGCTGCCTTTGCTCCAAAGATGAAAGTTCTTGGATAGAACGGCATTTCCGGATGTTCTTTAATCTTGTTGTACAGATACATAACATGCAGAATATTCATTAACTGACGTTTGTATTCATGAAGACGTTTTACCTGAACATCAAAGATAGAATTGGGATTTACTTCAATTCCGTTATGCTCCAGAATATATTTTGCCAGACGTACCTTATTCTGGTATTTAATATTCATGAATTCCTGCTGTGCCTTTTTATCATCTGCATATACTTTCAATTTGGAAAGCTGTGATAAGTCAGTAATCCATCCGTCTCCGATATGCTCTGTCACCCAGGATGCCAGCAGTGGGTTTCCGTGTAACAGGAAACGTCTCTGAGTAATACCATTTGTTTTGTTGTTAAATTTGTCAGGATACATTTCGTAGAAATCTTTTAATTCCTGTTTTTTCAAGATTTCCGTATGCAGTCTGGCAACACCGTTTACAGAATGACCTCCGGCAATAGCCAGGTGAGCCATTTTTACCTGTCCGTCATAAATAATTGCCATTTTGCGGATTTTTTCCTGATTTCCCGGATATTTCTGCTGGATTTCCAGTAAAAATCTGCGGTTAATTTCTTCGATAATCTGATAAATTCTCGGAAGCAGTCTGGAGAACAGCTCAATCGGCCATTTTTCCAATGCTTCTGACATAATGGTATGGTTTGTATAAGCACAAGTCTGTGTTGTAATATTCCATGCGTCTTCCCATTCTAAGTTTTCTTCATCCACTAAAATACGCATAAGCTCTGCTACTGTCATAGTCGGATGAGTATCGTTTAACTGGAAAGCCACTTTCTTTGGCAAATCATGCAAATCGCTGTGTGTCTTCTTAAACTTCTCGATTGCTTCCTGGATACTTGCAGAAATAAAGAAATACTGCTGTTTTAAGCGCAGCTCTTTTCCCGCATAATGATTATCGTTTGGATAAAGAACTTCTACAATGTTCTTTGCAAGGTTTTCCTGCTCTACTGCTTTATGATATTCGCCTTTATCAAATAAATCCAGACGGAAGTCATTGATTGCTTCTGCATCCCAGATGCGCAGTGTGTTTACAACATTATTGTTATATCCTACGATTGGCATATCATAAGGTACTGCCAGTACAGACTGGTAACCTTCCTGAATAAAATGATTTCTGCCTGTTGCAGGGTCGTATTCCACTTTTACGTAACCACCGAATTTTACTTCTTTGGCATATTCCGGACGGCGAAGCTCAAACGGATATCCGTTTTTCAGCCAGTTATCAGGCACTTCTACCTGATATCCGTCTTCAATTTTCTGTTTGAACAGTCCGTAATGATAACGAATACCACAGCCATAAGCACAGTATCCTAATGTTGCCAGAGAGTCTAAGAAGCAAGCAGCCAGTCTTCCCAAGCCACCGTTTCCAAGAGCCGGGTCCGGCTCCTGGTCTTCAATTACATTTAAGTCAAATCCAAGCTCGTCCAAAGCTTCTTTTACTTCATCATAAGCACATAAATTGATTAAGTTATTTCCAAGGGCTCTGCCCATGAGAAACTCCATGGACAGGTAATAAACAATCTTCGGGTCGTCCTTCTCATACTGTTTCTGTGTCAAGAGCCAGTTGTCAATAATTACGTCCTTTACAGCAAGAGAAACCGCCTGAAAAACTTGTTCCTGGGTTGCTTCTTCTATTGTTTTTCTGTAAAGCATTTTTACATTTTCTTTAACGCTTTTTTTGAATTCCTCTTTTTTAAAATGATTGTCTAACATTCCCTTTTTTCCTCCCCAACTCTTATGAAAGCTTTTCTACACCTAATTTTACATTTTCGGAGTTAATCTTCCATTCTTTTGTATAACCACTCAGTTCATTATATACCACGTTTTCTGCAAGAACCTCTGATTTGATTTCTTTTTCATGCACACGGAAAATTCCTTCAATTACCTGATTATCTGCAAGAGAAATCTGGATTTTGTCCATAACCTCAAATCCTGCTTCCTTACGCATAGTCTGGATTTTGCTGATAATTTCACGAACAAATCCCTCTTCAATAAGCTCCGGTGTAAGGTTTGTATCCAGTACAACAGTTACGTCATTATCTGCTTCGGAAACATATCCTTCCATCTGTGCCATATCAATTAAAAGGTCATCTTCTGTGAGAACGATTTCTTGTCCGTTTACTTCAAAAGTAAGAGCGCCTTTTTCTTTTAATTCATCCATTGCTTTGTTTCCGTCAAGCTTAGAAAGTGTTTCTTTAATACCGCCTAAGAATTTTCCATATTTTGGTCCAACTGTTTTAAGCTGTGGTTTGAAGCTGTAAGATGTAAATTCTCTTACATCATCTGTAAATACAACTTCTTTTACATTCAGCTCGTCTGCAATGATTTCTTTATAAAATTCAGATAACTCAAAAGGAGCTTTTACGAACATCTTGCCAATTGGCTGACGGTTTTTAATATTTGCTGTATTTCTACATGCACGTCCCATAACAACTGCTTTCAGCAGGTTATCCATGTTCTGCTCTAATTCTTTATCAATCCATTCTTCTTTCACTTCTGGAAAGTCGCATAAATGAATACTTTCCGGTGCATTTTTATCAAGACTTCTTACTAAGTTCTGATAAATATCTTCTGTCATGAACGGAACCATTGGCGCTGCTGCTTTAGAGATTGTCACCAATGCTGTATACAGAGTCATGTAAGCGTTAATCTTATCCTGCTCCATGCCTTTTGCCCAGAAACGTTCACGGCTTCTTCTTACATACCAGTTACTCATATCGTCTACAAATTCCTGAAGCGCTCTTGCTGTTTCCGGAATTCTGTAATTTTCCAGATTTTCATCTACGGCTTTCACTACGGTATTTAATTTTGACAGCAGCCATTTATCCATTACAGGGAGTTTATCGTATTCTAATGTATATTTTGTTGCGTCAAATTCATCAATATTTGCATACAGCACAAAGAACGCATAAGTATTCCACAGTGTACCCATGAATTTACGCTGTCCTTCCTGTACAGCCTTTCCATGGAAACGGTTTGGCAGCCATGGAGCACTGTTTACATAGAAATACCAGCGAATTGCATCTGCACCGTATTTTTCCAATGCTTCAAACGGGTCTACGGCATTTCCTTTGGATTTACTCATCTTCTGTCCGTTTTCGTCCTGTACATGTCCCAGAACAATAACGTTTTTATATGGCGCTTTATTAAACAACAGAGTGGACTCTGCCAGAAGGGAATAGAACCATCCACGAGTCTGGTCTACTGCCTCTGAAATAAAGTCAGCCGGGAACTGCTGTTCAAATAAGTCTTTATTTTCAAACGGATAATGATGCTGTGCAAATGGCATTGCTCCGGAGTCAAACCAGCAGTCAATTACTTCCGGTACTCTGTGCATTGGTTTTCCACATTTCGGGCAGGTAATTGTGATTTCGTCAATGTATGGTCTGTGCAGCTCAACTGTCTTAGCAGCTTCATTTCCGCTCATTTCATAGAGCTCCTGTCTGCTGCCAATAGAATGCTGATGTCCGCATTCACATTCCCATACGTTCAACGGTGTTCCCCAATAACGGTTACGGCTGATACCCCAGTCCTGAACATTTTCCAGCCAGTCTCCGAAACGGCCTTTTCCAATGCTTTCCGGTATCCAGTTGATGGTATTGTTGTTGCGGATTAAATCGTCTTTTACCTCTGTCATTTTAATGAACCAGGACTCTCTTGCATAATAAATCAAAGGAGTATCACATCTCCAGCAGTGTGGATAGCTGTGCTCAAACTTCGGCGCAGAGAATAATAATCCTCTTTCATCTAAGTCTTTTAATACCTCAGGGTCTGCTTTTTTACAGAAGGTTCCTGCCCATTTTGTTTCTGCTGTCATTTCACCTTTTTCGTCTACAAGCTGAAGGAACGGCAAATCGTATTTTCTTCCTACTTTACTGTCGTCTTCACCAAATGCAGGTGCAATATGAACAACGCCTGTACCGTCTGTTAAAGTTACATAGCTGTCACATACAACATAGTGCGCTTTTTTGTTCAGTTCTTTAAAGTTATATAATGGCTCATATTCTTTATATTCCAAATCTTTTCCAACATAAGTTTCCAGAACCTCATAAGCAGGTGTTCCTTCTTCTCTTTCCAAAGAACCGAGAACAGTGTCCAGAAGGGCCTCTGCCATATAATAAGTGTATCCGTCAGCAGCTTTTACTTTTACATACTGCTCATCAGGATTTACACAAAGTGCAACGTTGGACGGAAGTGTCCATGGTGTTGTTGTCCATGCCAGAATATAAGCATCCTCGCCTACTACCTTGAAGCGTGCAACAGCGGAACGTTCTTTTACGTCCTTATAGCCTTGTGCCACTTCCTGTGCAGATAAAGGAGTTCCGCAGCGTGGACAGTAAGGAACAATCTTAAATCCTTTATAAAGAAGTCCTTTGTTCCAGATTTCTTTTAATGCCCACCATTCAGACTCAATATAATTGTCATCATAAGTAACATAAGGATTATCCATATCAGCCCAGAAACCTACGGTAGAGGAGAAATCCTCCCACATTCCTTTATATTTCCAAACGCTTTCCTTACATTTATCAATAAACGGAATTAAGCCGTATTCTTCAATCTGTTCTTTTCCGTCAAGACCTAACAGCTTTTCTACTTCCAGCTCTACCGGAAGTCCATGTGTGTCCCAGCCCGCTTTACGTGGAACCATTTTCCCTTTCATTGTACGGTATCTTGGAATCATATCTTTGATAACACGGGTAAGTACGTGTCCGATATGCGGTTTGCCGTTTGCAGTAGGAGGGCCGTCATAGAAGGTATAGGTTTCTCCCTCTTTTTTCTGTTCCATACTCTTTTTGAAAATATCGTTATCTTTCCAGAATTTTTCGATATTTTTCTCACGTTCTACAAAGTTTAAATCCGTAGTAACTTTCTGATACATTGATATTTCTCCTCTCTTGAATTTCTTTGCATGTATGAAAAGAGTTTTTAGTTCATAGGACTAAAAAACTCCCGCCCTGTAACAGGACGAGAGTAAAATTCACTTCGTTATACCACCTCTTACAACATACAAAGCATTATGACTTTTATATGCGCTCCCTTTAACGGAGGAAACCCGGCATCTCCTACTTTATTCAGATAGCAACTCCGGAGTGATTTTCTTTCACCTCTACTAATATCAGGCTTCCACCATCCCTGACTCGCTGAAACTTTCGACAATCAAATACTCTCTCCATCACAGTTTTTCACATAGATTTATTATACTTAGTATCCTCCGAATTTGTCAAGGGCTAGGCGAAATTTTCCCTTTCTCCAAATTTATTGATATAATTTTACAAATCGCTTATAATGTACAGTAGTTTATGTAATAAAAAAGTGAGGATTTTTTATGAAAAAGAGGGGATTACCTTTGTTCTGTGCCCTTTTAACCAGTGTAGTACTCACTGTAGGAAACGGAACAACTATTGTCATGGCAACGGAAGCCACACCGGAAGCTTCTGTGGTATCGCCAGAAACACCGGAAGAACCGCCTGTTCCAGAAAGCTACGAATGGGAAATTCAATCAAACAATATTCCCGGCTGGCCAGAAGGACCTAAAGTCATGGCAGAAACAGCCATTGTCATGGATATGGATACAGAGGAGATACTCTATGCAAAAGGAATTGATGAAAAACGTGCTCCTGCCAGTACAACAAAAATTCTGACAGCAATGCTGGCAATCGAAAAAGTACCTTTTGAAACTCAAATTACCTTTACAGATGAAGTAAATAACATCGAAGCAGGAAGTACCCACATCGGTATTAAACCCGGAGAGACACTGACCATGAAAGACTGTGCTTATGCAATTTTACTTGCATCTGCCAATGAAGTTTCCTCTGGTGTTGCAGAATATATCGGCACTACGGTTCCTGCTTTTGTAGACATGATGAATCAACGTGCAAAAGAGTTGGGATGTACCAATACCCATTTTGTCAACGCAAATGGTTTATACGATGAAAACCATTATACAACAGCCAGAGATTTGGCAATCATTGCAAAAGCCGCTTTTCAAAATGAAACTTTTCGGGAAGTTGTAAAAACACCTTATTATATCGTTCCAAAAACAAATATTACAGATGAAGAAAGATGGCTGAATAATCACCATAAAATGATTTTGCAAGGCTCTGAATATTATGAGGGATGTCTTGGCGGTAAAACAGGATATACAGAAAAAGCAGGAAATACACTGGTTACCTACGCAGAAAGAAATGGTCGAAAACTGGTCTGTGCTTTATTGGCTGACGTCAATGTTGTTGCCCAATACACTGACACCAAAGCTCTTTTAGATTATGGTTTTGACAGCTTCCAGCGTCTTGACACTACTGCTGTTTCTCTCTCTCCTGCAAAATCAGATAAACTGGGGAAACAATTGGAAGAAAAAGGGCTTTTATCCACAGCTTTAGAAACCACTTCTATTAGTGTTCCCAAAGAACTAACAGAAGAATTAACCTATAAAACTACTTTAGAAAACAATATGCTTAATATTGATTATTATTATGGAAAACAACAGATTGGAAGCTCATCTATGCAGGCTTCCGATGAAATCTTAAAGGTTTCTCAAGAACTATCTCCAAAAGAAGTAACAAAAACAGATGCATCTGTTTCTCCCAATCCTACAAAAGACAGTAATACTTCCGAAAAAGACAATATCCTTCCATCCTGGAAATACATTGCATTGTTTTTATTGATAACAGGTATTCTTTTCTATATTGTTGTTCTAATTGTAAATATAAAACGAAGTATTAAAAGACGTAAACGCAAAAAAGCAAGAGAACGCAGAGATTAAATTTCATATAGGATACTTTTTATGAAATAAAATAGGGATACGCATACAAACTTCATGCGTATCCCTATTTTTTCTTCTTTTCCTGATGCCTTTTCATACGACGCTTCTTTCTTAAAGCTTCCCTTTTCTCACGAATTTCTGATGCTTCTGCTTCATCAATTCGCTTTAAAGTTTTTACTACATAATATTTACCTTCATCTGTTTTCTTAATTCTTGCTTTTCCTTTAAAATAGCCATGCTCCGGACAATATGCAAGGCACAAATGCGATTTTGGATTAACGGAAAACCAGCGAATTTTCTTTTTGGCTGTCCGTTTGCAAAGAAAACACTGCGTTTTCGTAACTTCCTTATCCATCATTGCTTCTTCCTTCGAAGAAAATTCTCTGGATATAAATTTAGAATAATCCTTAAATACCGTATAAATTTCACTATCCTTATTTTTAGGATTTTGATAACAATCAATAGAATAATTTCTTTTCATGAAATTTTCCGGTATTTTTTTCAATATTTCTGCTGTATAATGCGCATCATTTAATGCCTGATGAAAAGTATCTCCTTTATCCATCTTCAAAAAGTCAATGGCATACTCTAAGGAACGAGTTGTTTTTTCATTCTCGTAAATCAATCCAAATAATTTTTGCACATCGTAGTAAAAAACAGGTCCTTTCAGCAAAGAAAGCATTCTGTAATATTTCAAATTCCGCTGCAATTCCACCAAATCCGCCGAACCCCATGTGCAAAATTTTACGTCTGTCCCGCACCACTCCAGAAATTTCTTTACAGCAGCTTTAAAAGGAATACCTTCCTCCAATCTATTTGAAGTAATTCCCAAAATTTCCTTCGTACGAAAATGCAGACGGTGGTAAACTACAGGTTTTATAATCTCCTGAAAAGAATCCACTATATTTCTGTTCTCATCCAGCTTTACTGCACCAATTTCAATAATCTCAAAAGGCAATTTTTTATTTTCTTTTTCTTTTCCGTAAGGGCATTGATTCCATTCTAAGTCAAAAACAATATAATTCATATCAGTACCTCTCCTTGCCAGTCATTGGCTTAGCAAAACAATTCTAGCAAAATATTATTTACAAGTCAATGTTCGAACAAAAACCTTCCCTGAATATAAAAAGAAGCTGTCCACTAATTCTCTAGTGTAACAGCCTCTTATTTGTTCATCTATTACTGAGCTAATTTAACTGGGTTAACCTTTACGCTTGGTCCCATTGTGGAAGCCAGAGTTACGCTCTTTAAGAACACACCCTTTAATGCGCTTGGTCTAGCTTTGTTAATAGCTCCCATAAGCGTCTGGAAGTTGTCCGCTAACTGCTCCTCTGTGAAAGAAGCTTTTCCGATTGGCACGTGAATGATGTTTGTTTTATCAAGACGATATTCAATCTTACCAGCTTTGATATCCTGAACAGCTTTTGTAACGTCCATTGTTACTGTACCGGCTTTTGGGTTTGGCATTAAGCCTTTAGGTCCGAGAACACGTCCTAAACGACCAACAACACCCATCATGTCCGGAGTTGCAACAACAACATCAAAATCTAACCATCCTTCGTTCTGGATCTTTGGAATTAAGTCCTCAGCTCCTACGAAATCTGCACCAGCTGCTAATGCTTCGTCAGCTTTTGCATTCTTAGCGAATACTAAAACACGAACAGTTTTTCCTGTTCCGTGAGGCAGTACAACTGCACCACGAATCTGCTGTTCAGCATGACGTCCATCACAGCCTGTTCTGATATGAGCTTCGATTGTTTCGTCAAATTTAGCTACGGCTGTTTTCTTTACTAAAGAAATTGCCTCTGCTGGATCATATAAATTTGTACGGTCAACTGCTTTTGCAGCCTCTGCGTATTTCTTTCCGCGTTTCATATAAATAACCTCCTAGTGGTAATTGCGGGAATGTCCCTCCCACGTTTGTTGATAGTTTAATCTTCTACTTGAATACCCATACTTCTTGCAGTACCAGCAATCATGCTCATAGCTGCTTCTAAGGATGCTGCATTTAAGTCTGGCATTTTCATTTCTGCAATTTCCTGGATTTTAGCTTTGGAAATTGTAGCAACTTTTGTTTTATTTGGAACGCCTGAACCAGATTTGATGTTACAAGCTTTCTTTAATAAAACAGCAGCCGGCGGAGTTTTTGTGATGAAGCTGAAGCTTCTGTCCGCATATACTGTAATAACAACAGGGATGATTAAGTCTCCCTTATCTGCTGTTCTTGCGTTAAATTCTTTTGTAAACTGAACAATGTTTACACCGTGCTGACCTAAAGCAGGACCAACTGGTGGAGCTGGTGTTGCCTTTCCAGCAGGAATCTGTAATTTAATATAACCTGTTACTTTCTTTGCCATTTTCGGCACCTCCTATAATGTGGTAATTGCGGGAATGTCCCTCCCACGAGCCATGTGACATTATGACCCTTGCGTCCTGTTATTTCTCTTGTCTGTCTTATGAAAGACTTTTTACTTCTGCGAAACTTAAATCTACTGGTGTTTCGCGACCAAACAGCTCAACATTAATTGTCACAATCTGTTTTGCTTCGTTAATACTCTGAACAACGCCCACAGTATCTTTCCAAACACCGCCTGTGACAACGACACTGTCGCCTTCTGTGAAGTCAATCTCAACATCTCCTGTAAAGGAAATACCAAGTGCTTCAATTTCTCCCTCTGTAAGAGGAACCGGCTTAGAACCCGGACCAACAAATCCTGTAACACCACGTGTGTTTCTCACGACATACCATGTATCGTCGTTCATTACCATGTGAATCAGAACATAGCCTGGGAACATTTTTTTCTGAACCTGTTTTTTCTCACCGTTCTTCAGCTCCACTACGTCCTGCATGGGTACTCGGACTTCTAAAATCTGATCCTCCAGGTGTCTGTTTTCAATTGTCTTATCAATGTTGGCCTTTACTTTGTTTTCATACCCTGAATAAGTATGAACAACATACCAATTTGCTTCTGACATCTTATTCACCTTGTCCTTACTTAATTAATAAGTTAAGCAGCTGCAAAATTCCGCTGTCAATAACAGCAATCAGCACTCCGACAACAGCAGTGATAGATACTACTGCAACCGTCTGTTTTACCAGAGTCTGCTTATCAGGCCAGATTACTTTCTTAAACTCTGCCTGAAGTCCTTTCCATCTGTTCTTTTTTGGAGCTTTCTGCTTTTTTTCTGCTTCCATAATTCACCTCTTAAACCTTATTATTTGGTTTCTTTGTGCAATGTATGAGTCTTACAGAATTTGCAGTATTTTTTTGTCTCCAAACGTTCTGGGTGATTTTTCTTTTCTTTTGTCATGTTGTAATTACGCTGTTTACATTCTGTACATGCCAATGTGATTTTTACGCGCACGACTTCTCCACCTCCATGTGTCTTTTATCGCTGGCAGCTTCACGCAACCGCCATTTTGCAACGTCTTGTTACCGCAACAAAGGTTCCTTTTTTATCATAATTTCGCTTTTTATGAAACTAAAATTAGGCATAAAAAAAAGACCTACTTCCACTGTTGCTGTTAAAGCGTATCATAGCACGCCGTCTTTGTCAAGTTTTTTTACGAATTTTCCCTTTCTAAAATAAGCCCTGCCTCTGTCATCCTGTATACCTTATCACATACCTCATCAATATATTTTCTGTCATGCGAAATGCTGATAACAGCTCCTCGGAACTCTTTTAACATCTGTCGAATTACAGGTCCTGACAGCGGCGAAAAATTTCTGGTGGGCTCATCTAAAATCAGAACATTAGCTTTTGATAAGCTTAATTTTAAAAGCAACACTTTTGCCTTTTGTCCTCCCGACAGTTCTCTGACAGGATGCTCCATCTCACTTGCCGTATATTTTAAAGAGCCAAGATAAGTGCGAATTTTTGTCCTGTCTTCCTGATATCCGGTAGTATCTAAGAAATCCACCGGTGTTTTCTCCAACTCTAAAATCTCCTCATAATTTTGCGGCATATATTCTGCATGAATATCCTTTCTCTGTAACAACTCCTCTGATATTTTCTTTAACAGTGTTGTCTTTCCGCTTCCGTTGCTGCCAATGATACAGATTTTCTCTTCCCCTCGAATGCGAAGAAAAATATTCTGTGCCAAAATTCTGCTGCCGTCCGGCGTCCATAATTTATCAAGGGAATATTCTATCACCGTTTTTCCTGCCGGAATTCCCAAATCTTCATCACCCAGCTTAAAATAAATTGCCTCCTCTATCTCAGGCATTTCCGTCATATTTTCGTCTTCCCTTTGAAATCTTCTCTCCATAGATTTCACCGCGTGCATCTTCTTTTTCAAGAGCCTTCCACCTGCCGGATTTTGTCTTGTAATTACATTTTGTGCATGCTCTACGCTCTGCACTACACGCCTGTACTTCTCGTCTCTTTTCTTTTTTTCGCTGCGTTCGTTTATCGCCTCTTTTTTCTGTTTTTCAAAACCTTTTAAACGTTGTTCCACATATTCTCTGTAAGGAACGCGCATCACTGTATAGCGGCACTTTGTCTTACGGGCAATTTGCTCTATATGGATAATCATATTTGCCGTATTTTCAATGAGTGTTTCATCATGAGAAATATATAGCACAATCCCCTTCCATGAAAGAATAATTTCCTCCAACAGCTTTAACGTATCAATGTCCATATCATTAGAAGGTTCATCAAGCAGCAATACTGTGGGCTCTTCCATAAAAATCCGCATCAGCGCTGCCTTCATCTTTTCTCCGCCGGACAAACTCCCCATCTTCTGGTCACTGTAAAAAAATCCCTCTTCAACACGAAATTGCTTCGCCATTACCGAAAGCTCCTTGGGCGTTTTATTATAGAAAAAATCCGACTGAGAAAAATATTCATACACTGTTTTGCAACGCTCCGTATCGGGAAATTCCTGCGGCAAATACCCCAGTCTTTCCTTTGTGCATATACGTTCACCCGTACACTCTGTATACGCTTCTGCCATATCCGGCTCATAAATCCATTTTATGAGCGTAGACTTTCCATTGCCTTCCTCTCCGATTATGACTGCCTTATCTCCCGAATTTAAGGTCAAATGAAAGTCCTCTAAAATAACTCTCAAATCTTTACGATGTGTAATGGTCAAATTCTTTATCTGTAACATATAAGCCTCCTATCTAACCTGAAGCTTAAAATGAGACTGCTCTGCATACGCAAAACAGCCTCACAAAAATAGACCTATATAAAAATACACGAAGTATCATCAGGTTACAATGTGAGATAATCCAATTTAAGCATACGCAAGCAGGCTGCATATTAAACAGCTTCTTTGCAGGTTTGTTTCATTTTTTGCTTAAACTAAATTATCTTAAAAACATTTCCTCACCTTACACAGCTACGTGCTCTTTCTTTTTATTTCCCTTATACGACCGGTAAATGAATTGTAACATACGCTTCTATAATATTCAATCCTCTTATAACCCAAATTCCCGAAAGAGCTGCTCCTGATACGCCTCATCAGACGCCGCTTTTAAAATATCTTCTATTCGCCCAAGAGCAGATAATTTTAAAGTAAGTTCATTCACACGTTCTTTTCCCTGCTTTATTCCAATCTCTTGACCTTCATTTTTCTTCGCTTCTAATTCTTCTTTCATTAATTCTTCTAACGCCTTACACATCCTTCTCGCCTCCTCAAATTTTTCTTCATTTGCCCGCACAATAATATCCATTACGGACTCATACAATGTGTTTTTCTTATGTTTTTTATAATCTTCGATTAATTCTTCTGCATCTTTCGTACTTTTAAGCTGATTGGTCAAATTCCTAAGCCAAAGGCTTTCTTTCTTAGAAAGCTCACCTGTAACGATAATCTGAATAGGAAGCGTATCACCAATCACATAATAAATTCCTGCATACATTCTTTTAATTTGTAGTTTTCTTTCCTCAGCGATATGTCGAAAAAGCTCCCTTGGATAATTCTGACACACAAAGGAAATCGTCAATTCTTCCAATAAAATCGAGTTTACCGGCGTCCTGTCCGCCTTATAAAAATACGTATACGCATATCCTTTGTAAAAGTCATCAATGCACAGATAGTCATCAGGGCTTTTGTATTCTACAATATTATACCTTCTAAATATCTTTCCTATATTTTTCTTTAGTACCTGTGTTTCCTTCTTCTTAATCAACACATCAATCATCATCGGCTTTGTTCCGAGCACATATTCAGATTTGAATTCCAAATATTTTGCTTCCTCCCCAAATTCAATCTGAATGCCTGCAAAAAATGCCGGATGCCACTGCAATAGCTTTTCTGTCATAAAAACCTCCTTTTCTGTTTTTTCAGGAGGTTCCTATTTAAGGAAACTCCTGCTTACATTATTGTGGATTAAAGCATGAATTTCCCGAATACAGAATTGCTGTTAGATGAACAGGATTATCAGAATTTCCTGTTCTTAGAAATTAAAAAGAAAATAATGCTTTTTATTATTTTATCACAGACTGAGTTTAATAGAAACCATTTTTATAAAAATGAAAGGAATTGTTTAAATTTTATACACTCTATATACATATTTGAATAAGGCTTTCCAATATTTTGCAAATAATACAAACTAGTCAAGGACTGTTTCAGATACAAGAAAAGCGTCTAACGAATTTCTGTTCCATTAAACGCTTTTCACAAATTGAATTTATAAAGTATACTTGGTTCCACGCCCGTTCCCAATAACTTTAATATATTCTTTCTCCTTTAAGCTATCCATTAATCTTAAAGTTTTTGATTTCGTATATCCCACCATTTTTTGCAATCTTACTGCTTGACAGCCGTCCCTCATTTTCTAAAATATTTATAATTTTTCCTTCATCCTCCGTCACATTATAATGATTATTGATTATAGGCAATGTCACACTTATTACATTATCTGTAATCTCAAATTTAGGCTTTATTTTTGCATCTTTATAAGCAAATAAAATACGCTTTACTCCGGTTCCAAACATTTCTACATAATTCATTCTAAAAAACACGTTTCCTAATATAGGATTTCTCAAACAGGAAATATCACCATTTACATACTCGTCTGCCGTTATTCCTTTCGGTAACCCACCGGGAGATTTTATTTCTATTCTGTCTCGAAACATCAATATACGGATATGAGAATTTATGCTCCAATCCCGATGTATTAAAGAATTTGCAATCGCTTCACGGTAAGTGTTCTCAGGTATTAAGTCTATTTTTTTTCGTTCAATTCCGGATATTTCTTCATATTGATAATATCTTTTAATCATACTGACTGCTGCATCGTATTGTTTTAGTACCGATGTTTTTTCGATTGTTTCTCTATCCATAATTTCATTTATCGAATTTCCAAACCGGGCCATATCAATTCCATAGAAATCGTTTTCATCAGAAAGCAATGCTGCTGCATTATTATATTTTTTATCTTTCGTAAACAACCCAAGGGTACGCAAAATATCTTCCGATACAGCCGTTATACCCAATTTTTTCCATTAACTTACTATTCAATTCCTTAAATGCTAAGTCCGCCCTTCCGCAAGGCAGCTCTTCAAAATATAAATTACTTCCTTGCAAAACAAGCTCTTTCAGTTCTGCCTGGTCTGCTTCTATTGATGCTGTATCACTTCTTCTGTATGCACTAACTGTTTTTAAAAAGGTATTTGTAATCGTGGATTTAAACTCTAAATTTTTATTTTCCTTCATTTTACTTTCCACCTTTATACGATTTTAGTTATCGTATCATATCAACGCAAAAGGGGCTGTCGCTTTAACGATTAGTAAATCGTGAAGCGGCAGCTTCCTTTTTTCTGATTTTCGCTATATAGTTGCTCTGTTTCTATTGAAACAATAGCTTTTTCGTAAAAAAGCCGTACTTTAATACAACCCAAAACTGGATTTGAAAAAAATTTTGGATTCTCTAAATTTATGCACTCTTCAAAGGAAATAAATGCCTTCCAGTTTTCCCTTTTTGGATTTTGTTATGAAGTTTATTTACATTTTTTGCCATTGCCAGCAAAACACTTTCAGCAAGAACATTCGCTGTGCCACGACTCAAATATCTGCGAAACTGCATATCCTGTTTCAGTTCACCAAAAGATCCTTCTGCTTGGATGCTTCTATTTATTCTAAGAAGAATTCCTTCGTCAGAAAGAATCCGCTCCAAATCTTCCTCCCGATATTTCAAAAATGTTTTTGCTACGGAAAGCACTTTGTTTCTCTCTTCTATTGGTGTTTTACAGTTATTCCCCTTGATGCACTCTTTCTTGTAAGGACAATCTTTACATTCTTTACATTGATAAATGTTTTTTTCACTGATATATCCGGTTTTAGATTTAGAGCGACGGAGATGTGTAAAGGGCAGCTGTTTCCCATTTTTACAAATATAAGAGTCACTTTTTTCATCATACTTCATATTTTCTATACGGCCGATGTCGTTTCTATATTTTCTCTTTTTTGATATTTCATAATTCGATGGTTTGATAAATGCCAACTGCTGATTTTGATCTAGAAATACATAATTCTCTTCACTTTCATATCCAGCATCTGCAATGATTTTTTGATACTTAAATGTCAGATATTCTTCTGTTTCTTTTAAGAAGGGAATTAAGGTGGTAGTATCTGTGGGCTGTGGTCCGATTGTCAGCCATACAATGTATTCAGAATCAACTCCATGCTGTAAATTAAATGCTGGCTTTAACTGTCCATTTCCCATTGCGTCTTCTTTCATCCGCATAAAGGTGGCATCCGGATCTGTTTTAGAATAACTGTTCCTTTTTCCACAAATATGCAGTTTTTTTGTATATCCTTTTAAACGGTCCAGATAGTCTTCTAATGTTTCGATACTCTTTTGCAGCTGAGTTTTTCGTTTCCCAATACCATGTACAAATACAATGTTTTCTTCTTGTTTTAATGCGTACAGCTTTTTGCGTAACCGTTTTACGTGTTTCATTTTAACAGTATCACCGTGAACAATCCGAATACCATAAAGTTGCTCACATTCTGCAATGAGATCGGCGATTTTAATCAGCAACTTCGCCTGATTTTTGGTTACCGTCTTTTTCCATACAAATGTATATTTATTGGCGCAGGCTTCGATTTTTGTACCGTCTATAAAAATCGTTTCTCCCGAAATTTCTCCAAGTTCGTAAAGGAGATTAGACATTTCAGCGAGAATTCGTTTCGCACACGGAGCAAAATGAATACTTCGGAAACGGGCAAAAGTGGCATGGTCAGGAACTGGTTTTCCCTCTAAAAGATACATGAAATTAATATCTCGCTTACAGTTCAATTCCATAGAGCGAGAGGAATAATCACCATTCATATAGGAATATAAAACAATCTTCAAGAGTGTTCTTGGCGATACTGTATTTATTCTTTCATAAGTAGAATATAAGTCCGTTAAATCCATAGCCTCCACAAACTGACTCAGCAACCGCGCAGAATCATCTACTGGAATAATTGTTTCTAAGTTTAAAGGAAGTTTTAGTTGATATCCTTCCTCATTCAAAGTATAATTCTTGTGTAATAATATAGGGGTTTGCATACTTATATTTTACACCAACAGCCAGGTTTTTCGAAGCCTGGCTGTAATTTTTTGCATAGAAAAGAGGCTGCGCACTAATTATTTAGTGCGACAGCCCCTTTTCGTTTCATTTTTATCCCACTGTTGTAATTAACACTTCACATTCTCCGCTGATTTCATATTCACCACTTCCTGCTGACATAAAGAAGCTATCTCCCTTTCTGTAAGGAATAGTTTCTCCTCCGCAAGAGATTGTACCTTCGCCTTCCATAATTAAGATACTTGCAAAGGACTCTTCGCCCACAGAACCTTTCATGCTGCTCATAAGCTTTCCGTCCATATTCAGGCAATCTACTGTGAAATAGTCGCAGCTTGCAATATGAGGATAGCATGTATTTTTTCTGGAAATCGGAACACGGTTTGTTACTTCTACTGCTTTATCAATGTGTAACTCTCTCTTCTTTCCGTCTTTTCCCACACGTCCAAAGTCATATACTCTGTAAGTTACATTGGAGTTCTGCTGAATTTCCGCAATAACAATTCCTTTTCCGATTGCATGGATGGTTCCTGCTTCAATAAACAGCACGTCACCCTTGTGTACCGGAACAGCATTTAAAACCTCCAGCAAAGTATCTGTTTTAATTCTTTCCTCAAACTCTTCTTTGCTGACTTCCTTTTTAAATCCGTAATAAAGGAAAGCACCTTCTTCACAATCCATAATGTACCACATTTCTGTCTTTCCATACTGTCCTTCATTTTTCAGAGCGTATTCATTATCAGGATGTACCTGAATGGAAAGATTATCCTTCGCATCAATAAATTTAGCCAGAATAGGAAATTCTTCAAATTTCTGACAGTTATTTCCCAGTACTTTTTTTCCTTCTAAGTCAATGTATTCCTGCAATGTTTTGCCTGCATAAGAACCATTTACAATATAAGAAGGTCCGTCCGGATGGCAGGAAAGTTCCCAGCTTTCTGCCAGAATATCACCATCAAATTCTTTGTTATATTTCTCTACCAGACGATGTCCGCCCCATAAATAGTCTTTATAACTTGGACGTAATTTTAATAATGCCATTTTCTTATTCCTCCTCTGCCAACGCTCTGACTCCGCACATCAATGTATTCATTTTTGCTTCCGCATCTTCGCTGTCTGTTCCTCTTACGCCTACATAGAATTTAATCTTCGGCTCTGTTCCTGACGGGCGCACACAACACCATGCGTCATTTTCCAGCTCAAAGTACAGTACATTGGATTTTGGAAGTCCTGTGCCTTTTTCTTCTCCTGTTTTTGGATTTTTTACAATACCCAGCTCATAGTCACGTAATGCCAGAACCTCAGAACCGCCCAGCTGCGCCGGAACTTCTTTACGGATTTTTTCCATAATAGCAGCAATCTGTTTTGCTCCGTTCTGACCTTTTAAGGTAATTGTGCATAAATCTTCTTTATAGAAACCGTAAGTTTCAAAGAGGTTGTTCATCTGCTCACAAAGAGTAATGCCTTTGTCCATATAGTAAGCTGCTGCTTCACATAAAGCCATAACAGCTACAACAGCGTCTTTATCTCTGGCATGAGTACCTTCCAGACAGCCGTAGCTTTCTTCATATCCGAACAGAAATTCATTAGAATGTTCCTGCTCAAAGAACTTAATCTGCTCGCCGATATACTTAAATCCGGTAAGTGTTTCAATGAGTTTTACATTGTAAGCTTTTGCAATTCTCTTTGCCATTTTTCCGGATACGATAGTAGTAACTACTGCTCCGTTTTCAGGCAGAATACCCAGCTCTTTTTTCTGAGAAAGAAGGTATTCCAGAATGAGCATGCCGGACATATTTCCTGTAAAGCTCTTGTATTCTCCGTCTGACGGGTCTTTTGCGTAGATACCTAAACGGTCAGCATCCGGGTCAGTAGCCAGAATTAAATCTGCATCTTTTTCTTTTGCAAGCTCCAAGGCTAATGCAAATGCTTTCTTGTCTTCCGGATTTGGATACGGAACTGTTGGGAAGTTTCCATCAGGAAGCTCCTGTTCTTTTACCACATATACATTTTCAAATCCCAGTTCTTTTAAAATACGGCGTACAGGAATATTACCTGTTCCGTGTAAAGGAGTGTATACAATTTTCAGCTTGTCTGCCTGACGTTTGATTGCTTCCGGACGCAGCACCAGTTTTTTCAGGGCTTCAATATAGCGGTCATCCATATCAGAACCGATGATTTCGCAAAGTCCTGCTTCCATAGCTGCCTCACGGCTCATAGTCTTAACTTCCTCGTAAGACTCAATGGCATTTACTTCTGCAATAATATCTTTATCACGAGGCGCTGTAATCTGAGCACCGTCTTCCCAGTATACTTTATATCCATTATACTCTGCCGGATTATGGCTTGCTGTAACAACTACACCTGCTGTACAGCCAAGTTCTCTAAGTGCAAAGGACAGCATTGGTGTGGGGCGAAGTTCAGGGAAAATATATGCCTTGATGCCGTTTGCAGCCATACAAAGAGCTGTTTCCCATGCAAATTCTGTGGATTTATTTCTGGAGTCATAAGCAATGGCAATTCCTTTTTCCTGTGCATTTTCTTTCAGGATATAATTTGCCAGTCCCTGTGTCGCCTTTCTTACGGTGTAGCGGTTCATCCTGTTTGTACCCGCTCCGATAATGCCGCGAAGACCGCCTGTTCCAAATTCCAGATTTTTATAAAATCTTTCTTCAATTTCTTCTTCATTATCAGAAATACTTTTTAATTCTGCTTTTGTGTCCTCATCAAAATAAGGGGATGTACACCAAAAATTATAGTTTTCTCTAATATCCATATCTCTTTTCTCCTTAAAAAAGATTTATTGTTTCACTTCCCACAGTCTGTCCCATTTCTTCTAAAATGAGTTTTACTCTGCCCGGCTCAACCTTAAATTCCATTTCAAAATTCCAAACGGCAAATGCCTCAGCAGGTAATAAAATGCTGACTCTTTTGCTTTCTCCCTTTTTCAGCCAGACTTTTTTAAAGCCCTTCAGCTCTTTTGCACGGCGTACCACGCTTCCCTGCTCTCCTGCAATGTATACAAGAGGCACTGCATAGCCATCATATTCCCCCACATTTTTAATGGTCATTTCTGCCTGAATACCGTTTTTATGAAGCTCGTCCAAAGCTACCTCTGTGTTTCCAAAGGATACGTCTTCATATACAAATTCCGTATAACTCTTTCCATATCCGAATGTATATGCTGCTCCATCCGGTATATTATAATAATGCATACTGCGATAAGAATTTTTATAATTATAGTAAACCGGAAGCTGACCGCTACATCTTGGAAGAGATACAGGAAGTCTTCCTGAAGGATTTACGTCTCCGAATAAAATTTCTGCAATGGCCTTTCCACCTTGCATGCCGGGATAAAATGCATACAAAACAGCATCTGATTTTTCTGCTATCGTGTCAAGAGCATAAGCTCTTCCACCAATAATTACAGTAATCACCTTAGAACCTGTAGCAAATATTTTTTCTGCCAATTCTCTCTGTTCAATAGGAAGAGAAAGTTCTGACGTATCAACACCTTCTCCACAATCCATAGAAACACCATGCTCAGAAATTGCAGCTCCGTTCGCATCAAAAGAAACTTCTCCAAAACGACTGGAAGAACCACCTAATACCAAGATTGTAATATCAGATTGTTCTGCAAGCTTCACCGCCTCTGTCTGTTCTTCCTGCGTACCCTCAAAAACACCACAGCCTCTGGCATAGACTACATTATCTCCGAAATAAGAACATACACCATCTAATACAGTGCTGCACTTCTCTCTTTTCACCTGTGGACTATAATCGCCCAACTGATTATAAACTGCATCAGCATTTGGTCCGATTACTGCAATTTTCCTTTGCTCTTTTGAAAGAGGTAAAATCTGATTTCTGTTTTCCAGAAGGACAACGGACTCTCTGGCAATGTCTAAGGCTTGCGGATACTTTTCATAAGAATAATCTTCCAATTTCTGATTTTCATCTAAAAGAGGGTGTTTAAAAATTCCTCTTTTAATTTTTAATTCTAATACCCTAAGAACTGCTCTGTCAATATCTTCTTCTGTAATGTAGCCATTTTCAAGAGCCTCTTCCAAACGTCCATAAGCTTCATCCCACAGTCCAATATCCACACCTGCACGCAAAGCGGCAGCTGCCGAGTGAACACAATCACCTGTTACAACATTCAACTGGTCAATAGCACAGCCGTCTGCCATTACTACTCCCTCAAATCCCATTTCATCTCTTAAAATATCTGTTAAAAGATGGCGGTTTGCATGGCAAAATACTCCATCAATTTCATTATAAGCTGCCATAACACCGTCAACTCCCGCATCAGCGCAGGCTTTCATTGCCGGAAGATGAATTTCACGAAGTTCTCGCTCTCCGATTCTTGCTGCACTGGCATTGATACCTCCGGTACATTCGCCCTGTGCGGCAAAGTGTTTTGCCACTACGGAGACACCTTCATCCTGAACTGCTTTTACAATCTGTTCTGCCATTTTTGAGCAGAGATATGGGTCTTCTGAAAAACATTCTTCACTACGTCCCCAACGTGGATCTCTCACCACATCAAGCAGAGAAATCAATGCCAAATCTACTCCCATCTCACGAAGCTGTCTACCACAAACACTATAAGCAGAATGAATCAATTCTGTATTAAATGTTGCCCCCATATTCAGATTTACGGGAAGAAGATAGCTGTCAAGGGCTTGATGCCCATGAGGACATTCTGTGCTTAATAATGCGGGAATACGCAGTCTGGAATGTTCCAGAACGTATTCCTGCATCTTGTTGTATGCCTTTACGGCGTTTTCGCCGTAAAGACCATTTTCATAACTCTTCTGAGACCAGGGGTCTGCACGATAGAGACCGTACAAAGTTCCAAGCCCTCCATACTTCTCTACTTCATCTTTAAACTCCTGACTAAAGGAGATTTCTTCCCCGTTTCTCTCATAGATACCAAAACCATAAAGTTTTTGATTTAACTGTCCAATTTTTTCCTGCAGAGTCATTTTGTCAAGTAATTCTTTTGCCTCGGCACTGTAAGTATTTTTTTTCATTATTTTAACCTCACCCTATAGGTCTTAATTTCATAAGGTTTCACAGATACAGTAAAGCTGTTGCCGCAAGCCTCGATATCAGCCTCTTTTTCTTCCATAAGATTACATTCTTCTACACTTTCCAGCATTCCTTCAGCAAAAGTCAGAGTTGCTTTTGTCAAGCTGTTTTCACAGTCATAAAGTCTGACAATTATTCCATCGCCATTTTCTGCCGGTTTTACTGTTTCTATAATAATATTATCTTTATCTGTAGAAATAAAGGATTTACCTGTATTTTTCAATTCTCCTTTTGTTGCATAGGCTGGCTGATTGAGTTTATAAGCTTCCTGTACAGTTCCTGCAGCAGACCACATTTCTTTATGTGGATATAAAGCATAAGTAAATACGTGTTCTTCCTGGTCCGCAGTTTTATTTGGCTCAATACCTGATTTAATCAATGTAAGAGCAATATTGCTGTCTTTTGCAGAGTAACCGTATTTACAGTCATTCAACAGGCTGACGCCATAGTGACCTTCGGAAATATCCATCCATTTCTGTCCGCAGCTTTCAAATCTAGCTTCATCCCAGCTTGTATTTCCATGAATTTTTCTTTTCAGATTACCAAACTGTACTTCAAAAGTCGCCTCATCTGAGTGAATATTTACAGGGAAGTGAACCTTCAGTAAATGCTGATGTTCTTTCCAGTCTACCCATGTAGAGAAATCAATTCTTCTGCTGTCTGCATAGAAATGAATTTTCTGTTTAATAACAGAATTGCTGATTGTACGCTGAATTTCCAACGTAGCACGTACAGGTCCTTCCTCTGTCCACTGAATTTTATCTGCTTTTTCAGCATCCCAGTATTTTTCGGAATAGTACATATCAATGTCCCAGCAATCATAGTGCATTGGCTTGTCTTCATACATACGAAGGAGATTTCCCTTTTCTCCGGCTTTTAATACTTCGCGGTCACACTCTTTGTCATAAATAGAAGTAAACAGACCGTTTTCATCAATAGAAATACGATAAAACGGAGTTTCTATTCCATTTTCTGTAATCTGAATTCTGGAAGCTTCTTCCTTAACAGTATCTAAAAGCTGTAAAGTTTTTCCGCCTTTTGCAGGAATATCTGTAATATATGCAACTGCTCCCTGGGCTGTTTCCTGTACCGGATAAATCTTACCGCTTTCATCAGTCAATGCTGCTGCATGACAATCGCCTAAGCTTACAACATCATTTCTATCAAATCCTAATGTATTAAATACACTGATTTTATCCTGTCCGCCATCCATAAGAAGATCTAATTTTTCTGCAATCATTTCTGCCAGACGACTTTCAATTTCTGCATATTCTTTCTTAGTTACTTCGTATACTTCTGCAATAGAAGAACCTGGTAAAATATCATGGAACTGGTTCAGAAGAACTGTTCTCCAGATTTTATCCATTTCTTCTTTTTCACTTGTTCCTGTAAGCACTTCTAATAATTCTGCATCCATTAAAAGCTGCTCACATCTGCGGTTAGAGCGTTTATTTCTTCCCATAGAAGTATAAGTTCCTCTGTGGTATTCGAAATAAAGTTCACCTTCCCATACAGGCAGGCTCTTATTTCCTTCCACACGCTCCTCAAGCTCTTCAAAATAATTTCCGGCGAACTCCTGACGTACCTTTGGAATTCCACGAATACCTTTTTCCATACGTTTAGAAGTTTCCAACATTTCTCTTGTAGGACCGCCGCCTCCGTCACCATATCCAAATGCGATAAGAATATCATTGTTAATATCCTTGTTCTGATAGCGATGCCATCCGCCCAGAATAGCGTCTGGATGTAACATACCGTTATAGGTTGTAAAGAAATCAGCTTCACTCTGTCCTACGCCTAAAGTCGTAATCAGGTGAGTGAAAATTTCACTTCCGTCAATTCCTCTCCACATCATGGTGTCATAAGGAACTTTATTAATCTGATTCCATGCCAGTTTTGTAGTCATGAAGTATTTAATACCGCTCTTCTTCATAATCTGAGGAAGTGCTCCTGAATATCCGAATACATCCGGAAGCCATAAAATACGGCTGTCAATGCCAAATTCATCTTTAAAGAACTTCTTTCCGTAAAGGAACTGACGTACCAGTGACTCACCGCTTGTTAAATTACAGTCAGCTTCTACCCACATTCCGCCTTCCGGTTCCCATCTGCCTTCTTTTACACGCTCTTTAATCTTTTCATAAGTTTCCGGATATCTTTCTTTCAAAAATTGATACAGAGCCGGCTGACTGGACATAAATTTATATTCCGGATATTCATCCATATATTTCAGTACTGTGGAAAAACTTCTCGCAACTTTTTCTCTTGTCTGTGCCACTGTCCAAAGCCATGCCACGTCAATGTGTGTATGTCCGATACAAGAAGCAATAACATCCTCGTATCCACTCATATCTTCATATAATGCTTTTTGAATATAGTTATGAGCTTCTTCTATAGACTGATAAAATTCTTCAGAATAAGGAGTACGTAAATCCAAGAGATTAACTGTATTATTCAGGATTGTACGCAAATCCTTTCTCACTTTATCGTCTTCCTGCATTCTGGAAAATCCCTGAAGTGGAACAACAATATCATAATAAATCTCATTAATTGTTTCATCTACTTCTACTGTTTCCATTGTAAAGGTCAGTTCAGCGAACATAACACCTGTGTATCCCTGTAAATCAATAGTATAGGTTTCACCCTCTTTTGCACATCTTTCCAACATTACTGTCTGATGATTCAAATCCATTCCCTGTGTCATCTGTCCGTTTACAAACAACAAAAATTGTGGATTTTTTGCGTAATCCCAATGGTCTACCTGTGTTGCCACCTTGAGATAAAGAGTTTTTCCATCCATACTCTTCGGAACAGTATATTCTGCTCTGAACCAATAATGTTCATCCGGTCCATACCAATGCATAGTCTTGCTGTCAAACTCTTCCCATGGTTCTGCTGACTGATCTGCTTCATAAGGGTAAAAATATAATCCCTTCTTATAAACAACTCCCTTTACCGGCTCTTTCTTTACAAAAGCTAATTCTTTTAATTCATTGCATATTACAGAAATTCTATCTTCAATAAATCTCATGCTATCGCATCACTCCTTATATACCTATTTTATTTCTTCTTAGAGATTACAAGCTCAAAGCCAGCGCAGACTGAGCGTAAAATATATCGATATCTGCAAGCTACACTTTGATACAATCGTATAAGTGAAAATGCTCCCAGATGCATCTAATGCACCTGGAAGCACTTTCCTGTTGTGAAACTATCCAACAGGTTCATTAAAAAGCATTTTCTTTAATATATTTTAACATATCATCAACAGTTGTAAAGGCAAGACCTGTAACTGTATCTGCACAACCATAATAAATGGCAATTCTTCCTGTATCAGCATCTGTAAGAGTTGCACATGGGAATACCACGTTCGGTACATCTCCTACACATTCATATAATTCATAAGGTCCTAATACATAAGCTTTAGAACGTGCAATTACTTTCCATGGCTCATTTAAGTCTAAAAGTGCTGCACCCATACGGTATACAAATCCGTTACATGTATTGATAACACCATGGTAAATCAATAACCATCCTTCATCTGTCTCAATCGGAACAGGTCCCGGTCCAATCTTTGTAGACTGCCATGCAGAGATATCGCCTTTTTCTGTAGACATTACATGTCTGTGGTGTCCCCAGTATTCCAAATCAGGGCTCTGGCTGCAGAAAATATCACCGAATGGTGTATGGCCTGTATCACTTGGTCTGCTCAGCATCATATAATTTCCATTGATTTTTCTTGGGAAAAGCACACCATTTCTGTTATATGGCAAAAATGCGTTTTCTAACTGATGGAAAGTCTTGAAATCAAAAGTATACGCTACACCGATTGTTGGACCATGATATCCGTTACACCATGTGATGTAGTATCTGTCTTCGATAAAGCAAACACGTGGGTCATAACGATACTCTCTCTTTGTAACCTCAGAGTCACCTTCAAAAGTAATTGGTTCATGGTTAATTTCCCAGTGGATACCATCTTTTGAAAATCCTGCAAAGATATCCATACTTACACATTTGCTGTCACATCTGAACACACCTGCAAATCCATCTTCAAAAGGTACAACAGCGCTGTTAAAAATACTGTTGGAGCTTGGGATATCATTGCGGTTAATGATTGGATTCTGTGTATATCTCCAAATAGGCATATTATAATTTTCAGGCTTTTCCTGCCATGGAATATTTTTTAATGAATTTCCAATAATCTTTGACATTTGTCCTCCTCGTCAGAACAGGGGCATCCTCCATTTTTTAGAAAATGCCCCCACTCATTATGTTTTAGCTAATTTTATTTTGCAGCGTCAATCTGTTTCTGTGCTTCTGCACGAATTGTTTCCCAACCTGCTGTTTCCAGTTCCTTTTCGATTGTTTTAATCAGTTCTCTTGGATCCTGAGCGCCTGTGAAGAATTCTGAATAGTATTTTTCGTATACGGCACGGCAGTTTGCAAGTTCTGTTTCAATCTTAGATGTATCAAGGTTAAATCCAAGTAATACAGATGGTGTTGCATTTTCATTTAATTCTTTAACTTCATCCCACTGGTTGAATGTTTCAATTGCCTGCTGAGTTACATTAAAGAATGTACCCTGTGTATAACCAGCCATTCCCCAGTCTGTAGTCAGTCTGTTTACTTTTCCATCATCTGTGTATTCGAAGTCAGAACCTTCTACACCATAATAGAATAAGTCACGTACTTTAGAATCTGTGTTAACTAAGTTTAATAACTGTAAAGCTTTTTCTGGATTTTTACATCCTGAGTAAATACCATTGATAGAACCACGTACTGTTGTGTTAGAAACAACTGTATCACCATATTTTACTGCTACACAGTTGTTAATACCATTGTTTGGTCCCCATGTAGTAGTTGCGGCTCCACTCCATCCCTGTGCTGTAAAGAATGTTCTGTATTTGTTAGAGTCATCAGCTGTTGGTGCATCACCATTAATAAGTCCTTCTTTGTACATTTTGTGAATGATATCAAGGTTTGCTAAAACGTCTTCATCTGCTAATGGGTTTACAACTGTCTTAGATTCATCTGTGTATTTAACACCTAATACAGGTAAACTTGCACTTAAGTCATCAAATCCAAGGTTAACAAGGAAGTTTGCACCGTTTTTAGACATGTAGTATGGTGCTGTTCCTTCGCCTTCTTTAATTGTTTTTAATGCATCATACAGAGAATTGAAGTCAGTGATTGCATTAACATCAATGCTGTATTTATCTGCCATATCCTGATCCCAAACAAAGTATTCTGTAAGGGAACTATCTTTGTAAGATGGAACACCATAAATTTTTCCATCAACTTTCATTGCTGTCCAGTAATCTTCTGGAATCATTTCATACAGTCCTGCTGCTTCTTTTGGTAACATTTCTGTTAAGTCCATTAAAGAACCATTTGCGATTTCTGCATTGTAACGTGTCTGGTCTGTAAAGAGAATATCGAAATATTCACCGGAGTTTGTGATAACACTTCTTCTGTTATCCCAGTCACCCCATGGAACGATTTCCATTTCTACATTTACACCGATTTTTTCTTCCAGGTATGGATTAATCTGTTTCAGCCATTCGTCGTAATTCTTAGGCATACCATTTCCTACCTGAATCCATTTTAATGTTACAACATCACTTGAGCTTTCACCTTTTTTAGCTTCTTCCTTTTTGCCATCTGAACCGCAGCCTGCTAACAGCCCCATACTCATTGCAGCTACAAGTCCTAATGCAACAACTTGTCTTTTTTTCATTGTAAAATATCCTCCTTTTAGAATTTTTAATTTTTAATTTCACCGGAAGCCGGATATTGCTTCCGGAAAATATCGTCTCATTATATCAGCCTTTTACAGCTCCTACTGTAAGACCTGAAATAAAGTATTTCTGGAAGAACGGATAGCAGCATGCGATTGGAACGATAATAATCACTGCCATTGCCATTCTCGCACCTTCTTTTGGCATAGAGTTTATATACTCAGTCATACTAACTCCAAGCGCCGGATTGCTTAACATAGCCTGCATATTTCTTTCGAAGTGATCCAACAAGGCCTGTAAAGAATACAGAGATGAATCAGTAATATACAGAGATGACTGGAACCAGTCATTCCAATAACCAAATGTAAGGAACAAAGCGATTGTTGCCAACAGCGGTTTTGACAGTGGCAAAGCAATCTTTCCGAAAATCTGGAACTGTGTAGCGCCATCAATCTGGGCGGACTCAATAACAGACTCCGGTATATTCGTTCTAAAAAATGTCTTACAAATGACTACGTTAAATGAAGATACACACAGCGGAAGTATCAATGCCCACATCGTATCCTTCAAATGCATGAACTGTGTATTTACCACGTAAGATGAAATCATACCACCATTGAAAACCATAGGAATGAAAACCAACATAGTAAAGAAGTTGTTCAGCTTATAACTACGTCTGGAAATGACATATCCCATTAAAGTTGTTAAAGCAACACCTAATACAGTACCGACTGCTGTTACGATTACAGAAACTCCGAGAGCATCAACAATCATAGAAATTTCACGCCCTAAGAATTTATAAGCATCCAGTGAAAATACTTCCGGAATAAAACGATAACCGTTCTGTGCAATAGACTCTTCTGATGAAACGGAAATCATGAAAACAAAAAATACCGGAATAATACAAACCAATGCCAATAGGATGAATATAATGTTAAAAATTGCGTTAGTGCCTCCGGAAATTCTATTCAATTTTGAAGACTCCGCAAGATCTAAATCTTTTTTATTTTTCGCCATTTTCACACCTCCTATATAATTGCACTGTCTTCGTCTAATTTTCGCACAATCGCATTAGCAACTAAAATTGTAATACAACATGCTACTGACTGGAAGAAGGTTACTGCTGAAGTCATACCAATCGGTGTTGAGGACTGCAGCATGTTAAATACCTGTGTATCGATTGTTGCTGTCGTATTAAAGATAGAACCGGTTGCTCCCTGAGATAACTGGAAGAACAATCCAAAGTCTGAATAAAAGACTTTACCTACATTCAAAATAAACATCATAATAATAACATTTTTCAAGCAAGGCAATGTAATGTATCGTACCTGCTGACGTTTATTTGCACCGTCCATAACAGCCGCTTCATATAAGGTAGTATCAATTCCTGAAATACTGGATAAATAAATAACCATGTTATATCCTGTACTTTTCCACAGATACATAAAGATTAAAATAGCTGGCCAAACGCTTGCTTTCATGTACCACTGAACCGGTTCATGCCCTCCGTCACGAAGCATTGTATTAATCAAACCATTGTCCTGATTTAAAAAGGCATCCAGGAAATAAGATGCTACTACCCATGACATAAAGTATGGGAAGAACATCAATGTCTGGTATACTTTAGAAGCTCTTTTATTGTGCAGCAAACTGATCATAATCGCAAATCCAACGGAAAGAATCATTCCGATTACAATAAATGCCAGGTTATAAAGAATTGTGTTTCTTAAAATAACAAATAAGTCATTGGACTTTATTAAGAATTCGAAGTTTTTAAAACCTGACCAGTCACTGTGGAAAACATTGTAAATGAAGCTTTCTCCCGCAGTCACTCTGTAATTCTTAAATGCAATAATCAAACCAAACATCGGCAGAAAACAGAATAATATGTACCAAACTGCTGTCGGAAGCGCCAGAATGGTCAGCTCCGTATCGTTTTTTGTCCAACGATTTCTTTTTCTGAGTTTTTTTTCTTTCTTCAACTCCATTCCTCCTTATCTTTTAGTTTATGATTTCTGTTCCTCTCTTTTTATATTACGAACAGACTCCCGGTATATAATATTGCCGGGAACTCGGAATACACCTCCGCCCTTTTTCGCAGGGTTGCTCATGTGCTTTATCATACGCCGTGCTGCAAGTTTACCGATTTCTTCGATGTCAACTGCCACTGTAGTAAGCGGCGGACTGCAAACCTGTGCATAAATGGAATTATCAAATCCTGCCACAGAAATATCCTCCGGTATATGATAACCTTTTGCTGTTAATTCCTTAACCAACTGAAATGCCGTTTCATCACAGTTGCATACAAATGCAGTAGGCATTTCTTTCGGAAGTTCTAAAGGTATTGCCTCTCCTTCCTGACTGCGGTCCGGAATATTCCATACATCTTGGGGAGTAATATTATTTTCCAGCATACTCCTTACGTATCCCAGATAACGGTCTGTGATACTTGTAGTAGCTCCCACCGTTCCTACAAATCCAATCTCTGTATGTCCCTGATGTATCAGATAATTGGTAATTTCATAACAGCTGTAAATATTTTCTGTCACAACCGAGTCTGATTTATGAGTTTCATCATAGACATCCACATAGATTTTCGGAAGATTAACGGCATCTAATTGCTTTTTCACTTCCCAATCCAGTATTCCTAGAAATATCAGGCCATCAAATATTCCCGATGACTTAATAGTCTGCAAATCTCCTGCAAGACTATGTCGATTAGGTGATATCATCATGCTGGTACAGGAAGCTTTCTGAAGTTCACTAATAATTTTTTCATACATTGCCATGTAGAACTTGCCTTCGTCTCCGGAATTAAAACGATCGCTCATAATAATTCCGACTTTTTTCGTCTTCCTGTTTCCATAATTGGGAAGAACATATCCTGATTTCTCTGCCAAATCAGCGATTTTTTTCTTGAGAGCCTCGCCGACTCCTTCCTTGCCATTTAAGGCTTTGGAAACAGTAACTTTACTTACGCCCAGCTCATCTGCTATATCCTGCATAGAAACCGATTTCTTCTCAGCCATAACATCCCCCTTTTCCCTAACATTTCTATAATAAATTTATCACTTTTTGACGTATTCGTCAATATACTTTAGCCTTTTCATATATAATGCACACTTTCGCAAAATAGTTTTTGTATATAATTACTAGTTTTATGAGAGTTACTTTTAACTTTACAACCTTTCCAATTACCTAACATCAGTTCACAAGACTGTAAACTTACTTAATATGCGGCAATTTCCGACCGTTAATAAAGAGATTGATAAGCCCTCCCACACCGGATATTAAGAATAAAACAGAAATACTCTTATATCCCAAAGACTGTTCGAAAACCGACTGTAAAGATGCACTGCATGCAGTTGTTAAGCAGCCCGCAACACTGATAATGGCTGCTGTAACTCCCAAATATAAAGTTTTCCCTGTGGCAGGGCTGGCAGAATACTGCAAATTTGTATTGGCAATTACCGTTCCTGAGTTACATGCCGTGGTAACAGTCATTAAAATAGGAGCAATAAATGGAGCACTTTCAGGGGTGACAAATGCCCATGACACCGTACACAAAAAGCCAATGGATGCGGAACGGTGAATGGTCCAATCCCACATGTGCTTGTCTGAAAACCGTCCCCACAGATAGCTTCCTGCCATTCCTGCTATTGCCGCCACAATTCCCGCACTTGCCAGAAACGTATGGCTCAGTCCCAGTACCCGAAGCTGGTATACAATTAAAAACGGCGTTGCAATACCGCCGGCAACACTGGAAAAAATATTATATAAAAGTAGCGGACGATAGCTCTTATCCTTCACAGGCTGAAGTACGTCTGATAACTGTACTCCTACGGTCTCCTCTACGGGACGCTCACATATATTTAATAAAAGCACTGCATCTAAAAGAGCCAATACCAGACATACAAGTCCTACGGTCTGATAACCTTGACTGTCGTTTCCTAAAGCCATAAGCTTATCCAGATGACGACTAAGTAAAAAAGTCACAATACTATTTACCCCAACTGCCAGAATATCCTTCTTTGCCATATATACCCCTCGTTCTTTTACGTCCACAAGGCTTATGGTCCACTGCTGAAGCCCCGGCGTTACAATACCGGCGCTTGCAAAGGCAATAATATACAGAGCAACTGCCGTTCCTACTCGAAAATTTGCACCTGATAAAAGTAATGGAAGCAAAAACATTGCCGCTACTGAAAAACGATAAATCACACATAAAATCCACATGATTGGTTTTCGATAACGAAACCTTTCAAATAAAAACGGAGAAAAAAACTGTAAAATACAGCCTAGCTGCGGAATTAAAGCAATGGAGGCACACGCAGCAACTGATGCCCCCAGATAGCCAAGATACCCCGTCATAATATTGTTTGTTGCGACTGCATAAATAATTGATGCAACTGCACCTTCTATCATAATACCGCGGGCTCCAATCAAAAGTTCACGTTCTGTGGGATTTTGATTAGGAATAAATTTCTGTCTCAAATTCATATTCATCTCTTTATCTATATACCTCTCAAAATCATCAGATATTGCTGCAGATGTGCCTCCATCTGCAAATATTATAAAATTTTTTATCTTAGATCTTTTATCCTCTTGTCATTTTCACAAACAGTCCTTGCATAGCTTTTTCGGAAGTTTCTGTTTGCACATGAATTTTAATATTTCTCTTTTCACATTCTTCTGCAAATTCTTTACCAAAATAAGTAAAGCTCTTTGAAATCTGCCCACCGAAAATAATTGCATCAGGATGGAAATCTTCGATAACAGGAAGAATTGCAGCTATAATGTCATCTCCAAATTTCTTCCATGCTTTCAGAGCTGTTTCATCACCTTTCTGACATAAATCATAAAGTTCTTTTCCACTCTTAGGTTCTCCAAATACTTCTTTACAAATTCGTTCCAGTCCTCTTACTGAAATATAGTCATCAATAATAGAGTCTTTATATGGAAGCCAATACAACCATCCACACTCCGGTACTCCCTCTCCTGATTTCTGAGGAACTTTATCCTTTAAAAATGCTGTTCCTGTACCTGTCCCTATACAAAGACATACGATTTTTGATTCATCCTGCATTTCTCCGAACCATGCTTCTCCAACTGCAAATGCCTCAATGTCGTGCAAATAACCAAATTTAGCATTTTCAATTTCAGGAATTCTTTTTTTCATTTCAGGTTCTAAGGCTCTTCCGTAAATGCTGTCATATTTATTCAATCCCTGAATTTGACAAATTCCCTTTTCATAATCAAAAGGTCCCGGAAATGCCATACCAACTCCTATTATTTCCGCCTGCGGATTTGTGTTCATTAACTCTCTTAAAATAAAAGCAAAGTTATCCAAAATAACATCTGCGCTTTCTCTGGATTTTGATGGATAAGAAGTAATATCTGTTTTTCTGTTTCCTTCCTCATCAAACACAGCGCCTTTAATCTGTGTTCCTCCTACATCAAGAAGTAAATACACTTTTTCTGTATAATTTGTCATAGCCATTTTTCCTTTCCATACGATTTATTTCTACATTTGTAGTAACCACAATGTTATGACCTTTATATTATCAAAATTTTTTTCATTTGCAAGTTTTTTCTTGATTTTTATATTTCCCAGTAAAAACCCATTTTCTTTCATTCGCATCCCACTATTATTTAATTAAGAACCATAAACAAAAACCGCTGAAATCCTTAAAAAATAAGGTTTTCAGCGGTTTTCATAGTATCTCAGCCAAAATCAAACTTGATACAGCCAACAAAAACTGCCCGCAGGAACTAAAACGGCTTTCGCTTCTTTTTGTTCACCTGACATTACATCTGTATAAAGGCCATCTTCTTGAATCCATGCTGTTTTTTCTTCCTGGGAAAAATTAAATAACGCAATCAATTTTTCTTCATCTCGGCTTCTTTTAATTCCAAGTATGGCATTGTCATAGGTTTCCAACATCTCTATATCTGCCTGTGCCTCAAAAACTTTATGTTCTGCTCGAAATGTTTCCAATTCTTTTAAAGCGTTAAAAATCTGATGTTGACTTGTACCCTCTTCACATATTTTTTTCTGCAAATCCCATTGAAATTTTCCACGATGCAAATATCTGGAATCTTCACATTTCATCGGGTCATCATGATAGCTATAATCATTCAACTGTCCGATTTCATCTCCACAATACAATACCGGAATTCCGGATTGTACAAGCAAATACGCATGTAGCATAATCACCCATCCGGCTGCTTTCCTAATTTCCTCTTCGTCCTGTTCATACAGAGCCTTTTCCAAACCACAAAGGGAAGCCGTTGTTCCGCATAATCTGGCATCTTTACTGATTGGATCTGAGTTATATAATTCTCCGCGCCCTACAGCCTCTGGGCACTTTCCAGTCAGATAATCGTTCAAATATTGCTTATGTGGAATTTCACGAATCGAAAAATTCTCTAACCACTCATAATCCAATCCCCATCCTATGTCATCATGACAACGAAGATAATTCAAAAATACATAGTCTTTTGGTAAGTGACTGATAATCTCCATCTGCCTTTTCAACAACCTGACATCCTTCGTTGCCACTGTATGCCAAGTCGTTGCCATGGTTGTAACATTATACAACAGATGACATTCCGGCTTTTCTATGGTGCCGAAGTATGGCACTACTTTTGAAGGTTCCATAACAATCTCTCCAAGCAAAAGCACACCCGGACATACAATTTCCGTTACAATTCTCATAATTCGAACAATGCTGTGAACCTTTGGAAGGTTACGACAGCTTGTTCCTAACTGTTTCCAAATATATGGTACGGCATCCAATCGTAAAATATCAATTCCTCGATTAGCAAGATACAGCATATTGTCAATCATCTCGTTTAGGACAACCGGATTCCAATAATTCAGATCCCATTGATAAGGATAGAAGGTTGTCATAACATATTTCCCCATGTCAGGAAGCCATGTAAAATTCCCCGGAGCCGTTGTAGGAAATACCTGTGGAACTATCTTTTCAAATTCTGCCGGAAGCTCATAATTATCGTAAAAGTAATAACGGTCCATATATTCCCGTTCACCTTGTCTGGCACGTTTTGCCCACTCATGATCTTCAGATGTATGATTCATCACAAAATCAAGGCAGACGCAGATGTTTCGCCTATGACATGCTCCGGTCAAGTTCTCCAAATCTTTCATTGTCCCAAGTTGCGGCTGCACACTCCGAAAATCTGCTACCGCATATCCACCATCACTTCGCCCTTCCGGGGAAGCAAGGAGAGGCATTAAATGCAGATAATTCACATGACATGATTCAATATAATCCAACCGTTTTTTAACTCCATTGAGGTTCTCTGCAAACGCATCTGTATAGAGCATCATGCCCAGCAAGTCACTCTTTTTATACCAATCTGTATTCTTCGCACGTGACTCATCTAACTTTTTCAAATTCGGTTTTCGTACATGATATGCCTCTTGCATCCGATATAATAAATTCTCAAACTGATCGCTGCGTTCTGGATACAACTCCATATAAAGCCATTTTAATTCGTCATAATACAGTTCCAGGCGTTTCTCATAACGCTGTTCTGCCTGTGATTTTTTTGCCTTCATTCTTCTATTCCTTATCTGCTTTTTTCTTCTACAAATCTGCGGATTTCCTGTTCTTTTGGCATGGAGCGAATAGCTCCTTTCTTCAATGTAATCAAAGCCGCTCCTGCATTGGCAAATGTAAGCATCTCTTCCAGCTCTTTCTCGGACAGATGCTGAAGGTCATGCTCCAACAGGTATCCCAAAGAACAGCCGCAAAATGTATCTCCTGCTCCGGTTGTCTCAATTGCCTGCACGCAAAAACCTTTTTTCTCTACTCGCATTTCTTTATAATAGGCACAGCTTCCATCTTTCCCTTTTGTAAGAAGAATTAGTGGAATTTGATATTTTTCCTGAAGAATGGCAATTCCTTCATCATAATCCTCTTTTCCGGTTACAAATTGGATCTCATTATCCGAAATTTTCAAAATATCGCATTGCCGGAAACCATATTCCATCTGCTCTTTTGCAAGCTCCAAAGACTCCCACAGAGGCTCTCGCAAATTCGGATCAAAAGAAATGAGTGCACCTGCCTCTTTCGCAATGGAAACTGCTTTTTTTGTAGCATTTCTCACACCTTCATGTGTCATGGACAACGTACCAAAATGAAATATTTTTGTATCTTTTATAACTTCCGGATTGATTTCCTCTTCACTAAGCATCATATCTGCGCCAGGATTTCGATAGAATGAAAACTCTCTATCTCCATCTGCCAATGTATGTACAAATGCAAGCGTTGTTCGTACCTCTTCATCCATAATCAGATTTTTTGAATCAATCCCCACTTCGTCTAATGTCTGTTTCAACAAGTTTCCAAACATATCCTGTCCAACTTTTCCAATAAATGCGGTCTTTTTTCCCATCTGTTTCAGCATAGCAAGCACATTGCATGGTGCTCCCCCTGGATTTACTTCCAAAAGCTGATTTCCCTGTTCACTTTTTCCGCTTTCTGTAAAATCAATCAAAAGCTCTCCAAGCGCTACTACATCATACATTTTCTTTCTCCTTGTGCAGTCATTTATCTATTCTAAAGTTTCTATTGCTACGGATACATTTCCCTGTACCTTAATTTCATTTCCAAGCTGATATACAGCATTTGATATTACTGCCTCTCCCTCATTTACAAACACTTCTATCAGATTTTGGTCCACATAAACTTCCAGATTAAATCCATCTGCTAATTCCGGTGTTGCAAACTCTGTACGAAACTGGGGAAATGCCGTATACAACGTACTTCTGTCTGTGCAGATTTTTTTACCCTGACGGAAGATACGATATCCTCCAACATTAACTTCCTCTCCGTCCTGCAGAGAAAATCGTAATCGATATCCTGCGTCTGAAGCTTCTTTTGGTGAATCAATCTTTTTTGTATATACATTTTGGATATTTGGATGCACACGGAAATATATTTTTCCGTTCTTCACTTCTACTACACGTGGAATACTCATCATTCCCTGCCATTTTCCATCTACCGGCTGTGGCATACGAAGCCATGCCATCAAAATTCTTCTTCCCTGTGCATCTACTGTACTCTGCGGTGCATAGAGATCCAAGCCATAATCCAGAAATTGATAAGTATCCGGAAGTTCCATGCGGCAATTTTTTTTATCAAAAGACACCTGCATACAAATGGCTTGATTTTCATCTGCCTTGCCATCCTTCAAAATCCCCATCGGAGAAAAGATGATAATGTGTTTGCCATTTACTTCAAAGTAATCCGGGCATTCCCACATCCAGCCAAATTCTTCTCCTTTAGAAACAGAGTTTACATAATCCCAATGTTCCTTGTCTGTACTTTTGAAAAACAGCAATCTTCCTTTTCTGTCTTCTATTGTACTTCCAAGCACCATATACCAGCCGTCCTCTTCTTTCCAGACTTTTGGATCTCTTGTGTGTCTTGCATCTCCGATTTGCGAATTTTGAATAACCGGAATTACTGTTTTCTTATCTTTTATGTTGTCAAACTGCATTCCATCCTCTGAAGTAATCATCATTTGTGCAGATACAAACTGTTCATCTAAACAAAGATTAATATCCTCAGGATTTTCCACTGTATAATTCACACCGGTATAATACAGATACAATTTTCCATCTTCTTCCACTGCACTTCCTGAAAAACATCCGCTTCTGTCATCAGTTTTACTTGGAAACAGCGCAATTCCGAGATTTTCCCAATGTACTAAATCCTTACTGATTACGTGGTTCCAATGCATTCTTCCCCATCTGGCATTATATGGGAAGCACTGATAAAATAAATGGTATGCACCTTGATAATAAATAAAACCATTCGGGTCATTCATCCAATTGTTATTCGGTTTTACGTGTATTTTCTGCATAGAATTCCTCCATTATTCTTCTACTGCAAACGGTTGTAAAAGAGCTGCCGCTTTTTCTGCATCTTCTCCGTCTGCATGAATTCGAACCATAACAGGTTCTGATAAATTGATACTAAAAATCCCCATAATCGACTTTGCATCAATCACATAACGTCCTGATGCAATGTCCACATCACAATCCAGCTTACAAACTGTATTCACAAAATTTTTTACGCCTTCTATTGTCCCTAAAAAGATATTCATTGTCTTCATATTTGTACCCCCTACATATAATTCATTTCTGTATCCTTATCAAAGAAATGCATCTTCGATGGTACAAATACAAACTCAATCTCATCACCCACCTGGCTGATTTCATATTTGGATACTCTTGCTACTGCCTGGCATCCTCCAAACTGGAAATACAGATTGTTTTCATTTCCCATAACTTCTGTATCTGTAATAATTGCCTTCTGACGACTTTCTTTATAAAGCTCCAGATTTGCCGCATCCATCTTCAAATCTTCACCACGAATTCCAAGAATCATATCTCCTTCTTTTCCGGCAAGTTTCTTCACAACACTTTCTGATAATGCAAATGTACTACCGTCTGCGAATGTAATATTGTTTCCTGTAACTGTCACATCAAAAAAGTTCATCTGTGGAGAACCGATAAATCCTGCTACAAACTTATTTACCGGATGATCATAAAGCTCCATTGGCTTTCCTACCTGCTGAATCACACCATCCTTCATAATAACAATGCGGTCTGCCATGGTCATCGCTTCCACCTGATCATGTGTTACATAAATTGTTGTTGCACCAAGCTCTCGATGAAGCTTACTAATCTCCGTTCTCATGCTGACACGAAGCTTTGCATCCAAGTTAGATAATGGTTCATCCATAAGAAATACTTTCTGGTTTTTTACGATTGCTCTTCCTAACGCTACCCTCTGGCGCTGTCCACCGGACAAATTTTTCGGTTTACGATTTCGATATTCCTGTAATCCTAAAATATCAATTGCCCAATCTACCTTTTTCTTAATCTGGTCTGCCGGCATTTTCATGTTCTTCAGACCATAACCGATATTTTTCTCTACGGTCATGTGAGGATATAAAGCATAGTTCTGAAATACCATTGCAATTCCTCGATCTCTCGGAGCTACTTCATTTACTTTTTTCCCGTCAATATAAAGCTCTCCTTCTGTAATCTCCTCAAAACCTGCAATCATACGAAGCGTTGTAGATTTACCACAACCTGATGGTCCTACGAATGCAATAAATTCTTTCTCATTAATCTCTAAGTTAAAATCATCTACTGATTTTTTCTCTGCACCTGCATATTTTTTTCCAATATTCTTAAATTCAATAAAAGCCATAATATATTAACCCTCCTTAGAACCTGTTGAAGTTACACCTTCTACAATCTGTTTTGAGAACAGAGCGTAAATGATCATAACCGGAATCGTAATCAAAGTAATGACAGCAAGCACCTGTCCCATGGTTGTATTATCATTGGATGTGATGGAGTTCAAACCAATCTGTGCCGTCAGAAGATCACTGGATGTAAATACAAGTGAAGGCCAGAGATAATCATTCCATACACCTAAAAATGTAAATACGCTGACTGTTGCAACCACAGTCTTAGACATCGGTAACACCATAGTAAAAAAGTATTTAGCCGGTCCACAAAAATCAAGCTGAGCTGCTTCATATACATCATCCGGCAGGCTTACAAACACCTGTCTGAATAAGAAAATATTAAACGGATTTACAATCATCGGTAAAATATAACCAATTACTGTATTTAAAAGCCCTGCCTTGGCAATAATCAGGAAATGAATGGTGATAACCGTTTCTGTCGGTACAATCAGCAACATCATAATAACCAAAAGCCATTGTTCTCTAAATGGAAAATTCACCTTTGCAAGTGCATATCCTGCCAAACCATTCACAATAATTCCAAGTACAATGAGAACTGCCGCATATAGCAGAGTGTTCAGCATATATCTTAAAAAATTCGTATCCGTAAGAATTGTAATATAGTTTTCAAAATAATTTCCGTTTAATGCCGGCGGAATAAAAGCCGCCAGTGAATTCATATCTGCTGTAATTGCTGCATCCGGTTTAAAGGAATTTGCAATCATCCAAATAACCGGAAATAAGAAAAACACAGATAACACCAAAAGAAATATAATCAAAATCCAATTAACTGTTTTTTGCTTTCTTGTCAACATGTTTTTTCTCCTTTCCTTTTGTCAGCACATTCTGGATAATGGTTAAAATAACCACAAATACCGTAAATACAATTGCCATTGTAGACGCAAGTCCCATCTCCCAGTTCATGGTACCTGTCTCATAAATATCATAAACAAGGGTATATGTGGAATGATCCGGTCCACCGCCTGTCATAACCATTGGCTGTACAAGCATACGGAATGCTCCGATTGTTACCGTAATGAATACGAATACACAAAGTGGTTTCAATTCCGGAAGTGTAATATCTTTGAATTTCTGCCATGCGCTTGCATGATCCAACTCCGCTGCTTCGTAAAGTGCCGGATTGATATTTTGAAGTCCTCCAAGGAAAATAATCATCTGATATCCTACACCCTGCCATACACTCATTACTGCAATAGACGGAAGTGCCTGTTTTGCACTATATATAAACGGTTGTGCCTGAATTCCGATTTGTGACAGCATCGTATTTAAAATTCCCTCCGGACTATAAATGTCCATCCATAATGTTGATACAACTGCCAGTGACATAACAACAGGTATAAAAAATGCTACTTTAAAATATTTTTTACAATGGGTCACCTTATTAATTCCAAGTGCAAGAAGCAGAGCACCAATACACTGGAATGGAACAATAATCAGTACAAATTTTACCGTGTTGAAGAATGCTTTCAAAAAGAGTTCATCTTTGAATATATTTGCATAGTTCTTCAACCCAACAAAGCTTGTCATATCTGGGTTCAAAGCAAAATAATCAGTAAAACTAAAAATAAACGTCAGCGCCATTGGTAAAAAAAGGAATAAAGTAAGTAATATCAGCGCTGGTCCAAAAAACGCCATTCCTAAAATCGATTCTTTTTTCTTCATTATTTTTTCTTATAACGTTCCAGTTTCGCGTTAATCCTTTCTACAGATTTATCCATTTGTGTCTGTGTATCTTTTCCTCCCAAAGCAACACTTTCGAGAAGTTGTTGGAAAGAAGTACTTACCTGCGGATAAACAGGTGTCTTCGGTCTCGGATGTCCATATTTACTCAATTGCTCATAAAGTGCATTGTAGTTTTCATCCTCCTGGAAAATCGCAATCTGCTCAAATGCTTCATAGGTTGAAGGAAGTGACTTTGCAGTTTCCCACATATTTACACCGCTTTCTACACCGCTCATCCATTTTACAAGCTCAGTAGCTCCCTCAATTTTTTCTGTTGTAGCGGATGCTGCAAATGCCCAGGAACCTGTCGGTGTATATCGTTCTCCGTTCCACTCATCTCCTACAACATAAGGAGCAACTCCTAAATTCAAATCCGGATAACTTTCATATACAGTATTTACTTCCCATGCACCATCAAATTTAAAAGCTGCTCTTCCACTTTCAAATAAGAATTCAATTGGTGCTTCTGACATATACTCTTTTTCCACAATCTGTCGGAAATAATTCATCGTCTCTGCATTTTCTTCTGAATTAAAATATCCTTCTACTGTAAGCCCATCTTCGCTGACAAGATTTCCACCATTTGCCCAAATAAACGGTGCATAATAGTAAATACTTGTCTCCCCTACAGGAAACGTCATATCAAGTGGATATCCTTTTTTCTCTTCCATAATTGGTTTTAATTTTTCCAAAATATCCATAAATTCCGTTGTCGTCCACGGATGATCTGCATCTGGAACCTCAATTCCAGCCTCTTTCAAAATATCTTTATTATAATAAAGACCTACGCTGGATTCCATCACTCCCAAAGCATAGAGTTTATCATCATAAGTGCCTTGATCAATAATAGATTCCAAATATTTCCCACGTTCCTCTTCTGTCAACGGCGCCAATGGCTGAATGATATTATTCTTTGCATAAGCTGCTACATTAGGCCCATCCAGCGTCAACACATCTGGAAGATCTCCGGAAAGCACGGAAGAATTAATCTTATCTGAATAACCTCCTCCACTGTCATTTCTTGGGATAAATTCAATATCTGCAAAATACTTTCCATTGTATTTCTCATTAAAACTTTCTACAGACTCTCTGTACACCTGCCCCTCCGGTGTGTCTTCAATACTATGTACCCAGATTGACAGATACTCTTCTCCTTCTTCATATCCTTTCACATCTCCTGGATGAACTTCTTTTTTCTGACATCCTGTCAGACCTCCGACTGCAAGCAGTCCAGCCAGAAGCAGATACTTTATTCGCCTCATAGTCTCCTCCTTTTCGCTTCTGTTACCTTCTATATTCCACTTTTATAACCGGTAAAGTAACCGGTTACTTTATAGTTTCATACTAGCAAACTTCCATACATTCGTCAAGAAATATTCTCTCTCTTATTTCATTTTCAGAATAATTCACAATTCTACTCTTTCATTTTTATTACATTATTACAAAACCGGTTACTTAACCGCTTCTTTTACCGGTTATCCTTGTTTCAATTTTTCTTTTTTGCTATACTATTTGTAAGATTCTCAAAGGAGGGAATTTTTAAATGAATAAAAAAAATATAACCTTTAGCGATATTGCAGAGTACACACATTTTTCAAAAACTACAATATCCAGATATTTTAACAATCCTGATTCTTTGACATTAGAAAATCAACAGATTATTGCAGATGCTTTGGAAGCTCTCGACTATAAAGAAAATAAAGTGGCACGCATCCTCGCCAACGGAAAAACAGAATTTATAGGCATCATTATACCTAACTTATATATGCATTATTATTCTGCCATTCTTGATCAAATCCTTTCCACTTATGAAAAATATGGATACAAATTTCTTGTATTTACCGTAAAAGATAATGAAGAAACAGAAAGAAAATACATTCAAGAACTGCTTGCCTATAAAATTGAAGGCATGATTATCCTAAGTCACAATCTTACCTCAAAAGAACTGGCTTCCTACAACATTCCAATCGTAGCGATTGAGCGTGAAGACAAGCATATTTGCAGTGTGAACACAGACAACTATATGGGAGGCGTGCAAGCAACAAGTCTTCTTGCAAAATCCGGCGCAGAGATACTAATCCATATTAATGCCGATCTTTCTCCTGAAGTTCCTTCTTATGAACGAATTCATGGATTTTTAAACACTTGTGCAGAACAAAATCTTCCCTATGAATTAATTCTTACTGATACCGGTCATAGCTATGAAGAAAGTATCGATGTTTTTTATCGTCTTCTGGACGAAATTGATCAGAAATATAAAGACAAAGTTAAAGGACTTTTCCTTCCAAATGATACCTTTGCCAATATTATTCTAAATCGTCTCTTCCAGCGATACGGAAAATTGCCAGATGATTATAAAATCGTAGGATTTGATGATTCTCCGATTTCCAGAGAGTCTGTCATTCCTACAAGTACTGTCGGTCAACAGATTGATAAAATCGCAGATACTGCTCTACAAATTTTATCAGAACGAATTAAAGAAAATCATAAACGTAAGCCACGTACATTTCTCGAACCTGTACATAAAGTTATCACACCAATTCTTTTAAAACGGGAAACAACAAAATAACTTCTTATTTTTATTTTTTATGCTTTTTCATATAATACAAAAAGAGCTTATTCAAGATGTGTATTTTTTCACATCTGAATAAGCTTTTTTTTATTTATGTTCGGAAAAATTTTTATACCTAAAACAAGATACTGAAATAACGAAAATACACACCAGTATTATCAGAATATACTTTTCCATCTGTAATTCATCACTCGTTTGAACCTTCCCCGGTGGTTTTTCATTAATAATCGGCAACTTTTCATTCTCAAATTTAGGGTTAATCAACACATGCAGATTTTTTTCGTTTCCGTCATAGGATGGAATATGCACAAGCATCGGACTGCTCCGATAGACATTCCGATCCACAACAGCGTCCTTTGACTGCCATATTACATATAGCCCCTCTTCCAAATCTTCAAATGTTGCTATCCCTTTTGGACTTGTTACAATTTTTGTTCCTTCAATATTTTTTCTTTTTATAAATGTCTGATATGAACGAGCCAAAGTCTGAAGCTCCTGTGCATCGTTCCAGTTCGGCATAACCTGATATTCAGAATACGCTTCAAGGAAGGTTTCCACTCCTTCTGTAATCTTCGTAAGCTGATAAAGCTCAAAGGATACATCCTTAAGAAGATATTTCTCTGAATTTCCCTTCTCAATATATGCATTGAGTTGAATGCTTCCTTTCAAATTGTCAGCAGCCATTACCGGATGAATACTTAATATAATCAGCAGGAAGCTCATACATAAAATCCATATTTTATTTTTCATGCTTTCTCATCAACCTCCTAATGATTATTTTTAAAATCCATATAAAAAACAATACAAAAATTCCAACAATTACTGCTTTTGTATAAGTAGATAACACTACTTTATCTTGAACTCTTTCTTCCAGCTCAACTGCTTCTGAATAAGGTATTCGCTTACCTCTCACCAGCAAACGATGGGTATTCACTGCGTAGGGAGTACAGGTTACTAATGTAACATAATCCATTCCCTCTACAATTTTTAAATCTTCTGTCTGGTGTGGTTCTACCGTCAGAATTTGGTCTACCTGATAAGCCATAACCTCATTGACGACTTTTATATAGAAAATATTTCCAACAACCAACTTGTCCAATTCTGTAAATAATTTTGCCGATGGCAGACCACGATGTCCTGTAATAACAGCATGCGTATCAGATCCCCCTACGGGGAAGGACGTATTCGCTACATGTCCCGCCCCAACCTGAAGGACCGCTTCAGAAACACCGTGATACACCGGCATATAAACTCCTAATTTAGGGATTTCCAAATATGCCATCATTCCATTGCCATCAAGGTTTAGGATTCGTTCATACTCTTTATTTTTCTCTTGATCCGCTTCCGAAAAAGGATCAAACACTTCTGCCGCCCCGGACATTCTTGCATTATAAGCATTTGCTTCTGCAATCAGTCGTTGTTCTTCCTCTTCTGTAATTCCCTGTACAGTCTTATCATAATTTGTAATTGCAATAGTGCTATTTCTTTGATTGACCATATCGCTGACAGCAGGATATAAAATAATCCCAAAACCAATCAAGTATCCAATAAATCGTATGGCTTTCCTGAAAATTTCTTTCATTATTTTGTTCTTTTAGTTTTTCTAGATGTAAGGATTAAAAATCCTACAACACATACACCGGCAGCTACGAAAATAATTGTACCCATACCACCTGTTGATGGAAGCTGAACGCCGGAGTTGTTTTCAACTGTTATTTTATCACCTTTCACTTCAATAGTTTCGCCTGCGTCCGTGCTCTCTGCTGTGATTGTAATTGTAGTATCTTCCCCTTTATTGTAACCGGCTGGGGCTTTTGTCTCTTTTAATGTATATGTACCCTGTTTTAAACCTTTAATAGTAATTATACCTGTTGTGGGTGATACTACTGTTGTTGTTGTTGTTGTCAGTTCAGTTGTATCTGGGACATGATATACACCATTTCCTTCATCAACTAATTTTATTATTTTTCCTTCCTGAACACTTGTTCCTTCATAAAGTTCAAATTCTGCGCCGGCAAGAGGAGTCTGATTTTTTCCATCAACCTTTGTGATTGTTAATGTATGAGTGTATACTTTTACTGTATCCGGTTTTGAGAATGTCAATTCATCTGACTTATTACCAAATCCTACTTGAGCAGTATTTGTTGCTTTATCCACTGTCACAGCATCTTTATTTACTTCTGCCTGATATTCAAATACAATATTTTCTCCAGCTTTATCTTTATAGTTTATAAAGTCTCTAATAGTAACTTCTAATGCAGTAGTGCCCTCTTGCTTATTCGGAGTTAATTTAACATCATATTTATCTTCTAATAGCAACTCATTACCAATTTTTACACTGACAAAATCAGCATCTGTCATTGTTAATCCTTTAGACAATGTATCTTTTAATTTAAAGTGATACTCAAGTTTACCTGTCATATCAGGAACCTGTGAAGTAACCTTAAATGTTACTTTCGTTCCAACCTGAGCAGATGCCCAATCCTGATTTTCTACTTTTTTCTCTGTAGTCGGTTCTTTTCCTTTTAAATTAACCGTTTCTGTTGCTCCTCCGGCTACAGTTACAAGGTTTGGTGAAAAAGTATCGCCACTTGGAACAATGATATAATATCCATCTGCTAAGTTAGAAAATGTAGTCCTTCCTTGTGTTGCTGTAGCGCTAGCATCTTCCTGTGTACTATTAGTAGCTATGTACTGTTTTAATTCCTTTGCAATGGTTCCCTGATTAATCTTTGCATAAGTATATGCGGCATCATCAGTTAAACACCTTTTGTCATTAAAGAATTTTTCAAAACTCTTTGTCATTGCATAACCATACTTCTCTTCATTTTTTGTTACATCAAATACTCTATATGCTTTGAATGTAACATCTTTCACATCATAAGCGCCTGTGTTTACATTAACAGTATTTCCCCCCGCTGCAAATGCTACGGTATTCAACCCCAAAATCATAGCGAACATCATAAACATTGCAATCATTTTCTTCATTTTGTTTTTCATTTTGTTCTTCATTTTTTCTCTCTCCTTTGTTTATTTTGTGATTACTGACTTTTTACTTTCCCATTTTTCCGTTTTGTCAAGTACAAGAATAAGAAAAGAAGACATCCGCATGCCAGAAAAATGCCTACTCCCATTCCTCCCGTATCCGGCAAAATTGAAAAATGTGAATTTGTAATAGTAAATGTATAATTATCGCCTGAAGCAGTAATCTTTGTAGTGTATTCTGGAATTTCCGTTTCTGTCACATAATATGTATAATAACAGATTGTACCCTTGTCATTTATTTTATACGCAGGCAGATTTGGTATCTTTTTCTGCCAGGTATCATCTGTAAGTGAACCTGTAATAGGAAAACTACCATACTCAGGTACTATTTCACTGTACTCTTGTCCATTCTCAATCCACTTTCTATGTAATGTTACCGTAATTTGCTCTGGTCGAAGCTTATCCTGATCATTTGAATCTGCCCATACCTTATTAATAACAATCTGTACCATTTCGTTACAAGGATCTTGTGTATCCGAAGGTTCCGGTGTCATAGAAGAGCCTGTATTTTCCGTTGTGTCTACATCATCCATAAGAACAGCTTTGGCAGGTGAGATATATGCATTCAACTCAACTTGTTGTGTACCACCAGTCATATCTGCATCTTGTAATGTTCCTAATTTTTCCACTGTCATAACATGTTCCATGGTATATGTGTTCCATAGATTATCACTTTTAAACCCAATATTTAATTTTTTATTTCCAGATGTAATTTCTGTTAATGATATATTTGGGTCACGATAAATTCGGAATAAATTCTTATTTCCTTCTACACTTTGTATTGTATTAAAGTCATATTGAGAATCTAACTTGCTCTCTCCGGTAAACGGACCAACTTTTCCTCCAGTTCCTCGAACAACGTCACAATAATAGGTATTATTGTCTAATAAAAGCCCTTCTATATTACGGCCGATAAAGCCTCCGCTGTATCCATCTTCACTTGTTCCGTCTGTGTCATTTCCAGCATGACCACCATAAACATCATACCCCTGTTCCACACCGGAAACAGAACTGTCTTGGATTTTCGTACGGTTTGCTTTAATTAAGGTAAGTCGAATATTCTGTTCATTCTTTTCGCCCTTTATAATTCCCTCTTCATTACAAGGTAATTTCACAGTAGAGTCCCCAATGGTTATAATGGCAACATCTGTTTCTTGCTGATTTTCTGATGATTTTTTAGAAAGCTCTACTGAAATTTTAAGTCCTAACAAGTTTACGTGTGCCACTTTTCCATCACATAACGCTTGCACTTTTATAATACCAAGATTGATATTCAATAAACCAGAAGATGGTAAATCCTCCGGTGCTAAATACAATGCTTTCACCAGTGGATTAAGTACAAGTGTTAAAATTCCATTTAAAAGTGTAGACTCCAGTTGAATATCTCCTAAGTACGCAAAGTTTGTTTTTCCTGCAAAGCCTCCGGCAATTCCATTGCTTTTTACCAGCTTCAGTCTTTTATACTGTTCTTGTGCATTTCCTGCATGACAATCTACAATCCTTGCAAGATCGCCATATCCTACAAAGCCTCCGGCAATTTCATCTTTTCCGCCACTTGTAGCAACTGTAAATCCCTGATTAAATCCATTTACGCTGCATCGGTGAATATTCGAACCAAACACATTTAGTACTCCAAGAGAACCTCCCAGCAGCTGGGAGAAGGCATCTCCTAACGCATCTACTTTTTCAATAGAGAGCACGCCACTCTTTCCCGAATACCCGATAAAACCTCCGGCATGGTTAATTGCATTTACATTGGAAAGGTTTGTAACATGACTATCTTTTACAGAGCCATCTAGCAATGCTCCGCCAAAACCTCCAGCATTACCACTATACGTTAAGGTAACACCTTGTCCTGTTTCCACTTCTGTATGTGCGGCAACACTTAACCCTGCATCTGTACTCCCCTCTACTTTACTATCATAAACATAAGTACGGAAGGAGTCCAAAACATCGATTTTTCCTAAATTAATCAGGTTTAAAATGGTGTTTGTCGGTCCGTTTCCGGATACTTCTGCAACTGCCGCTACATCAGCAAGACCAAAGAAGCCACCGGCATATTCTCCTCCGATTACAGAGCGAATTCCATTTGCTTTTGCACCTGCTGTGGACACATCTTTTTTACCGATTACAGCTCCCGATAAGCTTCCAGCAAATCCTCCTACTGCTTTTGCATAGGACGTATTTACAGCTTTTTGTGAATTCTGATGTGCGCCATTTACAATAACTCCCCATGGGTCCCATGCTGTTACCTCTGCACATTGAATTGTCGATACCGTTGCATTCAAAATCTTTGCAAGGTCGGCTGGCGCTTCTAACAACTTTCCTAAAATTTGATTTAGAAGCCCTTGATTTGTAGCGGTATCAATGGTTGTAAGACTTCCCGGGTCTACCTTTCCGGCATATCCTCCGACATAAGATGTTCCATCTACCCGTCGGAGTTTTGTAATGCTACATTTTTCAGTATCACTTCCCCAAATCTGTCCTCCGACCATTTTTCCCACATATCCTCCGGCAATACCCACCGGATTTTTTTCATCTACGCCATCTGCTTTAATTCTGGCTCCGGATTGATATCCCTCTGTATGTGAATTTTTAATCACAGGAACAAATGTCTGCAATATCGGAATGCTTCCGGCTACATCAAATTTTCCTAGTGTAATATTTCCTGTACTTGCCACAGTTCCTGTAAGCATTTCTCCCACAAAGCCACCTGCACTGCGAAAGGCATCTGCTTCTTTTAAATCCATGGCAAAGGCATCAGCAATTGTACCGCCTTCCATTCTGCCCACATATCCACCGGCAGAACTTCCTTGGATCATTTTTTCTGCGATTGTGTTTCTACCTGCACACACCTCATATCCATAGGCATATTGTTGAATATACTGATCTAAGGTCTCTTGATCGGTAACAGGTCCCAAACCTTGAAGCTTATCTCCGTAAGCTCCATATTTACCTACAAATTCAACCCACTTATTCCATGTATCCCTATCCAGATTACGCAATGGACCATATACGGCTGTTTTTTCTTCCGTTGGATAAACAGCCTGTACTGCTGCAAGTGGATTGTCCAGTTTTATAATCCCCATTAATAAGTGTAAACTTCCTGTATCTGCAACATTTGCACATTGCATCAGACCTGTATAACCACCGGCATACTCTACGCCATACACAGAACGTAATCGGTGAACTGCACATCGTCTTGTCTCTCCGGTATAATCTTGCCCTTTCCACTTATCAGTATTTTCTCCCCAGATTTGTCCGCCATAATTATGACCAACATAACCACCGGCTAATCCTCTGATTACACCATCCTTACTCTCTGAATCTGCTCGAACAGCTCCGCCACAAGGCACACAGGTTGTTTCACTGTTTTTAATGGATGGTACAAAGGTACGCAGCGCTCCCAATAAATTCTCTACACGAATTAAACCATTGAGAATTTCTGCCTTATCCAGAACATTTGCCACACTTCCTGGCTGAATTGTTCCGGCATATCCACCGGCGCTTTCTCTTCCAACTACATAAGCGAATAAATTGGCATTGCTTTCCTGTATATGCCCGCCGGATATTTCACCGGCAAAGCCTCCGGCTTTGCCCACAAGCCCTGTATCATCTGTGGCTAATACACTAAATCCTCCGGGACTGCCATTTACATCTGAATGTTCAATAGTAGATACAACAACAGATAGCACATCTAAAACGTTTGCAAGGGAGATTTGACTGCCAAGGATTTTCAATCCGCTTCCTACAGAAGCAGCGTTTCCAATATCCATTTTCCCAATATATCCACCTGCATATCTTGGAGCTGTTACAGCATAAGTACTTTTTTTCTCATCCCAATACGTTAGTGCATTCTCTGCTTCAAGATTTTCCGGTGCTTCTACTTGAGTATATTTCAAATAAGAAACATCGCTTGTACTAATCTGTGCTCCACTTCCATATCCGATAAAGCCACCGGCACTACCGGAATTCATATCAACATCTTTTATTTTTGTAGCTTCCACTACAAATCCTTCTTCTGATTTTACACCTGCATAGGAGACATAAGGTACATACCCTTGTACTAAATCAAGAAGATCCTTCACATTGATACTTACACTTGTCAACCCTCCGAGAATGGATAGACCTCCTTCTGAACCAGCTAGCGCGCCTGAAGTGACAATACCTCCGAAACCTCCGGCATAGCGCCCTCCCTTTACATAGTCCAGATTATAAACTGCATAATAGTTTCCTTCTCCCCGCTCTTGATTATCCACTGTACCGCTTTGCATATCAGCTACAAAACCACCAGCCACATCTGCTTCAACACCTGACAGACCTGCTCCGCCCATATATTGAACAGTACAATTTTTATAAGATGGAATTAAATATCCCACCGCAGTAAGAAGTTGTCCTGCCTTTATAAGTTCTAATACATTTGTGTTATCTGATACCTCTGCAAGACCTCCTGTACGAGATGTACCGATAAATCCTCCGGCATATCCATCCTCTGCATTTGCTTTCACCAGTTTTAAATTTATTGTATGACTGTTCTTAATTTTCGTACTATTACTTTTCCCAATATATCCACCGGCAATAAATTCTTTCACTCCACCCGGGGCATTCTTACCTGTTGCTTCTACTATAAGACCGGTTTGTGTTCCATTCACATTTACATCGTTAATTTGTACTTCCACACCCTGTCCTAAAGAAAGAAGACCTTTAAGTTCTAACACTTTTATACCCAGCAGCTTCAATTCTAAGCCGCCTGTTCCTGCCAGATCTCCGGGACCTGCACAGCCCACAAAACCGCCTACACGATTTTCTGCTGTTACAGATGCCACGTTGTTTATTCTACTGTTTTGAACAAGTCCTCCTACCGCTTCTCCAATGCCGCCACCGGCATAGTTTTCACCTGCTGAAACTGTAAATCCTGATGCTATACCTGTTACATCTATTCCATCTACTGTAAATCCCAGATAACCTCCAAGTCCAACCGCCGCATTTAAAAGACCACCTACACTGGCAGTTCCTAAAAATCCAGCAATTCCACCTGAAAAATTCTTACCTGCCGAAACACTTTTAAGTCCTGTGATAACTCCCCTCTGCTCTGTTGGATATTGAGGGTTCTCACTATGCTTCCAAAAAGCAAGCTTGTTTAGATATTCCGGACTTGATTTTCCAAGATAAACACCATCTCCATTTCCAATCATTCCTCCGGCATAGTTTTCACCTGCTGAAACAACTAATTCCGTCGCTTGAATTTGACATCCAAGTATGGCAGATGGATGAATACCAACAAGAGATAATAACATACTGGCTTTTTCAGGATCACTAGATAACAAGTCTACCAAAAGCTTATTCACAACTTCCAGCAAACCATTAGCTTTATCTCCTGTTCCCAGTTCCGATGTCCAGCCTACCGTTGCTCTTCCGGTAAATCCACCGGCATTACTCTTTGTTGCAGTAACTGTAATTGGCTTATTTGAAGCAATAGTGTCATTAATTGCATAGCTATTTGCCTGTGCTCCTATAAATCCACCGACATAATCCTCTCCATTAACATTGTAATCACAATTTTTAATATGAGAGTTAATAATAATCGATTGTGGCTGTAATACTCGGATTAATTCTATGCCAATGGTAGACAATGTTCCTTTGATTTCTGCATCTCTGGAAAGTCCTGCAAATCCACCCCCATAGCTTTTTGCTAAAATCTGATAGCTGCTCTCCTCTACATCGGAGTCCAGAATTCTGGTACCTACCTGACTTCCAATAAATCCTCCATGGAAATCCGTTGTTCCGCTTCCAATATCTCCTGTCAAGCCATGAACTGTACAGGAAGAGATAACAGGATTATAATATCCCGTAGGAATTAAACTTCCCACAGCTAATCCATTTTCTAAGAGGATTGTAATCAAATCTCCTGCGCCAAGACCTGGAATAACATTTAATAAGGATGCCAAAAGCTTCTCAATTCCCCCTAAAAGCTTTGATAGTCCGTCATATTCTGTAACACCTTCTGCATAACCAGCAAATCCCCCACTATAATTGGTAATAGAATTCACACTTACCGTTCCTGTCACTTCACAATTGGAAACTTCTACATCCCCAACAATTCTGCCTGCAAATGCACCTGTGGCAAATGTAGTCGGATCTGTGGAGCGTGCATCTAATAGTCCGGTCAACGCATCTTGTAAATTGATTTTTACTGTTCCAAAGGTTAAAAGTCCCAACACGCCTCCTACTAAACCATCAAGTAATCCCCCAACAAGCCAGCCCAAGTCTTTTAATAATGCATTGACAATTGTATTATTATCCGCTGTTTTATTCGTTTGATTGTCTACGGTAACATTTTCCAAGGTAATATCAGAAACTTTTACTGTTCCAGAACTCACACCCAAATTCCCAGCATTTACTTCATTTGTAATCGTTCCAAAAAATCCGATTCCTGTATACTTATTCGTTTCTATAGGAGTCTTCTGTTCAATGTTAATATTGGATATTTTTGCCTTGGCATAAGTAGAATTGCCTTTATGCCCTTCAAGGTTAAGATCTCCCACAATAGAACCTGCCATCATAAGCGGTGTCCAGTTATCATCCATGTCATTGGAATAAGTTCCGGTTTTTGATAAATCAATATTACGGAAAATAATATAATCCGCATCATCTGAATACTTGTACTGATTATATTTCTTACTGATTGTATCCAAATCTACAAATTCGCCTTTATTCACTCCGATAGATGGGTTGGTAGTATCTTCATTTAAAAGTCCGACAATTTCCTTTTCAGTTTTTCCCAACAGCGTACCTAAAATCCCATCTAACAATCCACCCAATATGCCTACCACTGTGCCTAAAAGGCCTTTATGATCTTCAAAATCTGCATTCATCAATTTTCTGTTTATTGCTTCTTCTTTATTCATCTTTGCAATATATTGAAAATCCGTTCTCTCAAAGTCACCCTTCGTATAGGATATGCCTGTTTCATCAAACTTAGTAAGATTGAAATCGGCATCTCCCGGATAATATGGAAGCATTTTCTCATCCTTAAAAAGGTCTCCTATTCCTTTCGGAACCAATCTTACAAACAGCATCGGTGTTACTTGTTTATTAGAGCCAATGGCTCTTAATTGTAATTCATTTCCAATCAAGATATAAGTCTTCTGTGTTGATGGATCCGTATAAAGTACTTGTCCGATATGATTACGTCCAGCAAGTTGTTCATCTGTTGTATTTTCTGCTTTTTCTACAAGTGTCGAAGCTAAAAGTTCCGGTGTATCTGTTGTAAAACTGGAAGCAATCACATAGTTATGGTTATCTCCATAGGTAAGTTTGCTTCCGTCTTTTGCAAATACAACCTTTCCCATTCCCACTCTCTCAGCCGTAGCGTCATCAGTCATCACAACTTCATCTGCCGAAGTTTCCGAATTTTTTAATTCCAGCTGATAACGATTATACAAATAAATCGTATCGGAATCTTGGTCGTATACCGTTGTATCTGTTCTTGCAGTCTCAGAAACAATCGTTCCGGTAAATGCAGAAGGAAAAATCCATGGTTTTGTCTGATCAACCGGAATATCATTCATAAGACAATAATGTTGATTTAGTCCATAAGTAATCTCTTGCCCATCTACTGTTACGATTTCTCCTGTCCCCAAATTTCCATCTTTATCTCCGGTATATACCTTTTCCTGTGTTCCAATCTTTAACAACTGCTCATAATTGTAGATACAGACCTTTCCATCTTTATAGAAAGGCATCATATCTTGGAGATTTTCGGGCATCGCCGAGTCTTTCGTTTCTTCAATCGTTTCCTCTGTAATTGATGTTTTTTCTGATACTACAGAATTCGGTTTCTCTGATATCTCTCCTTTGTTTGCATAAACTCCAACCGATTGTACAGGTAATTGAAATATCATACATATACATAAAATACCTGCAATTAATCTACGCAAATTCCGTTTCTCTTTCTTTTTCATTTTCCTCATCCGTTCTCATTTAATCTACTTCATCCGGTTCCCAATCGGACTGCATAGCAGCCGCTAAAAAACTATGTAACAATGTTTCTGAAAAACTCCCGCATTTACCGGATAAAATCATTTGAATTGCTTTTTCCTTTCCAGTACTAACATGCATATTTTTGCTATTTATCAATTCCTCATATACATCTACAAGTCCCACAACCTGTGCACATAGCGGTATTTCTTCACCTTTCAGTCCATAGGGATAACCTGAACCATCATATCTCTCATGATGATATAAGCAAATATCGCGACTATATTGCTGAATGTGTTCTAATTTTTTATCTTTTGGAAAACGAGCAACAATCTCTGCACCTAATTCCGGATGTGTTTTTAGCAACTTTTCTTCTTCCTCTGTTAATTCATCCAATCTTAAAAACATTTCCTTAGGAAGACGAATTTTTCCAACATTGTGTATAGGTGCTAAATGAGCTACATTTTTTATCTCCACTTCTGTAATTTCAAGCTCTGGATATAATTCTGCCAATTTTTGGTAAATTTTTTCTGTATAATGAATGGTCTCCAAACGACTGTTGCTATATTCCAAATTGCGCTCATTTAAAATTCTGCTGAGTAATTCAATAGCAAACCAATAATTCTCTTCAATACTTTTTGATTTACTTTCCAGTTCCTCTTCAACAGAAGACATGTGCCGTGCTGCTAAGATAGAATTCTGCAATACAAAGATTGCTACATTATCATCAATATTAAAATATTGATGAAGTTCCATCCAGACATAATCCTTTTCCGTATCTCTTACTCTCTGACGAAATCTTGTTTGCTTTTCCCAATATCCATTGATTAAATCTTCCTCAATCCGTCCAATATCTGTCAGTTCTGTAATTCTCTCTTTATCATCTTCTTGCACATACTCTTCAATATACTTCTTTATGAATTCTCTAAAATCTCCTTCTTTTGGAATATAATCTCGAACAAATGCATCATAAGCATAAACACGCTTATATTTTCCTGTTTCTGCGTCAATTTCTAAAGTAACATAAGTATTCCCAAAAGGATGTTTTGCAGCCTTACCAATCAATTCCGCAATAGTAACTTCTTCTAGTTTTCTCTCCAAATCCATCTGAAATTGTTCAAAAACCGCCCGCACCTTGCAAGTTTCTCTATTGTGACAATAATTAGGAACACAACATTCTCCTTCCTGTTTTTCTTCTAGACACTTGTTAATTTTCATTGTAGATTCCATAGTGTCAAGAATATCCCACAAAGTAATCGTTTCCGGTTTCTTCAAAAGGAAATATCCACCTTGTACACCTTCCACAGATCCAACTATATTTGCAATTTTTAGTTTTTTTATAATTTTAGGTATATAATTATTTGGAATATTTGCCGAAGTTGCGATTGTCGCAGTCGAACATGGTTCTTCTTTATATGCCAAAAAACACACTAAGCGTATAGAATAATCAGTCGTACTTGTTAATTGCATTATTTAATCTTTTCCCTTTCTTATTAACTATGACTTTAAAGGTTATATTTATGTTTAAAAAAATAATTTCTAACTGATACCATCATACCCCCCCCCCCGAATATTTTTGTCAATAGTATTTCCTATTTTCCCTCATATTTTATGCTGATTTTGACCATTCCAAAACTTGTACTTCGATGGTTATATTTCTTTTTCTATCATTTGTAAGAAACCTAAATCAAAAAAGAAGCTGCATTTTATGACTACAAAATCATAAAACACAACCTCTTTTAATATAAATATATTTTCTACTATACCTCTGCTTTTGTCTTTGGCAATAAGCGATTATTCTCAGCCAATCTCAAAAATGGTGCGTATGCAACTTCCCATGGATATCCATCCGGATCAAGAAAATATCCTGAATATCCGTCCATTCCTCCCCAGTCTTTCCACTGCGGTTTCTGCCATACAGTACCACCAGCCTCTTCTGCCATGGCAAATAATTCGTTTACTTCTTCTGTCGCACCATTAATTGCCAGTGTAAATCCACAATAAATCGGGCAGTCAATTCCACACTCTCTTAAATACTGTACACAATCCTTCAATGTTGGATATTTTTCATATTGTCAATTCTCTGAAATATTTCATTTAGTTGCGAATTTTGAAGGTTTTCGGTGCAAAACGGAAAACCAGAATACTCGCCACAATACCATATAGAACAAAGAACACCATCGTCAGAATACCAAAAATCAGAATCGGCATACGTTGCTGTCATTACGATACGATAAGTCCTGCTTTTTATCTCTGTTCCGGCATTATATGGTTGAAGCAGATAATAGATGGTCAGATAATGCACCGAAAAGAACATACTCATACAAAGTATGGATACAATTAATATCACATAATTAACCGGATGATTAGTTCCTCCGCTTGTATAAAGTGTCAGCGCCAGACCGCTGCCAATAACAACAGCCGGAACCGCATTTATTTTCATGATTTCCCTCAGCCGGATCTGAAACAATTTCAACACAAAATGTGGCTGCTTAAAGAAAGAATATGTGAGCAGACTGTGGGTTCATCCGCAATTATCCGTATCATTCAACCTTGACATACATTAGTTTTGCTGCTAAAAGTGCTTTGCTACATCTCCCATACATAGTACGTTTTACCATTTTCAATTTACTATTTGTTCCCTCAACAAAACCATTTGAAAGTTCACTGGCAACAGAATTTTCCACAGCTTCTATATCCTTTTCTAATCCATTTGCAAACCGGAATATCTCTTTTAAATCAGAGTTTTTGTACCGTTCGATAAACAAATACAATAGAGGCATACTTTTCTTTTCGTATATTTCACGGAATTCTCGAACACAATGCATCAACTCTCTGAGTTTGGGATATTTCTGTAAAATATATGCCTTATGGTTTTCGCTAAGTTCCACCCCCATCCAAAGATAACGGAATATGCTGTTTCGTGAAAGGTGGTCATATTTTTGTAATGCCTTTTTGTTTTGGATTGCTTCAGGTGAAGAACTTTTATAAATTGCAACATCAATTTGGAATCGTTCTATGATTTTATTCATATAGTCATATGCTGCAGATTGACCGCCTTTATATCCTTTTTCAATAACATTGCGATATACATCTTTTCGACTGATGCCAGAAGTTAAAGCTTTGACAATATAATCATAAAACTGATCCATTCTGCTACGAAAATCTTTTTTACAAAGTGCTTCATATTCTCCATTGAGATATTTTGTTACGGTATTTCTGCTGCAATGTAATACTTTAGAAATTTGGCGTTTACTGTATCCAGCAGAATTATATTCCTTTATCGCAGTGTACAGTTGTGTCGCACTGATACTCGTAAGCATTTACGATTAAATACGTGGTTCTACCTAAGATCGGAAGATCTTGAAGTTTTCTTTTATAAGTACCATGTTTATGTTCTGAAGCCACTCCACACTTGGGACATGTACAATTTTTTGATTGCACAGAAACATGGATATAAATTTCTTTTTCGTTTTGAGTTACTTCTGTGATGCCTATTTCTTCCGGGTAAAATTTTTGTAATTCAAGAGTATCTTTCATCTGTTTCAATTCCTTCCATAAGGACAAAATTCCTAAGACAATTTTATCATTTTAGCACTTTTGTTTCAATTCCATTTACGGATAATTGCGGAAGAATCCTATTGCATTGGAATACTCACGAGGCTCAGGGTACTCTGGATTATTGACAAGAAATCTTTCAATTGCACGAATAACATCTTCTCTGGTAATAACAACCCAATTAAATTTTGCCAAAACAATCCCTCCTCACCTTATTATTGAATACGTAATCACTCCATTCAATTATACCAAGGAATTCATTTTTCTTCCACTTCTTAGTTTTTCGATTTCTATGTTCCTATATTGTATAAGGATTTCTCTCTTTCCGTATATATAAGGGGATATTATTTCTAAAGCAAGATACGCCTATGGATTCCCAAAACTCCATTTCATGGATTTTAGATCATCCTTTTCGGCATACTTGATAGGGATTCCGTTCCCCATACCCTCGGAAAATCATCAGTCTTGCAATAATACTTGCATCTAGATGATCGGCAACTGAGGTTGCAGCACTTTTGCTCTGCCGGATACATCCGCAAAATACAAAGTGACGAAAATCTTTATTTCTTTTTTTACCCACCCCAAAGAAGGAGAATAAATTTATATGGCAAGACCCAAAAAGGAAGAGAAATTAAAACATAAAAACTACATAACATTAAAGCTTACGGATATTGAGTTGGCATGTTTAGAACAATCAGCCGAAGCCTTAAACATATCAAGAGTAGAATATCTTCGAAATCTCATTTTGGAAAAGCCAATGATTTACAAATATGAAGTTGTTGCGGATAATGAACAGCTTAAGAAATTGAAGGGCAACAGCAAAAAAGTGCTGTTGCCGAGAATCATTATATCATATATGAGATGTCAAGGTCAGGTAGTATTCTCTTTGAGAATCTCCACCTTTCCCTTGACATTATCTTAGAGGTGAAGTGTTACCAATCATCGACACCTATACAGTGATTATTCATCGCTTACGTTCAATGATGTTGAATTCGTCACTATTATCATATATAATAAAAAAGAGGTGATACATAAATGAAAAAAATAATACCTAAAAATACAATAAATTACACAGATATAACACCTGATAAATTATCTTCACGAACAATGACAGTTCAAGAGAATGCTATTATTTCTAGTTTTATAAAAAAGTACAACAGACACAATAAAAAAGGTATTCTCATAACAACCTGTATGGGGTTATCTTTTGCCTTTCTTTGCATATATAATGGCATTTTTGATTTTACCGCATTCGCTGGTTGTTCTATATGTTTTATAATTGCCTTTTCGATTAGCAGAAAACTACTCCCATCTACTAAATCCTGCAGGTACATTCAAATTGGTCAATTACATGGTGTGTGGTCCTTAAGAAACAATAGTTCTCGTAATAAACTTTATTACTTTGATGTAGTTTTTCCAGACTCACTAACACGTATAAAAAATGTAAATTGCACACAGACAGAATATTCCAATGCAAAAGAAAACGATTATATATTAACCTTTTCTTTTGATGGTCGAACATCATATGGTTGCTTGTTAAGATAAAAAGGATGTTCCTTTTATGTTTTAGTCATAGAAAGAACATCCTTATTTTTTATCTATTTACTATTTATTCATGTCAAACTGAACTTCTGTTGACATGCGAGCTCTCTGAGATGCTCCATAAGTAATTCCGTCTTTAAATTCATTTACAGGTGTAATCGTATTTTCTGTTGGATTATAGTCAAATACATGCCAGTATGTTCCCTGTTTTCCTGTTGGAACAGGATAGCCGGCATAAAACTGACCATCTACATATACTTCTACAATAGCACCTGATGCTGACATTGCTGTGCTACTACTATATCCTCTGTTACTGTAATCATGAACATAGAAACTATATGTTCCATTTTCAGTTTTCTTATAGATAGTAGTAGTTTCAGGACCATATGAGCTAGTATCATCCAAATCTAAGTCTGCATATTTTGTCGAATTATATGAATACTGCTTATTTGAATAATAAATATGGAAATATCCGTTTCCATCAGCAGCAGGTCCTACTAAGTGTGAATCCAAATCTGATGGACTGCTTCCCCATGTAAGTACTATTCTAAGATCTCCTTCTGGAAGTCCATCTCCAGTCGGAACTAATGCACCATTCTGCTGCATTACACTTACAGGTAATACAATGATGTTCAATGTATTAGATACATATCCTGCTTTTTCCATGTGGGCTGTATAGTTACCAACCGGAAGATCTACCTGATATTTTCCATTAGAATCCGTTTTTGTTGTTAATACAACATCTCCATCCTGTTTATTCCATCCTTTTCTGAATGACATCTGAACATCTGAAATTACGCTTCCTGTAACAGCATTTTTAATTGTACCTTCTGCCACACCATAAATACCAAGGTTTTCTTCATCAATAAGTAAGAATGTTTGTATATATTGCTCTTCATTGGCCACAACTTTCACGTCACACTCAAATGAAATGTATCCATCAGCTGTAATGATTACAACATATTCCCCTTCTTTTACTTTGATTTCATAATTTCCGTTTGCATCAGTTTTATCACTTGCAACCTCATTATAATTACCCTTATCGTACACAGTAACCGTTGCATTCTTAATTGCAGCACTTCGATCATCGGCCTTGGCTACCATTCCTTTGATAGTACCTTTACTTGTAGCTGTACACTCATCCACTTTTAACAAGTTTTCAAAATGCCAGTTCTTTTTCAATGGACTATTATCCTTGCTCCAGAATTCCCATGTATATCCTATATCGAGCCAATCTCCAACAACACCTTCCTGAAGGGCTGAAATTTCACCATACATGTAAATATTAGCATCTAAACAGAATAAATTTAAGTTAGGCACGGATGCAGTTCCAGTAAATCCAGCACCAACAGATGCATTAAAATCAATCAAATCCCATCTGTTACAGATTTCAAGAAGTCCAGCTACTCTTGGTCCAATTTTAGCTGAAGCTTCCAATTCTGGAAGTTCCAGTTTTGAATTCAGATCATCAATCATTCTAAGACGATTGTTTAATACCTGAATACCGGTTGTACCATCCAGTTTATAAACCATGTGCACTCTACCTTCTACACTATAATAAATTGCCACCTGAACATAAACAGTTGCTCCTGGTACACCTGTTACTGGCACTTTTCCTAACTCAAAAATACCGCCTTTTGGCTCCCATGGACGTCCAAAATTACCGTCATTCTGATAAAACTTGAATCCGCCGTCAATTTCAATTTCTGCTGGAAGTTTCAGATAGACATTATTAACATCAAATCCAGACCAACCAAGATCTACATCTGCTTTATACAGAACTTTTGGTAAATCAATTTTAAATGTACCAAATAATTCTCCATCACCTAAACTCTTTTTAAGGTCAAACTTGATTTCCCCAGGACCACCTAATGAACCTGATGCATCTGCAATATTACCACGTGCAGCTCTTGAATATGTATTTACGAGAGTTACTCCTTCTGCTGGAATAAAACCGCTCATATCCATTGTTCCATATCCTTGCACATCAATAGAATCTACTGTTTCTTCTATTTCAGGAACTTCTGTTTCAACAATATATTTCCCATCCTCACTTGTCACTGAGATAAGTTTATACGGTGTCTGATCTGGCAGAACCAAAATTGTTCCCTCTGATAACTTTTCTGCCATATTCTGATCATCTAAGAAGATTCTATTTCCATCAACGCTATATGTACAGTCTTCTGGTAATTCGATGACACCTTCTTTATATTCAATGTCACTTTCATAAGACTCATCAATTTTTTCGCTGTCAACAATTCCTTTAATTCCATCAATTGCTGCATCCGCCTCTGATTGTGAAAGTTCTCTTGTTGGATAAAACTTATTATTATCCAATCTAAAAATATCCATAGCAACTGCTGTTTCTACTTCCTGTTTATAGGTAATCTCATTCACATCATCACATACAACATCCTGAATTGGAACAAAACCTAACGCAAGCACAGATGTAGTAGCCGCAAATTCCCTTGTTGCTGATTCGTCAGGATTAAATTCTGTTTCACCGTTTTCTGGAATGAATCCATTTGCATATGCAAGCAAAATAGCGTTCAGATTTTCATGTTCCTGAATATCTGTATATGGAAGTTCATCCTCATCATATTCTACCACATGTTCAGAATATCCCATTGCATCAACCAATGTCTGAATCCATTCTGCACGTGTTACAATATCTCCCGAAACCTGAACTGCCTCTACTTCATCATATTCTGCTTTAGCATTGATTACATAGGTTTTCCCATTCAATGTAATTTCTTCTGATACTTCTACAACCTTTTTTGTACTTTCAGCAGCTTTTACTGGAATTGCTCCTGTACATAAAGGAAGCACCATTGAAATACAGAGCAATAAAGACAACATCGCTTTTAATCTTCTTTTCTTTATCACAATTACTGCAGCCAGAATTAATGCACCACTGCCTAATATCACATATAAGCCAATTGGTGCATGGTCACCTGTATCAACATTGTTTCCCTTATGTGAATCATCTTTCGTTCCCGTATCATTGCTTGAATTATCATTCGGAGTATCACTTGGTTTTGTATTATCATTGATGTTCTCATCATCCTCTGATGATACTACTAATGAATACTCTAATTCTTCCCTCGTCCCTGGGGCAGATGTTTCCACTTCTAATGAATTAGACTGATTATCGGAAATTTCCATTCCAGCTGGTATACTTCCACTAATCTTTAAATTTTCTACTTGTCCAGAACCCGTATTTTGAACTGCAATTTTTACATTAACTGAGTTCTCATCTGTGTTCTGTTCTACTTGCATTTCTAAAGATAAATGATCATCAACTTTTTCTTTTGCACATACTTCCTGTGCTGACATGCCGAATACCAATGTCATCATAATCAAGAATGCAAGTATTCTTAATTTTTTAAACACTTCTCTTCCTCCCTTTTAGATATTGATATTTAAACATAGGTACACTGTTGAAGCGCAAACTCTACACACCTTTTTTGTTGCACCAACTGCAAATTAATTTATGCCGAGAAAATTCATTGTTTTAGGTAATTTAATGATTTATATAATGGATTTAAGGAAATAATCGTTAGATTTTTTCCTTAAAATATAAGAATCATTAAATTTGGTTCATGAAACAATGAAGGAATTGGAATAATTTAATTTGCGGTCGTTAGGCGTGCAGAAAGTGCCGTTTAACAGTACACACCTATTATAGCACCAATTGTTGATTTTCTGTTGCCCAAATTCAAAAAATTCGTTATAATACTTAGTGTTTTGCATAGTTACATTATAACATGTAACGGAGAGAAAGATGGTTGTCGTTAGCCATCTTTTTTTCTTTTTTTCTTTTTTTCTTTTTATAAAAAAAGCTAGGGCGAGGTGCGACTCATACGAGCCGTCCCTCGCCCTATTCAGAGCTGTCTTTTTCCCGACAGCCCCTTTCTGCTAACAAAAGGCGGACGCACGTGAGTCAATCAAAACCACTGCATTTCCGCCTTTGTCTAGCGTCTCGGGGAGGATTTGGACCTCTGCCCCCTCGCTTAGGAGAGCGAATAGGTAGTGTCAATTCCAGACAAGAACTATCATTATAAGCCCTTTAAAGTCAAGGCTTTTTTCTACTTCCGAGTCAAATCAAGTCAATCTCTGTACCCCACATATATGCCTTAGATAAGACCTGTTTATTAGCAGAATATTTGCATCAGCTAATACTTGGGGAATACCTTCGTGTCACCACCATTATGAAAAATATGGCTACCATTCTTCAAGCATTCGAGAATGATAAACAATATGAAATTGAACTGATTTCTACATATATAATACCGTACTTTAGACTGGTTGTCTACGGTGTTTTGACTACTGATAATGTAAATTTATTATTCCAACATTTTTCCTTCTAAATAGGAACATCGCAAGTAATCCGGATTTGTATAATATACATTAGAATTAAAATCCCTTCCTTTTTTTCGTATATTGTGATTTTCATTAAGACTTTTCGGGCATTTACCTGATTTAAACATACTCTCCAGCAATATCAACATATTCCAACATATTATGAATAATATCACCTCTATTGGGGAAGGTTCTCATTTTCCATAGCATCTTTCCGTACATAGAACGTTCCCCTCCC
>ERZ791871.225-NODE-225-length-85637-cov-9.562034_pt1 | contig 85637 bp, 76 predicted proteins | sample MGYA00510280_ERZ791871 | MGnify/ENA primary metagenome ERZ791871 (study PRJEB30046, sample SAMN00792111) | human gut metagenome | study: EMG produced TPA metagenomics assembly of the A metagenome-wide association study of gut microbiota in type 2...
GAGCATGCGGCTGTTAACCGCAGGGTCGTTGGTTCGAGTCCAACAGGGGGAGCCATCTTTGGGTTACTTTTTTGAACCCTTTCGAAAAGCCTTGATTTTTCAAGGCTTTTCGTCGTTTATGGCCAATTTTTCAGGTTTTGATTTTAATGAACCCCTTTAAGAGCTTGTTGGACTCGAACCTGCGACTATAAAACAAAAAATACAAATATATGACCGAATTTCAGAAATTCTAACGAATTATGAAGTTCGGTCTTTTTTTATACCCATTCACCTCTTTCTTACATAGCCGATTAACCATCGGTCTACTTTGATTTGCATTTTAAGTTTACGGAGAAAATCATTTCTAATGCGTCCGATTTCTGAACTGCAATTTCAAAGAATATATTTTTGGAGGTGATTTTATGTTTCACGGACTTCTTGTTCTTCCCGGTCTTTACCTTGCCTATTTTGCGCAGACTCTGTTTCATTATTTTGCTTAATGGAGGAAACTAAATTTGGACAAATGCAAAGTGATTGCCATCGCTAATCAAAAAGGCGGCGTTGGTAAAACTACAACGGCAGTCAATTTAGGTACAGGGCTTGTCCGGAAGGGTAAAAAAGTATTGTTAATTGATGCTGACCCACAAGGTAGCCTGACGCTTTCATTAGGCTTCACAAAACCCGACGATCTCGATTTTTCTCTCGCTAATGTTATGGAGCGAGTAGTTGAGGATAAAGAGATTTCGCCGGGCTTTGCTATTTTAAGGAGCCGTGAAGGGGTTGACCTGATGCCTGCAAACATTGAACTGTCCGGTATTGAAATTCGCTTAGTGTCGGAAATGGGCAGAGAGCGAGTGCTGAAAAGTTATGTTGATTTTGTAAGGAACAACTATGAATTTATTCTCATTGATTGTATGCCTTCTCTTGGTATGATGACTTTCAATGCGCTGTGTGCTGCCGACAGTGTGATTATTCCGACTCAGCCTGAATTTTTGTCTGCGAAAGGACTTGAACAATTGCTCGGAACCATCAGCAAGGTTAAGCGTCACATCAATCCGGACTTAAAAATTGACGGTATTCTTATGACAATGACTGATAACCGTACGCGATTCGGTAGAGGCTTAATTAACCTCATAAGAAAACAGTATGGCAGATATCCGTCTGTCTTTGAAACCGTTATTCCGCGCTCAGTGAGAGCGTCTGAAACCTCAGCAGAGGGAGTGAGTATATTCAGCCATGATGAAAGCGGAAAAGTAGCACTTGCTTACGAAAATCTGACAAGGGAGGTTTTAAACTGTGGCAAGGAAGAACGACAGCGTGTCAAAAATTCATCTGAGCTCGTACGATGATTTGTTTCAGACCGATGAAAGCCGAGAGGAACTCAAGCGTGAAAAGTTAATGGATATCCCGATTGCTCAGATCCGAGATTTCCCCGACCATCCGTATAAGGTCAGAGATGACGAAAGCATGACGGAACTTGTTGAAAGCGTAAAAACAAGAGGATTAATTCAGCCGGTACTCGTCAGACCTGTTGAAGACGGAATGTTTGAAATGGTTTCGGGACACAGAAGAAAAAGAGCCTTTGAACTTGCCGGTATTGAAAAGATTCCCGCAAGAGTTCAGGAACTTACAAGAGACGAAGCCATACTCTCCATGGTTGACAGCAATCTGCAAAGAGATGAAATCTTACCGTCGGAGAAAGCATTCGCATACAAAATGCGGCTTGAAGCGATGAAAAGACAGGCCGGAAGACCCACTAAAAATAATTATTCGCCAGTGGCGAATAATTTAGCGAGAACTTCAAGTGCCGAATTATCGGAAGCAGTGGGTGAAAGCAAAGACCAAATTTACAGATATATTCGGCTGACAAATCTCATACCTGAAATGCTCGACCTTGTTGATGAGAAGCAAATTGCAATGCGACCTGCGGTGGAAATCTCGTATTTAACACCCGAAGAACAAAAATGTCTAGTTGAGACAATCAGCTATGAAGATTGCACACCGTCACACGCTCAGACCTTGCGAATGAGGCGTTTTTCGGAACAAGGCAAACTCACAAATGAAGCCATTGAAGCAATAATGAGCGAGGAAAAGCCCAATCAAAAGGAAAAATCTCCGTTCAGAGACAGCCGTATTGCAAAAGCGATTCCGCAGTCCGTTCCGAAAGAAAAGCAGTGCGATTTTGTTATCAAAGCCATTGAGCACTACACTCGTTTCCTGCAAAGGAGCAAGGATAAGGGAGCAAGGTAAAATCTCTTTTCCCCCTCTCACACTCTCCCCTTTATTAAATACTAACCGTACTGACCGAGAATAAGAATATTTAACTCTGTCAGCAAACAAAGAAAGGAAAACAAAATGAATATCAAAATTGAAATCAAGAAGATTATGAAAACAGACAAGCCCGTAAAGGCTTATGCAAACATCGTCATTGATGATGCCGTTGTTATTCACGGCGTCGCTGTTGTTGAAAGCGAAAAAGGCAGATATATGTCCATGCCCATGACAAGTTGGAAGACGGCAAAGGGTGAAGAAGTGACCAGACCCGTTTGTCATCCGATTTCTTCTTCGGCCCGTAAAGAGCTTGAAGAAGCGCTTTTCTCTGCCTATGAGCAGAAAATCAATGAAAAAAATTAAATTCAGGGAGGTGAAATTGATGTCCAAGGTTGGACAATAGTCAATAAAGTGGACAAGTGAAATCAGCAAAATAGCGTTTTTCCATTTGATTTGGAGAAAGGCCACGGTTGTGAGAGTGAGGCCTGATTGGGTTATAAAATCCAGCAATGTAGGAAATCAGACTTTGCTTTAACTGTTCCGCAGATTGAAAATGCCGGCGGTTCAATTCCTCTTTTTTCAGGTATTTGAAGAAGCATTCCATCACAGCATTGTCATAAGGGTGTCCTTTGGCGGAAAAGGACTGAATCATGTGGAGCGAATCAATCTCTTTGCGGAAATCGGAAGAAGTAAATTAAGAACCCCGGTCTGTATGGAACATCACTCCTTTTGAAACCTCTCTGCGCCGAACAGCGTCCCGTAAAGTGTCGATAGCTAAAAAGCGGTCAATCCGTTTGCCGACCCGGCAGGCAATGACTTTTCTGGCATACAGGTCTAAGATGACGCAGAGGTAGTAGAATTGAGCACCTACCCGAACATAGGTAAAGTCACACACCCAAACCAAATTAGGTGCCGGCTGATTAAATTGTTGGGCCAGCAGATTGGTGCAGATGCCGGTTTCTTCAGTAGAGGATTTCAATTTCGGTGGTTTTACCGTGCTCATTTTAGGAAGATTCATTTGTTTCATCAGCCGGTACACTCGACCTTCGCTGATGGAGATGCAATATTCCTGCGCAAGACAGAGCTTTATTTTACGGGAGCCAAGGCGTTTTTCCGTTTTAGCATAAATTTCCAGAATCTTTTGCTTAAGCAGCTGATTTTCCTGCTCTCTGTGAGAAGGTTGGCGGTTAACGTACTTGTAGTAGGTGCTCCGGTTCACATTAAGGATCCGGCAAAGGATGGAGATACGATGCTGTTTGGAAAGAGCCTGAACTGCTTTTAGTCTCTGTCTGAGTGTGGCGTGAAGATTGCAATGGCTTTTTTTAAGATGAGATTCTCCTCTTCCAATTCAGCGTTGCGGCGCTGAAGAGCTTTAATCTGCTGGGCAGTGAGAACGGTGTCTTCGTCCACCTGAACCTGGGAGTATTTCCGAATCCAGTTGGAAAGGGCGGAAGAGGAAACGCCGTACTCTTTCCTGATGTCAGCATAAGTTTTACCGGATTGATAGAGAGTGACGATGGTTTTCTTAAATTCCTCGCTGTACTTTATGGGACTGTTTTTGTTAGGCATGTGTGCTTTTCCTTTCTATTTTTTCTTGTCTCTTATTCTAACACACTTGTCTACTTTTTTAGGATACATCCAATGATGTTCATCGTCGAAAATGAAAGTTGACGAAAAGAAGCTCGGCTGTAAAAACTGCCGATACCGAAACGGCAATGTATGTGATATATGCTACAGGAAAGTATGTGAGAATTTTATGGAAAGGACGGAAAAAGCAAATGGCAAAACAAGTAAGCGAAACGCAGAAAAGAGTAAAAATCATTGAAAAGCTCATATCATTAGGCGTTACTTCCGAAGAACAGGTGAAAAAGCTGACACCGAACGATCTGGTGAAATCCGAAAAAATGAGTTTTGCGGATATTCTGCTCATTTATGAATTGCAGGACTGTGTTAAAAACAACAAGGTCTTCTCGTTCCTTGCAAAAAACGATGAATAATGAGGTGATAACGAATGGCAAGTAAATTGCAGATTATCACGGCTATGTTTAACGACGAAATCAGTAAGGTTACGAACAGTTACGAGAATTGGACCTCCTTTTTGAAAACCGCTTCCAATAACTTTAAGTACAACTTTATTGAACAGGTTTTGATTTACGCGCAAAGACCTGACGCAACGGCTTGTGCGGAAATCGGCGTATGGAATGAAAAACTGAACCGCTGGGTCAACAGAGGCGCTACAGGTATTGCACTCTTTGATTATTCGGGAAGCTATCAGAAACTTCGGTATGTCTTTGATGTTTCTGACACCAATTCACGGCAGGGGCTTGAAGTTCCCCGCTGGGAAGTGAAAGAAAGCTACAAAGAAGAAGTTGCGCAAGCACTTTCCAATGCGTTCGGTGATGTAGCCGAAGGCGGACTTGAAAGTGTAATCGACGATACGGCAAGGAATATGGTTGAAGACAATGTCCTTGACTATATTGCAACCCTGAATGACAGTAAATACGGCAGTTTTTTGGAAGAACTTGACGAGGATAATATTTCGGTGATTTTCAAAAATGCCTTGACCGCAAGTGTCGGATATATGATGATGACAAGGTGCAAAATCAATGCAGATGAGTATTACGACCGTGAAGATTTCAGGGAGCTGTTTAATTTCAATACGCCTTCCGCTGTGATATCTTTGGGCGTTGCCGTCAGCGATATTGCGGAAATGGGACTTCGTGAAATCGAAAGCACCGTCAAAAGTATTCAAAGAAATGAAAGAAAACAAATTCGCACATTTGTCAAACCCAAAGACAATGAGTATGATGAGGGTGCAATAAAAAATACTCACATCGAAAGGAGCACTGAAAATGGCACAGATGACTTACAGAAAAGTGGGAGATTACAAAATCCCGAACCTGACCTTGCCGGCGGAGGAGAACGTTACTCTTGGCAAGTACGGTATGATGAGAAAGAAGTTCCTGATGGAAAACAGGAAAGTCTATTTCACGAACCTCGTGTCGAGGGGCATTCTTATGAGAACCCTGAAAGAGACGGAGATGCAGGCTCAGGAGATGCTGGAGCGGCTGACCGAACAGATGATGAAAACGCAGGGCGTGACGGAACAGATGAAAGAAACCGACCAGATGAAATGGGTGCAGCTGATGAACAGCATCAGGTGTTCGGCGGAGGAAACCGTCCTCAAGGAGCTGATTTACAGCTAAGTAATCATAACTTTGACGGCGGCGGAAACGGTATCGACTATTTCCACCAGGATAAAGAAAAAAACGAGCTGATAAAATCCTTTTTAGCTCCCCATACAGAAGAAATCGCTGTGTTCTATGAAAGTCATTCGGACAAAAAGGAACGCAGCGATTTTCTTATGTCTTTCTTTAATTCTGTTCCCTACGAAACGACACTTGCAAACGGTGTAAAAGCAGGCTTTGAAGCGTATTCCGACGCCATACGCCTTTGGCGGGGAGACAGAGAAACTCCCGAAAGAGAAGCTTGGGAAAGATGGTTTCAGATAGAACGCTCCGTGTACGGTATGATGCTTCTCGAAGAGTGGACAGAGCCTCAGGCACTTCTTTTGCCGAGCTTTGATAAGCAGCTTGAATTCATCGGCACAAAGGTCAAAGCCGGTGTTCTTCCGTTACCGCAGGCGGCCATCGACTATGTTCTCTGCGGCGGAAGCGGCATCAGCGAAGGGAAAATGCGCATTTACAGGCAGTTTACGGAAAGCTTTTCAAAGGAAGAGAATATCCGATTTCTGAAAAACGAATACGGAATCGGCGGTTACTCCGATGCAATCCCCGGAAGCGGTTATTGGGAAAGTCACGACAGTAAGGGAATTGAAATTTCCGACCATTACAGCGTTCCCGAAAGACGGGTTCTTTTTAACTGGAGCTATATTGAGAAAAGACTTTCTGAGCTTATTAAACTTGACCGCTATCTCAATCCGAAAGAAAAGGAAATATATCCGCAGTGGCTTGAAGAAAGGCTCACAAAAGAAGATGAGTGGGAGGAACAGAAAAGAAACAAAGAGATTCTTTCTGCGGCTCCCACCGAAAAACCAAAAGAGTATCGGTACGAATATCATCTCGGGGATACGGTATATATCGGTGCTGATGAATATACGGTTTTATCGCTGGAAGACGAAACCGTCATTCTCAGCGACAGTCAGTTCCCGCTGTTTACCAAGGAATACCCGAAAGCAGAGTTTGATAAAAAGGTTCAAGAAAATTCTTCGAATAACCATTTGAGGACAGAGGTTTTACCTCCCGCAGAAAAGAACGAGCCTGAAGAAACCGCTGACAACTTCTTGGAGCAGTACAATGAAATCAAAGCGCAAAATGCCGACAGCCTGCTTCTTTATCAGGTCGGCGATTTCTTTGAATGCTACGGCGAGGACGCAAAAACGGTGGCACAGGCGCTTGACCTGCACCTGACTGAAAGAACTGTCGCAGGAAGCATGAAAGCCGATATGTGCGGTTTCCCGAAGCATCGCCTTGAAACCTATCTCAATATGCTAAACGACAGAGGCTTTGATGTTGCGGTGTCCTCCGTCGAAAACGGCGAAAGAAGCACGGCGACGGTTGTTTCAACACAGAAAGAAGACCCCGTCAATTCTTTCCCGGTCGGTCGGATTGATTATCTTCACACGGACGGAACCGTTCGGGAATCCATTGAATACACAAGCGAATATCAGTTTGTGAAGGATATTAAGGATGAAAATTACTACGGCGTACCGATGGAAATATATGTGTATGCCGATAAAGACGGTAAAACAATTTCTACTGATTTTGTTACAGAACTTGATCCGCCACCACAGAGCTTTGAGGTAATCCCAAGTCCGTATTTAGAACGAGCCGAAGAAGAAAGGATGGAAGAGCTTACAGACACAGACCTTATCGGCAAGGAGGTCATGATTGACGGTGCTAGATTTATCATCGAAAAGATTGACCCTGTGTTCGGTGATGTCTCTATGCGTGATACCTCTTCTGCTTACCCGATTAACCGTGTTGAAAAAATCGGTTTTGTCCGTGAACACTTGAATCTGACACCGCAGGGGTATACAACTGAAAAGGTTGCCGAGTATCCCGCAGTTGAAAACGGATTACCCTATGATATTGTTGTAGAAACACTTCATGTTGAAGAGCCCAGCCTTACACCAGCTTGGGAAGAAAAGAAAGAAACGGTTACAACACTTCAGCCTACTATCCCCGACAGCCAAAAGCATAACTTTAGAATAACCGACGATAGCCTCGGAGTCGGCGGACCGAAAGAGAAATTCCGGAACAATATGGCGGCTATCAATCTGTTGCACGAGCTTGAATTTGAAAACCGTCTTGCTACTCCCGAGGAGCAGGAAATTCTCTCAAAGTATGTCGGCTTCGGAGGTCTGTCTGATGCCTTTGATGAAAGCAAAGAAGCGTGGGCAGAGGAGTTCAAGGAGCTATATACCACGCTTTCACCCGAGGAATATGCGGCGGCAAGAGAAAGTACGCTCACAGCCTTTTATACGCCACCCGTTGTCATTCGTGCCGTGTATGAGGCACTTTCCAACATGGGCTTTAGCGAAGGAAACATCCTCGAACCCTCTTGCGGAACGGGCAACTTTATCGGATTGCTTCCTGATAAAATGCAGAACAGTAAGTTCTTCGGCGTAGAGCTTGACAGTCTGACAGGCAGAATTGCACAGCAGCTCTATCAGAAATCAAATATTGCTGTACAGGGATATGAAAACGCGTCACTTCCCGACAGTTTTTTTGATGTTGCTGTCGGCAATGTGCCGTTCGGACAGTTCAAGGTTTCCGACAAGAAGTATGACAAGAACAACTGGCTCATTCACGACTATTTCTTCGGTAAGACGCTTGACAAGGTTCGTCCCGGCGGTGTGATTGCCTTTATCACTTCTTCGGGCACGATGGATAAGAAGAATCCCGCTGTCAGAAAGTATATCGCACAGCGAGCAGAGCTTCTCGGTGCTATCCGTTTGCCGAACAACACTTTCAAAGCCAATGCCGGAACCGAAGTGACCTCCGATATTATCTTCCTGCAAAAGCGGGATACGCTTGTCAATGACGAACCCGATTGGGTGTATCTTGACCGTGATGAGAACGGCAATGAATACAACAAGTATTTCGTTGACCACCCTGAAATGGCGCTCGGCGAGATGGTTATGGAAAGCTCTCAGTTCGGTCAGTCTTTGACTTGCAAGCCGTATGAGGACAGAAATCTGTCCGATCTGTTATCGGAAGCCGTGCAGAATATTCACGCTGAGATAACAGAGCTTGACATTTCGGAGATTGGTGAAACGGAGGATCAATCCATTCCGGCAGACCCCGATGTGAAGAACTTCAGCTTCACGGTTGTGGAGGATAAAATCTACTATCGTCAGAACAGCAGAATGAACCCGGTTGATGTCTCGGCAACTGCCGAAAACCGTATCAAGGGAATGATTAAAATCCGTGACTGCGTCAGGGAATTGATACGGTTTCAGACAGACGATTATCCCGAAAGCAGTATCAAATCGGCACAGGAAAGATTAAACAGTCTGTATGATGATTTCACAAGGAAGTACGGACTTCTTAACGCAAGAGCCAACAAGTCGGCATTCTCCGATGACAGCTCCTTCTGTCTGCTGTGTTCTCTCGAAGTCCTTGGTGAAAACGGCGAACTGAAACGCAAGGCGGATATGTTCACGAAGCGCACAATCAAGCCTCATGTGAAAGTGACCTCTGTAGCAACGGCGAGTGAAGCCCTTGCAGTATCCATCGGCGAAAAAGCGAAAGTTGATATGCCTTTTATGTGTGAACTTACCGGCAAAACGGAACAGGAGCTTTTTGAAGAACTGAAAGGCGTTATCTTCCTCAATCCCGAGTACACATCGGATTACAGTCACGATGAAAGGTATCTTCCTGCGGACGAATATCTGTCGGGTAATGTCAGGCAGAAGCTCGAGCTTGCAAGAAGAACAGCAGAGCTTTATCCCGAGGATTACAATATCAATGTTGAGATGCTCGAAAAGGTACAGCCAAAAGACTTATCAGCAAGTGAAATATCCGTCCGGCTGGGCGCAACATGGCTTCCTGAGGAGGATGTGCAGAAGTTCATATTTGAACTGTTGCAGACGCCTCGCTACGCACAGTGGAATATTAAGGTGCATTATTCCGATTGCACCGCCGAATGGAACATCGAAAACAAGACCTATGACAGAACCAATGTTATGGCAAACAGCACCTATGGCACCGGTAGAATCAATGCCTACAAGATTATTGAAGAAACCCTGAATCTGAAAGATGTCCGTATTTTTGATTATGTTGAAGACGCAAACGGAAACAAAAAAGCCGTACTCAACAAAAAAGAAACCGCCATAGCGCAGGGCAAGCAGGAAATGATCAAGCAGGCGTTTCAGGACTGGATCTGGAAAGACCCGGAGAGAAGAGAACGCCTTGTCAGGCGGTACAACGATTTATTCAATTCCATGCGAGCGAGAGAATATGACGGAAGTCATATCACATTCAGCGGCATGAACCCGGAAATCACGCTGCGACCGCATCAGATCAATGCGGTTGCAAGAATCATGTACGGCGGAAATACGCTTCTTGCCCATGTTGTCGGTGCAGGCAAAACCTTTGAAATTGTTGCGGCGGCACAGGAAAGCAAGCGGCTCGGACTTTGTAACAAGTCATTGATTGTGGTGCCGAATCATCTGACCGAGCAGTGGGCGTCTGAATATTTACAGCTTTATCCGTCTGCTAATATCCTTGTTGCTACAAAAAAAGACTTTGAAACAAAGAACCGCAAGAAGTTTTGTGCAAGGATTGCCACCGGTGACTATGATGCCGTTATCATAGGACACTCTCAGTTCGAGAAAATCCCTATCAGTGCCGAACGGCAGAGACAGACCTTACAAAAAGAGATTGATGAAATAACGCAAGGCATTGCGGAGATCAAGTACAACCGTGGCGAACGGTTTACGGTCAAACAGCTTGAAAAGACCAAGAAATCCTTACAGACAAAGCTTGACAAGCTGAACGACCAGACGAGAAAGGATGATGTTGTCACCTTTGAGGAATTAGGTGTTGACAGGCTTTTTGTTGACGAGGCGCACAACTTCAAGAATCTTTTCCTATACTCCAAGATGCGCAATGTCGGCGGTATCGCACAGACGGAAGCACAGAAATCTTCAGACCTCTATATGAAGTGCCGTTACCTTGACGAAATCACCGGAAGCAAGGGCGTCATCTTTGCAACAGGTACACCTGTTTCCAACTCTATGGTAGAGCTTTATACCATGCAGAGGTATTTGCAGTACGATGCACTTGCCGATAAGAACTTACAGCACTTTGATGCATGGGCATCCACTTTCGGTGAAACCGTAACGGCTATTGAGCTTGCACCCGAAGGAACAGGATACAGAGCCAAAACCCGCTTCGCCAAGTTCTATAACCTGCCGGAGCTTATGATGATGTTCCGACAGGTTGCGGATATTCAGACGGCGGATATGTTAAATCTTCCTGTGCCGAAAGCGAACTACCACAATATCGCTGTTAAGCCTACGGAAATCCAAAAGGAGCTTGTAGCTTCTTTATCGGAACGAGCCGAAAAGGTAAGAAACAAAATGGTTGATTCAAGCGTTGACAATATGCTTCTCATCACAAATGACGGCAGAAAGTTGGCGCTTGACCAAAGGCTGACAAACGAAATGCTGCCCGATGATCCGGACAGCAAGGTGTCAGCTTGTGTGAATAATGTGTATGACATCTGGAAACGAACAGCCCCGCAGAAATCCACTCAGCTTATCTTTTGTGATCTTTCTACTCCGCATAACGACGGCAAGTTCAATGTTTATGACGACATCCGAAAGAAGCTGATAGCCAAGGGAGTGCCCGAAAGTGAAATTACCTTTATTCACAATGCGGACAGCGAAGCGAAGAAAAAGGAGCTCTTTGCCAAAGTCCGTTCCGGTCAGGTTCGTGTGCTCATAGGCAGTACCGCAAAAATGGGTGCCGGCACCAATGTTCAGCAAAAGCTTATCGCCATTCATTATACCGACTGTCCGTGGAGACCTGCTGACCTCCAACAGCGTGAGGGAAGAATTATCCGTCAGGGCAACGAGAATCCCGAAGTAGAGATTTACAGCTATGTTACGGAGCAGACCTTTGACGCGTACCTTTATCAGCTCGTAGAAAACAAGCAGAAGTTCATCGGTCAGATAATGACTTCAAAATCGCCTGTGCGTTCAGCGGAAGATGTTGACGAGCAGGCGTTGTCTTATGCCGAAATCAAGGCACTTGCAACAGGTAATCCGCACATCAAAGAAAAGATGGATTTGGATGTTGCTGTGTCAAAACTCAAGCTATTAAAGCAGAACCATTTAAGTCAGAAATATGCGCTTGAGGACAAGATTATCAAGTTTTATCCGCAGGAGATTAAACGATATGAGGAAAGGATTGAGGGCTACAACTCTGACATTGAAAGAGCAAAAGAGAACACTTTCCCGAACGCCGATAACTTCTCCAGAATGATTGTTGAAGATGTTTCCTATGACGAGAAGAAAGGCGCAGGCTCGGCAATTCTTGAAGCTTGCAAGGCAATGACATCACCCGACCCGAAGCCCATCGGCTCGTACCGTGGCTTCACAATGGAACTGTCGTTTGATAGCTTCAGCAAAGAATATGTGCTGACTCTTGTCGGCTCGCTTCGTCATTCGACACCGCTGGGCGCAGACATATTCGGCAACATTACCCGTCTTGACAATCTGATTGCTTCTTTTCCTGAAAGGTTATCCGCTTGTGAAGAACGGCTTGCGGATACCAAAACTCAGCTTGAAAATGCAAAGACGGAGGTTGAAAGACCGTTTCCTCAGGAACAGGAGCTAAGTGACAAAACGGCACGGCTGGCGGAATTAAATTCTCTGCTTGATATGGATCATACAGAGAATGAGATAGTCGGAAATGAGCTTGAAGAGGACAATGAGACTCCGGAGCGAAAACCGAAAGACTTGGCACGCTGATTAATCTGTGGTATAGGGAGACTTATACCACAGAGATTTGGCGTAAAAATTTTCTATATCAATCATATAAAAAATCAAGGAAAGGAGTTGATATTTATACGCCGTACTATTCACAAAACGCAATAGCAAAAGCAAAGCAAATGGACTTGCTCACGTATCTGCAACGCTATGAACCGAATGAGCTGGTGAGGATTTCAGCAAACACCTATACTACAAGAACACACGACAGTTTAAAAGTATCAAACGGTAAATGGATGTGGTGGTCACGAGGTGTCGGTGGTAAAAATGCCATTGACTATCTGATGATAGTCAGAGGAATGACTTTCATTGAAGCTGTTTCGCAGATTGCAAATGATGAAAGTGAATTAAAGAAACAATACGAAAGACCGCCTCCGAAGGCAGAACGGAATTTAATCCTGCCGACAAAAGCGGAGAATAACGATCTTGCCATAGAGTATCTGAAGAAAAGAGGGATAAACGAAGATGTCATTTCATACTTCATCGAAAAAGGTATGCTCTATCAAAGCGTGCCGATGAACAATATTGTTTTTGTCGGCTTCGATGAAAATGACAAGCCTAAATATGCCGGAATGAGAGGAACGGAAAAGTACCGGTATATCGGTGATGCTTACGGAAGTGATAAGGCGTTTCCTTTTCGGCTGGTAAACAAAGAGAATACAAACATTCATATTTTTGAAGGTGCAATAGATTTATTGTCTTATGCCACGCTTCTTTACGAACAAGGTTCTGATTTTAAAAGTCAGAGCCTTGTTTCTTTGTCCGGGGTATATAAGCCGACAAAGAATCCGGAAAACTCCCGGCTGCCGATTGCATTAAGGACAATTCTAAAAGATAACCCACAGATAAAAAGAGTCTATCTTCACTTGGATAATGACGCCGCAGGACGCAAAGCTTCCGAGGTTATCAGCACCATATTAAGAGATAAATACACAGTCAAAAAGCACTTTGTACCGGTCGGAAAAGATGTAAACGATTATCTTTGTTACACAAAAAATCTGCCGTATCAAATCAAAAAAGAAGGGAGGGAAAACAGATGAAAAAGTATCAGGTAACGATTACCGAAACGCTGGAAAAGAGTGTGGAGGTTGAAGCGGAAACACAGGAGCAGGCACAGCAAATCGTGTCGCGGGCATGGAAGGACGGAGAATATATTCTCGATGCCGACAGCTTTACGGGAGTGGATTTTGAAGCAAAAGAAACGGCTCCCGAGAAAATGAAAGTTGTTTTGCTTGAGCCCGGTAAGCTCGCAAGAACAGCGGAAATCGGGACATCTTTAAAAGACTTGCAGACAATTGTCGGCGGCAATATTGAGGCCGCCTATTACTTCGACGAACCCGTTTGTGTTGTGCTCAATGATGAGGGCAAGTTGCAAGGTTTACCGCTGAACCGAGGCATTTATGACGAGGACAAGAAACTTGTTGATATCATTTCCGGCACCGCATTTATCTGCGATTGTTCCGGCGAAAACTTCGGCAGCTTGTCTGATGAGCAACTCAAAAAGTACACAAAGGATTTCAAATATCCCGAGAAGTTTTATCGAATCAACAATGAGATTAAAGGCGTTCCGTTTAATCCGAAAAACAAAGAACAGGAAAGGTAAAGGTGAAAAGAATGAAAAAGTTTAAAGTGTTAGCGATCCATGCTATCGTGAATGAAATTGAGGTTACCGCAAGAACAAAGGCGGAAGCCGAACGCAAGGTGAAAGAAATTGATTTGACAACAAATCTGCTTGAACAGGCAGAGGATACAGATTGCTTTGCCGTGTATAAGGCTTTTGACAAGGACGAAAATCCCGAATACGAAGAAGATTGCGAAGAGCCCGACTGTGACGGCTGTCCGTATAACGATGAAGAGGAATGCCTGCTTGACGAACTGTATTAAAAGGGAGAAGCCTGCGGCTGAGTCTTAGCAAGCACTGAATTTGTATCCACACAAATTCGCTTGTTAAGGGTTTCCAACCCCTAACACCCCGGGAAAGGAGATGATTCCAATGAACTATTTAGCCTATGTAGCAGTTGTAAGCTTCGCTCTTGTATCCAATATAACGGCTACTGTATTAGCGTAAAAATTAAAAAGAGAAGGGCTGATTGAATGAGAAAAAGAGAGATAGATATCCATTTGTTTCTGAATAAAAGTGAGTTTGCTGAGCTTAAAAAACTGTCCGAAGAAACAAATCTGTCTAAATCGCAGGTGCTCAGGCATTTGCTTAATCATCGTATTCTCGTGGAAACGCCCGATGTTGACTACAAAAAGTATATCCGTGAATTGCGAATGATCGGTAACAACTTAAATCAAATCCTTGTTATCGCAAGAGCAAACGGGATTTTTAATTCGGCGGATTTGCAAAAGCAATTAGACGCTCTTGATCAAATTGAAGCGGATATGCGAGAAGAAGTATTGCTGATAAGGCAAAGCAGAAAATGGCGATAGTATTTATTAAAGACATTCAGACTCGCCTTGACAGGACAATTTCATATGTCGGCAACAGGAAGAAAACGCTTAATGAAAGCTATGAAGAAATGTTTTTAGATTTGCATCAAGCCCTTGATTACACTGCCGATGATTTAAAAACAGAACAGAAATTTTTCGTTGACGGTGTAAACTGCAAGTATGAAAATGCGTTTCATCTGATGTCAGAAACCAAGAAGGAGTATAACAAAACAGACGGAATTTTGGGCTTTCATATCATTCAGTCGTTTGCACCGGGCGAAGGAACACCGCAAATGATTCACAACCTCGGACTGGAGTTTGCCAAGCGAGCTTTCGGCGAACGGTTTGAAGTTGTGGTGGCGACGCATCTGAATACGGGCTGTCTTCATAACCACTATGTAGTGAACTCGGTTTCTTTTATGGACGGCAAAAAGTATTATGATAACAATGAAAGCTATGCCCGATTAAGAAAAATCTCCGATGAACTTTGCCGTGAATACGGCTTGTCCGTAATTGAAAATCCGAAAGAGAGAAGTCATAAAAGCTACGATTTGTATATGGCAGAAAAGAACGGCGAATGGACAAAGGATTCCATTATCAGGCGGGACATTGATGAGTGTGTTCTGAAAACAACAAGCCCGAAAGCCTTTTATCGTGAGATGCAAAAGCTCGGTTATTCTTTCAATTTTAACCGTAAATACCCGACAATCTCACACCCTAAATTTGAAAGACCGAGAAGATTAAAAACTCTCGGAGAGGAATATACACCCGAAAGAATTGAAGAACGCATTCTGTCAAAGTGGCGCAAATATGAAATTGATGTTCCTGAGCAAGACGATCTTACTCAGGAATTTTTTGCACCGCTTGTTCAGCCGACATACAAAGAAGTCTATGTTTCATTTGTGACGGTTGTTCAGTATGTAAAGAAAAATCCAAGTACAAACAGAGAGATTGATAAATATCTCATTGATGAAATGCGAAAGCTCGACAAACTCATTGAGCAGCAAAACCTTCTTTGTGATAACGATATTGAAACGCCGGAAGACCTTGAAAAGTATAAAGCGTCCTGTGAAAGTGAACTCAAAGAGTGTGAGGAAGCACGAAACCGACTTTACAAAATGGTGAAAGCGGCGGCAAGAAAAAATGACACAAAGGAAGTTGCCGAATTAAGAGATGCAGTTTCCACATTAACCGAACGAATGAAAATCCTGAGAAAAAACATTCGTATATGTGACAGAATCCAAGAAGACGAACCCAAAATTGAAAACAAAATCAATGACATGATGAATGAGAAAGAACGAAAGGAGATGAGTACAGATGAACGCTTCAGGCGATGCGGCAGAACAAATCGTGAGGATGACACTGCAAGGTGTTGAGGTCGCAGGAAAGATGTCGATGGACGGAGCAGAAAAGCTCGTTAAGCTGATTTTGGCTTCTCTGAAAGATACCAAGAGAACAAAAGGCAGAGCTTCTCTTAATACCATGCTGAAATCCAAAAAGCCGATTAAGGTTTTTGAAATCAAGGATAAGGATCTTAAAAAGTTTTGTCAGGAAGCAAAAAAGTACGGCGTCATGTATCATGTTCTCAAAGACAGAAATGCAAAAGACGGCAAGTGCGACATTATGGTTCGGTCAGAAGACGCATCGAAAGTCAACCGTATTTTTCAGCGATTCAACCTCGGTGCGAACAACAAAGCTACCATCCGTGCAAGTCTTGAAAAGTCCCGTGGCGAAATGAAAAAGCCACAAGAAAAACAGAAGCCCGAAAAAAGCGCAGAGGACAGATTCATTGATGAACTCTTTGCGAAGCCTTCGCAGAAAGAAAAGAGTTATCTTGAAAACCCCTCTATGGCGAAGACGGAAAAATCCCGTCCGTCCGAGCCTACCTCCGGAACCAACGATCTCCGGAATTATACACGGGATAAAAAATCTTCACGCCCTTCGGTAAGAGCACAGCTTGCCGAAATCAAGGAAGAAAGAAAAAGCACAGCGAAGGGAAAACCCACTGTGCAGAAATCAAAAACAAAAACGAAAGGAGCTAAAACGAATGGCAAATCTCGATGAGCTTTTCGGAAATGAAAAGCAGACAACTATGCAGCCGTATTCCAAAGAAGACTGGATTAAACAAAAGAACGAAAACCGAGCGCTGGCGTATGAAATGCTTGAAACGGCAAGCGAGGAACTGAATAATCCCGATTCGGTTATGGCCTATCTTGATGTTCAGAGCCGTTTTGACAGATATTCGGTAAGCAATGCGCTTCTGGTCGCCTATCAGAATCCCGAAGCAACAAGACTGTGTGACGCCAAGACCTGGCAGAAAAATCATGTGTTTATCAATAAGGGTGAAACCGGTATCATCATTCTTGAACCCGGCAAAGAGTACACAAGGGAGGACGGACGAACCGTCACGCCGTATAACGCAAAGAAAGTCTTTGACATTTCACAGACCAATGCAAAACCGAGACCGCAGAGAACCAAAACGCCCGACGCCCGTGTTGTTGTAAAGGCGATGATAAAAACCTCACCTGTTCCCGTTGAAATCAGCAATCAGCTTCCCGAAGAGGTTAAGGCAATTTATCAGCCAGAAGCCAAAAAGATCTTCATCAGACAGGGCTTGGACGGTGACGAAATCGTTCGTTTGCTTTTAAAAGAAATCGCATTTGCAAGACTTGATAAAGGCGGCTTCAACAGAGAAAATCTTGAATTCTCTGCCCAGGCGATTTCATATATTGTAACTTCAAGAGCCGGCTTTGAGCCTGCCCCGATTACTCGGGTAAGCGAACAGTTTCTTTCGCTTTCAGCAAAGGAAAAGAGAGCCGAGTTCTCACAGATCCGTGACCATGCCAATACAATCTCAAACACAATCAATAAGGCACTTGTGGCGAAAAACAAGGAACACAGCGACAGATAAGGGGTGTTCCTGTGAGAGAAGAAAAACGAGTAATAACGGTTGACCCTTTTGAGCACGATTTGCTCATTAACGGGATCAATGAATTTCGTAACTCCTTGCTCGAAGAGGAACAGCCGACGGAGGACGTTGACGAGTTGCTTATGAAAATTCTTGATGCACCGCCTCGAAAAAAGAGGAGGTTTGACCGTGAGGACAGATAAACTCTCAAAAACAAATCTCATACTTTATGCCTGCGGGTTAATCCCCGTAACATGGTTCGCACTGCTTGTTGCACCGTACCTCGGCGGCGGTCTTGTTGATATCATCAAAAACCTATCGTCCGCTTTCAGTAACCCCTTTAATATTTCCATTTGTGAGGACAGCGTGAAAACTGTCCTCATTTTTGCTATGGCATATATCCTCGGCATCGGTATTTATGTTTCCAACGATAAAAACTACCGAAGACGGGAGGAACACGGCTCGGCAAAATGGGGAAAGCCTGAAACTATACGAAAAAAGTATATGGATAAGGAAGTGACAAAAAACAAGGTTCTTACGCAGAACACGGCAATCGGTCTTGACGGAAGACAGCACAGACGAAACTTAAATGTCTTGGTGTGCGGCGGTTCGGGTGCAGGTAAAACCCGATTTTACGCAAAGCCGAACATTATGCAGGCGAACACTTCCTTTATCGTGCTTGACCCAAAAGGTGAACTGCTTCGTGATACGGGCAATATGCTCAAAAAACAAGGATACGACATCAAGGTGCTTGACCTTATCAATATGGATAAAAGCGATTGCTACAATCCGTTTGTATATATCCATAACGATAACGACATTCAAAGGCTCGTCACGAACCTATTTAAGAACACCACGCCGAAAGGCAGTCAGAGCAACGACCCGTTCTGGGATCAGGCGGCAAGTATGCTGTTAAAAGCGCTTGTGTCATTTCTGCATTATGAAGCACCGCCCGAAGAACAGAATTTTTCCATGGTTCTTGACCTTATTCGTGAGGGAGAAATTCCGGAGGAAGAGTCCGACTCACCGATAACAAGTCCTCTCGATGACATATTCGATAGGCTTGAAGCGGAAAAGCCGGATCACATCGCCCTTAAATATTATCGCTCGTACCACAGCGGCTCGGCAAAGACATTGAAATCCATTCAGATTACTCTTCTTGCAAGGCTTGAAAAGTTCAATCTGAATTCTCTTGCAAGCATGACTTGTGCAGATGAAATGGAGCTTGATAAGATCGGTGACCGGAAGACGGCGGTATTTGCTCTGATTCCCGAAAACGATACCAGCTTCAACTTCATTGTCGGTATGCTCTACACCCAGCTTTTTCAGCAGCTTTACTATCAGGCAGACTTTGTGCACGGCGGCAGGCTTCCTGTTCATGTGCATTTTGTCATGGATGAGTTTGCGAACATTGCGCTTCCCGATGATTTTGACAAGCTGCTTTCCACGATGCGTTCCCGTGAAATATCCGTTTCCATTATCATACAGAACATGGCACAGCTGAAAGCCCTGTTCGAAAAGCAATGGGAATCTATCGTCGGTAACTGCGACGAATTTTTGTATCTCGGTGGTAATGAGCAGTCAACGCATGAATATGTTTCAAAGCTTCTTGGCAAGGAAACGATTGATACGAACACCTACGGGCAGTCACGAGGCAGAAACGGAAGCTACTCGACGAATTATCAGGTGACAGGCAGAGAGCTATTAACACCCGATGAAGTGCGTATGCTTGACAACAAGTATGCGCTACTCTTTATCCGAGGAGAAAGACCGGTTCAGGACTTGAAGTATGACATTTTAAAACATCCGAATGTCAAAGACACAACCGACGGTCAGGGTGAAAACTATGTTCACGGCTTTGGCGACTATTCAAGCTATGAGCTTTTTTATGGCGACTTTAAAGATATCGACATCGACGAATTACCAAAAGCCGATGTCGTTGTTTACTCGAGCGAAGAAATTGAACAATATTTATTAAATTTACAGGAGGTAGCTTATGAAGATTAAAAAAGAAAACAGAAAAACAACAAAACTGCCTTTGGCGGGCAAGACCAGAAAAGGCTTTCAGTTTTATGCCGGTGCGGTTATCTGCATGACCATGCTTGTATCTCTCGGTGTGACGGCTTTTGCGGCAGACGATCCGGTTGCCGTTGTCAACAATCTTTCCACCTTTATTTTCGGCTTGATCCGTGCTGTCGGTATGATTCTTTTGGGCTTCGGCGTAGTTCAGGTCGGTTTGTCTCTGAAATCGCACGACCCGTCACAGAGAGCGAACGGCTTTCTGACCGTTGCCGGCGGTATTATCATTACCTTTGCCAAGCAGATTCTTGACCTTATTACCGGTTAAGGAAAGGGGAGGAGCAGAGAAATCCGCTCTGCCCAGTGCACGAAGGGAGGAATCTGATGGAATCAAGTAACTGGGTCGTGCAAAATTTACAGAATGCACTATCCACATGGAACGACAAATTAAGCGAAATCTGGCTTCTCATCACACAATCACCCGAAGAGTTTAAAGACGGTACCATATGGAATGTCATAACGAACATTCACGGAGCACTGCAAGCGATCGGTTATTCGCTGTTGGTGCTCTTTTTTGTTGTTGGTGTTATGAAAACCTGCGGCAGCTTTGCCGAAATCAAAAGACCTGAAATTGCGCTGAAGATGTTTATCCGCTTTGTTCTGGCAAAGGCGGCAATTGATTATGGGTTGGAGCTGATGATGGCACTGTTTGATATTGTGCAGGGTATCGTAGCCAAGATAATGGCAACCTCGGGACTTGCCTCGATTGAACAAACGTTATTGCCTGATTCCATTATACAGGCAATCGAGGACAGCGGCTTCTGGGAGAGTGTACCATTATGGGCGGTAACGCTCATCGGTAGTCTCTTTATTACGGTTTTATCGTTCATTATGATTATGACCGTGTACGGCCGCTTCTTTAAGATTTATCTCTATACCGCTATTGCGCCCGTACCACTCTCATCGTTTGCCGGCGAGCCCTCGTCAGCAGTCGGAAAAAGCTTTATCAAGTCCTATGCGGCGGTTTGCTTAGAGGGGGCAATTATCGTCCTCGGCTGTATTATCTTCTCCCTGTTTGCTGCTTCACCGCCTGTTGTTGACGAATCAGCGGCGGCAGTCAATCAGGTGTGGAGCTATGTCGGAGAGCTGATATTCAATATGATTGTCCTTGTCGGCACAGTGAAAATGAGTGACAGAGTTGTCAAAGAAATGATGGGACTGTAAAGGAGTTGATGATATAAATGGAAGTGAAAATTAACCGCGAAATACGCGATTACAGCGAAGCTGTGTATTTCGGCTTAAATCTTCGGCAGTTCGTGTTTTCGGTATTGGCCTGCGGTGTTGCAGTCGGACTGTACTTTCTTCTGAAATCGTTTTTCGGGATTGAAACCCTTAGCTGGGTATGTATCCTCGGTGCGGCTCCTTTTGCAGCCATAGGCTTTTTTCAGTATCACGGAATGTCAGCGGAAAAGGCATTGATCGTTTATCTGAAAAGCGAAATCTTGACGCCGAAAGAATTGAAATTTGTTTCAAAAAACTATTATGACAACATGGAAAGGAGTGGTGACGATCATGTTCGACCTGATAGGCACAATCAAAAAGAAAACAGGATTCGGAGAATTGCTCGGGGACGGAATGACGGTTCCGAAATCCGTTCAGGACGTCATTAAAATTGACGCCGTCTATCCCGACGGCATTTTTATGACCGGTAAGGACCGATACTCGAAAACCTACAAGTTTACCGATATTAACTATGCCGTTTCAAGCAAAGAGGATAAGGAAGCCGATTTTTTACGATACAGCGAGATATTAAACTCGCTTGAAAACGGTGTTTCCAGTCAGATAACCATTATCAATCGTAAGCTGAAAAACAAAGAGCTCAAGCAAATGGCGCTGATTGAAAATGCAAACGACGGAAAGGATAAATACCGCAAAGAAATCAACGATATGCTGACCATGATTGCAAACGGAGCGAATGCAATTGTTCAGGATAAATATGTAACGCTCACTGTTCAGAAAAAATCGGCACAGGAAGCACAAAGCCATTTTAACCGTGTGGGTGCGGATTTGATTGCTCATTTTTCAAGGCTCGGTTCCAAATGCACCGAGCTTGACTTAACGGAGAGGCTTCGTATTATTCACGATTTTTGCAGACCGAAAGAAGCGGCGGATTACCATTTTGATTTAAGAGATACCATGCAGAAAGGGCAAAGCTTCAAGGACTATATTGCACCCGACGGGTTTGAATTCAAGTCCGACTATTTCAAGGTCGGCGACCGCTTCGGCAGGGTGCTTTTTATTCGTGATTATCCGTCATATATCAAAGACAGCGTTGTATGGGAGCTGACCGATACCAACAGAAATATGATATTCAACTTTGATATTATCCCGGTATCAACGCAGGAGGCGCAGAAGTTCGGTGAAAAACAGGCTCTCGGAATTGAAACCAATATTGCAAACTATCAGCGAAAGCAGAACGCAAACAACAACTATACCTCGGTGATTCCCTATGACCTTGAACAGCAGAGAAAAGAGGTCAGAGAGTTTCTTGATGATCTTACCACCCGTGACCAGAAGATGTTCAAGGTTGTGATTACCTTAATGCACACGGCAGATACGCTTGAACAGCTCAACAGTGACACCGAAGCCATTCAGGCGACGGGCAGAAAGCACATGTGTCAGATCGGCGTTCTGAAATATCAGCAGCTTGACGGCTTTAATGCTACACTACCTATCGGTATCAACAAAATTGAAGCAAGGCGAACGCTTACCACGGAAAGCCTTGCTGTTTTTATGCCCTTTAAAGTTCAGGAAATTCAGCACGACGGCGGTGTCTTCCAAGGGGTGAATGTCATCTCAAAGAATATGATTATTGTCAACCGAAAGTTCCTGCTCAACGGCAACTGCTTTATTCTCGGTGTATCGGGTTCCGGTAAGTCTTTTACGGCGAAAGAGGAAATGGTAAATCTTCTGCTTTCCACCAATGTCGATGTTATGATTATTGACCCCGAGCGAGAGTATTCCGCACTGGTTGAAGCAATGGGCGGTCAGGTGGTGGAGCTTTCGGCAAAGAGCAAAAACCATATCAACTGTCTGGATATTAACAAGGAGTATGCGGACGGAGCAAGTCCGCTTGCCTTGAAAGCTGAGTTTGTGCTTTCTCTGTTTGAACAGGTCATGGGCAAAGATGGTATCGGCGCTATTGAAAAGTCAATCATTGACCGTTGCCTTGCGGCGGTTTACAAGAACTATATTAAGAGAAACTATACGGGCAAGGTGCCGACGCTCGTTGAATTGTGCAATGAATTAAGAAAACAGCCCGAACCCGAAGCCACGGAATTGGCAACGGCAATGGAGCTGTTCGCCTCCGGTTCTCACAGTACCTTTGCGCAAAAGACGAATGTCAACATTGAAAACAGACTGATCTGCTACGACATTCTGGAGCTCGGCAGTCAGCTGATGCCCATCGGCATGCTAGTTGTCCTTGACAGTATTCTCAACCGTATCACAAGAAACCGGGCAGAGGGCAAGGAAACCTATATCTTCATTGATGAGATATATCTGCTTTTCCAACACGAATACTCTGCAAACTTCTTATTCACGCTTTGGAAGCGTGTCAGAAAGTACGGAGCTTACTGTACCGGTATTACACAGAATGTTGATGACCTTTTGCAAAGCCACACGGCAAGAACAATGCTCGCAAACTCCGAGTTTATCATTATGCTTAATCAAGGTAGTACGGACAGAGAAGATCTTGCCAATCTTTTGCAGATCAGCGAAACTCAGATGACCCACATCACAAATGTCGAGGTCGGTCACGGTCTTGTCAAGGTCGGTTCGGCTCTTGTGCCGTTTGAAAGAAAGTTCCCGAAGAATACGGAACTTTACAGATTGATGAGTACCAAGATGATTGAATAAAAATAACTGTGCGAACCGGGGGTTAATCTCGGTTCGCACAGTTGGTTCGGAGTAGTTAATTATTTAGAAGTTGTTGTAGCGGCAGATCTTATAGTGTTACTCATTAAACTCGTTGATTTTGGCTTGCAGTATCTCAATAAATTTTCCAACATGATACCCGTCGCAAACTGCGTGATGTACCTGAATTGCGAGTGGAAGCATTCTTTTACCGTCTGATTCAAGGTATCTCCCAAATGTGAATATAGGGAGAAGATATTTTCCGTCACCAAAAACATTGATATTAAAGGCTGTGAATGAGAACCATGGCACCATGGATACATCAAATGAATTTAAAGGTCTGTCGGGCTTTGGATTATATTCTGCGGAAGATGAATACTTTGCGACATCCGACTCATAGCCTTTCAGAAATGTATGATAATTAGGCTGATATTCTGTCCATATTCCAGAGAATGTCTTTCGATCCTGATTGAAGATCGTGTAGGCAGGGTGCATTTCATCAAAATAGCCAAGACCCTCATCTGTAAGGACGGTACGAAACTCCGGCATTAGATTTACCGTCTGTGTCAGCAACCAGATCATAGTTGGATAGAGTCGTTTCCCATTCAGGTTTGATATATCAAGGTTGACACTCACAGAATACGAGCAGCGTACTTCATTGATAAAGTGCAAATAATGCTCCTTGCGCTCCCAATTTTCAAAATCGATCAGAGTAAATGCCATCTTCCTTTGTCGCTCCTTAAGGTATCCCCATAAATTCAGTTTTATCTCTCAATTAGTTTACATATCTCATTGTACACACCAATGAAAATAAAATCAATAAGGAAGGTGAATTTTTGAGAAAAACAATAAAAACAAAAGAAGTGGTTAAAGATATCAAGACTCACGATACTACTGTAAATCTTGGTGACCGAATGAAGAACATCGGCATCAAGACAAAAGAAACCGTTAATGAAAACACCAATCAAGCGGACAATGTATCTCCTGAACAGTATGCAACCGATAAGGTTTCAGAAGCCATGAAATCAGGTACGGAGAGTGCTGCTGTCGGCACAGAAAAAGCAGTCCGCAAAGGTGCCGGAAAAGCCAAAGAGAAAATCAAAGACAAGATTGAAAAGAAAAAGGAAAAAGCCAATTCTGCAAATCCGGCTGATGATGTTCTAGCAAAAGATGGACAGGCAGATAATAAAGAGTTGACAGCAGATGATAAAAAGCCTGCTTCATCAAAAGAAGAAGCTTCACAGCCTAAACTTTCTGACAGAGCAGAAAAAGCATCTGAATCTGCAAAGTATCAACCTGACAATAAGACTACTCAGGCAAAAGCGGACAAGGGCGATACAAAAGCCGTAAAGGAAAAACAAGATATACCTGTTGTCAAAGAAAAGACCCAAGCACCGCCAAAGGTCAAGCAACAGACAGAACCCAACATTGACGAAGTTAAAAAGCTCCGTCAGAAAAAACAGTCGGCTCCCAAAACAAAGGGTAAGCCGACTGTCAAGAAAATCAATGCTGATAAGCAAGGTGCCAGGACACTCGGTGCTGATGCTCATAAGGTGAAACAGCTTGAAAAGAGTACAGCGAAATCCGCAAGCAGGATTAAAAAGGCGGACAAAGCTGTTAAGGCTGCTGGCAAATCGGTTAAAACGGCAAAGAATACTGTGAAAACATCTACTGATGTTGCAAAGAAAACCGCTCGGGCAGCAAAAGCTACGGTAAAGGTGACTGTCAAAGCAGTAAAAGCAACGGCTAAAGCTGTTGTAGAAGCCGGAAAGGCGGTCGCTGCCGCCGTGAAAGAACTCGGTGCGTTAATCGTGGCAGGAGGAGTGCCGGCAATCGTTATTGTAGTTGTTATCTGTTTGATCGGTGCAATCGGCGGTACTTGTTTCGGTATTTTTCTTGCCAACGATGAAACCACCGGAACAAAAAAGACGATGTCACAGGCAATCTCAGAACTGACTTCCGAACATTATTCAAATTTGACAGCGATGAAGGCATCGTACACCTACGACTTGATTGAAATCCAAGGCGACACCTCCATTAACTGGAAAGATGTTTTGGCGGTCTATGCGATAAAAACAACCTCAGGCGAAAATCCGCTTGAGGTTGTAACTCTTGATGATGAAAAAATGGATTTACTCCGGAGTATCATGAAAGACATGAACAAAATGACAGGTGTTGTTACCCCGAAAACCGTTGCCGAGACTGTTATTACCACCGATGAGAATGGCAGACAAATCAAGACAACGGAATATGTGACCAAACAGGTATTGACAGTTTCTGTTGTCCAACTCAGCAAAGAGCAAATCGCTCAGTTGTACAACTTCAACGATGAGCAGAAAGCACAGCTGCAAGAGCTGACAAGCGAGGAATACGATTCTTTATGGGACGATTTGATCGGTAACAGCGGTGAAATTATCCAAGGTGACAGTGATTTTGTGGGAACCGACATATTCTCGTGGCCTCTTTCCATCAACGGCACAATAACCTCTCGCTTCGGCACAAGAGTTGATCCGATTTCCGATGTTGTCAAAACACACGGCGGAACGGACATTGCGGCACCTGAGGGGACGCCGATTCTTGCGGCGGCTGACGGAACGGTTGTTGCGGCAACCTATAATGCAGGCGGGTACGGTTTTTATGTGAAAATCATGCACAACGGTACCTATTCTACACTTTACGGTCATTGTTCGGCTTTACTTGTCTCGGCAGGACAGACCGTAAAACAGGGACAGGTGATTGCCAAAGTCGGTTCAACAGGATATTCAACCGGTCCGCATCTTCATTTTGAAGTCATTCAGAATGGGGTCAGGGTGGATGCTTTGAGTTTTTTTGGGTGACATGAATATATGTTAAATAATATTGAGGTATCTTTCATTTAAATAAGACACAACTTTGCACAAACTCCGCAATGAATGCAATTATCTGTGTCAACTATAAATATCAATGCAGATACGGTTAAGTAAAGAGTAAATGCATCAAAAGGAAAAAACACTTGCAAAACGGTAGTATGACAAATAAAGGCTAGTGGTTGCACTTGTTCTGTCATCGGGTGTTTTGCTTGCTAAGACTTATTATTTTTTCTGATGTAAGCCAATATTTTCAGCATATTTGTTTTAATTATTGACGGAATCATTATTATGTTTTTTAACTTGCGACGGAGATTTCTTTTTATACTTCTTAAATATTGAACTGAAATATTTGTCCGTCGAATACCCCAAATATTGGGATGTTTCTTTAACGCTCGTACCTCGTTTTAACATTTCTTCTGCCATATCTAATTTATAAAGTGTTGAAAATAACTGAGGCGTGATATGATATTCTTTTTTAAATACATTTATAATTTGATTTTTGCTCATACAAAATTTATCAGACATTTCCTGTAACGAAAAAGGTCTTGAAAAGTTAGAGCAAATATAATTTTTAAATGCAGAAGCACTCCCTTTTACTGATTTTGAATTAAAGTATTCAGGAAAAGAGAGGTTATTTGCGGCAGTCAAAAAAATCTCGTGAATTAAAAGAGGAATATCATATTCATCTGTCAAAATATCATCCGATTTTTTTAATATATTGAAGAGTTGTTTAAAATAAGGTGAAAAATCTGCATTGGCAATTACAATGTTTTTTTCTTTGAAATATGTGTTGTATAAACCATCTATCAAAGTTCCTTCCATACAGACCCAATACCTTTGGTAGGGGTCGTCAACTTCTGTAAAGTATTCGTAATTACTGTTTGCCGGAACAATGTAAAAGTCGTTTTTTTTCAGGAAATAGGTTTTATTATCTATATTTATTGTACCTTGTCCGCTGAGCAAAAATTCGAAAATGTAGTATTTGCTTTTGGTTTGAGAGTTATAAAAATACGGATTTTTATCTGTTATTCCGGACATTGCTATAGTATAAGTCCGATTATCCGATATAGTTTTATAATATACTATTTCCTGCTCCATAGTTAATGACCGCCTTCGCTATGATAAAGTGGTTATAATGTGTGATATTGTGGGTATATTGTGCATAGTACATTTGTTATAATATCATAGAAAAGTGTTTATATCAACAGAAAATTTATGTATAACAATGCACAAAAAGCTTGTATTTACTTAATTTTCGTGAAATAAATATCTTTTTCAATAAAACTAAACCAAAGAAAACTTTAATAAGGAAAGGAATTTTTGTGATGAAAACCATACAAATCTCTAATAATAACACCATTTTAAAATTATTAAACAACAATTTAAAGTATGAGGTTATTCACGACGGATTCAGTTGGATAGGTCAAGGAAGAAAGCCGTTTGTTTCTTTTAATGTTAAAGTGTTCGGCAAATATTTGTCTTACAGACTGTCTTTTTCCTGTGCTTTGTCTGTTAAGCATAAAACAACCAAAAATAAAATTATTTCTGAATACTCCAAGTTCCCGGTGGGATTCAGAATACTGCCCTTAAAATTAAAGGTAACAGCTGAACTGCTTAATGACGGCAGAATTGACTTTTCTGTTGAAAGTGAAAATGAAAACGGTATGGATATAAAAGCATTTTTCTTTCCTCAGCCGTTTAATGCAAAGAAATACGATCCAAATGACAGTTATTCTGTTGACCCTATACGACAGGGTGCGCTAATTTATGATAATTGGCAGGACAATCGAAAGGCAATCACGCTTCTTACATTATACAGCAGAAAAATTAATACCGGTGATGCGTATTTAGGGTTATGGGGCAGAGTTTGCGGCAACCACGGTTTTTCTGCTGTTATAGATGACAGCAATGACTGTACGCTTCTGTCGTGTTATAACAAAAAACAGGCTTTATTAACTTCTCCGAAATGGTGCTCTCAGTTAGGTAAAGTGGGCTATAAGCGGATTTTACATATGCATTTTATGCGTGATTGTGATTATGTAAAAATAGCAAAGGATTTCAGAAAAAACGAAGAAAAGCACGGCAGACTGGTTACGATAGATGAAAAAATCAAAGCAAACCCCAATGTAAAAAAGCTTATCGGTGCACCGATAATTCATTGGCGGATTATGGAGAATAATGTTCCCGAAAGCGGTATTTACAAAAAGACAAAGATAGGAGAGGTAATGCATAATACCTTTGAGGAAACGATTGAGAAGTTTTCAAGGTATAAAAAGCTGGGACTTGACAGAGCCTATGTCCATACAGATGGCTGGGGTAAAAGAGGTTATGATAATCTCCACCCGTATATTCTCCCTCCGAATCCCAAAGCAGGCGGATATGAAGGAATGAAAAAATTAGCCGATTACTGTGACGCAATCGGTTATGAGTTTGGCTTGCATGATCAGTATAGAGATTATTATCTTGACAGTGAAGTGTATGACCCTGATAAATGTGTCTGCAACATTAATATGAATAAGGAATACTGCGATTATTGGGCAGGAGGTTCGCACAACTATTTGGACAGCACGCTTGCAAAGCCGTTTGTTGAAAGAACCTACAGAGAGTTAGAAGAGCACGGTGTTAAAATTAAAGGTACATATCTTGACGTATGGGGAATTATGTGGGGCGATGAAAACTATAATCCTAAATATATGACTACAAGACATCAGAGCATTGCTGCCCGAGGAGAGTGCCTTGATATGCTCAGAAAGCAGGGGCTTATAGTCAGTAGTGAGGAAATCGGCTGCAATATGGTACAGTATCTTGACTTAGTGCATCATGCACCCTATGCTGTAACGCCGCAGGACGGTGGTCCGGCAGTGGGAGTGCCTGTACCGCTTACAAATTTGGTCTATCACGATTGCGTGTTTGTTCCGTGGCACACCGAAGGCAAAGGCGGCTGGGGAATACCCGACGGTGATGCAGGCAAGCTACACTGTATTTTAAACGGTCAAAGTCCGTATTTCAATAATTCCATGGCTGCTTTAGGTGAGCAAAGTGATGAGGAATTGAAGCAAAGAATAGCGGAAACTTTAGAAATCGCCAAGGTAAACGAATTGGTTTATAATGCCGAAATGGTAAATCACAAATTTTTGGACAAAAACAGGAGAATACAGCAAACAGAGTTTTCAAACGGCGTTAAAATAACGGTGGATTTCGATAAAGATACTTATAAGGTCGAATAAACGATTTCTATAGAGGCGGGTCTATTATGGATGAAATTATAAAGGGAATGCTGAAAAGATTAAATCTCAGCGAAGACGATTATGATATAAGTGTCGATAACAGAATAAGCGGAATAAACGATGACTATTTTACTCTTGAATATAGAGACGGTCGTGTTGTGATAAAGGGAAACTGCATCATTTCAGCCTGTAACGGTCTATATTATTATCTAAAGAAATATCAAAATGTAAACCTCTCATGGGCAGGAAACAGAGCGCTTATAACTGAAAAACCTGCACCGTTTGAAAATGCGGAAACTGTTACAATACCCGAAAAATACCGTGTTTATCTTAACTACTGCACTTTTTCATATTCAATGTGCTGGTGGAATTGGGAACGTTGGGAAAAAGAACTTGATTTTATGGCATTAAACGGTATCAATATGCCACTTGCGGTAGTTGGCAACGAAGCTGTATGGTATGAAACCTTACAGCAATTCGGTTACAGTAAGGATGAAGCGCTCAGAACAATTTCCGGCTTGGCATTTTGGCCATGGCAGCAGATGACAAATATTATCGGATATATGCCTCCCAAAGAAGAAAAATATGTTTATGAGCGGTTGGAGCTTGGCAAAAAAATACTTGACCGAATGCTTGAATTTGGTATGATGCCCATACAGCAGGGCTTTGGTGGACATATGCCAGCTAATATTAAGGAAAAATTTCCGAAGGCAAAAATAAGTATCAGCAATTCTTGGTGCAGATTTCCGAAATGTGCAATTATTGATCCTACAGAAAAATTATTCTCCGAAATAGGTGGAGCATTTTACAAAAATCTGGAACGTCTTATGGGTGCTTATCACCGCTATGCAACAGATCCGTTTCATGAAAATAATCCACCGAAAAAGTCCAGATTCTATCTTCGCAAGGTTGGGAAGAAAATAGAAAATATAATGACCGATTTTGACAAAGATGCTCTTTGGATTATGCAGGCATGGTCTTTGCGTAAACAGATTGTCAAAGGTATTCACAGGGAACGACTGCTTATACTTGATATCGACGGCACAAAACACAAACAGAACAAGAACTTTTGGGGGTATGATTTCATTGTCGGAAACCTTCATAACTTCGGCGGCAGAACCGCTTTGCAGGGAGATATTTCATCATTTAGTCATAATCTTTTCGGCACACTTACCAATAATAGCGTTTCCAACTGTTTGGGAAGCGGACTGTTCCCTGAAGGCATAGGTCAAAATCCGCTTGTGTATGACTTGTTCTATGATATGCTAACGAAAAAAGACGATGTAAATATCAAAAAATGGCTCGAAAATTACAGCGTCAGGCGAACCGGAAGCAATGAGTTAAAAGAAGCTTATGTTTCACTTCTTAAAAGCTGTTATGGCTGCCCGAAAAATCTTATAACAATGTCCGGAGCTCCCGGAAACACGGAAACACAGGGATCTGCACTTGCGTCATATCCTTCTTTTGATCCTCCGTACACAGGTGGCTGGGACAGAGTTTCCGAATTTTATAATAATAATGATCTGCTCGAAAGCGTAAGACTGTTTGCGTCACAGCTTGATGATTTCTCTTCCCTTAAGGATGGCTATCGCTATGATGTTATTATCATTTTTTCACAATATTTAAGTAATCTGTTTTATTACGGACAGCGTGAATTTACGGAATGCTATAAAAATGACGAAATTGAAAAATGCGAATTTCTCGCAAGAAAACAACTTGATTTGCTTGATGATATTGACATGCTTTTATCACAGAGAACTGAAACTAATCTCAATAAATGGCTATATGATAGTCAAACTCTTGCAACAGATGAGAATGAAAAGGAATACTTTTTTATAATGGCAAAGACTCTCGTAACGCTTTGGGGTGATGTTGACGGAGACTGTTTCCTTTATGATTACGCATGGCGTGAATGGAGCGGACTTATAAAAGAGTATTATAAGGTGCGTTGGGAAAAGTTTTATTCATATGTAATAAGTGAATTAAAAAAAGGCAATAAACTTAAAGAAGATATTAAGGAATTTAATCCAACCCGTTTGGATATATCGTATGGAAAATTTGGAAAAGAAATTGTTGCGTTTTCAAAGGACTGGTGTAAAACCATTGACTATCGCAATATCCCCAAAGATTGCTTTGATGTTGATATGATCAAAATCCTTTTAACTAAGTACAATATATGAGGTATGTAAAATGATAGAGCAAAAAATAAAAAAATACAGATGCAGTAAAATGGGAAACGAATCCTCTTTACCGACACTCTCTCAGGGGATAAATGTGCAGAATACAACCAAAGCCTTTATCCGTGATTATGAAGGACTTTTTATTGGCTTTGGAAAAAGGCAAAATTGCTATCCATACAGAGAACAAAATCTTTATGCAGATGAAACAGAAACAGATGTTCCTGTTATTATCCTGGAGAATGATTGCCTTTATGCGGAGTTTCTGCCTGCACTCGGCGGCAGGCTCTGGAAACTCATCAATAAAAAGACGGGTGAAGATCTGCTCTATCACAACGATGTTATTCGCTTTCGCAATCTTTCTATCAGAAATGCGTGGTTTAGCGGCGGTGTTGAATGGAATATAGGCATAATCGGACATACGCCGTATACTTGCGAGAGCCTTTATGCGGCAAAGGTAACGGGCAAAAACGGCGAGGAAGTTCTTAGGTTCTATGAGTATGAGCGTGTGAGGGGCGTATATTATCAAATGGATTTCACGCTTGACGAAGATAATCTGATAGCAAGAATGTGCATATACAACCCAAGCGAAAAAACAGTTCCTATGTATTGGTGGAGCAATATTGCAACGCCTGAGTTTGAGGGCGGCAGGATTATTGTGCCTGCCGATAGTGCCTACAATAACAGCGACGGCACAGGCATAGCCAAATCGTCCATTCCTTTTGACAGAGGTGTGGATGTGTCCTATCCGGAAAGAATCCCGAACACAATAGACTACTTTTATGATATATCTGATGAAAATAAAAAGTTTATTGCCAATGTTGATAAAAACGGAAAGGGGCTTTTGCAGTATTCTACAAAACGATTAAAGGGCAGAAAGCTTTTCAGTTGGGGTCATATTCAAGGCTCAAAGCACTGGCAGGAGTTCCTGACTGATAAGGCAGGCGACTATGTTGAGATACAGGCGGGTTTAGGCAAGACACAGTATGAGTGTATACCCATGCCGCCAAACACAACGTGGAACTGGACGGAGTGCTATACAGGCGTTCAGTTAGATAATTCCGTTGATAGTGATTATGCTGTCCTTGTGAGTGATATAGACGCAAAGGTCGATACCGAAAAACTTGAAAAAATCAATTTATATATGGCAGAAAATGTTGCCTTCGAAAAAGGCGAGATGATTTGGCGTGGACACGGCTGGGGCTATCTTAACAATTTGATACATAACAATGCTCCGGAACATCTTGAGTTTTTACCCTGCGTACAGACGCAAAAGTGGGTTGATTTTATCAATACCGGTAAGCTGAAGAGCGAGCCGACCGCAGACAGCTTTTTAATTGGTGATGATATGTATACTGCCCTTAAAGCATATGAGAACCAAAACAACACAGAATGGCAGTTTTATTACCAGTTGGGGCTGATTGATTATGACTGCGGAAGATTTGACCGTGCAATAGAAAACACTGTTAAAAGTATGTTGCTGGACAGTAATTATCAGAATAATCATCTGTATATGTCTCTGTTGAAAAATGATGGCGATGAAAATTATCTCTATTATGCAAAAAAGATAGTAAAAATGAAAGCCGATGATTATTCTGTGGTTGAGAGCATTTTCAAAACCTTCCTTGAAGTTGAAAACTTTAGTGAGCTTATCGATTGCTATGAAATCATAAGTGAAGAACTCAAAGAAAACGCAAGAATTAAAATGTATCTTGCTGTGGCATATCTCAATTCCGGTTTTGCCGAAAAGGCGGAAAAAATTCTTCTTGCACACGGCGGTATTCAGGTTAGTGATTACCGTGAGGGAGATAAAATGCTGAATAAGCTTTACAGAGGAATTCGAGAAAAGCTTTACGGCGAAGACCCAAAGAGTGTGGTTGTGCCGTTTGAACTGGATTTTGTTGTTTCGGGTATATAAAGCAGAAAGGAATAAGACATCTTGAACAACGAATTAAATGCAATTGCATCAAATTTCAATATATGGGAACACATTGAACCGTACGGCGACGGTCATATAAATGAAACTTTTGAAGCTCTGCCGTGTGTACGAAAATTCATACTTCAGAAAATCAACAGCGACGTTTTCGAAAAACCTGAAGAAGTAATGGAAAATATATCGGCTGTTACTGAACATTTGAGAAAGAAAATTATCGGAGAAGGCGGAGATCCGCTTAAAGAAACGCTTACTATTGTAAAGACCCTTGATGGTAAGAGCTTCTATAAAACCGATGACGGCAGATATTATCGTATGTATGTCTTTATAGAGGGCGCACGCACCTACAATGTTGTTGAAAAACCGGAGCATTTTTATAATGCATCAAAGGCGTTCGGCAGATTTCAGAAACTTTTGGCTGACTTTCCGGCCGATAAACTGCATGAGACTATAAAGGACTTTCATAATACTCCAAAGCGTTTTGCAGATTTTGAAAAAGCCATAACCAATAACATATCCGGCAGAGCTGACAATGTAAAAAAAGAGATTGAATTTGCCCTTAAAAGAAAAAACATTGCGTCCGCAATAACAGATGCAATAAAGGACGGCAGTATACCTCTAAGGGTCACCCATAATGACACAAAATATAATAATATTATGATAGATGATCTTATGGGCAATGCGGTTGCTGTCATTGATCTTGACACTGTTATGCCGGGTTCACTTCTTTATGACTATGGCGATTCTTTGCGGTTTGGTACAAATCCCGTCAGTGAGGACGAGAAGAATCTTGACCTCGTTTACTGTGACCTTAATTTGTTCGAATGCTTTACAAGGGGTTTTATTGAGGAGATGGCAGACACGCTCACTTCCGACGAAATAAGACTTATGCCTCTCTCGGTAAGGCTTATGACCCTTGAATGCGGAATAAGATTTTTAGGCGATTACATTAACGGCGATGTATATTTCAAAACCGCTTATCCCGAACATAATCTTGACCGTGCAAGAACACAGTTTAAACTTGTATATGATATGGAACAGAAACAGTCTGAAATGGATAAAATAGTGACAGATATAATCGGAAACCTATCTGAAAAATAATTGATTTGTATCAGTCATATTAATGAATCACAGCAAAGGAAGATAATGATGTTAAGAAGAATTTTTGCAGCTATTTCTCTTAGTTCGATAGTTTTAGGTAGTATTACAGGCTGCTCATTTAAAGTCCAAGAAAACCGGAATGCACTTGATTTGTCTAAAGCTCCTACATATTCTGAAAGCAAGGCCAAACAAGAAATAGCAAAAGAAAAAAATGGGATAACACTTGCTGTTGATGGAAATACCCCATATAAAATATTATATGAAAAGAATGCAAGCGAAGAATTAAAATCTGCTGTAAGCTTTTTAGCAGAAACTTTACAGCAGATGATAGGCTGTGAAACGATTGAAATAATTGAAGAAGGTAATGCCGATAAGGGATGCTTTATTAGTATAGGCAATACGCAGTTGTCAGAAAATATTAATATTGATCAGATAGAAAATGATGGATATATATTAAAGGTTAAAGATGATAACTTAATAATTAAGGGTGCAAATCAGAGTGGAACTAAAAATGGAATATATGATTTTTTAGAAACAAAGCTTGGGTGTATGTTTTTGAGAAATGATTACGATTATATACCTGAGTTTCCCACTATAAGGCTTGAAAATTATGATGAAGTCATTAATCCGTCTATAGCATGGAGAAAGCAATTTCAATATGAGGCACTTCAAAACAATTGGTATGATAAACTGAAACTAAATGGGACAAAAGCAAAAGAGGGCTTTAAAGAAGGCATTTATGCACAATGGGGCACGTGGTGTCATACACAGTTTCAATTTGTTCCTCCGGAAAAATATTTCGATAGTCACCCGGAGTATTTTGCATTGATTAACGGAAAAAGATGTTATCAGGCAAAGTGGCACTCTTCCGATATGCAAACCCATCTTTGCTTAACTAATGAAGATGTATATGAAATAGTCAAAGCAGGAATGAAGTCCGAAATCCAAAAAAATCCTGAGGCACTGTATTGGGATTTCAGCATAATGGATACGCCTATCAAGGTTTGTCAATGTTCGGAATGTAATAGAATTAATACAAAATATCAGAGCAATTCTGCAACGATTATTATGTTTATTAATCGTCTTGCAAAGGATTTAGGCAAGGAATTTCCGAATTTGATGTTTTCTACGCTTGCATATCAAGACTGCATAAACCCACCGGTTGGGTTGGAAGTTGAACAAAATGTTGTTATCAAACTTTGTGCAAATCCCGGCAGTCAGGGCTATAGTTATTCTGTTGGTGCAAATAAGAACAGCAAGCAAATAAAGCTCTTATTAGAGTCTTGGGGTAAAATAGCAAAAAATATTGTTGTCTGGGATTACGTGGTTGATTTTAATCATCTACTGCTGCCGTTCCCAAATTACGATGTTCAGAAGGCAAATATGGATTTCTATGTTGATAATAATGTAATGGGTGTGTTTCATCAGGGATCAAGGGAAAAAGGCGATGAAATGGCAGATATGCGAACATACCTTCTCAGTCGTCAGATGTGGGACAAGGACATTGACTTTGAAGCACTCATGAAAAAATACATTCAACTTAATTACGGAGAAGCATCGCCGTATATCGAAGAGTATCTTGAAACTATGAGTGAAAGTTATATCACGCATAATAAAGAATTGAATTTATATGATAATCCGTCAGAGCATAAATATGATTATCTTTCTGTATCAAATATTGCAAAATATATGCAACTTACGGAAAAAGCTATGGCTGCCGTACAGGATGACCAAATGGCTCTTGAACAGGTTGAAAAAGTAAGAATGTGTGTGCTTTATGCAAAATGTACCGAAAGTTCACTTGATATCGCCGGCAAGAAAGCTGCGGCTGAAGAAATGAAAATATATACCGATAAATTTGGGGTAACCAAATATCATGAGGTCATAGAAATTGAGAAATTTTATAATGATGTGTTTCCCAGTATTATAAAAAGGAATAAAATCTCAATAAGCTGTGTGATTGCAAGCTGTATACTTGGCGTCGGTCTTTTGGTTGTTATCCCATTTGAAATAAGAAAGAGAAAGAAAAAGAAGAAACTTTTGGAGTCATAGTAATTATGAAAATAATACCACAGCCTAAAAAGTTTTTATACGGCAAAAAAGCAGGACTGAAAAACCAATATACCGTAAATACGGATAGTCCGAGTGAAGTAAAGAATATTCTGGAGCTTCTCGACTTTTCCCCTGAGTTTATCTTTTCAAAAAATGCCGCAGATATTTCAATTATGCGTGATAAAAGTCTTGCGGGAAACGAATATTTGTTAAACTGCTCGGGAGATTGCATTGATATTTCTTATAGTGACAGTGCAGGGTTGTTCTATGCTCTTGTGTCATTGAGCCTGCTTATGTATGGGAGTTTTCTTCAAACAGCGAGAATTTCTGACAGGCCTGACTATAAATATCGTGGTATTATGCTTGACACAGCAAGACACTACATCCCAATTAAAAAAATTAAGGCAATAATCAGGAGTATGGCCTTTTATAAACTTAATTTTCTGCATCTTCATTTGACAGATGATCAAGGGTGGAGGGTTGAGATAAAGGCATATCCTTCACTTGCCGAAAGGGGAAGTATACGAGGCGGAACACAGATAAAAAGAAGTGGACAATGTGACACAAAAAAATACGGCACAGGGCTTTATTATACTCAGAAAGAGCTTTCGGAGCTTGTCGCTTATGCTGCTAAATACCATATAAATGTTATTCCGGAAATTGATATGCCCGGTCATCTCTTGGGGGCAATAAGCGTTATACCCGAATTGTCATGTGATGGTAAGACTGTTAAAGTACGCAAGGAATGGGGTGTTGAGGACACTATTGCCTGCGTGGGAAAAAACAAAATTTATGAGTTTGTCGAAAACATTATCAGTGAACTGAGCTTAGTATTTCCGTGTGAATACTTCCATATAGGCGGCGATGAGGTGCCGAAAATAAAATGGAAAACATGTGCCGACTGTCAGGCAAAAATGAAGCGTCTCGGCTTAAAAGATGAGGATGCATTACAGGGATACTTCTATGTTGAGGTTAATAAAATTCTGCAAAAGTACGGTAAAAAGCCTATGATATGGGATGAAAAGTTAGGCACGGATTTACCTGAGAACACACTTTTACAACTTTGGCGAAGTGAACTCAAGGACAATCAATGCGCAGACTATATTGAGAAAGGCGGGCAAATAGTTGTCAGCTACGGTCCGTATTTTTATTTTGATTATGACTACTCGCAGACACCTCTTAAAAAGACGTATTCATACACAAATGCCGATATAAAATTTGGAGCTGAGCTTGAAAAAGGAATATTCGGTATCGAGGGCACAGTATGGACAGAATGGATAAGAGATAAAGAAAAGCTTGACTTTAACTTATATCCTCGTATGCAAGCACTATCGGAAAAATGTTGGAATAAAAATGCCGGTGATTATCATGACTTTGAGAGTAGGCTTAAAGAGCATTTTTTATATCTTAACGAACACGATGTAGAATATTGCCCATTAAACATTTGCAATCAAAACTTTATTACAAGGATGAAAATATTCTCGAAAAAGAGAAGGAACGATGACGGATATGCGGAAGTGAGAGCTGCGAAGAAATAGCAGAAAAGGCGGAATGGCATATGGAAAAAACAATCATAAATCGTAACTGGTATTTTAAATTTGGTGAAAACAAGGGCGATGAGATTAATATAAAACTAAATGAATATAGTCTTATCGGACTTCCTCATTCATTTGGTATTCCTTATTATGGTGAGAATGATTTCTATGTTGGCTATGGCACATATTACAAGGAATTTAATTGTAATTGTGATATTCAAAACAGCTGTATTTTACTGGAGTTTGGGGCAATTTTTCAAATTGCCGAGATTTATCTCAACAGTAAGTATATTCAATCTCATGAAGGCGGGTATACCGCATTTACCGTTGATATTACAAATTATATAAAGCGTGGGAAAAACACACTTTTTGTGCGCGTGAATAATATTTGGAAAGCCACTCTTGCGCCGAGAGCCGGTGAACATGTATTTAATGGCGGAATTTACCGTGACGTTTATTTAATTGTCTATCCGAAAACACATATTGATTGGTATGGTGTTCGTGTTGCATCTTCAAAAATCTCTGATAATGAATATGAATTAAATATTGAAACAAAATGTGTAAATGCCGAAGGTAAAAGACTTTTAAGTGAAGTTATTGACGCTGATGGGAATATCGTTTGCAGCAGCGGATGCAAAGTTATAAATAATAAGGCTGTACAAAAAGTTAAAATTGAAAATCCTACCTTATGGGATATTGATAATCCGTATCTTTATTCATTAAAAACAACGCTTGAAGATGACCGTTTGTTAACATCATTTGGTGTTCGAACCATTGAATGGACAAAAGATAATGGATTCTTTCTTAACGGAAAGCATTTGCTTTTAGAGGGAGCAAATGTTCATCAGGATCACGGTGGCTGGGGTGACGCTGTTACTCACTCCGGGATAAAAAGAGACATTGCTCTTATGAAAAATTGCGGTTTTAATTTTATAAGAGGCTCACATTATCCTCATCATACCGAGTTTGCCAAAGAATGCGACAGACAAGGTATGCTTTTTTGGAGTGAAAATGTGTTTTGGGGTATCGGCGGTTTTGATGCTGACGGCTATTGGAAATCAAGTGCGATGCCTGTAAAAAAAGAGCATTACAAAGCCTTTGAAGAAAGTCTGAGGCAACAGCTTTCAGAGATGATAAAGGTTAATTATAACAGCCCTTCAATAATCTGCTGGAGTATGGGAAATGAAGTATTCTTTTCAAAGAAAAAAGTAATGAGAGAGGCTCGAAAGCTTATTGTAAGATTGGTTGAGTATTGTCATGAACTTGACAGTACTCGTCCTGCCGGACTTGGTGGAACGCAGAGAGGCGGACTTGACACTCTTACGGATGTTTCGGGTTATAACGGAGACGGTGCAGTCCTTTTTAAAAATCCGCCTGTTTCGAATATGGTTGCTGAATACGGAAGTATCGCCTCATATCGCCCCGGTAAAGTTGATTTATATGAAACAGAAGGCAGCAGCGAATACTATCCGTGGAGAGCCGGCAGATGCATTTGGTGCGGATTTCATCATGGAAGCATAGCAGGTATAGGCAATTTAGGAATTTGTGATTTGTACAGATTACCTCTTAATGCATATTATGCTTACCGCAAAAAGATTTTAGGCATTGAAATACCGAAGCAATCCGTGAAGGATAAGCCTTATTCATTAAAGCTTACTGCCGATAAAAAGGAAATATTGACTGACGGTACGGATGACGCAATGCTTACATGTGAAGTTATTAATAAAAATGGTGAACGTGTACAAGGTGATTTTGAAATCACGTTTGAAGTCACAAGCGGTGCTTTAATGCTTCCGACAGGCAAAAAAATGCTTTTTAATGAACAACTAAATAATTGCTTTGACGGTATGTGTGCGATTGAGGCAAGGTCATATTACAACGGTATATCAACGTTAATTGCAAAGTGCGGAAATCTTACAAGCAATGAAATAGCAATCACTGCTTTAGGTACTGAAGAATACTCTAATCAGAATATTCAATATATTCCCGCACCGAAAACGAATGTTCAAAAGAGGACCAATAGAAAAATAAATATTATAAATGACCGACCTGTTATGGTGTCAAGTGAAAGCGTAGTCGGTTCAAGTATTTGTCTTACAACAAAGTCAAAGCATAAATATTGGAGTCCTGACAGAAACGATAGAGAACCCTGTATAATACTCGATCTTGAAAATTGCTATGAATCTTTTGAAGTGAATATCAGCCAACCTATTTTCCGCAAGACGAATTATAATATATTTTTTTCAACTGACAAGGAAAATTGGACAGCAATATCATTGAACACAAAAGCAAGAAAGATAAAAACAAAGAACGAAGCGAGATACATTAAAATTGCAGTATCTGAAAATGTGAAAATTAAAAAGATTAAAATTTTTGAAATATGATAATGCAAACATACGGTACAATTACAAGAGAGTGAAATAATGAATAATTCGCTGAAATACAACACCAAGTTAAAAGACCGTTGGAGTTCAATTCCTTTTGGCGACGGCAAAATCGGTGCACTTGTGCAGGCAAATACAAAAAAAGCACAAAAAGAATCTGAAAAGATAAAAAGTATTCAAATAAAATTATGAGGGTAAAGAATATGAAAAAAATGAAGAAAACATTTTGTATTGTCTTGAGTGTTGTACTTGTTGTTGCATCAGTTGCTGCATTTATGTTTATACCAAGAAAAGGAACGCAGAAAGATTTCGAGTGGGACGGAAAGACAATAAGCTATGAGGATATTCCGACGCTTGAAAAAACACCGGGTAAGGATTATAAAATCCTTATGTTTTCCGACACTCAGCTGACATTTCTCACACAGGGAACAAAAAGCGTTAAGGAAGTTATGCGAAAGACGCTTGATAAAACACAACCTGATTTTGTGGTGTTTTCAGGCGATAATGTTGCGGGAATCACAACTCATTTTCAAATTGATATTTTTATTGGTCTGGTCGAGGAATTAGCTGAAGAATATGGCTTTTACTGGAGTACCGTATTCGGCAACCATGACAGTGATTTAGGTGCGGATTTAAATTATCAAGTTGATAAGCTGCTTGAAGCGGAGCATTGCATTTTTGTAAAAACTCCTAAAAATGTCAAAGGATACAGCAATTTTGCGATAAATGTTGTTGAAAATGATATTCCCATTTACAGTTTGTATTTTGTTGATTCAAATATGGATAGCTTTCATTACATAACAGAGGAGGGAAATGAGGCAGTTGGCTATGAGGCAATTGACTTTACTCAGCAAAGCCTTAGCTGACGCAACTGCAAGGCAAAATAGTGGCGAATACACAAACGCATTGGCAATTTCACACTACCCGTTAAAGCAATTTGTTACTGCGTATAATCTTGCTGTTTCCGACACTCCATATGATGAAAAAGGTAACAAAGCGTTTCTCGTTGAAGGAGAACGCCGTGAAGGAGAAGGATGCTCATATATGGATATCGGTGTATTTGATTTATATAAAAGCATCGGTGTTAAGACAATTCTATGCGGTCATGAGCACACAAACGATTATGTTGTTAATTACTTGGATATGACGATGGTCTATGGTGTAAAAACCGGATATTTTTCATCCCATGACGATGCTGTACAAGGCGGCACACTGATTACTATTGATAAAGATAGTAACGCAAATATAAAGCAAATATACATACAATGAGGAAGCTTCTTAAAATAGTACAAAGGAGAATTATGATGAGTAAAATGAAACGTTGGCAAAAAGTTGTTGCCGTAATTCTTGTTACAGTATTATTTTTGGGAAGTGTTGCGTTATATCTGCTTTGCCCGAGAACAACCGTGAAAGAGGCTGACAACTGGCTCGGTGAGGAAAGCTTTGATATGCAAAGCATTAAAACAATAGATAAAACAAAAGATGATTTTACAATTTTGGCAATAACCGATATACAGTTTGACAATCCTTTTTATTCCAAAAACGATGTGAAAACCGCCATCAAAAATATGATAGACAAAACGAATCCGGATTTGATTGTGACCGGCGGTGATAATTTTGCCGGTATATTCAATCATTTTCATGTAAAGGCATTCACAAAAATGATGGATGAATTCGGCGTGCCGTGGGCGCCGATTTTCGGCAATCACGAATATGACTTTCACAGCGACTTGTATTATCTGTCAGAGCAAATGCTGAAAAGCGAAAATATCATTTTTGATGTCGGTCCGACAAACATTGACGGCTTCAGCAATTATTTAATCAACATTATGGACGGCGACAGTATTTTTTATTCGCTTGTTATGATGGACAGCAATGCCGAAGTATTCAGATATGACGGCAGAGGAAACAGACTGTTTGCATATTATGACGGCATCAGACCTTCACAGATTGAATGGTATGAGGATAATATCAACAGTTTAGCAAAGAGCGAAGGCAGAACAGTAGATACCATTTTATTTTCGCATACTGCATTGCCGCAGTTTAATGACGCTTATTATGCAATTAAAAACGATACACCTTTGGATGGCGTTACGGTGAAATATAATTATGGAAATATGGTTGAAGAATTGGGCGGATGCAGATACGAATACGGAATGTATGAAAAAATGGCTGAGCTGGGAAGCACAAAATATCACTTTTTCGGTCACGACCACACCAATAATACATCAATAAATTACAACGGTATAGATATGACCTATATTCAAAACACTGGTCATAACAAGGGTGACCAAATCGGCGGCACGCTGATAAAAATTGATGCGAATAAAAATGTTACCCATGAAATTGTTATGGGCAGCAACTGAAAAAATTAAAATTGCGGTTTGATAAATAGCTTGAGAATTCTAAATGCTATGGTAAAAGGTGAATCTTATGAATGAATTTATGAGAGATTTCATCAAAAGAAACCTCCCACAGTTTGTGGATAATTTTGATGTGATAATCACTAATGAAAAGAAGGAAAAATATAAAATAACAGCAAAGGATAATGTCATTACTGTTGAAGCGAGTAATTATATATGTGCTTGTAATGGTATTTACGAGTATCTTAAAGAATATTGTAATGTTCAGTATTCCTGGTGCGGAACATTCAGCTTTGATTTGAAAGAACTGAAAATGTTTGACGGAGTTTTTGAAAAAACTATCGACCAACATTTCAGAGTTTATCTGAATTACTGCACATTGGATTACTCAATGTGCTGGTGGGATTTTGCAAGGTGGGAAAAAGAGATTGACTTTATGGCAATGAACGGCATAAATATGCCACTTACTCCTATCGGAAGCGAAGCTGTATGGTATGAAACTTTGCAGGAATTCAACTTCACTAAAAAAGAAGCACTCAGCTTTATTTCCGGACCGGCTTTCTGGGCTTGGCAGCTAATGACAAATATCGACAGCTATATTCCTCCGAAAAGTGAAGAATATGTTTATAACCGACTTGAGCTTGGTAAGAAAATCATCAAAAGATGCGTTGAGTTTGGTATGCAGCCGATTCAGCAGGGCTTTTCCGGACACGTTCCGACTCTGCTTAAAGAAAAATATCCTAATGCTGCTATTCTTATGCAAAAAGGCTGGTGCCTTTATCCAAAGACTGCTCAGCTTGACCCGCTGGATAAACTATTCTTGGATTTTGGTAGAGTGTTTTTGGAAAAAACGGAAAAACTTATAGGGAACTATCATTATATCGCCTGTGACCCGTTCCACGAGGGCACACCTCCGAAAAATACAAAAGAATATTTTCATGAGGTAGGTCAGGTTATCAATAAGCTTTATAAGGATTTTGATGAAAAGTCTGTTTGGGTAATGATGGCTTGGACTATGCACGAAGAGATTGTAAACGCCGTGCCAAAAGACAGAATTTTGCTTCTTGACCTCAATTCCGAACGTGCAGCACTGAATCCGAATGTTGCAGGTTATAATGTTGTTTCGGGTATGCTTCATAACTTTGGCGGTAAAAACGCAATGCAGGGCAAGCTTAGAAAGCACTGTGAGAATAAATACCTGACTTTGAAAGAAAAAGGTGCAAACGTTGTCGGAAGCGGTATGTTTATGGAGGGTATTGACCAAAACCCTGTAATTTACGATTTGCAGTTTGAACTGCTTACCGCTCAGCATAAAATAGACATTGACAAATGGCTTGATAAATACATAACCAGAAGATACGGAAAATACAATGAAAAAATCCGTCAAGCTTGGGATATTTTGCTCAAAACCTGTTACAAGGATGACGGTTACGAGGAAAACGAGGTAGGCTCAACTCTTGCTGCCCGTCCTCAACTTATGCCAAAGAGAACGGGACCGTGTTGCATTTCAAAAGTTTATTACGATACAAAAGAATTTGAAAAAGCCGTGGACTTGTTTATCAGTGTCGCTGACGAGTTTGAAAACTCAAAAGGTTATCAATACGACCTGTGCGATATGGTAAGGCAGTGCTTCAGCAACAGATTTTATGACAATCAAAAGCAATTTTCAAAATATTTTAAGCTTCTGCAAAGAAAGAAGTGTGAGAAGATTGCTCAAACCCAGCTTGAGCTTCTCCTCGATATGGACAGTTTTATTTCGTGCAGAAGCGAAATGACTTTGGCAAAATGGATTTGTGATGCACACAATCTTGCTAAAAATGAAGATGAGAAAAAATATTTCGATTTCAACGCACGCACTCTTATTACGCTTTGGGGCGATATAAACGGCAGTACATCGGCGCTTTACGATTATTCTTGGCGTGAGTGGAGCGGACTTATTAAAGAATACTACTATAAGCGGTGGGAAATGTTTTATGATTACGCTCTCGGCTGTCTGAAGAATCACAAGCTTTATGTATACAAAAACGGAAACGACTATGCACAAAGGGAAAAGTATATGTCATTTCCGTTCGGGGAAAAACTTGGCAAGTTTGAGCTTCAATGGGGAAAAACTTACAGCGAATATGAATATCCGAAAAACAGAAATGTTGTTCCAAAAGCAAAATATTATTGCGGAAAATGGGATTTTTAATTTAAGTTTTATCGCTTTAGTGAAAGGAAAAATATGAACACAAAACAATTGTATTTTAATAAAACAATTAAAAATTGGGATGAGGCAATCCCTTTGGGAAATGGCGATTTGGGCTGTCTTATATGGAATAAATCCAATAAGCTTCGCTTTAGTATTGACAAGGCCGGAATATGGGATTGCTCCAATCCGCCGAAAAATCAGCCTGATTTTAATTACAGCAATTTAAAACAGCTTGTCAAAAACGGAGAAGAAAAAAAAATAAATCAAAAATATGACGATTGCTACTACAATACCACTCCGACCAAACTGCCCACAGGCAAAATCATTATTGATTTGGGCGTAAGGCAGAATGTCATCTCAAGGCTTGATATGCAAACTGCCGAAGCCGAATTGCACATTGGCGGAATAAAAATAAACAGCTTTGTGCATGCCGAAGAGGATTTCGGTTTGATTCAAATTTCAAAGCCGAATGTTAAAATCTCTGTTGCAAATCCGAAATTCGGAAAACATAAACGCCGTTTTTTTGTCAAAGCGTTTAAAGGTACTGTACAGTCCTTAAAAAATCTGGTCTATCCCAAGGCAACTGTTGTTAAAAAGAAGATAAACGGCATTTATATTCAATATTTTGTACAGCCTACAAATGAAAGCTTTTACGGTATCGTTACCGCAAGTAAATCATATAACGGAACAACCTTAATCGCATACACGGTGGGCATTTCCCAAAACAATGATTTTGTTGACAAATGCGTGGATAAGGTTATTACAGCTTTGAATACAGGATATGAAAATGCATTTGAACAGCATAAAGCGTGGTGGGAGCAGTATTGGAGCAAGTCAGGTATAACTCTGCCTGATAAGTTTATGGAAAGGCAATATAACTTCAATACATATCTGCTGGCAGGCTGCAGCAGAAAAGGAAAGTTCCCGATGCCTCTGCAAGGTGTATGGACCGCCGATAATAACGGGTTGCCTCCGTGGAAGGGCGATTATCATCACGATTTGAACACGCAGATGTCCTATACAAGCTATTTGAAAGCCAACCGTATTGACGAGGGAGAAAGCTTTATTGATTATCTGTTAAATACCGCCGAGCAAGGCAGAGCGTTTGCTGAAGAATTTTACGGCGTAAAAGGCTTGTGCCTGCCGTCTGTGATGGATATTGAAGGCAATGCTTTAGGCGGTTGGTGTCAATATGCATTATCACCCACGAATCAGCTTTGGCTATGCTGTATTATGGCACGGCATTATTTTTACACAGGGAAAGAAGATTATTTAAGAGAGAAAATTTACCCCTATATGACAGAGGTCGGCGAATTCTTGCTGAATATGCTGCATAAGGAAAACGGCTTTTACAAACTGGAGCTTTCCACTTCGCCTGAAATTCATGACAACAGAATGTCCGCATGGCTTACACCGAACAGTAACTACGATTTGGCGCTTATGAAAGCGTTTTGCATGAATATGATTAAAACAAGCAATGCTTTAGGCAAAACGGAAACAGCCGCAAAATGGGAGAAGATATTATCAGAATTTGAGCCGCTTGCCGTGAATGAAAACAACGTGTTGATGCTCGGTCCTGACGAAAGTCCTTTTGAGTCGCACAGACATCATTCGCACTGTATGTCGATATATCCGCTTCGTATGATGGAGTATGATACAGAGGAACATAAAAAAATTATTGACAGCACAATTGCGAATTTAGAGCATTTCGGCATTAAAAACTGGGTAGGCTATTCTCTCGGCTGGATGGCACAGTTATACGCCGTGCAGGGTAACGGCGATAAAGCATTCGGTATGCTTGACAGCTTTTTCAAATATTTTTGTACAGATAACGGATTCCATTCAAACGGCGATTACAGATTCAAAACAAGCTGTTCCCAAAGATGCAGACTGTTTACTCTCGAAGCGAATTTCCTTGCAATGGATGCAATTCAGGAAATGATGCTTTACTCCGAAAACAATAAAATCAAATTACTTCCCGCTATTCCTGCAGCTTGGAAAGATGTTGCGTTTGAAAACCTGCGTGCTTACGGTGGCTTGCTTGTTTCTCTCAAGCTTTGTAACGGAAAAATAACATATCTTAAATTCACTGCGGAAAAAGACATTCATTTTACTTTGGAGGAACCGAAATACGAATGTGATTTTGCTTTAAGCAAAGAGATAGAATTGAAGCAGGGCGAAACGGTGTGTATGCATCAAAATTCTTAAAAATTCGGATTGTAATTTGTGAATGCGTTAATAGTATAAGTGTAATTTATAAAATTTGTTATTGGAGGTTAATAACTTATGACGGACATAAAAGGAAAACTTTCAGCCGGCAAAAATTATCTTAAGAATTACTGGTCAGAGCCGGCGCCTAACAATTATCTATCTGTCAAGGAAAAGGTTGCTTACGGCGGTGCGCAAATAGGTACATTTATATTTTCAACCGTAGTTGCTTATATGACTTTTACGCCTAACTGGTTCTGCGGTGCAATTGTAGGTATTGATTATGCGGATTTTGCAAAGATAACTATATTTACATCCATAATGAACTACTTTTTCATGTTCTTATCTCCGTTTTCAATACTCATATTTGAAAATCACGGCGTTTTGGAGAAAAAAACAAAAATCACAGCAAATTTAGCTTTTATTTCTGAACTGATTGTTGGTATATGTCTTTACTTTGCACCTATAGATTTATTGGAAAATGTGCCGCAATTCGGTATGGTAGCTTTGCCTCAAATTTTGGCTAACTTGCTGGTGCTCAACGCAATCACCAATTATGTAACTTGGTTTGTTAGAAGAAAATGGTGTGCCAAGCACGGAAGAATGAAACCGATTATAATTGCGTTCGGTATACCTGCGGCAGTACTGATGTCTGTCATTCCTTTTATTGATTTCAACTCTATGCAGTATGCATACCAAGTAGTGGTTTTACATTTTCTGTTTTCGTTATTGGCAGTATTTACAGGTCAGTTTTGTAATATTCAGGGCTTGGTTCAATTTATTTCTCCAAACAGTGAAGAGCGTCAGACAATGTATTCGATTGTACCTATAATAACCGGTCTTGTGCCATCTGTAATCGGCATGTTTTTTCCTGTGTTGATTGGTACAACAGGCGGATTTACCGAGTTACTTACATATAAAATATTTGTACCTATTTTTGCGGTAACAGGCGTTGCGGTAACAATATTTTGTATGCTTCAGGTTAAAGAACGTATTATTGAAAAGCCAAATGAAAACAAGCAAAAGGTCTATTTCTTTAAAGGTGTAAAAAATGTTTTAAAGAATCCTCATTTATGGATAATTAATTTTTCTAATTTATTCGGTATTTGGACTGCTTTGTTCAGTCAGATATTGCAATGGTGGTTTGTTTACAGTATAAGACTTGAAAGCTGGTTTGGTATTGCAAGTAATGTAATTGTTTTATCTATGACCGCCGGCAATTTACTTACGCCGTTTTTAATAAAGAAATTTGAAAAGGGTACAATTCTTGTTTGGGCACGAATTTTTTCTCTTTTATGCGTTGGATTGATGTATTGGGCAATTAATATGAGCAGCATAACTGTAGGTCTTATTGTGTTTATGTTTGCTGCTTTGCTTAAAAATTTATTTTCTCCGATAGAAACCGGACTTTTGGCAGGTGTTACTTCCGATGCCTTGGATTATCATCAATGGAAATACGGAGAAAGAGCAGATAATATGATGAGCATTTTTGGTATGCTGTTAGCACCTGTTACAATGCTTTTGAATCTTATTTTACCACAGTTATTAGACAACATTGGCTTTTCATCAGACTGGGATTTGTTATATAATCCGCAGGTTATTACCGGTGTATTTAATGTTTATGTTATTTTAACTTCGATAGGCATTTTGTGTTCGACAGTACCGTTCTTTTTCTATAAACTGACAAAAGAGCAGCACGCACAGTGTATTAAAGAAATGCAGGAGAGAGTTGGAGAGGTAAGCTTTCATGCCGGACAAGAAGTTCCTGAATCTGCTGAAAATTAAAAAGTTTTAAGTAAGGGTTGGTGATTTAATTGAAAAAAAGAATTTCTGCTTTTCTGTGTGCTTTGCTGCTTATGAGTTTGTTGGGGCTGACCGGCTGCAACAGTGATTCGAATATATTTGATTATGAGGTTATGGAGGACGGTATCCATATTACCGGCTACGCAGATCAAACATCCAGGGAAGAATTGATTGTTCCTGATGAAATAGACGGAAAAAAAGTTGTTGCCATAGACGATACCGGAATTTGCAACACGAGATATGTAAAGAAATTGGTTATTGGTAAAAATGTAAACTCAATCGGTACAAGAGCTATTATCAATAACTCAAATTTGGAAGTAATTGAGGTGGCCCAGGGCAATACTTCTTTTAAGGTCGTAAACGGAACATTGTTAACTATGGACGGCAAAGAATTGGTATGCAATCCCATTAAAAACGGTGTTCAAGAACATATCAAGGTCGATGATGTAAGTAAAAAAGAAATAAAAGAGTATTTTGATGAAGAATATGTAATTCCTGAAGGCGTTGAAATTATCCGTGATTATGCATTTTATCATAATCAAATAAAAAGTGTTGTTTTTGCGGATAGTGTTGAAAGGGTTGGCGAATATGCTTTTCTTAGAGTTGGTTATTTGAGCAAAGTAAAACTGTCAGCCAATCTTAAATTTATAGGTAAAGATGCCTTTTCAAAAAATCCGGGATTAACCGAACTTGTAATTTATGAGAAAATTGAAGAAATTGATGAAAGAGCTTTTCATGACTGTAATCAGTTGCGTAATTTGTCAATTAAGAGGAACAAGTCGGATATTATTTTGGGTGAAAAATGGTATCCGACTGATTTAGGAAAAAATCTTAAGGGATTAGTTATAGAATATGATGATACAAAAGATGTGTTTTAACAAATACTGTAAAACATTTGAAACCCAAATAGGCGATTAAGATTTTTTTCCGAATAATTACAATAAATGTCTTGTTATGTGAAAACAAGGCATTTATTAGCCTTATTAATTGTTTTTAGAAAGTGATGTGATTAAATTGAATTTCAACGATATGTCCAATAAGATTGTTCCGAATAACAGACAACTTAATATTCTTGAAATGGGATATTATAACTTTATCCATTTCGGGCTGAATACATATACCGGAAAGGAATGGGGTGACGGTAATGTTGATCCCAAAAATTTCAAATTGGAACAGTTGGATACTGATAAATGGGTACAGGATTTAATGTCTACTGGCAGTAAAGGCGTAATCATTACGGCAAAGCATCACGACGGATTTTGCCTTTTCAATTCAAAATATACGGATTATTGCATCAGAAATACGCCTTACAAAAGCGGACAGGGCGATATTGTAAAAGAACTCAGCGAATCCTGTAAGAAATTCGGTTTTAAGCTCGGCATATATTTATCGCCTTGGGACAGGCACGAACCCACCTACGGAACAGAGGCGTATAACGATTATTTCTGCAATCAGCTTGAAGAACTGTGCACAAATTACGGAGATATTTTTTGCTTCTGGTTTGACGGTGCCTGCGGCGAGGGCAGCAACGGCAAAAAACAGCGTTACGATTGGGAACGGTATTATGCTACCATTCATAAATATCAGCCGAATGCCGCCCTCTCAAACTGCGGTCCCGATATTCGGTGGATAGGAAACGAGAGCGGCAAAGCAAGAAATGCCGAATGGAGTGTCGTGCCGAAAAGACTTCAGGTCTACGACGAGGTAATGCGGCAGTCACAGCAGGAGGAAGGCGCATTTAAAATGCTTTCCAAAATAGACCATACCGATAAACGACTGGGCGACAGAGACTTGATTTCAGAAAATGAGCCGCTTTGCTACTGGCCGAGTGAAATGGATGTGCCAATTACCTATGTAGGATGGTTTTACCGCAAATATTTCGAAATGTTTATGACACGCTCTGTTAAAAATCTGATGGAGTGTTACTATACATCTGTAGGAAACAATGCAACTCTGCTTGTAAATATTCCGCCGAACAAAAAAGGTGATTTGCCTAAAAAGTTTATCAAACGGCTGCAAACCGCTCGAAAGTGCATTAAAAATGATTTTGCCGAAAGGGTTGAATGCAGGCAAAAGCAGATTGACGAGTATACATATGAATTGAGCTTTAATACAAGCAGTATTCAGAAAGCAATTTTGCGTGAAGATATTACGCAGAGTCAGAGAGTTGAAAAATTTGAAATTATAGCTAACGGTATTACGTTGTTTAAAGGCGAAACCATAGGCTATAAAAAAATCTGCTTTTTCAATTCTATAAAAACCAATAAAATTATTGTGAAAATCACACAGAGCAGAAATGCACCAACTCTGCTTGAAACCGGATTATATAAATAAACTTTGTTAGGGGACAATTGACTTATGAAGAAAAAAACAAAAACAGTAATTTCTCTTTTAACCATTATACCTGTAATCATTAGTCTTTCTGTAGGAACTCACATTGCAGGAATTTATAAAAATTTGGAAGGTAAACCATCACAATTAGTGTGGAACGAAAACGATAAATATAATATAGACAAGGATGCGTACATATTGACTGTTGATAAAAAATCGGATTTTAAGATTTTAAATCTTACCGATTTACAGTTGTCCGAAGGTATGTCTCAGAAGAGAATCAATCGCACTTATAAACTTGTACGTCAACTTATACAAGAAACAAATCCGAGTATAGTAACCTTTACCGGAGATAATACATGGTTAATAAATTCAAAAAAAGCTGTCAAAAGATTTGTGAGAGAAATAGATGAAATATGCATAGAATTTGATGTTCCGTGGGCACCGATATTAGGAAATCATGATGCCGAATCTGATGTTGACGGCAATTGGATATTTGATGAGTATTTACAGGCTCAAAATATTATTTTCAATTATAAAGAAAATGCAAATCGCAGTAAAGATTTGGCTAAAGGTCCAATAAATATTTCCGGCATAGGTAATTATGTTATTAATGTTAAATCCGCAATTGACGATGAAATATTTCATTCGATGATTATGATGGATACACATTCTCTCGGTAGCTATTCTACGATTGATTCTGTAAATATAGGCAGTGAAATAATTAATTTGACCGGCTTAAATGAGTCGGAGAAATTAAAATTGAATGGATGGATTACAAAAGATGGCTACATTTTTGCACCGTCAGAAGATGTAAATAATAATGAATATACTGTTGTTGGAACAGGCTATGACTATATTAAAAAAAATCAAATACATTGGTATGAATATATGGTAAAAGGACTTACCGAATATAATGGCACACCGGTAGAAAGTACGCTGTTTATTCATATTCCTCTGCCGGAATATAATATGGCAGCGAAAATATATGAGCCTATTAATGATGGATTTACAAAAGATGAGAATGGGAATTTCGGTATGCTGAGAGAGCCTATTTGTTCACCGTATTATAATAGCGGTATGTTTGAAAAAATTATTGAACTGAATAGTACCAAAAACGTCATTTGCGGTCATGAACATAAAAATAATTTTTCGGTTTTGTACCGAGGAGTTAGATTAACTTATGCAACGAAAACCGGTGATGGTCATGACTGGGTTGAAGACGGAAGCGTTTGCGGCGGAACTGTTTTGGAGTTTGATGAAACCGAAAAGTTGACTGTAAGTCCAATTTATTTGAATTATGATATGTTGAATAATTGATAAATAAGGACCGGGATTATATACCTTTTAATATAGGCTGGGTTTATAAGCTATGAAAAAACAAACTCTTTCAAAAAATAAAGAAATAATTTTAATAACAGTACAGGTTTTAATTATCGTTCTGTCCGGAATACTTGTTCGAGATGAATTTTACAGAATTATAATATCAGCCGCCGGAATTGCTTTTAACTTTTTGGTTTGCTCAGGAAAACGCTTTGGATTTGTTGTAGGTATGCTATATGCCGTATCATATGGCATTATGTCATATTTTGATGAAATTTATGCATCCTGTGTTTTTATGCTGTTGATACAGTTTCCATCGGCGATTATCAGTTTTATAACATGGAATAAGCAGGAAGATAATTCCGTAAAAATGCAACGAGTGTCAAGTCTCAAAAGGATTTGTATTGCCTTAGCGTTTATATTCTCTGTTATTATCGCCTATATGCTTCTAAAGTCTGTGAATGGCAATGGGGCTGTTTTTGATGCATTCTTTTTCTCTGCAAGCTTCATTTCCTGTATTTTACTTGCCGTTAAGAAAAAAGAGGCATATTTTGTTATTCTGCTTTCCGGATTGGCGGGTACTGTACTGTGGAGTTATCAGTTTTTGAAAAACGGTACCGGCTTGTCAGTTCTATTATTGAATTTTTTTGTGTTATTAAACTCAGTAAGAGGACTTATTGGTAATATTAAAACCCCAATATTAAAGCAATAATGTGTTTGAATTTTTTCAGTTTGAACTATTTATAGAATCTAAACAAAATCTATAGCCGCACGTCAGCACGGGGGACGGTTAGCGTGAAAACCGAAAAAGCAGAAAGGTAAAAAGGGACACAGCAAAGCCAGACCATAGAAATGAGCGAAAAATCAGTTGTGGAAAGGTCAATTGAGATAAGGACGCATAGCAACCTCGTTATTGTAAAATTGACCCGTATGAAACAAGAATTCATTATAACAAAACATGACTAACGGAGACTTTTATGGATAATCCAAACAAATTCAGGCCGCTATACATTTTGAAGATATTAGAGCGGTACACCGATGAGGATCATCAGCTGACGACAAATGAGATTGTTGAACTGTTAAAGGAAAACTATGATATAACAACTCACATGACGACAATTTCTGCCGATATAAATCTGCTTGTTGACTTCGGCATAGATGTTATAACCGTAAAGTCCTCACAGAATAAGTATTACATAGGTTCAAGAAGATTTGAAATTCCCGAGCTTAAACTGCTGATTGATGCCGTTCAGTCTTCCAAGTTCATAACAGCGAAAAAGAGTGAAGCGCTTGTCAAAAAGCTTACGGATATGGCAAGCATCCATCAGGCAGAAACATTAAATCGGAACATAGTATCCGACAAACGAATTAAGCCGTCAAATGAGAAAATCTACTATATCGTCGATGCTTTGAACGAGGCAATTAACCAAAAGAAAAAGGTGTCGTTTTTGTATTTTGATTATTTGCCTGATAAAAAGAAACATATCAAAAATGGCGGAAAACCCTATGTGATAAGTCCGTATTCTTTGGCATGGAACGGGGACTATTATTATCTGATCGGTCACTGTGATGAACGGAAAAAGATTGTTACATTTCGTGTGGATAGAATTGATAATAATCCCGTTGTATGTGATGAATCAATTACTGAGGGTTCGTCCGGCTTTGATTTGATTGAATACACGAATCAGGTTTTTCAGATGTTTGACGGCGAAGAAGAAACCGTTGAGCTGAGATGTGATAACGAACTGATGAAAAACATTATTGATCGCTTCGGTCAGGATGTTGATGTTATTGCAAATGATGATAATACCTTTACTATTTCGGTAACAGTTAATGTTAGTTCAACATTCTTCGGTTGGGTTTTAGGCTTTGGCGGTGGTATTAAAATTGTGAATCCTATACACATAAAGGAGCAGTATAAAGAAACCTGTATGAAAACATTTGAATAACGATAAACTAAAATTCTATGGTGTCGGAAAAATCTGACACCATATTTTTTTGCCCGAAAAAGTATTGACATTTAGTTTGTGGAGAGTATAATAAACCTATCAGAAACGAACCGTTTCCGATAGAACGGAGGAACAGTAATGAGAAGCAAGAGTAAAGATGTGATGGATCGTATTATTCAATATGTGGATAAATATCACATGAAATTCGGTAATTCTCCCTCAACAAGGCAAATCGGCGAAGCTGTCGGCATGGCAAAGGGTACAATATATAAGTATCTTACGGCTATGGCGGAACAAGGCATGATCGAGTATGACGGCTCAAGCATTATTACATCGGTGACAAAAAAATGTTCCGAACAGTTTGCTTCTGCGGCTATTCTGGATAACGGGATTTCCTGCGGCAAGCCTCAGTATGAAGAAGAAAACATCGAAGAATATGTGATGCTTCCTACGGCTTTGTTCGGAAGCGGTGAGTTCTATATTTTAAGAGCAAACGGTGACTCTATGATTGATGCCGGAATTGAGACGGATGATACAGTCGTTATCAGAAAACAGAATACAGCTCAATTCGGTGACATTGTTGTCGCTCTTGCCGATGGACAGAACACCTTGAAAACATACGCTTATGATGAGGAACTGGAAAGAGTTATGCTTCAACCTGAAAATGAAGAATATGACCCCATATATCCGAATGAGCTGTATATTCAAGGCGTTGCGGTAAATGTTATAAAAAAGCTGTGATTTCTGTCACATTAAATTGAAGGGAGGAATGCAAGTGCAAAAATCAATGTTCCTTTGCATCGACTTGAAATCTTTTTATGCGTCGGTTGAGTGCGTTGAACGAGGCCTTGACCCGATGACAACAAATCTTGTTGTTGCCGATCCGGAGAGAAGCAAGAATACCATTTGCCTTGCCATTACTCCCGCAATGAAAAAACTGGGAATCAGAAACCGGTGCAGAGTGAACGAAATCCCTGCTAATGTTGAATATATTACTGCTCAGCCCCGTATGCAGTTTTATATTGATTACGCAGCTGAAATCTATGGGATATATTTGAAGTATATCTCAAAAGATGACATTCATGTTTACTCCATTGACGAAGCTTTTTTAGATGTGACGCATTATTTGTCTTTATACAAGATGACGGCAAAAGAACTCGGACAGCGGATTATGCAGGATGTTTTGGCAAAGACGGGAATAAGGGCTACCTGCGGAATCGGGACAAACCTTTATCTTGCTAAAATTGCCTTGGATATAACGGCAAAGCATTCGCCTGATTTCATCGGCTGCCTTGATGAACAGACTTTTATAGAACAGCTTTGGGATCATAAACCTCTGACGGATTTTTGGCGAATCGGCACCGGGACGGCGGCAAGACTTGAACGGTTCGGAATGTACACAATGAGGGATATTGCTAATGCACCTGAAGATTTATTGTACCGCACTTTTGGTATTGATGCAGAGCTTCTGATTGACCACGCATGGGGTCGGGAAACTTGTACTATGGCAGATATTAAAGCCTATAAATCGAGCACAAAGAGTCTGTCAAGCGGGCAGGTTCTTATGCGGGATTACAGCTTTGATGAGGGCAGACTTATTCTAAAGGAAATGGTCGATTTGCTCAGCCTTGAATTGGTTTCCAAGGATCTGGTGACAAAATCTGTTTCGCTCTATGTCGGATACTCAAAAAGCTATGAGACGCCGGCCGCAAAAGGCTCTGTTTCGTTAGATACTGCTGTTAACTCGGATAAAGTATTACGGGATGAACTGATAAAGTGGTATGACAGAATTGTCGATAGAAGCTTGAAAATCCGCAGAGTAAACATTTCTTTTAACAATGTCAGTCAAGAAGCCTTTGTGCAGTATTCCTTGTTTGACGATGTTAAGGCTTTGGAAAAAGAAAGAAGGCTTCAATCGGTGGTCGTTGACCTGAAGAAAAAATACGGTAAAGATGCCGTGCTGAAAGGTATGAATTTTATTGAAGGGGCAACAACAATAGAAAGAAACCATCAGATCGGAGGTCACAAAAGTTGGACATAAACCGCTATCGAAAATGTCAAGGCAAGACCGGGCAAAACAGTTTATGCCCTTTGCCGCTTTGAAAGGACTGCCCGAAGCATTAAAAAAGAAAGAAAGGCTGACAGTGGAAAGAATAGAATTATCCGATTGTATGAAAGAAGAACTGAACGAAAAGTTCTTGCAGCTTGAAACAGGAAAGATGGCAACAGTCACTTATTATCTTCAGGGGGAGTATGTCAAACTCACCGGGATGGTTGCGAAGATTGATTGCTGCTACCGGGTCTTGAGGATAGTCGATGTGGGGATTCATTTTGATGACATCATAGATATTGAATTTCACTGATTACAGAAGGTGTGACGAGTTGAAAAGAACATATGTAACGGTTGATTGCCGACAGTATAAAAGCGGAGCGATTAAGCCGCTGAGGATTCATTGGCATGACGGAAGAGTCTGGGACATATCCCGGCTGCTTCATTCGGCATATCCTACCGATGATGAATTCAAGGGCGTTCGCTATACAGTCTTAATCGGAGACGCAGAAAAATATTTGTACCGATATAACGACAGATGGTATGTTATGTCTGAATGAAAAGCAGGTGAGTGCATGTGAAAAGCTTTGTTTCGACAAGTGAGGTAAATGAATTGTGCGAGGCGTTGGTTCTTGATTATGTTAAAGGGAACAGCAAATCTTTTTGTGTGGATATTGAGGGCTTCATCACGGAATACCTTAAACTTAATATCGTGTATGCGCCTTTTGCAGAAGATGATTTGACAAAAGAGGGTTTTCTTTCCGACGGAATCCAACCGATTCGCATTCATAGGAACGGAAGAAAAGAAGATCATGTGTTTCCAAAGTATACGATTGTCTTAGATCAGTATCTGCTGCGTGAAGCGGAAAGCGGTCGGAGACGATTTACATTGGCGCACGAAGCCGGTCATTATCTTTTATGTCGGCATAATCCCGAACAAACCGTTCCGAGTTACAGACGAACTTTTGATGCTGAGAGAGAATACACGAAACGAGAAATCGAGGAGATGTTTTCTCTGAATGAGTTCTGGGCGGATAAAATGGCGGCATGTTTATTGATGCCGGACTTTATTGTAAAAAAGGCAGTCAGTAAATACTACAAAAACAAGAGGATTGCGGTTTACGGTAACAGTATTTTTGCTCCGAAAGACAAGATTCGATTAAGGAAAATGGCAGATGAAATCGGTGTGTCTTTTTCAGCGCTCATAATCAGACTAAAGCATCTAAACTATGTTGAGTACCACGAAACAAGTGAGTACATAGACAAGTATTTGCAAGTTGGTGAAAGCATATGAGCGGACAGGTTATTTTGTTTGACGAGCAAAGATATTCTGTTTCGGACGAAACGAAAGAAAAACTGCTCAGATCAAGGAAAGAGGCATCAGAAGCAGACAGGAAAACAATTCGCTGTCCGATATGCGGTATTCGATTGATTGAACTGTATTCCTCGGAACGACCGATTGTTCAGGTAAAGTGCAAAAAATGCAAGTTTGAACAACCCATAAATACTGCCTATTTCAGAAGAGGTAGACGCTATAAAATTAAATATTAAACGACTTTAAATCGTGCAAGCAGAGCAGGACCCGTAAGGGCTGAAAAACTTCCAGGCGCCGTACGAAGCCGGATTGAATAACGGGATAGATTTATCCTATGTTATTCATCCGATTTCTGCGGTGCTTTTTTGTTTGCCGATTTGCTTTGTACTGTGTTTGAGTCCTTTTTCAGGCTTTGGCTTGAGAAAGGACTTTTATGTTTTACAGTTGGCTTTGTTACATCGCTGAATATCCGTAATCTCCCGAATTTTTGAAACTAACAAAAATCAAAAATTCAAAGGAGATTACATAAATGGCAAAGAAGATTTACTTAGTATGGAAAGATGCAAGTTGTAATGGCATTGAGCCTGAATGGATTTTTATGGATGGCAGATGCTTTTATAGTTTTATAAAAAAACCGGAAAACAAAGGTAGGTACTTTATGACTCTTGACGACAGAATATGCAATGACGCAGATATTGTAACTGTCGAATGCACAAGAGAACGATATAAAGCATGGAGAGTCCAAAAGAATCATGAAAGGTATCTGGACAGATGTGCTGAGAGCAGATCCACTGTGTCTATTTCTGAAGTTTTTAATGAATCAGAAGATTTGACATATGAAGAAGTGTTGGCAGATGATGCAGATTTTGAGGAGGACTTAATTAGGGTAGCTAAAAACAAGTTACTGAACGAGTTTTTTGATACATTAAGCGATAAAGATAAAGACCTGCTTGACCTTCTTTACATTAAGAATAAGGATAAGCCGGAAAGTGCTATTGCAATTGAAATAGGTGTTCCTCAACAAACACTGAACAACAGAAAATTGGTGTTAAGAAAAAAACTGCAAAAATTTTTGGGTAAAAACGGATTTTAGTAAGAAATAAAGAGTGAGAGGGTTATACTGATACCTTTTCAAGTACATTGACAATTGAATACCAAATCTTCAGGTACATTACCTGTGCTGAGGTGGTGCCTCAAGCTGTGTTCATAGGTACGCCGTGACCTTCCGAAAAAAGGTAGCGATAAATACTTATATGGCGAAAGTTGGGTTGCTCCCAATGGTGGCGATGACAAGCACAAGGGATAATGATACTTCTGTACGTGGCCGGCAACGTAATAGGCGGTGGTGAGATTCCAATGAGAGTATAGAGCATATACTCGCCTGAAGATTTCCCAAATGCAGGGGACGGGAACAATACTGCACACCTTCTGAAAACTTGTAATTCATTGCAAGTTTTCATTACATACAGGAGGTGAACAGTAATGGAACAGAACATAAAACGAGGCGACATATATTACGTCGATTTTGGTGTGACGATAGGCTCGGTGCAGGGCAAGTTGAGACCAGTGGTTGTGCTTCAAAACGATACGGGAAATCTTCACAGCCCGACAATAATTGTCGCGACTATAACAAGTAAGGCGAATAAAAAAAGGCAAATGCCCACGCACATTGTTTTCAATATGGAAGGGTTAAGCAAAGAGTCAATAGTTCAGCTTGAACAGATAACCACTATTGATAAAAGTCAAATTCTCAATTATGTAGGCGAAATGCCGCAGAAGGTGATGAGAAGAATAAACAAGGCAATAAAAATCAGTTTAGATCTTGATTAGAAAGAAGGACAAACTCATGGAATTTTTCAATGCAATTATTTATACAATCGGGCAGGGTATCGCTTTTAATGTTGTGTTGCCTATTTGGTATTTACTTATTCGTCTGACTTCAAAAGCATAAAGAAAGCAGGTAAATAATGACATTAAAAGAACGAAGAGATATATTCTGGAACTATCAAATGAGTCCCTGTGAAAAGAAAGTGCTAAAGAATGCAAAAGTGAGAATGCCGGAGCAGTTGTTACCGATCCCGATTGTGGGATTGCTTAAGCTGAGGGGATTTGGTTTTTTGCATACAGTTGATCTGTTGCGCGGCCTTTTCGTATATTACGAGAAAACCGATGAAACCGAAGAAAACGAGGTTTATGAAGAACCCGAAGAAGATGAATTTTCACCTACAGATTCGGAGCTTTTAGAATTATTTCAGAACGCGTATTCCGATGAAAAACTCGATGATAAAACGGAAGAAATGATTCTTATTGATGAAATACTGTTTGCAAATGGATATGTAGATGAAAAACAAAAATCCAAGCTGACTGTTAAAGAAATCTTAAACTTGAAAGCAAGCGAACATATTGATCTTTGGTGTTTGATGGAACAAATACAGACCGCATATTACAGAAATTATTCATCTCCGAAATGTAAGTTCGATACATTGGAGGATTTAAAGAAAAACAGCGGTCTTCTCTTTGAAAAAATGAAACAATGACAAGAAGGGAGTCGTTATGGACAATTTAATCAAAAGCCAAATGGTATATTTGGCGGCAAGAGCGTTACTGCAAAAACTGGTTGTTTCAGAGAGTTTGAGCTTGGAAACAGCCGAAAAGGTCAACATGAAAAATGCAGAAACACTAATGTGCGATTTGCTCCCGATAGGTTAATTCGCACATTAGATTTTTACAACGAAAGCAGATAGAATGTTGATGCAACGGAGGTGATGACATGGCAGAAAGAATTGTAAAAGTAATTCAACCGACAATAGCGCAGATAAATCAGCAGAGAAAACAGCGTGCAGCGGCTTACTGCCGTGTCAGCACTGACTCCGAAGACCAGTCAAACTCTTTTTCAGCTCAGCTTAAGTATTATACCGATTATATCAAAACAAATCCAGAAATGGAATTTGTTGATATATACGCTGATGAGGGTATAACCGGTACTTGTGTGAACAAGCGTGATGAGTTTAAAAGAATGATGAAAGACGCTTCTGCCGGAAAGATAGACCGTATCTTTGTAAAGAGTGTTTCAAGATTTGCAAGAAATTCACTTGAATGTCTTGAGTCCATTAGAACCCTTAACTCTTTCGGCGTTACCGTGTTGTTTGAAAACGATAATATCGACACGAGGACGATGAACTCTGAGCTTATTCTTTATGTGAAAAGTGCCTTTGCTCAAAGCGAAGCATTGGCTTGCTCCAAAAGAGTATCGACAGCAATTCGTATGCGTATGGAAAACGGAGAATATATTACTTGTAATGCTCCGTACGGTTACAAACTTGATAAAGAAGCCCTTCTTTTGATTGTTCCTGAAGAGGCAGAGGTTGTAAAAAGGATTTTTAAACTGTATCTTTCTGGGAACGGTTCCGATAAAATAGCTGCAATTCTAAATGACGCTGGAATACCGAACCCATCGGGAAAGTGGAGTGCTACCGGAATTCGATATATTTTAACAAATGAAAAGTATATAGGTGATAGCCTTTTACAGAAAAACTATACACCGCAAATTTTGCCGCTTCGGTGCATACCGAACAAAGGAGAGGTCGATCAATACTATGTTACCAATTCTCACCAAGCAATAATCAGCCGAGAGGATTTTGAACTTGCCCGATTAAAAATGAAACAAAATACAAACAACAGGAAAACACCGCAAAAGCATTTCTTTACAGGTATGATTGAATGTGAAGAGTGCGGTTGGTCATATAAAAGAAAGGTTCAAAACGGTGTTGTATATTGGGTCTGTTCACGAAAGAAAACCGCAGGTCAGTCGTGCGGAGGGAAAAACATCAGAGAAGATTCGATTTGTTTGGCTTTTGTTAAGGTGTATAACAAACTCAGACGCTTTGAAAAAGAGATAGTTGATAAAACTCTTCATCAGTTGCTGGAACTTCGAGAAAAAATTTCAGGTCAAAATCAGGAAATATCACAGATCGATTTAGAAATCTCAAAGCTGTGTGAGAGAAACAACAGCTATACCGAACTGCATATAAAAGGAATAATTGACGATGTGTCTTATTTAGAGAGAACATCAGAATTAAAACACAAGATAACGGAATTGAGAAATAAACGATTAAAACTCCTGAGCGTCGATGATGATGAAAGACTGATAGAGGATTTTAAAGCTTTGAAAGAAACTTTAGAAGAATATCCTCAGGCGCTGTTGAGATTTGACAAGTCTTTATTTTCAGCAATCATTGATAAAGTTATTGTCGGTAATGACGATAAGGTAACATTCAAATTTAGGGGCGGTTTACGGCTCGGAATTAAAATATCGGAGGTGAGGTAAGTGGTATTACGAACAATTCCTTTTGGCTATCAAGTCGAAAACGGTAAAACGGTTGTTCAAAAAGAAGAGTCGGAAATTGTAAAGAAAGTCTTTTCTCTGTATGTTGAGGGCGAAACACTTAAAAGTATTGCCGATTATCTTACGAACAAAAATGTAGAATATTATCAAGGCAAAGCCCAGTGGAACAAGAATAAGATTAACCGAATCATAGAAAATGAAAAATACATAGGTACCGAAATCTACCCTATGATTATTTCGGAAACCTTATTCAGGCAGGCTAAGGCAGTTAAGAAAAAGAAGTCCTGCAAACAGGAAAAACAGACAAAAGAAATTGAACTGCTGAGATCATTATGCATTTGCGGTGAGTGTGGAAACCGATACAAGAGAATCAATACTTGGGGATCAAGAGAAAAGTGGTTGTGCACTAACGGATGCAGTTGTTTAACATATGTAGATGACACTTATCTCGAAAGTTCCCTTATTAAAGCTCTGAATACAGCAATAGCAGAACCGTGTCATCTTGATGTCATAGTGAGTTCACGATACAAACCAGCAAACGATACAATCAGGGAGGAAAATGAACTGATTCGTCTTATGGAGCAACCGAAACTTGATTTTAAAGTGGTCTCAAAAAGCATATTGCAGGGAGCCTCGGTAAGATTTGATTGTTGCGACTACGATGACGGTGAAATATCAGATCTTTTGAAAGAAGAACTTTCCGAAATGTCGGAGATAAATAGCTTAGATTATACGCTTATGAAAGAATACATAAAACAGGTGATAATTGCTCCTGACGGAGAAATCGCAACTGTTTTTATAAACAATGCAAAAATAACAACGAACGGAGGAACAGAAAATGCAAGTTAATTTGAATAAGACAGTAACAAAAATTGAAGCGAATCCGTTGTTGTATAAAAGCAATACGCAATCAAAAAAGCTTCGTGTTGCGGCTTACTGCCGAGTATCGACCGATGAAGAAGAGCAGATAAACAGCTATGAAGCTCAGATTGCATATTACACAGAAGCAATTGCAAAAAATCCGAGTTGGACTTTTGCCGGAGTATATGCCGATGAAGGTATCACGGGAACGATGACCTCAAAAAGAAAAGATTTTTTGAGGTTAATGAGAGACTGTGAAAAGGGTAAAATAGATATGATTTTGACTAAGTCAATTTCTCGTTTTGCAAGAAATACCGTTGACAGTCTCAGCTGGGTAAGAAAACTCCGTGCTATGAATATCGGTGTATATTTTGAAGAACAGGCTATTGATTCGCTCAAAGCCGAAAATGAAATGCTCATCGGTTTGTTCAGCGTTATTGCACAGGCTGAAAGCGAAAACATAAGTGCCAATGTAAAATGGGGCATTCAGCAGAGCATGAAAAATGGAAAGTATTGCTCAAACTTTAGTTGTTATGGGTACAAAAGAGGAAGTGACGGTGTACCTGAAATTGTGCCTGAACAAGCTGAGGTTGTTAGAATTATCTTTGAACGCTATCTCGACGGATATAGCTTGAACCAAATACAAGAACATCTAAGCGAAAAAGGAATTAAAACAGCGAAAGGAAAAGAAGTTTGGGAAAAGAAAACGATAAAGGATATTCTCGAAAATGAAAAGTATGCCGGCGATTTGCTTCTGCAAAAGACATATAGAACAGATTGTTTATCTAAAAAGACAAGAGTTAATAGAGGAGAACTCCCTAAATACCTAATTAGCAATAATCACCCTGCAATAATTGAAAGAGTGCAGTTCAACAAAGTTCAAATGGAAATAGCGCGGCGGGGAAGTAAGCATAAACGATCTTCCAAAGGTGTAACCGAACAAGCTAAATACAGTGGTAAGTATGCATTATCCGAACTCTTGATCTGTGGTGAATGTGGCAGTTCGTATCGCAGAACAGGAAAAACGAAAAATGGAAAAAGACAATATGTTTGGAGGTGTATAAACAGAATTGAGAACGGTAAAGAATGCTGTGAAGCAATCGGTGCCGAGGAACAGAAGTTGCACGCAGCTATATGCAGATGCTTAAATAAACTGTTTACCAATAGGGATGAAACCATAAAACTGTTAGAAAATAACTTGCGATATGTATTAAGTGGTTCATCAGGAGATAGAGACTCTTATGTTATTGAAAAACAGTTACAACAATTACAGGATGAAGCCGAAAGTCTTATGGAAATGATGAATAAAACTGAAGGCGATACGGATAAATACTTGATTGAAATTGAAAACAAGTTTTCACAAATAAAAGCATTAAGAAATGAAATTGAACTGATCAAAAAGTCGGCAATTTTTGATGATGGGTTTAACAATGAATTTAACAGAATCATTTCAATGTTTCGTGACACGGATATTTCTTTTGATGAGTTCGATGATGTTGTAATCCGAAGACTTGTCGAATGCATAAGAGTAATGAAAGATAGAAGAATTGTTGTTGTGTTAAAGGGCGGATTATCTGCTGAGGATAAAATACAATAAAGTGATTTTAAACGAATCGAGTAAAGTATCTATTTTCAAGTTGCTTTTTCTGGGGTTCGAAAAGGTGTAGAGGTTCCAAAAAAGAAAAATCCCATCCGTAGGGTGGGGTTTTTCTTTTTGACATCTTGCGTAGCATGCAAACCGGCGCGCTTGTGTTTCGGCAGACGCATCGCGGCTGTGAACTGGCTCAGGTAATCCTTGAGCAGAAAAAACAAGGAGGATTGCGACGCGTTTCAAGCGAGCAAGACGACTATGTTTTTGACCGAAACGGTCTTGGTTCGAGTCCAACAGGGGGAGCCCAAAGATTTAGACAAAGAAGAAACAAAAGAGTTATATAATTGATGCGGAACAATCAGAAGATTGCTCATTGCTTCTATAAACACTATCAAGGAGAATATGAAATGAACTGTGATATGTGCAAGGTTATTGAGGAAATTAAGAAAAATGAAAATCCGTGGTTTGTTAAGGAGCTTAAAACGGGTTATGTTATTTTCGGTTGGAATCAACATTTTCACGGTTATGTGATATTTATTTGCAAACAGCATGTTACTGAAATTTGGGAGTTGGAAGAAGATTTCAGGAAACAATATCTAAATGAAATGACACTTGTTGCAAAGGCAGTTAAGGAAGCCTTCGGGGCAGAGAAGATGAATTACGAGTGTCTTGGTAATGGCGATGTGCATTTGCATTTTCATTTGTTCCCACGAGTTAGCGGTGATTTGGGTGAGTACGGCAATAACGGAAAAGGTCCTGTGTGGTGGCTGCCGAAAGAAATTATGTGGGACAAAAACAATATTCCGGATATGAAAGAACTCGAACAAATGAAAGATAAATTACTTCGTGTTTTATGAGGGTTTAAAAAAGTGTAGTAAATAAAAAGGAACATTCAACCCAAATGGTCTTGAATGTTCTTTTTTTGTTTTTTTGGCGGGAGTTTTACAGATGTGAAAAAGAAAGCAGGGAGGAACACGAAACATTCCAAGCGATGTGATCATATATTTCAGTATCCTTTCCAGAGGTTATCAAATACCGGCCTCTCTGGGGGCTGAGGGAACCGCTAGTTTGCTAGTGGTTTTGATTGCAGTGCTTCCCCGGCCGGGGGATTCCTGTCGAACGGTCATTCTGCTTTCTAGGCGCCGTTCCGAACGGCTTTCGATCCTCCGTGCATATATCCGAACAGTAGGAAGTCCGGCTGGGAAACTGGCTATTGCCACACTTTAAGAATTGTAATAGAATGGTGGCGTCAAAAGTTGGGACAGGGAGGCTAGACGATGAGAATGCCAAAGGAAAATGTTGATACGGTCATGTTTGCCCCCTGCGGAATGAATTGTCTGGTTTGCTATAAACATTGCTGTCATAAAAAGCCGTGTGCCGGCTGTTTGAACAGCGATATAGGAAAACCAGAACATTGCCGCAAATGCAAAATAAAGGATTGCGTTCGGGGCAAGGGGATATCCTATTGTTTTGAATGCCCGGATTATCCATGCAAGCTGATAAAAAACCTTGAAAAAAGTTATAACAAGAGGTATCTAGCGAGCCTTATGGAAAATAGCGAATTTGTCCGTCAACATGGTTTAGCAAGGTTTATGGAAAATCAGAAGGAAGAATATACCTGCCCGAAATGTGGCGGTGTCATTTCCCTGCACGACAGAGAATGTAGCGAATGCCAGAAAGTTTGAAGTAAGCAAGGGGAAGGCGGATTGGCATCGACAATGCAAGAACGCCTAAAAGATCTGTATATGGAGCGCGGTTTGACGCTATTTACCTCGGCCTGCGGGCGAACAGTTCGCCTCTACGCCGTAATAAAAAAAGAGCCGATAGCCATCTGATAACGGAACAGAGCGTATCTTTTTGATCCATGCGGATATATCTGGCCTTGCTTTGTTACTTCGCTGCGCTTCGTAATCAAAAATGATCTGTTTGACACAGTATGTACCGCAATATATTTTGGGGTGGTCAGAAGCGCATTGATCGCTAAGAAAGGGGAGGATAGTATGACTGTTAAGAAGAAGAGAACTATGATATTGTCAGCTATTTTAATTGCCCTATTCATATTCACAATTTGGACAATTTGGAGCAACAGTGCTCTTGAATTGAATTCTTATACGCTTACGAATAGCAAACTACCCGAAGCGTTTAACGGTTTTCGCATAGCACAAGTATCGGACTTACACAATACCGAAATAGGCACAGATAATAACGATCTCGTTGAAATGCTAACATTCGCGAAACCTGATATTATAGCAATGACAGGAGATATTATCGACTCCAATAACACAGATCTTGATATTGCACTACATTTCGCAGAAGAAGCGGTAAAAATTGCACCATGTTATTATATAACAGGCAATCACGAAGCGTGGGTTTCAGAAAACATATATAGTGAATTTGAAGATAATCTGATTGAAATGGGTATATCGGTTTTGCATAATGAAAAAGTTTTACTCGAAAGGGAAGAAGCGAAAATATCCTTAATAGGCATTGACGACCCTGATTTTTTCGAACGAGCAACATTGGGTGGAATTCAAGGGGCGATCATAGAAACCAAGTTAAGTCCTCTATTAGACAATAGGAATTATAATATCGTTCTTTGCCATAGACCGGAGTTTTTTGATAATTATGCTGCGCTTGGAGCAGAATTGGTGTTGACCGGCCATGCTCATGGAGGTCAATTTAGATTGCCGTTTATTGGAGGGCTAATAGCACCAAATCAAGGTTTGTTTCCACAATATGACGCCGGACTTTTTTCGGAAAAAAACACAAATATGATTGTCAGCCGGGGTGTTGGAAATAGCATTATTCCATTTCGATTTCATAATCGGCCAGAAGTAATTTTAATAGAATTGCAGGCAGATACTTCTAATTAATTGTTTGAACTGATTTTTTGGCAAAGCTGATAAATGTGCTGTCACGGTCAATTGCCGTTATTTCAGCATTCGGATACCAGCGATGTAAAGCTCCTGCAAGCGCTCCGGGGCCGCAACCAATTTTGAGGATTTTGAATGGATGGTTGGCATCCAAATCAAACAACGCCTTGTACTGCTCTGCAAACATATCATGAAATCGTAGTTTGCGCGTATCATACAGGGTGTTGACGCCTTGCACGTATTTCGACCAAATGACATTCATTTTATCCGCTCCTTTCTTTCCATTGCATCAATAATAAAATCGATTTGTGGATTTCTCGCATCCTTTTTACCATCCCTGCCTTAGGAGGCTCTCCTGCACTTCTTTCAAGGATTGGCGGCGGGCCTTGTAGTCCGGCAGAATTCCTTCTACAATTGCCCAGAAACGAGAAGAGTGATTGAATTCGATCAGATGCGCAAGCTCGTGGACGACAACGTAATCCATTGCTTCCGGCGGCGCGCACAGGAGGCGCCAGGAAAAATTGAGCCCGCCTTTTGCCGAGCAGGAGCCCCAGCGCGTTTTGGCCGAGGTGATGCGCACCTGCTGGGGGGCCTTTCCAACGAGTGGGGCAAAGCGCTCCACCGCACTTGGCAAAAGGGCTTTTGCCGCTTTGCGGTAAAAGTCAACAAGGGCGGCGCGCAGCTCTGCCTCCGGCAGATCGGGCAGCAAAAAGCGCGTTCCATTGAAGGAAATATCCCTTGCTTGCGAAGGCTCGGCCGGATAACTCCGGCCGAGAAATATAACCGTCCCGCCGGGCCGAATTCGGTCCATGGCCTGCAACTGGATGCGTTCCCGCATTTTTGTTTGATGGGTTGTGATCCATGCTTCCTTCTCCTGCACGAGGCGATCAATTTCTGCTTCGGATACGCTGCGGGGCGCGCGCACCTCAATTTCGCCCTCTTTTGTGATATAAATGCCGACTGTTTTGCGCTTCATGCGCCTGAGCTGATAATTCATCGAAACACTCCTGTTTTTCTATTCTGTTTGCCAATCAGGTAAACCGGAGTTACCGTTTTATCCTATCATACCACCCTGTTTCAAGCAATGGATATGACAAAATCGATTCAAAACGCTTGGTGGGAAAAAGATTTATTTTTTGAAGGATGTGACAGGATAGGCGCTTGTGTGCTATACTAAAACAATTAATAATTCAAGATTCGTCAAGGAGGCGAAAGGGAATGGGCGATTATCCGACTGCGCCGCTGCCGCGTGCCGGTTCACCGGAGGAGGCGGGCGTTTCCTCCGCGGAAGTTCTCCGCTTTGTGGAGGATTTGCAAAAGAGTGGAATTGAAAACCACAGTTATATGGTGCTGCGTGGTGGCCGCGTTGCGGCGGAAGCATTTCATGAGCCGTTTGCGCCCGACCTGCCGCACCCCATGTATTCCGTGAGCAAAACCGTAACGGCGATTGCCGTGGGGTTTGCCATTGAGGAAGGCCTTTTCGCCTTGGAAACCCGCCTTTTGGATCTTTTTCCGGAATATATGCCAAAGTCGCCGGATGATCCGCTCTGGGAGCTGACAATTTTTCATCTGGTGGCAATGCAGAGTGGCAAGGAGGCCAATTTCCTTGACCCAAAGGAAAAGGGCGATTGGGTCGCCCGCTTTTTTGCCTCCGGCTGGGAGGGGAGGCCCGGCCGCTGGAAATATGTCAATGAAAATATTTATATGCTTTGCGCAGCGATTCACCGCGTCACGGGCGCAAGCGTCACGCAATTTTTAATGCCCCGGCTTTACCGTCCGCTGGGCATCCAAACGCCTTTTTGGGAGACGGATGAAAACGGTGTGGAGGCCGGCGGTTGGGGCCTTTGGTTGAGAACGGAAGACCTGGCCAAAATCATGCTTTGTTATCAGCAGGGCGGCGTGTTTCAGGGCGAGCAGGTGATTCCTGCTTTTTGGGCCAAGGCAGCGCCGCAAAAGCAAACTGATAATTCCTCCAGCAAAGGCGCAGATACGAGCGCAGGCTATGGTTTTGGCCTCTGGCGGTGTAAAGGGGAGGCGCACGCCTATCGTGCGGACGGTTTATTTTCTCAGTTTGGCATCGTTTTTGAGGATTATGACGCCGTGCTGGTGATGACAAACGCTGCGCTTGATGAGCAGTCCGTATTGGATTGTATTTGGCGGCATTTTCCAAAAGCGTTTCAGGAAAAAACCGTGGAGAAATCGCCTCCTGTTCCACCTGAACTGCTGGAGGAGGCCTATCCATTGGATGTGGTGCCGGTCGGCATCCGTAGCCGTATGGAGGAAAGGCTGGAGCAAAGCGTGATCCGCGTTAAGCGCCGCCGCTCGCTGAACCTCATCCATTTCCCGCCCAGCATCCTGCCCATTGCCGCCACTTATCTGAAGCGTGATAAAGCGGGTAATTTTGATCAGATTCTGTTTGCCTTCAGCGTGGATAAATGCGCCATGACATGGACGGAGGGAGATGAGACGAATACCGTCTCCTGTGGGATGGATGGTCATCAGCGCTATGGTAAGGTTGTGCTCGGCGGTATCAGCTACACTGTTTGCGCCAGCGCGGCGTGGCTTGATGAACGGACGTTGGAGGTGTGGATTCGCCCTTTGGAAACGGTGGCGAAGCGCACGCTCCGTTTCCATTTTGATCGATTGCGAGTGCATATCCGTCCGGGCAGTGCGCCTACCATCCGCGAGCTTGCTGGGGAGATGGCAATCATGGCGACGCGGCTGCTCCATTTCAGGCCTTTTGCCGCGATTTCCAAGTTCTTTTTGCGGCTGTTTTATCCAGTCCTAGAGCCGCATATGCACGGTATTTTGGTTCCGCGAGAGCTGGTAGACACCGTTCAATATAAGAAAAAACAGGTAAGGGACGCTCTTGCCGCCCGAGAGGAGCGCAAGCGGGAAGAAGATTAGAAAGCTGCCGTTTCTCACGCTACGGAGCGTTTGGCCTTATGAAGGCATCAAAAATAGCCACAGGAGCCGCTGCAAATCATTTTGCAGCGGCTCCTGTGGTATTCTCTATGAGGTGAAACGGGGATGTTTGATGAAACGGTCAGCGAATGCCGGCCTTTTGCAATGCTTCCATTGCTTTCTGAAGCCCATATTCCTTATATTCAGAAGCGGCTTCCTTGCCGTATTCTTTATATTCGGATGCAACTTCTTTGCCATATTCCTTGTTTTCGCTAGCTATTTCAGAGGCATAGTCCTTATATTCGGATGCGAGCTCCTTGCCGTATTCCTTGTTTTCACTGGCCACTTCAGAGGCATACTCTTTATATTCCGATGCGAGCTCCTTGCCGTATTCCTTCTTCTCGCTGGCAATCTCAGAGGCCTTCTCTTTGTGTTCCGTGGCAACCTCTTTGCCGTATTCTTTATATTCACTGGCAATCTCAGAGGCATATTCCTTGTACTGGCCGGCAATCTCCGCCCAGTCGCCCTTGCGCTCCGCCCGTTTTGCGGCACGCTCCGCTTTTTTTTGCTCGCGTGAGATTGTGGTTTGCGCCTGCACCGTCTCTTTGGCGTTCCGAGATAAGGCTTGTGTGCCGAAAGCCGCACCCGTAACGATTGTGCAAACAGCGGCAAACGCCATTACCCTTGTGATACTTTTTCTCATTTTAAAAATATTCTCCTTTCGTTTGATTGACTATATGATAGCCTTTTTCAAAAGGAAAATAAGTTCTGTAAAGAAAAAATATCGCAACTTATTATTAAAAATGATGAATTTAAGAAATAGACCAGTCGGTTTGTTTGTATATATTGTTCAAAAAACAGACTGGTCGGTTTCTTAGTTGCAAATGAATGGAGTTTCCTGCGGATGCGTCTCCCTGGGAAGCAGGCCATAGAGCATCAAATGAACCACGCGGTCAAAAAAGGCGAGGTTTGTCTCCATCTGCGCCGTCATATCCTGTTCTGGAATCCAGCCCACCGTACCAACCCGGAAGTGGCAATAATAGCTCGCAATATGAAAGATCTGGATCGCTTCCTGAAAATACGTATGGGGCAGCGCGGGCTGCACGTTGGCAAGGATTTGGTAGAGCACCCGCGAGGTTGCGTCCACAAAATGATCCATCATTTGATCTGTTCGTTCCTTTAAGTGTGCGGGAGAGGAGAGCGCTGCCACACGCATCATCAGCGCCTCATATGGATGATTTTGAAAATGCTGCTGCCGCAGGCGAAAATACCGGTGGAAAGTTTGTTCAAGCGCTTCCTCCGGCTCGGCGCGAAAGAATTCCTGCACCTGCTGCAAATGGTCATAACAGGCCTGCACACAGGTTAGAAATAGCTCGTCCTTATCCTTATAATAATGAAAAAGCCGTCCTTTTGAAATTTGCCCCGCTTCACAGATGCGGTTGACCGAAGCGTCCCCATAGCCATATTTCCCAAATTCCTTGATCGCTTCTGCCAAAATCAGTTCCTGGCTGACGTAACGCCGCTGCTCCTGTTTCATATCCGATGTTCCTCTTCCGTTTTATTAAAATGAATTTCCCTGTCCTTCATTGCCGGCGCCCATATCCATCACAATCTGCACCCTGTTTTGAAAATCGCTGACGTGACCTGTGTGCGGCGTAATGGTAAAAAGGCACTGGCGCTTCCGATCTGTTATTTCAAAGGGGCCTTGCTGTTGCTGCGTTTGGCCATTTTTCCAGACGAGCGTCGCAAGCGTTTCCAATGGGGGTGCGTCATAGACCCATTCCACCGTGTAGAAAAGCACTGTTTCTGCGCCGGTCAGCTTTGCCGCCTGTGTGACTGGAAGCGCATAGAGTGCGGATAAGAAGGTGCTCAAATCGAAATCCTGTGCATACACAGGCAGTTCGGCATCATTTTTCGGCAGCTTTTCCGTTTGATTGCGGTAGAGATATAGCCCTGGCTTGCGAAGCAGAAGGGTAGCTGTTTGCACATTTTCTCCGGAAATGCCATGCAGGTCAAATTGGAGCGGACGCACGAGCTTCCCTGCCTCGTCTATGTCAAATGTAACCTTCCCGGAGGGCGTAACCCGCAAATTTTCTGGCTCTAATCGCATCTTGGAGGCCGCTGTCTGCACAATCTGCTGGGCATTGAGGTCAGAGAGCGAGTGCACCTCGATATGGGCGTAAGGCCGTTGATTGAGGTAAACCAAAAATAGAAAAACGGCGGCCATCATAACAACCGTTAAGATGATTGTGCGCTTGCTTCGCTTATTTTTCTTTGTTTGCTCCATGTGGCACCTCTTCCGTGTTATTTTGGTTATGCTAATGCTGTATTCCTGCGTTACTGGAAAACGTGGCTATGGTCTTTTGCCCATTCTATTTCCTTGTTCACTGGCGCTTTCCTTAGTTACCATAGCATGCCGGCGGGCGGATGTCAATATCAACTCGGGTGCTGAAATAGCCGTTCTGGAGCGCTATTTTGTTGATGCTGCCGGCGCTTTTTTTCATGCTTGCATGATGCAGAATTGTTTATAAAAAGAAAAAAGAATGCGCTCCATGCTGTAATGTTTCGCAAAAAAACGGCGCCTATGTTGCAAAAATTTTCACAAACCGCTCCTTTCCGCATCCTGCACTTGCCTTCCTTTTCCTGGAACGGTATAATCATAATCACACAGAGTAATCGCACTGCGGTGTGAGCAAGGGGTTATGGGGGGATTTTAAAATGTTGGATATGGAGGCTGCGATCGACCGCATCCGCGCAAAGGAGGGCTTCCTCTGCGATATGGATGGCGTGATCTATCATGGTAATCGCCTGCTTGACGGGGCGAAGGAGTTTGTGGAATGGCTGTATCGGGAGAATAAGCGCTTTTTGTTTTTGACAAATTCCAGCGAGCGTTCTCCGCGGGAGCTTCGGCAGAAGCTGCAACGCATGGGGATGGATATCAGCGAGGAGCATTTTTATACCAGTGCGCTGGCTACCGCGAAATTTCTGCACGGCCAGCAGCCGGGCTGCACAGCCTACGTGATTGGCGAACCGGGTCTGGTCAACGCCCTGTATGAGGCGGGAATCACGATGAACGACGTGAATCCTGATTACGTCGTCGTAGGGGAAACTCATAATTATAATTATGATTCCATTCTCAGCGCCGTTAAATTTGTGAGGGGCGGCGCAAAGCTGATCGGCACCAATCCGGATATGACAGGCCCGAGCGAGGCGGGCATCATTCCGGCCTGCCGCGCTTTTATCGCGCCAATTGAGCTTGCGGCGGGCTGCACGGCCTATTTTGTCGGCAAGCCCAATCCTTTGATGATGCGCACAGGAATCAAGCTCCTCGGCGTGCACAGTGCCAATGCAGCCATGATTGGCGACAGGATGGATACCGATATCGTCGCGGGGATGGAAACCGGCATGGATACCGTGCTTGTTCTCTCCGGCGTATCCAGCGAGCGCACGGCGCAAAGTTTTCCCTACCACCCGAGCTTTATTCTCAACGGCGTGGGCAATATCGCCATGGGGAAGGATTTTTGCGTGACCAACGGCCGTGAGGGAACGCGGTGAGCCTTCCTTCGCGCTTGATAGCCCAGCACACATTCCGCGGCCGGGCGGCATCCGTGCTCATCAACAAATGGAGTGTGAGGGAAGCGGGCAGCGCCGGCTGCCGTTTTTTTCGCTCATGAGAAGGAGTTTTTCCGTTTATGTGGTATAATACCAGTGTTTTTTATCAGATTTATCCGCTGGGCTTCTGCGGCGCGCCGCGTGAAAACGACGGCATTCTCGCGCCGCGGATTCAGAAGGTTTCTGCCTGGGCGAATTATCTCGTTTCGCTCGGCGTGGGGGCGGTCTATTTTTCACCCGTTTTTTCCTCCGACCGGCATGGGTATGACACCCGCAATTATGGGGAAATTGATTGCCGCCTGGGGACGAATGCGGATTTCGCAGCGGTGTGTGATGACTTGCATGCGCATGGGATCCGTGTGGTGCTCGACGGCGTTTTCAACCATGTGGGGCGCGGGTTCTGGGCTTTTCAGGACGTGCTGGCAAATCGGGAGCAGTCGCCCTATCGGGATTGGTTTTATATTGACTTTGGCCGGGATAACGGCTATGGTGACGGCCTGTGGTATGAGGGCTGGGAGGGGCATTTTGAGCTCGTCAAGCTGAATCTGCGCAATCCGGCCGTGGTGGAGCACCTTTTCTATAATATTCGGGAGTGGGTCAACCAATTCGGGATCGACGGCCTGCGCTTGGACGTCGCCTATTGTTTAGACCGCGATTTTCTCAGGCGTCTGCGCACGTTTTGCGATGCGCTGAAACCGGAATTCCTCCTGCTGGGGGAAGCGTTGTTTGGGGATTATAATCAGCTTGTCAATCATGAAATGCTCCATAGCTGCACGAATTACGAATGCTATAAAGGCATTTATTCCAGCTTAAACGAGCTGAATTTTTTTGAAATTTCCTATTCGCTGAACCGGCAGTTCGGCCCGGAAAATTGGGCGCTTTATCAGGAGAAGCATCTTCTCAGTTTTATCGATAACCATGATGTCTCCCGCATCGCCTCCATTTTGAAGGAGAAGCGTCACCTGCCGCTTGCTTTTGCGCTGCTGTTTGGCATGCCGGGAATTCCCTGCCTCTATTATGGAAGCGAGTGGGGCGCGCAGGGGGAGAAGCAGGCGGGGGATGACGCATTGCGCCCCTGCTTTGACGCGCCGGAGCCGAACGAATTAACCGATTGGGTGAAAGCGCTTTCCCACCTGCGCACGCAGAGCCGGGCTCTGTGTGAAGGCGGTTATCGAAATGTGCACGTCACCAACCGGCAGCTTGTTTTCGAGCGGGCTGTGCCGGGCGAGCGGGTGCTGGCGGCCCTCAATGCAGAGGGCGCGCCCTATACTGCTCCCATAGGCGCAGGGGATGCGCTCGACCTTCTTTCAGGGGAAACAGTGAATCTTTCCGCCGGGCTTGCGCTAGGGCCTTATGAAGCCCGCTTTTTGCGGGTTTCCGAATGAAAAGCGATAGAGAACAAAGGGGGAATCAAAATGCGTGCTTTGCTACAGCGGGTTTCTCATGCGAGCGTCTCCGTAGAGGGCGAAACGGTTGGAAAAACGGGTGAGGGATTTCTTATCCTGCTCGGCGTGATGCAGGGGGATACCGAGGCGCAGGCGATTCTGCTCGCAGAAAAAACCGCCCTGCTGCGCGTGTTTGAGGATGAGGCGGGTAAGATGAACCGTTCTCTGCTCGATATCGGGGGAGAGGCGCTGGTGGTATCGCAGTTTACCCTCTGTGCCGATACACGCAAGGGCCGCCGCCCTTCTTTTACGCATTCCGCCCCGCCGCAGGAGGCAAAGCGTCTATATGAAGCTTATGTGCAGGCGCTGCGCGGGCTCGGCGTTGCGCGCGTGGAAACGGGCGTGTTCGCCGCCCATATGGAGGTGTCTCTTCTCAACCACGGTCCGGTGACGATCCTGCTGGATACAGAGGAGTGGGCCCGAAGCTGAGCGGTATGCGCAGGCGAAAGCTCAAGTAAATTAGTGCAAAGGAATGGAATCAAAGAATGAAAATTGAGCGCTTTTCCATGGGGCCGATGGCGGCCAATTGTTATATCCTGCTTGATGAAGCGAGCGGGGAAGCGGCGGTGATCGATCCGGGCGCGTGCGAGCAGCCGCTGATTGATTATCTGCAAAGTGATATGATCAAAAAAGTTCGTTATATTCTGCTCACGCATGGGCACTACGATCATCTAATGGGTGCAGCGCAGGTAAAAGCGCTGACCGGCGCATTGATATATATCCACGGGGAAGACGCTGCCTGCCTAACGGATGAGCACGAGAGCCTTGCAGATACGCACCTGCCTGGGCAGCAGGCATATGTTGCGCCGGATGGTTTCCTGGAGGAGGGGATGGAGCTGCCGTTGGGCGGGCTTTCCATCCATGTGTTGCACACGCCCGGCCATTCGCGCGGAGGTGTGTGCTTTGTGGTAGACGGCGTGATTTTTTCAGGCGACACGCTTTTCTGCCACACCTGTGGGCGCACCGATCTGCCGGGCGGCGACTATGCGACGCTCATGCATTCCCTGGAGCGGTTGGCGCGCTTAAAGGGCGATTATCAGGTATACCCTGGCCACAACCGGCAGACAACGCTTGCACATGAGCGCACGCATAACCGTTACCTGCGCAAGCGCAAGCTGGATCAGAGCCTTTTTGAGTTTTAACCATTGAACGAACTGGCGCAGGCGAGAGGAGAGAGGCGAACAGGATGATTTTATATACGGACGGGCATCCTTTTCACTATGAAATGGAAAATCTTTGCCGGGTGTTTTTTCCTGAGGAGCAGATCAAAACGGTTGCTGCGGATGAACCGGGCGAGCCGCATGTGACAACGGCCCTGCGGGAAACGCTTGGCGGAAGCAAGGTCTCCTGCGAGGTTTTTTTGGAAGGGGAGCGATTTTGCGCGGAGGAGCTGATTCCGGCCCAGCAGGCACAGGAGGAGGGGGAGTGCGAGCGGCGCATGGCCGTCGTTTTGTTCGATGTGCTTTCGCGTGCAACCGGCTACCGCCCGCAATGGGGCATTCTCACGGGCGTGCGGCCCTCCAAGCTTATGAACCGGCTGACCGGCCAGTATGGAGCGGCGGGCGCGCAGGCGTATTTTCAAAACAGGCTTTTGGTTTCGCCGGAGAAAACGGCGCTCGCCTTTGACGTGGCACAGGCGGAGAAACGCATCATGGATACCTCACGTCCAGAGTCGTTTAGCCTCTATCTTTCCATTCCGTTTTGTCCCACACGGTGCAGCTACTGCTCCTTTGTTTCGCATTCCATCACAGCCTCCAAAGCCCAAAAGCTTTTGCCGCGCTATGTGGAGCTGTTGTGTGAGGAGCTTGCCATCACGGGCCGGATCGCCTCTGAGCTGGGCCTCCGGCTGGAAACGGTCTATTATGGCGGAGGCACGCCCACAACGCTTGCGGCGGAGGATCTCATGCGCCTGCATGCGGCAGTGGAGGAGAATTTTGACCTTTCCACCATGCGGGAATATACGGTGGAGGCCGGGCGGCCGGATACCGTGACACAAGAGCGGCTGGAAGCGCTCAAACGCATGGGGGTGACACGGATCAGCATCAATCCGCAAACCTTCAATGACGAAGTGCTGCAAGAGATAGGCCGCAGCCACACGGCGCAGTGTGCGCAGGAGGCTTTTCTGCTTGCGCGGGCGCACGGCTTTTCCAATATCAATATGGACCTCATCGCCGGGCTTCCAAAGGATACGCCCGCAAGCTTTTGCCAAACGCTTGACAGAACGCTTTCCCTCGATCCGGAGAGCGTAACAGTGCATACCCTTGCGCTCAAGCGTTCCTCCACGCTCGTCACCAATCAGCAACGAGCGGGGGATGCTTCGCTCACCGGAGATATGCTTGCCAGCGCGCAGGCGGCTCTCACGGCGGCGGGGCATTTCCCATATTATATGTACCGGCAGAGCAGGTGCCTCGGCAATCTGGAAAATGTCGGCTGGTGCAAAAAGGGGCACGAAGGGCTTTACAATATTTTTATGATGGAGGAATGCCATACCGTGCTCGCCGCCGGCGCGGGGGCCGTAACAAAGCTCAAAGCACCGCATGGCGATCGGATCGAACGTATTTTTAATTATAAATATCCATATGAATATAATGAACGGTTTGAGCAGCTCATGCAGCGCAAAGAGCGCATAAAGCAATTCTATGCGTCATATAAATAACCGATTCACGCCGGAGGAAGCTTATGTCGAGGCTCGATAATTACTATGAATCCATTAATGCCCTTGCAGCCGGGCAGCCGGAGCAGTTTATTCATGCGTCGGAGGAGCGTTATCGCAATATCATCCGCCGGGTGGCGGAGCAGGCCGTGTCGTCGGGTGCGGCTTCCATTATCCTGCTCGCAGGGCCAAGCGCTTCCGGTAAAACCACCACGGCGGGCAAAATCGCCCAGGCCCTCGTAGAGAGCGGCCATGGGGCCTATACGGTTTCGTTGGATAATTTTTATCTCAATCAGGATCTTTCCCCGCGCCTGCCTGACGGCACGCCGGATTTTGAAACCGTACATGCGCTCGATATCCCCCTGATTCATGAAACGTTTTGCCGTCTGATGCAGGATGGCCGCTGTGAGCTGCCGTTGTTTGATTTTCCCTCGGGGCGGCGGCTCATCCAGACAGAGCGGTTAAAGCTGGAAAAGGGGGACGTCGTCATCGTAGAGGGCCTGCACGCCCTGAATCCACTGATCTATGAGGCGTTTCCGCCGGAGCATCTGCTTAAGGCTTATGTTAGCGTTTCTTCTCGGATCTATACGGAGAAGGGGAAGATCGTTTTGAATAAGCGCAACCTCCGGTTTGTCCGCAGGCTGATCCGGGATAGCCGATTTCGCGCAACCAATGTGTATCAAACTTATCTGCTTTGGCAAAGCGTGCAGCGGGGGGAGGATTTGTATCTTTTCCCCTTCCGTGGCAATGCCGATGTGCGGATCAATTCGATCCACTTATATGAACCGTGCGTATTCCGGGAAGAGGCCGTTGGAATGCTGCGGCAAATTGAGCCGGAGCATCCCTTTTATCGGGATGCAGTGCGCATGATTGCAAGCCTTGAGCGGTTTGAGCCAATTGCGCGCGAACTGGTGCCGGAGGAATCCCTGCTGAGGGAATTTATGGGGAATGATTAGCTTGTTGATCCTATGGAGTTTGAAAAAGTTGCTTCCGCATGGAATTGGTAGTATAATACAAAGCAAAAAATTGCTTCCGATGTGTGAAAGGAGTTCTTGCAATGGGACTGTTTGAAAACGCGGTCAATACCGCAAAATCCGCGGCCAAAAACGTTGGCAAAAAGGCAGAGGAGGTTTTGGATCTCTCTCGGAACAAGCTGAATATTGCCGAGCTGGAAAATAAGCTGAATGACAGTTATGCTGCCCTTGGGATGCTGTATTACAATTATTTGGAAAATGGCACGACCGATCCCGGGCGAGAGCAGGAGCTGGTGCATGAGATCGACGAGGCAAATGCCGCAATCAAAGATTTGAAAGAGACGATCAACGAGCTGCGTAATCGTGTGACATGCCCCGCTTGCGCTGCGGCAAATGCTCCGGAGGCAGTGTTTTGTTCCCAATGCGGTGCACGCTTGCAGGGGGAAGACTAATATGCCTGTATGCGGGGCGTGCCGTTTTGCCAGCGGCCGTATCCGCTGTACTTTCTCTGGCCGGTGTAAGGAGACAGAATTATTTTACAGGATAGGAAGTGTTGCGCTTGCCGACGAATAAAAAGCAGACGATGCTCAACGGCGCGATCACCCTTGTGATTACCACGCTCATCGTCAAGGTCATCGGCGTGCTCTATAAAATCCCGCTGACCGCCATGCTTGGCGAGGTGGGCCTCGGATATTTCAGCTCAGCGTATGATGTTTATACCCCCATTGTCTCCATTTCTATGGCGGGCATTCCGATCGCGGTGGCGAAGATGGTGTCGCAGGATGTGGCGCTGCATCGCTACCGTAACGCCCGCCAGACCTACCGGGTATCATTTCGCCTGTTTATTATCATCGGCGTCGTCGGCACGGCGGTCATGCTGCTGCTGGCGTATCCCTATGCCTTTTGGATCAGCAAATCCCCCAATACGTTTTATAGTATTCTTGCCATTTCGCCAGCTGTATTTTTCTGCTGCGCGATGTCTATCTATCGCGGCTATTATGAGGGCCTGAGCAATATGGTGCCCACGGGCGTTTCTCAGGTTATTGAGGCGCTGGGGAAACTGGTTTTGGGGCTGTTGCTTTCCTATGGCGTCATCCGGGCAGGCAAAGCGCAATTCGCCTCCGGCGGGGTAGTGTTCGGCAAAGCAGTGCAGAATATGGATGAGGCCATGGCGGAAATATATCCGTATGCCGCGGCGGCAGCCGTTATGGGCGTTACGATCGGCACAATGATCGGCTTTTTCTACCTGCTTCTCCGGTATAAAGTGAAGGGAGACGGCTTTACCCGCACCGATCTTGTCAATTCCCCGAAACCGCTCAGCGGCCAGGAGATCGCCAAGATGATGATTGCGCTGGCTATTCCCGTCGTTGCAAGCTCCCTCATCACGAACGTGACGAATATTATCGACGCAGGCATGTTGCGCGCTCGTCTTGCCAGCATTATGAACGATCCGGCGGCCGCGGGCATTATGAAGTCGATGTATGCCGAATCTTTGCTCGGTACGGGCACGCCGGATGACAGCGTGACGGATTATCTCTACGGCTGCTATTCTGCCGCCATTAATTTTAAAAACCTGGTGCCGATGATCACGATGAATTTCGGAGTGAGTGCACTGCCCGTCCTTTCTGCCGCATGGGCGACGAAGGATCATAAAACGAGCCGGGTTACGATTGAATCCGTGCTGCGGCTGACGCTGCTCATCGGCTTGCCCGCCGGCATCGGCATGGCGGTGCTGGCAAAGCCAATTTTGATGCTGCTCTATGGTAGCCGCCCATACTTGGTGCCTGTTGCCGTGCCAATTATGCAGGCGTATGGCTATTCCACAGCGCTTATGGCGCTCTCTGCGCCGATTACCAACATGTTGCAGGCGATTGGCCGCACGGATGTGCCGGTGAAATCACTCTTGATCGGCGCCGCGATCAAGATTGTGGGCAACTTTGTGCTGGTTGGCATCCCCTCAATCAATATCCAGGGCGCGCCGTATGCGTCGATTTTATGCTATGTTGTCGTGGTTGCAATCAACTTGTATTTCCTGCTTCATGTCTCGAAAGTGCGTATCAATGTAATCTCCGTTTTCTTGAAGCCGGCATTTTGCTCAGTGGTGTGCGGCGTGGCGGCTTTTGCAAGCTATGGCATCCTGAGTACGTTGCTCGGCAGCATCTGGCCTGCGGGCGGCCTGTTCGGCAAGAGCATGCTCAGCGCAGGCAATATGTCTGTGCTGATTGCGGTTATGATTGCCGTAGCGTTTTATGTGGTGGCGCTGCTATTCAGCCGCGCGATTTCAAAGGATGACGTTGCCATGCTGCCCAAGGGAGAAAAAATTGCTAAAATACTTGAAAAATACGGCCTGATGGGGTAATATACTCATGTCGCATTTTTCCTGCATGCGGGGAGGGCTGCAAATGATCGATGGGTTTTCGTTCAAGGATGTTTATGGGATCGGCGATCTGCTTCAAATTATGCAGTGCCTGCGTTCCGAGGGCGGCTGCCCATGGGATCGGGAGCAGACGCATGAAAGCATCAAAAAAAATTTGATCGAAGAGACCTATGAGGTAATTGAGGCGATCAATCAGCAAGATAAGGCTTTGCTCTGCGAGGAGCTGGGTGATGTGCTCATGCAGGTCGTCTTTCATGCCCAGATGGAGGCGGAGGAGGGTTCCTTCACCTTTGAAAACGTGGCGGACGGCGTGTGCAAAAAGCTTATTGAGCGGCATCCGCATGTGTTCGGCGAGGTCGAGGTAACGGGCTCCGAGGAGGTTCTGCGCAATTGGGATGATATTAAAAAGCGTTCCAAGGGGCAAACGAGCCAGACGGAAACGATGCTCTCTGTCCCGCGTGAGCTGCCGGCCCTGATGCGCGCCACGAAAGTGCAAAAAAAGGCGGCGAAAGTCGGCTTTGACTGGCCGGATATTTCCGGCGCGGTGGACAAGCTGTATGAGGAAACCTCTGAGCTCAGCGGCGCTATTGAAAGCGGCAGTGAGGAAGAGATCGCTGAAGAATTGGGCGATCTGCTCTTCAGCGCGGTCAATGTTTCCCGCTTCGTCGGCTGCGATGCGGAGGAAGCGCTCACCGCAGCGACGGATAAGTTCATGCGCAGGTTTGCTTGTGTGGAGGAAAAGGCGCGTGAGCGAGGCCTCAAGCTGGAAGAACTGTCCTTGAGCGAGCTAGACGCTCTGTGGGATGAGGCGAAGCTTGATTTGCTATCCAAATGAAATAATTGCTATTTCATGGATTAATAAATATTTCTTGAAAGTGGAGGAAATCAGTAATGAATAAGACAGAGCTTGTAAACGCAGTCGCCGAAAAGGCGGATTTTTCCAAAAAGGATGCCGATAAGGCCGTAGCGGCAGTGTTGGACAGCATTACCGATGCGCTTGCTCAGGGCGATAAGGTTCAGATTGTTGGCTTTGGCACATTTGAGGTTCGTGCACGCGCTGAGAAGCAGGGTCGTAACCCCAAAACGGGCGAAGCGATGATCGTTCCCGCTTCCAATCTGCCGGCGTTCAAGGCAGGTAAGGCGCTCAAGGAAGCTGTTGCAAAGAAATAAAATTTGCAAAAGCATAAGGGCTGCGGAGAGGTTGCTGTGCATTTGCCTGCCGGTGTGGCGGGTCGCAGGGCGATTGTGCGGCTTGGAGGGCAGGCGGGGCGCCTGCCCTTCTTTTTTTACAGGGCAGGGCTTCAACGCGGAATGTTGCCCGCTGCAAAATGGGAGGATATCAATTTGAGACTGGATAAATATTTAAAAGTATCACGGCTGATTAAGCGCCGTACCGTGGCAAACGAGGTTTGCGATGCGAAGCATGTGCTGGTCAACGGCAAAGTGGCGCGCGCATCTTACGAGGTAAAGGTGGATGATGAGCTGGAGATTACAATGGGCGGCAATGTGCTGCGCGCCCGGGTGAAAAGCGTCAATGAATATGCAACAAAAAATGACGCGGCCCTGATGTATGAGCTGTTGAAATAAGCGGTTTTGATACCATCGTAGAATAGATAGACCGGAGGGAAGGGCAAAACAAGCGCGCTTTTTGCCTTTTCTGCCTACATAAGCCCTGCTTGACGCAGGAGAAGAAGGAGAGAAACGAATATGACAAAAAGGAAGAAGGTTTTATGCATTGTGTTGGCCGCCCTGCTGGCGCTGGCGCTAATCGGCGGCATTGTCACTGCTGTTGTGCTGCATAGCCGCACAGATCGCAATGATCAGCGGCGAATCGCTTTTAACGCCCCGGCGCTTACTGGCGACTATGCGGTCGTTGCGCCGGCCTCCGGGAGCACGCAGCGCAATGTGACGGCCACGGTTTTCGACAGTGAGGATACGCCAATTGAGGATAACCCCGTGACCTATCAGCTGGATCAAGAGGTGGAGGGCGTCACATTGCAGGATCAGGTCTTGACGGTAACGAGCGAGCTTCAAAAAAGCGTTACCCTGCGCGTGACGGCTACGGACGCGTCTCCGGATGCTGCTGAGCCAAAAGTATCCGTTACCAAGAAAATTCGGCTGGTCAAAGATGAAAGCCTTCAGGATATTCCGGCCAACCCGCTGGAAAAAGAGGGATGGACGCTCTTCTACAACGATGAGTTCGATGGGGACACGCTGGATGCCGCGCATTGGTCGCCCTACTATCTACGCCACTGGACGGATTATGACGAGCGGACAAAGGCGGATTTCTTCTTCCAGGATGGCAGCCTTGTTCTGCGCTGCCCGGAGGGGCTGGAGCGCTGGAGTTCGCAGGACGGCAATAAAGTGACGGGAATCATGTCCTTTGAGCGCGACCACCTGCACAAGTTTGGCGAAATAGGGAGCGGGGCCACCTATAACCGTTCGATTCCCACCTTTGACGGGTTAGCCACCAAATACGGCTATTTTGAAATCCGTCTCAAAATGCCTTCCACACGGGATGGCAGCCATTTCGCCTGGTGGATGGTCGGCACGCAGGATGACCAAAATGCGGGCGCGCAGCTCAGCGGCGAAAAAGCCCCCTATTATGGCCATTATTCGAATCAGACCGCTGAGTTTGATATCATCGAAACCTATCTCGCTCCATTGGAGAAAATGAAGGCATGGCGGCCTGTTATCCATCCCAACGGCTCCAATGAGATCGAATACCTCTGGGCGCCGGAGTCGGAGATTCCGGGCGATCCATCCAGCGAATATCACATCTATGGTTTTGAATGGGATGAAAACGGAACGAAATTCTATGTAGATAACAAGCTGGTCAACGAAACGGACCGTTCGCCTAACTACCGGATGATGACGATTTTCTCCGTTTATGCCACAGGCGGCATGGGGGAGGATGCAGGCATCTACCCGAAGGATACCTACATTGATTATTTCCGTGTGTATAAGAAAAACGAGCCCGCAAAGGCCTCCAGCATCATCATCAATGGCGGTGAAACGGCAGACAGCCTTCTCGTGCCCGCCAGCGGTAGCTGGACAAAGCAGATGAAGGCAGAGATAATAGACCAGTTTGATCAGCCTGTTGCAGGCACGGTCAAATGGAAGCTTTCTGAAACGGTGGATGGGGCGGTCCCCACTTCTACGCCTTCCGTTGAGCGGAAAGGCGTGGCCATTGACCCGGTCACCGGGCTTTTGACTATTTCCGCCGGTGCGGATTTGAATCAGGATATTTTTGTCACGGCATATCTCAGCGATACGGTTAGGCAAACGGTTCATTTCCGTCTATCCGATGCGGAGCCTATGGCGCGCCGCGTGCTCTTCAATGGAGATACGCCCGCTACGATCAAGGCAGGGGAAAGCCGGAAGCTTTCCGCCAGGCTGGAAGATCAATATGGGCAGGAGCTTTCCGGCCACCGGATGCAGTATGCGATCGTGGCCGATCTCGCCGCCGTGGAGGAGAAACAGGTTGAGGGCGTGACCCTTGCTCAGGATGGTACGCTTACCGTTGCTTCGACTGTACCCAAGGGGACGCAGATTATTATAGCTGCTCGCAGCATGGGGCGGTATGATCACGCTGTGCTGACTGTCGGATAAAGTTTTTTAATCAAAAGGGGCTGTTGCAAAATGCAAGGCATTTTGCAACAGCC
>ERZ791871.230-NODE-230-length-84002-cov-4.111809_pt1 | contig 84002 bp, 85 predicted proteins | sample MGYA00510280_ERZ791871 | MGnify/ENA primary metagenome ERZ791871 (study PRJEB30046, sample SAMN00792111) | human gut metagenome | study: EMG produced TPA metagenomics assembly of the A metagenome-wide association study of gut microbiota in type 2...
AATTCTTCTTTTTTCGTACACATAACATCGTCCTCCTTGTCTCCTAAGGACGCATATGTTATAATGTCCTTAGGTGAAAGAGCAGTGGACGGTCCGGCAAGACTATTAGTCCGCTGCTATTTTTTTTGTTACGTATACTCACCTAAATTACCCTATCATTTAAAAATCAAATACTACATCTGGTGCGCTTACAAATGACACACCACTCTCTTTTCTATTTTCAAGCTCGATTTTCCGAATTGCTTTTTGAATCTCACTCTCTTTTTCTTTGACATATACATAACCATCCGGAGCATACAAACTCTTTACTTTTCCGTTAATCCGGTCAAGAATCGTTTGATAAGCCATATGGTTCTTCCTTCCTGCCTCACGAACGGATCTGTAAAAATCTACAATCTGACCGCAGCTGTCTATTTTTACGACAGATCTCTCACAATTATTTTTTCTTCCTGTTATTTTCCCAAGTTGCTCTCTTGTACTAATGCCGATATTGCTCAATATATCGTCTGTAATGCACATATTTTTATGATAAGCAACACAACCGTCTTTAAGTTCCCCATAAAACGTTCTCTGCATAAGCTTCATTACCACATGCTCTTTGCAGTTTAGCTTTACACATCTGCGACCATTTGACTTTTTAATAAATGGATGTATCTCTTTATATCGTCCATTCTTCAATGCTCGCCGGATATTCCCGTAGTAGTTGATCTGATATTTCCCTCCATATCTGGGAATGTCATACCACTCATCAATCTTGATCTGATCTATCCTCATGATTGTTCACCTCCTGGCTCCTCATACTCCACCGTATACTCTTTCTTTCCCTTAGCGTTTCCCGGCACAACCCGATAACCGATCTGCACCCGATATCCTGCTTTCACTAACAGCCCAGCAAGAGTCAAACGATCTTCTTCATTCAGTCCGGCGCTTCCACCTCTAATACTCCTTATAACTGCCATCCTTACTTCTCCTTTATTTCTTCTATCTGTTCCACTGACTTAATTCCCAAAAGTGCCAGTTCAAGTTTTCGCATATCGTAATTTCTGCTTGTGAAATTGCAAAAGCCTACCGCCTGTTCCTGCCTTAACTCTGCGATTGTCGGTGCATACTTGCTTGAGCGAATGTGCCTCATCAAATTATTTGAAACAGTCTTGTAATCCATATCTGCTAACAACAGATACCATTCTTCAAATATCTGTTGGGTTGTCACCGGACATCTTGTATACGCCCCTCGCATAGCTTTCACGATGTTTTTAAACTCTTCTCTTGTCACCAGCTATCCACCTCGCTTATCCTGTCATGTTTGGCGGTCTCTTCCTGCCTTGTCTGACTCTTACGCTCCCAAGTGCGTACAGCAGCTTTCCAGTCTTTCATTTTATTTTTTCCAATCATCCAGCCTTTCGAGGAATAAAAGTCTACAAAGGCTTGAGCATCCAAACCGTTACATCGACTTTTGCAATAGTCCTGCACCTCTTCGAGAGAGGGCGGTATAAACCGCACACTATTACTTTTATTTTCCTTTCTTTCCTTTTTATTCTTCTTCCCTTCTTCTATTGTTGTTAATAGACTGTTAATAGGCTGTGCCTTGTCTGTGGTGTGACTGTTATCTGTCTGTGATTCTGCCTGTGATTCACATTGGTAACTATCGTACTTAACCACCGTAATTACGGAGAATTTGCTATATGATCTGACTGTGATTTCGCCTGTGCTCTTTAAATGCTTAATTGCAGTCCTAACTTCATTCGAAGTTAATTCCAATTCAACTTGAAGCTTGGGGATTGAAGTTGCAAATTGTCCTCTTTTAATCACAATTCCTTTAAACTCTCCGTCTTTCCAATTTGCCTTGAGAAGACAATGCAGAAAAAGGCTTTTTGTATGTTCATCTCTGTACCAGCCCCACTCTAAGATCTTCCGGCTGATTTTGACATAATTACTCATATTCGCAATGCTATCTGCTCCTTTCCCCAGTGCCGGAAATACCGGCACCAGAAAACATCTTTTCAAAGTTACATGCGATACACTAGGTACATTTCGACTGGTACCTATAGCAAGCCTTCTGGCTAACTAACATAATAAAATTCTTTCCGGAACTGCTCTTCTGTTCCGTAGTGTGCTATATAATATTCTTTGCATCTTCGCCTTAAATCCTTATCAACCTTACTGGCTTCTTTCCTCGCATGCACCCCGTTCGGATGAAGAGTTGGAAACAATGGAGCTATAAAACCGTACTTCTCACACAGCTTCCGTTCTCTTGGTGTATGGCTAAAAATGTGATGTCTTTCAACTCCATATCTCCCTGTGTACATGCAGCAGTCCATATCGTCCGTAAAGATACTCCATAATCTTTTCATATCTCTACACCATATCTTTCCTTTAATAACCACTTCTCGTCCGGCGTTGCGATTTCAGCATCTGAGATACCGGCATCTTTGCACTCGCTTATAAGTCCAGTGATCAGCCTCGCCATCTCTTCGCTGTTATATGTATGAGAACCTCTTAAAAGCTTATAGGTCCGATACATAATCCCATCCAAACCCTCTCGCACCTGCGAAGTAGGCTGAAGGTGATAATCCATCGCGTTATTCACCTTCTTTTCTGCCGGCTCTGTATCTGGTATGGTGATACATGCAGCTTTCCCCTCAAAAATTTCTAGTTGTCCGTACAGCCGGAGCATCCGGTTGTGTATCTCTTGGTTCGATACTTCCATAACCTTTGCAAGCTTCGTGCAAAGCACCCAGTAATAAGCGTTTGCATCTAGACTCCTCTTACGCCTGTATTTTTTTATTTCTAGGCTTAATTTCTCGCAATCCTTGAATTCCTCGTAAACTGGTCTAAAATCTTCACACGGTTCAAACAGCATAGTCAAACGTCCGCTAATATAGTCAATAACTGGTGCTTTCAACTTTCCTGTCAATTTCATGATTTATCTCCAAAGCTTTTTTTAATCCATAAAAGCATAGAAGCAATTTCTTCTCCCGTAAGATCTTTCACCTCATGTTGATAAGAATCCACTGCCCATTTCTGCAGGTCAATATTATGTAGCTTACATTCCTCTTCTAACAGTTTTAATTTTGCTTGTGTAGAAGTTGTACTTTCTTCCATTGAATTATCGAACGATTCTTTTTTTCCAAGTTCGAACACAACTTTCTTGTTCTTGGAATTCTTGATTTGCAGACAGTTAATACATTTATTATCATCATAGTCAATTTGACTTACAAAAAATTTGTCAAAGCATGTAAATCCTTTTTTATCATTCTTTTCTTTGATAGTACATTCACTTGACGCTATCCATATAAAAGGAGCTGTGTATAACTCTCTTCCGATTCCCCAGTTAAAGCATGCTCTCTTAAAACTGTCCGAAGCTAACCCTTTTTCTTTTTCAGTAAAACTCTCTGTTCCTGTATCTTCTTTCGATACCCATTGTTTTTTTTCATTATCCCATATACTGACTGTACAATTTGCATTATCTCTAGAGTGGCTTCTTTGCCAATTTTCAGCACCTACGATCTCGTCAAGGATATTCATGTCACATCTAGCATCTTTGTAAAGAAGCAACGATAATCCGTTGCTCTTTACTGTAGAAATACGACATTCAATCTCATCTGCGCGAAGTGTTCTAAATTTCTTCACTATTCTCACCTTCACTTTCAATCACCCTGCTTGCCCACATATCAGCAAAATGAATAATCATGTAAAGAGGTGTTTCTTTTGACGGAATCTCATATTTAAATGGTCCATACAAACCATTGTGCCAAAGGATTGTCTGCTGCTCTTCCTCTGTTAAATCAATGTATTTTGAAACAATCGAAAGCGCACGTACCTCATGATCAACATAAAGTAACTCCGGATTACTTTTAAATGGTTTACTTTCACTTTGATACGGTTCTGGTGTTGGATTAGCCTTCGTTGCACGCCCTTTTAACATATTAGGAACGTAGTTTGATTTTCCAAACTGCCCCATCTTTCCGATATCATGAAGTAGCGCACAGATAATAAGGGCATCTGATACTTCTTTACTTATGTCTGTGACACCATCCATCATAAGAAACGAAAGGTCTTTTGCTACACAATATACATTGTAACTATGTTCTGCCAATCCACCTTCTTTTGATAGATGGTGGCTCGTGCTGCATGGTGCTGTAAAAAAGCCATTTTCCTCCATATGATCAATTAACGCTTCCATACCTTGACGTTTGGTACTTAACAACAAAGTTTTAATTCTATCTGCTGACATTCTTCTACCTCCAATAGTTCACTCATTTTCAAATTATTAGCTATCCTCTTTCTTCTCTTTCTTTCATGTGCATCTTGACAGTCACATCGCTCACCTGGATCTAAATTACATCCACAATGTGGACAAGTATTGTAATAAGCCATCCTACTCCTCCTTTGAAGCATTGTGAAAAATAGCATCAAACAGCCTGTCCACTGCTTCATCAATAGTATCTTTTCTCTGCTTACTACCAGAGCACTCATTTTCTTCATACTTAAATCCAAATTTTACTATATCCATAATAAGTGCTTCTGCTTTATCAGATGACATACCTCTTTCTACTAATGCACCCTTAAGCGAATGAGCAACAACCGCAAAATCTGCAAATACATCTTCTCTACTTCCTTTTATAACAGTCATTCCTTTATTACTTCTAATCATTGATTTTCCTCCTAATAAGTTATATAATTTAATTGATTAATTTTCAGAGTGCTTACGCCTTGCCGGGCATATGTAAGCGCTCTACATTTTTGCGTAAAATTTAAAACCACTCTCTTCTAAACTCACGACACCTTTCTCGTCCACTTCTACGGTCCAATGCTTTCTATCATCATCGATATATGTTCCCCATGTGATATCATCCGCAAAAGAAGACATACTCATTTTGTCAATGCCGTTTTGTCTGACAATCCTCCGGATTGCTTTCAAGTGCTCTGCAATCTCCAGACCAGCTTTTATCCACTTCGCTCTATCCATCTTCCTCACCTCCTTACAATGGTCCTGCCATCCGGCAGTAAACCAGCACTACAATCAGGAATAACCCTGCTGCTACCATCCCAGTACCGAATCCAATGAAAAATCCGGTTAGGGTGTCTTTTTGCTTTCGTCTTGCCTTAATACTGTTACTTTTCACTGCTTGTCCCTCCCCTCTACCGCCTAAGCGGTTTCCTCTAATTCGTATTCGATCACTGCCTCTTCTTGCTCTTCCAGCAGGCTGATCATAATCTGCATAATTTTCACCATGTCTGGTTTCACTTACACCACCTCTCTAAACTCTATGTATTACGGGTTGTACGTGTTTCCTATAATTTAATTGCCTTATCTGAAAACCCGACGGTTACAGTTTTCGACTTTTCGCCAATATAACCTTGTTCATACTTAAACTGTTCTCGCATACATTTCCCACATTTTGGACAATAATTTGCATCTTCCGGCAATTCTGAAAAACACTTCGGGCAATACCGTGCCTTGTCGTTTGTTTTCCCTATGATTAAAGGCTTACGATCGCTTGAGCAATAAAAACTATCTCTAGTAGACATCAGCGACCATTCTCCATTTTCAAACGTAAGGTTTAGATAACTTCCGCATGATGAAATATCTTCACCATTTACTTCTACTTTTGCTTTGCCTTTTTCCATACTAATTTTTAGCGCTTCTAATTTTTTTACCCCCATCTACCACACCTCCTCTTTTACTTGCATATTTTTTTACTGTCTCCTATACTTTAATTACCAAGCGAAAATCGAAATAACTAAAAGGAGAAAAATATGGATCAGCTATCAAAAAAAATTATTAAAGCCCTGGAATCTTCACCGAATTACACTTGTATGTTTTACGTTGATAAAGAACCTTTTTCGGACATTGCTCCCTATCCTCTCGTATCAGCTGCCATCAAATATCTTACAGATAACGGTTATTTGGATGAAATTGTCCGAAATGAAAGAGTGATAGGAATTAAACTTTCACATAAATGCTTGCACAGAAAGTACTTTACGTGGGTTTCTATCAAATCTTTTCTGTTTCGGAGCATACTTACACCTATTCTTGTTTCTTTTTTTACTACCCTAGTAACGCTACTACTGACAAAGTTGTTATAATGGAAATCATCATACTGAGGAAAATAGTCCACATGTAGTGGATTATTTTTTTATCTATTTCCTTGATCCAATCATCCTCTCTTTTCATCTACTACACCTCCTCTTCCGTGTTAAGCCTTTTTTATCGAGTACCATGTCTGCTACACTACTCAAGAAATTTCATTTGATTCAAGTGGCAAATCTTCCGATGTACGCCCTGGAAATCTTCTCTGGAACTCCTTTTCTGTGATGGGGACACCAACAAGTTTTACAAAAAACCTTTCCCTAGAACTGTTATATCTGACATGTGCTTCTTTAAAAGCCAGATCATACAACAGGAATGCCATCCTTTTGCTTGTGGCTTTCTTGTATAGCTTGAAATCAGGCATTGATTCCGGCCAGATCAAATATAAACATTCCCCATACTGGCTATCTAAATCAGCATTAATTAACCAATCTACAGATACGTCTAATGTCTGAGATAACTTTTTCAGATCATCCAAATCCAGACGAATTTTTACATTTTCAATACCTGATAGCCGTGACAGCCTAATATTTGCCTTTGTTGCAAGTTCTTCCTGCGTCAACTGTTTTTCCTTTCGTGCTTTCACGATATTGTTTGCTATATCGCAGTAGAAATCGAAGCCTATGCGCTCCAATGTCTGTGATTCATAAAATTTCATTTCTACACCTCCTCTTCTGTTTGAAACAGATAGTCCAATGCTTTGTAATTTGAAATATTTTTCACCTTCTTTGTAACAATTTTCATGTTTTGATAAGTTTTTTATAATTATGTGTAATTTATTTCACAATATATTGTATTTATTTTTAAATTTTGCATTGAGAAAGCACTTTATATTGTGATTTTCAAAACTTTTCTATTGACTTTCTATATATTGCGGTCTACCATAATTATTAGAAGCTTCGAAAAAAAATATCTGAAAGGTGGTGTAGCTATGAACATGACACCAGTATTATCTTCCAATATTTCCAGTATTGGATACGAAAACGGAACACTCTATGTCGCATTTAATCGTGGCGGATTGTATGCATACTCAGGAGTACCAGAATCCGTTTATCGTGGTCTTATGTCTGCATCTTCACATGGAGGCTATTTAGCTTCTCATGTAAAAGGCATTTACCCATACAGACGTATTGGTTAATCGATAATGATAAGAATTTCTGCTGGACCGTTTATATTGATTTTTTTATCAGTATGCGGTTCAGCATATTCTGCTCTAACACCTTCACGCTTTTTCAACTCTTTAACTAACTCAACCGTTTTAAAGCTTTTTAATAAGTCCACTCTCGTCACTCTCCTTTCTCGCTTCTGACGCGAAACAAATCATTAAGGGTTACTCCAAGTGCTTTAGTAATTCTAGGAATATGTTCTATTCGTATTAACTTTCTTCTTTCATTTAACATATTGCTAAAATCAGAATCACTGAATCCTGCTCTTTCTGCTACCACTGTTTGTTTCATTCCTTTTTCAGAAATAATGGTTTTTATATTCTGAACTACATCATCGTATTCTACATCTCGCAACTTTTCCACCTCCTTTTGTTCGCATTATGCGTTCTTTTTACTCGATTATATTCTCGTTTCGCATACTTGTCAATAGTTTTTAATAAAAAATATTCGCATAACGCAACCTTTTATATTGACTTTTCAATACCTAAGTGATACGATACGCATACAAGGAGGTGTTACAATGGCTTTTAAAGATAGAATAAAAGAAGCACGCCTAAATAATAAATTGACGCAAGAGCAATTAGCCGAGAAAATAGGTGTAGCAAAATCTACACTTGCTGGATATGAAAAAGGGAATAGAGAACCTAATTTGGAAACTACAATAAAGATAATGACTGTTCTTGGAATAGACGCAAATTACCTTTGGCAAGATGAAATGGATTTTCCTATGAAAGTATCCTATGAAGAAATGGAACATATAGAAAAATACCGCGATCTCGATGACTTTGGACAGGAAAACGTACGTTATATCTTAGACAGAGAAACAGAACGGGTAAAACAGATAGAAAAACTGCAAAACAATACCGAAAATCCTAGTGTCCGTATTATCCAATATTATCAACATCTAGCATCCGCCGGAAACGGACAAGTTATATTTGAAGACATGCCCGTTGACCGCATAGAAATACCAGACAAACCGGAATACAAACGTGTATCGTATGCTATCGGTGTAAATGGAAATAGTATGGAACCGCTCTACTATGATGGCGATCTGTTGCTAATAGAACCAACTTACGACATATCCGAAGGTGAAATTGGTATATTTATAGTTGGTAATGAGGCTTACGTTAAAAAACTAGGGAAAGATGAACTTATTTCTTTGAATAGAGGATATAAAAATATACCATTGACCGAAGAATCGAAATGTATGGGGCGGGTTGTAGATAAGTTAACGGTATAAACGCTAAGACATTTATGTATTTTCTCAAAGCAGGATCAAAGAGAAAGGAACTAAATCATGAAATTTGGAGTAAGAAAACCAAGTATTAAACGGTCAATTAAGGCAAGAACAACTGGACGTGCAAAAAGAGCCATCAAAAAAGCTGTAATCCCGGGATATGGGAAAAAAGGTATGGGTTGGATAAACAACCCCAAAAAAGCAGCTTACAATAAAGTTTATAACAAAACCACTATAGGAGTTAGAGATCTTATTGGAAGCTCAAACAAAAAGAAAGGTCCTTCAAACTCGCCCTCACCAAAAACAAATTGTAATTATGAGCATAAAAAAATAGAAAAACAGCCAAAGAGGAAAAGGATATTATTGCCTATAGGTGAACATCAAACAACAACGCAAGAAAGAATTAAAGAAACGATTACATATATAATTCTACTATTTATATCATTTTTTCTTTTCGCTTGGGCATTTTCTGGTTGGCTTGTTGCTGGTAGAATCTTATTTGTAATATGTTGTTTGATTTTTATTTTTCTTTTAAAAGAGGTATGGACACGAAAAACTACAAAAGAATATAAACGTGTATATGAAGATGAATTAAGCGAGAAAGAAAAAGAACTATTAAAGAAATAGATTAGCTATTATGTTCATCCCCAACTTAAACGTTGGTAGGATAGATTTCTCAATGTAGGGTACGAATGAGAAAGAGAGGGAAATTTCTATGATTGACGAGTTATACATAAAAAAATTTAGGTCTATGGAAAATTTTCATATTCCTATTGCTCCAGCTTTAACCGCCATAGCCGGACAAAACGCAACTGGAAAGTCAACATTACTGGGTATTATAGGTAATACTTTCCAATTACCAGCTAAAGATGGAACCACGGTCCTCGGAAAAGCTTTTAAAACAGAGTTCAGTGAAATTCTGAATGGTTCTAAGGCAAAGGATTCTACTGGAATTCTTGGAGAAATTGTCGTTTCAAATATCAGTGAAATAGAAAATAATGTTCCACCAAAAGCTTCTTTACGTGTTGCCTGGCAAAAAGAAAAAGGCGAAGATCGATTTCGCATAATTCCTAAAAGATATTACGCTCCAGGATGTTCTCCAACAAAAGCTTCTTATGACGAAAGAAAATATCATCTTCCGTCATATTATCTAGGACTTAGTAGATTATATCCTTTAGGTGAAATTGCTCAAGAAAAAATCACTCATTCATCAATTAGGCTTTCTGAAAATGAATTTAAATGGTATACAAAAAATTATCGTCATATTCTTGATTTATCAGAAGAAATACAGGTGCTAAATAAGCTTAAAGTTTCTCAAAAACAATCAATTGGAATTACAACCGAACGTTATGACTACCTTACTAATTCCGCTGGAGAAGATAACGTAGGTCAACTTTTAATGTCAGTTCTGTCATTTAAACGACTAAAACAAGAATATAATGAAAAAGGAATCAAATGGGATGGCGGTATTTTATTAATTGATGAAATAGATGCAACATTACACCCTGCAGCAAAAATAAAGCTTATTGAATTTATGTATACAGAAGCAAAAGAAATTAATATACAAATTATATTTACAACACATAGCCTGTCTATTTTAAAAAACATAAGTAAAAAAGTATCAAGAAAACACGATTGTGGAATAATATATTTAACAAATGCAAATGTAAAACTAGAATGCCAAATAAATCCTAGTATCGAATTAATGGAGAATGATATGTTAATTTCAAGTCTATACGATAATATAGAAGCAAAACAAATTACTATTTATTCCGAAGATTCTGAAGCGAGATGGTTTATTCAACATTTACTATCCCCCTTCTCATCTAGAATACGATTAGTAAATTACACTGATGGATGCGATAAATTATTAAGTCTATTAGAAAATGATTCTGATTATTTTAAAAACATACTTTTTATTTTTGATGGAGATTTAGATGACACAACAACAAAATGCAAAGACTTAAAATACAAATTTGCCAATATAATTAAATTACCCGGAAACAAAATGCGGCCTGAATCTGTTTTTTATAACTATTTAACAAGCCTAGATTCTTCCCATCCTCTATTACAAGACCATTTAGAAAAAGGATTAACACTACGGAAAATAAGAAATGAGGGGCCTGAATCTTCTAAATATAACCATTATATTGAAGAACGTGAAAAATACAAACAATGGTTTAAAGACAACCTCGATATGTTTAATAGTATTGATTTATACTCATACTGGGCTGCCGACAACCAAGATGACATAAGTACATTTATTAATCAGTTTAAAACTAGTTTTAATATTGTTGCAAGTAGAACGCATACCCCTAAAATTTAATTCTGGCCAAATACAAAAGATTATCGTATAATCATTTTAGGAGATGATGATTATGACAATTAATAACCCTTTAAGGTACCCAGGTGCAAAATCCAAACTGGTACCATACATACAAAAATTGATAGAAGTTGAAGATTTAAAAGGCTGTACTTTATATGAACCATATGCCGGTAGTGCTGCTGTATCATTCTCACTACTTGCAAACGGAACTATTTCAAAAGCTGTTATCAATGAATTAGACCCCTTGATATACTGCTTTTGGGTTTCTGTTATGGAACACACCGATGGTTTGATACAGCTAATACAATCTACAGACATTACTTTAGAAAACTGGAATGAATTTTCAAAATATCGTGACGCACATTACATTACTAACAAAAGTATCCTGGAAATAGGATTTGCTGGACTCTTCTTAAACAGGACAAGTTTTTCAGGGATTTTAACGGCTGGTCCTCTTGGTGGGCGCAAACAAACTTCTTCCTATGCTATTGATTGTAGATTCAATAAAAAACGTATTATTAAAAGCATACAAGAGCTGGCCAACTTTAAAAACAAAGTAGAAATCTATAATATGGATGCTATTGAGTTTTTAAAAGTCAAAACACGTTACAAAAGAAACAGAAAAACTTTTGTATATATAGATCCACCTTATTACGAAAAAGGTCCATCTTTATATCGATATTATTACGAAAAAGACATGCATAAATCTTTGGCCAAATTTATCAAAACAAAATCTTATCCTTGGTTGATAAGTTATGATAATTCAAAAGAAATAAAGAAATTGTATCAACGGAGTCAACAACAGCACATTTACTTAGATTATTCTGTTAACACACATACCAAAGGTGCAGAATTACTATTTTCTAATTTAGAAATACCACCAATGGAAAATTATGTGGAAGAAGAAGCCATCATAGGTTAATTTTGAAAATAAAAAACCGCCCAGCTTTCGCTGGACGGCGGCATATCCGAAGATATACACTTTACTTTGGTCGGTAATATTGTATCATCTTCGGAAACAGCTCGCAAGCGGAACTCATGTTCTACGCTGGCTGTTATTTTTGTACCCATTTTTACATACCATACAAAGGGAAGGTGATACAGCATGTCAGAAAAAATAAAACGCTGCGCAATCTATATCCGTGTCAGCACATCAGAGCAAATGATGCACGGAAAGTCTCTGGAAGCTCAACGGGAATATTTAGAACATTACGCCAAAGAACATAATATGATCGTTGTAGGAATCTATGCTGATGAGGGCAAAACTGCCCGTAAGGAACTAAAAAAGCGTAAGGCTATTCACGCACTGCTTGAGGATGTAAAAGCTGGGAAAATTGATATGATACTCTTCTGGCGTCTTGATCGGTGGTTCCGTAATCTCTCCGATTTCTACAAAGTACAGGACATCCTTGACGAATATGACGTACATTGGCTGTCTGCATCCGAGCCGGGTATCAACATGGAAACCAGAGACGGACGACTGCAGCTTAATGTTGTATTGTCTATTGGTCAAAATGAAGTAGATACTACTTCTGAGCGTATTAAATTTGTAAATGAGGCATCTATCCGGCAAGGCAAATTAATTTTCGGAGAGGCTAACATGGGGTTTGGTTATAAGTCCGGTATTGTGGATGGTGTGAAGCGAATGATCAAAGATCCGGAAACGGAAGAAGCTACTGAAGCTTTTTTCAAATATCTGCTCTCTCACCAGAATAAATCGGAAACTGTGAGATATATGCAGAAGCATTATTATCCAGATTTTTCTTATAGTATGCTACGCACTATGGTATCAAGTGAATTTTACAAAGGCACCTACCGCGGCATCCCCTACTGCCCCGCTTATATCACGGAACAGGAATGGCTTCAGCTTCAAGAGCTTTCCAGAAAAAACATAAAGCAGACTCCATCCGGAAGAATCTACTTATTCAGCGGGCTGATAAGATGTCCAGTATGCGGACAAAAACTAGCCGGTACCGGCTGCTCTTCTATCATAAACCGGAAGACAAAGGAAAAACGGACCTATTGCTACTATCGCTGCAACCGCGCCATCCTCGATCGGTTATGTACCAGCCGACACCGAGTCAGTCAAAACCTCATTGAAAAATATCTACTTGAAAATTTATCAGAAGAATATAAGAAATATCAGATTCGATATACGAAGATCTGCGAACAGAAAAAGAAAATAAAAGATACACGTACACCAGAAAAGCTAAACAAAGAATTGGATCGCTTAAATCTGCTCTTCCAGAAAGACCGAATCACATGGGAATATTACAGCACTGAATATGACCGGATTGAAAAAGAGCTGAAAGAGCTTTCCGTTATCCAGCCGGAAGCCGAAAAAGATTTTACATATCTGGAAGAACTCCTGCGCTCCGATTTCAAGAAAATATATGAACAATTAACACCGGAAAATCGGCGGACATTCTGGAGATCTACCATAGAGGAAATTCATTTGAATGAAAATTACACGGTAGAAAGTGTTGACTTTTTGTAGTGTCTTGTACTAAATTTATTGCTCCGTTTGGAGCGGATAAAACTATGACCGCTGTGCTATCCGGAAATGCTGATATCGGATTCATGGGCTCTGAGGCTTCCATCTATACTTACAACGAAGGCGCTTCTGACTATGTAGTAAATTTTGCCCAGCTTACGCAGAGAGCCGGGAACTTTCTGGTTGCCCGTGAGAAAAATGATGATTTTTCATGGGAGAATTTAAAGGGGAAAGAAGTGCTTGGCGGAAGAAAAGGCGGTATGCCGGAGATGGTTTTTGAATACATCTTAAAGCAACATAAAATTGACCCGGAAAAAGATCTGACAATCAATCAGAACATTGACTTTGGTTCTACTGCCGCAGCGTTCTCTGAAGGTCAGGCCGACTTTACCGTTGAGTTTGAACCCGGCGCCACTAATCTGGAAAAAGAAGGCAAAGGATATGTCGTTGCCTCTCTCGGCACCGACAGCGGTTATGTGCCATATACCGCATTTTCCGCAAAGCAAAGTTATATCGACAAAAACCCGGAAATCATTCAAGGCTTTACGAACGCACTGCAAAAAGGAATGAATTATGTCCAGAACCACACGCCTGAAGAAATTGCAAAAATTATTGAGCCTCAATTCAAAGAAACGGATCTTGATACAATCACTACGATCGTCACTCGTTACTATGAACAGGATACATGGAAGGATAATCTTGTTTTTGAAGAAGAAAGTTTCCAGCTCTTGCAAGATATTTTAAAGAGTGCCGGAGAATTAACAAAAGAAGCGCCTTACGAAGACCTTGTAATAACAACCCACGCCGAAAACGCGAAGTAAAGACTGACACAAACGTAAACCGGGAACGTTTTTTCGTCCCCGGTTGTTATTTTATGCCCGTATTTTATGCTCTCATTGCTCCATCTACTGATAATATTTCACCGGTTACATAGCTTGCAAGATCACTGGCAAGGAATAAAAATCCGTTTGCCACATCTTCCGGCTCTCCCACTCTGCGAAGCGGAATATTTGCAATCAGAGGCTGGATCATTTTTTCCGGCAATGCAGCCACCATATCAGTTCTTGTAATTCCCGGCGCCACTGCATTTACACGGATATTACTTGGTCCAAGCTCTCTTGCCAGCGAAAGCGTCAACCCATTTACTGCAAATTTACTTGCCGGGTACCCAACTCCTGACGGCTGACCAGATATACTTACCATAGAACTGGTATTAATAATACAGCCGCCCCCCTGCTCCCGCATAACTTTTACAGTCGGCTGAATGGTATAGAATAATGCCTTTACATTAAGATCCATAATTTTATCAAATTCCTCCGGCTGATAATCCTCTATCTTCGTACTCTGTGAAATTCCCGCATTATTGACCAGAATATCAATTCTTCCGAATTTTTCTTTTACTCTTTCAATCGCTGCCTCTACTTCTTTTGCATCTGAGAGATTCGGGTGATCTCCGCTCACTTCCCAGTCTGGATTTTCCTCTTTTAATTTATTTAATGCTTTATCCACAGTCTCTTCTCTGGAGCCAAACAATACAACCTTCGCTCCGTTTTCGAGATATTTTCTTACTACCGCATATCCTATTCCACGTGTTCCTCCGGTTACAACTGCAATTTTCCCTTTTAACATATAAGTTCCCTCCTTTTTGATTTTCTTTTTATAATTTTTCTTGTCTTAGTATAACTTTTCATTTTTGATAACAGATTATATTATTTAATCCGAACTTTAAAATTGATAACTATTACTGCTTTTATTATAAAGCATTTTTGTCGATTTGAAAAGAGAAATTTCAAATTTTTTTGATTTTTATTTTCTCTTTTCATTTATTTATCTCATAAAGATGTTTTTTCATTCATAGACTAAATACAAATTACTGTACAGGAGTCATCATGTCCTCTAACAAACCTGATTTTCGTCCTCTCCTATTAAGATTTCTCGGTCTTCTGGCCCTTTTTACCCTTTGCTTTTTTGCAGGGCGTAAAGCTGCAATGTACACGGAGGAAACAATCTCTCCGGTCGCGTCTGCCACAGAAAACTGGGGATTGGGATTTCAAACAGACGGCGAACGTCCTACAGCAAATGCTTCCATAGAAGAACTTGAAAAATATAACGCATACTATGCCAAAGATACGGATGAGAAAATAATTTATCTTACATTTGATTGTGGATTTGAAAATGGAAATACGGAAAAAATCTTAGATGCCCTGAAGAAACACAAAGCTCCTGCCACATTTTTTGTCGTGGGAAATTATCTGTCCACAAGCCCTGAGCTTATAAATCGCATGGTGAAAGAAGGGCACACCGTCGGAAACCATACGTATCATCACCTGGACATGTCACAGATATCTTCTAAGGAAGCTTTTGAAAAAGAATTGAAAGATGTAGAGACACAATATAAGGAGATTACAGGCAAAGAAATCTCTCATTTTTATCGCCCTCCACAGGGAAAATATAATCTTGAGAACCTTAAGATGGCAAAAAATCTCGGATATCATACTTTCTTCTGGAGCCTTGCCTATGTAGACTGGTACGAAAACGATCAACCGACGAAAGAAGAAGCCTTTGATAAACTTCTTTCCCGCATCCATCCGGGCGCTATTGTTCTTCTGCACAATACTTCAAAAACAAATGGGGAGATTTTGGATGAACTTTTGACCAAATGGGAAGAAATGGGATATACGTTTCAATCCCTGAATCAGCTGATTCAGGGATTGGAATCATTTCATAATTTCCTGTAAAAAACCGGTTCCGTCTCCGGAAAACTCAATCTTCAGATACTGTGCGATCGTCTGTGCAATATCGGAAAAACTCTTTCGAATTCCAAGATCAACGCCTTGTCGGAGATTAGCTCCGTAACACAGACACGGAGTATATTCTCTGCTGTGATCGGTTCCTTTGAAGCCGGGATCGCAGCCATGATCTGCTGTAATGATAAGCAGATCCTCTTCTTTCATCTTTTCCAGCATCATCCCCAACTGCCGATCCACTTCATTGAGTGCACGGACATATCCGTCAATATCATTCCGATGACCATACAACATATCGAAATCCACCAGATTTACGAAGCATAGTCCGTTAAACTCTTCCTCCATAAGCTCCCGCACGCGTTCCATATTTTTCTGATTTCCTTCGTTTGGATACGTCTTCGTGATACCTCTTCCGGCAAAAATATCATAGATTTTTCCTACACCGATCACATCCATCCCTGCTTCCTTTCCTGCATCAAGAATGGTTTCTTTCGGTGGCATCAGAGAAAAATCATGTCGGTTCACCGTTCTTGTATAGTTCGGATAAGTTCCAACAAATGGTCTTGCGATCACTCTTCCAACACCATGTTCTCCGGTAAGAAGCTTCCGCGCAATCCTGCAATCCTCATACAGTTCCTCCAAAGGAACAACATCCTCGTGAGCTGCCACCTGAAAGACACTGTCTGCGGATGTATATACGATCAGCTTTCCGGTTTCCACATGTTCCTTTCCGTAATCTTTGATGACCTCTGTTCCTGAATAGACCTGATTGCAGAGCACACCTCTCCCTGTTTTTCTTTCAAACTCTTCAAGAATTTCCCGCGGGAATCCCTGTGGATAAGTCGGCATCGGTTTCGGTGAGACTGCACCGGCAATCTCCCAATGTCCTACCGTTGTATCTTTTCCCGCAGACTGCTCCTGCATTTTTCCATAGCATGCAATTACCTTTTCTCTGTTTTTTTGAAAGGAAGTTCCTTGCAGATTGTAAATTCCAAGGCTTTCCATAACCGGAATATGAAGGTTGCCGCTTCGGACACAAGTTCCGAACGTATCACATCCGACATCATCAAACCTCTCTGCATCCGGCGCCTCTCCGACTCCTACACTGTCCAGTACAATCAAAAATACTCGTCTTGCCATCTTTCTTCGCCTCCACCTTAGAATCTCCCTCATTAGCTTTACACATGAAGCTTCTTATGCATTTCTTCTTTAAACTCTTTCCCTTTAAATAAAATAAGCGCCATCAGAAATAGAAAACTCAATCCTACGCACAGGACTGCCAGAGCCCGAAAACGAATCACCTTTGTAAGCAGCAGAACAAAAGGAAGAAGGATACTGTACATTGACGCCATCACGTAATAGATCATATACTCCCTCGGAGAATGTGATTGTATTTTGGATACGATTACCATGGAAATCTGAATCAGCAAACATACGATCGGCAATACATAGTTCACTGACCAGCCCCTCCATCCGATACAGGCATCCCATATGATACAACCGATCGTCACGCCAAGCAGCTGCCACATGGCATTTTTCAGTAAATTATGCCGTTTCACATATCCCACCGACAGGGCTGCCCACATGCTGAAAATCCCGGCTGCAACCAATACAGACCACAGACGCTGCGGTGAAAAGATCACATTTGCCATTACCGCAAATACAGCCGCCATCATACAGCCAAAGGAAAACCCTTTGTAAAACTTTCTTCCTTCATAATTCGGCTGTGCATCTTCCGGATATTCCGGTTTTATAACCGTCGCAGGCACACCGATATTTTCTAAGATCTCATAGAAATTCCTCTGGATATTCAGACTGTCGTAGCGAGAAGTAAAGGCACAAGTCAGCGTATCTTTAAAAGAACAGACACATAGCTCCATTCGCGGGGTACTCGTATAGACACCGAACCGTTCAATATACGGCATATATTCTTCCGGCATCTTAACCGCACTCATATTAGAAAGAACTGCTGTCACTTCTCCTTCTGCCATCTTCGCTCCCATTTTGATACATGGATCTTTTAAGATCAGCGGCGCCCATTTTAATATTTTATGCTTTTCAAATGCAATCAATTCATTCATGCGCCCTGCTATTTCTTCTTTCGTCAGGTGGTCTTCAAAATACTGCTTTACCGCCATTAACACAGAATCAAAATCATCTTCCGCTGCGCCGAATTGATACCCCGGCTCAATATAGCTGAAAAAATTCAACATAGAATCCGATGGAAATATTTTCCGAAGATTTACCGGAACCATCAGCACCACCGGCTTTTTTTCCTGTGTCTTATTCATTTCTTTGTGAATGGCACAGATAAATGTAGCCGTCAGCAATACCGTCATGGACACCCCGTAAGCTCTTGCTTTTTCTAACAATGCTTTTACTGAAAGGGTTGTTTCTACTACTTTTAGTTCTTCGTATTCCTTTCCCCTCTTCTTGATCTGATATGCTTTCACCTTTTTCTTCTTTGTTCTTTTCAGATCGGGATTGTAATATTTGCTAAAGCTGTCATTTTCCTGATCCTGCACCGTCAATTTATCTTTCGAAAGCTGTATCTCCGGCAGTTCCTTCTCCTTGTGCGCCAGATATAAATAGTTTTTTACGAGCTCTCTTAAAAACTCTGTCGCCCCGGTTCCATCTGTCAACGCATGAAACACTTCAAAATTAATTCTGTTTTTATAATAAGTAACCTCAAAAAGGAGCGCTTTTTTATCCCGAACATACAGACAGCTGCACGGTTCCTTATATTCTTCCCGCACCGTCGGGCGCAGCTCACTCTTCTCCAGATAGTGCCAGAACAGACCTTTTCGCATGACAGATAAGAATACCGGATATTTTTTGATCGTTTTATTTAACGCTTCCTGCAGTATCCCGCTGTCTACCGGTTCTTTCAACAAGCAATAAAACCGGAATACTCTTGTGTCTTTGGGGCTGCTTGCCGCGGAAAACATCTTGGCAGCATTATCAAGATTTCTCCAATAAGCCCGCCTCTGTTCAAACATCAGCTCCATCCTCCTTTAAAAATTCATTGATAAGATCAAAGCTTTCTTTTACATGAAAATACTTGATTCCAAGCGAAAAATAACCGTGAAGGGCATCTTTGATCCGATAGAGCTTCACGCGGTTTCCTGCTTCCTTAAGCCTCTTTGCATAGGCTTCTCCCTCGTCCCTCAGAGGGTCGCATTCTGCTGTCAAAACCAGTGTATCCGGCTGCCGACTGTAATCTGTCTCCATAAGCGGTGCAAAATATTTATTTTCCTTATCTTCCGGGCAAGAGGCATAAAGTTCAATATAATCTCTCATCTTCCCCGATGTCAAAAGATAGTCGCTGCCGTATTTGTGCACCGACGGAAACGGCGAATTCTCTGTATAATCTGCAAATAATGCCGGATAGATAAGGATCTGTCTCTTCGGCAGAAACTCTCCTTTGTCACGCGCCATCAAAGAAACAGCAGCCGCCAGATTTCCTCCGGCACTGTCACCGATCAGTGTGATTTTGTCAGGGTCAACATTTAAAATAAACTGTCTTGTATAAAGAGCTTTTGCCACCGCATAACAATCCATCAGACCTGTAGGAAATTTATGTTCCGGCGCCAGTCTATACTCTACGGATATTACCATGTGTTCTGTTGCCACTGCAAGCCGGGCGCAGATTCTCTCATAATTATCCACACTGTCTGTCACCCAGCCGCCGCCATGGAAAAGAAGAAATACCGGAAGATCTTCTGATATTTCCTCACTTGGCATATACAATCTCATAGGCACTTCATGATCTCCGTTCATGACTTTATAATCAATCGTACGGTGGAAAATCTTTAACGGGTCAATGGCTTTGATATTTGCAAGCTGTCTTGCCGCCTCCACTTCAATCCCGTCAAAAGACAGGGCTTTCAATACTTTTTTCATAGATTTATTTATGGTCACGGTTACGATACTCCTCCCTGAATCTTCTCATTGAGATCATTTAAATAGACCCATCGGTCCATCTTATCTTCCAGCGCCTGCTCTGCTTCTTCTTTTTCTTTCATAAGTTCACTAAGCTTTACAGAATTGGTAGCATTTTTCATAATGTCCTGATCCAGTTTTTCAAGCTTACTCTCTAACTTCGCAATATTCTCATCAATCGTCTCAAATTCTCTTTGCTCTTTGTAAGTAAATTTCAGCTTCTTCTCCCGCTGCTTCCATGTCTCTTTTGACTTCGATTCAACCTTTTCAGTCTTCTGTTCCTGCTTCTCTTCTTCTGAAACTGACTCGATCTCCTTTTTGATCAGATAGTCGGAATAGCCGCCCTCATATTGGCGAATCACTCCATTTCCTTCAAAGGAAAAAATTCGATTTACCGTTCGATCCAGAAAATAACGGTCGTGAGATACGGTAATGATGATTCCGTCAAAGCTATCCAAATAATCTTCCAGAATAGTAAGTGTCTGGATATCCAGATCGTTGGTCGGCTCATCAAGGAGCAGCACATTCGGCGCGCTCATAAGAATACGAAGGAGGTAAAGCCTGCGCTTTTCTCCGCCGGATAACTTCTCAATCTTTGACCATTGAATCGCTCCTTCAAATAAAAAGCGCTCCAGCATCTGGGAGGCAGTGATTCTGCTGCCGTCAGAAGTCTGAATATATTCCCCTGCTTCTTTGATATAATCAATCACTTTCATAGAATCATTCATATATTCATTTTCCTGTGAAAAATAACCGATTCGAATCGTCTGTCCGACCTCTATCGTACCGCGATCCGGCTTTGCCACACCGCTTATGATCTTAAGCAGCGTTGTTTTTCCACATCCATTCGGACCAATGATTCCGATACGGTCATGGCGCAGGAAAATATAGCTGTAATCCCGGATTAATTCTCTTTTTCCGTATGCTTTACAGATATCGTTCAATTCTATTGTCTTATTTCCCATGCGGGAGGATGTTGAATCCAACATCACTCTTTTCTCTTCCTGAAGGTCCTTCATCTCCTGCAATGCGCGGATTCGGTCAATATGTGCCTTTTGCTTCGTACTTCTCGCCCTTGCCCCGCGATGCAGCCACTCAAGCTCTGTGCGAAGAAGACTCTTTCTCTTGCGCTGTGCGGCAAGTTCCATACTTTGTCTCTCTTCCTTTAATGTGACAAACTGTTCATAATTCCCCGGATAGCTGTATAATTTCCCCTGATCCACTTCCACGATCCGATTCGCTACACGGTCCAGAAAGTAACGGTCATGGGTAACCATCAAAATTGCACCGCGGAATTTGATGAGGTACTCTTCCAGCCATTCTGACATCCCATTGTCCAGATGGTTCGTCGGCTCGTCAAGCATCAAAATATCCGCAGAAGTCAAAAGTGCATTGACCAGTGCAACCCTTTTCTTCTGTCCTCCCGACATATGTTCAATTTTTTCTTCGTAGTCCGAAAATCCCAGCTTATTTAACATTGCCTTGGCATCCGCCTCTATGGTCCATCGGTTTGTTTCATCCTCGTGCCCGCGCACTGCCGCCTGCAAAATATTCATTCCTTCTTCAAACACAGGCGTCTGCGGAAGATAACAGATCTTCACCTGATTCCCCATACTGATCTTCCCCTGGTCGCATGTTGTAATTCCCGCAGCCAGCTTAAGAAGTGTAGATTTCCCCATACCATTTACACCGATGATTCCGATTTTTTCATTTTCATTAATCCCAAAATCCACATCATCCAAAAGTACGCGGTCTGTATATGATTTTGTAATATGTTCCATTGTGAGTAAATTCATTCTGCTTATCCTTTTCTTACCTTTCAAATATCGTACTGCTCCACTGTCTATAAAGAATTATACCCGATTGTTTGCTCCGGTACAATAGAAAAGAAAAACAGCCTGCCATAATGGAACTGTTCCAAAATGACAAGCTGTTCAACACCTCTTCTATTCTTTTACAGAAGTATCTTTTTCTCCCGCATGTTCTTATAAGAAAATATATTTCAAAATAAATAAGACAGCAAGCACATACATCAAGATACTGATTTTTTTCTCTTTTGCCTTTCCTGTTAACAGATTCAGTACCACATAGGAAATAACTCCCATAGAAATACCTTCTGAAATGCTGTAGAAAAATGGCATTGCTCCGATACAGATATAGCATGGAAGCGCCTCAGAAATATCGTTAAAATCGATATTTACCACATTTGTCAGCATATAGAATCCAACAACCACAAGCGCCGGAGCTGTTGCAAATGATGGAATTGCAAGGAAAATCGGAGACAGGAACAGTGCCAGTCCAAATAAAATAGCAGTTGTCACTGCAGTAAGACCTGTTCTTCCGCCTTCAGATACACCGGATGCACTTTCTACGAATGTAGTTGTTGTACTTGTACCAAGAACCGCTCCTGCTGTTGTTGCGATTGCATCTGCAAGAAGCGCGCCCTTGATTCTTGGCAATTTTCCGTTTTCATCCAGCATATCAGCCTTAGATGATACACCAATCAATGTTCCGATTGTGTCAAACATATCTACGAAAAGGAATGCAAAAATAACAACAATAAAATTCAATGAAAAGACACTTGAAAAATCAAGTTTTCCGAATACCGGCGCAAGACTTGGAATAGAAAGTCCGTTGCTGAAATCCGGAAGCAGGCTGTAAAATCCGATTTCCGGATTTGGAACATACACCCCTGCAAACTGACAGATGATTCCGATGATCCATGTGGCAAGAATTCCCCACAAAATATTTCCTTTTACATTCTTGATCACAAGGATACCTGTGATAATAATTCCGATGATTGCCAGCACAACGGTAATACCGACATCGTTAAATGTTGCTTCTACACCATTTGCCATATTGTAATTTTCAAGAGAGAATAACTCAACCAATGTTGCTCCGCCAATTACGATCTTCGCATTCTGAAGTCCGATAAATGCGATAAACAGACCGATTCCCACGCTGACAGCTGCTTTTAAATTCTTCGGGATCGCATTAAAGATTGCTTCACGCACATTTGTGAGAGATAAAACGATGAACACAATACCTTCCACAAAAACTGCAGTCAGTGCAACCTGCCAGTCATACCCCATTCCAAGCACTACGGTATATGCGAAATACGCATTCAGTCCCATACCCGGTGCAAGCGCAAATGGATAATTCGCACAGACAGCCATCAGTAAAGTACCAATCAAAGCCGCAAGAGCTGTTGCTGTAAATACGGCACCCTGATCCATACCGGCTGCAGCCAGAATACTTGGATTAACTGCCAGAATGTACGCCATTGTCATAAAAGTAGTGATTCCGGCAAGAATCTCAGTCTTTGCATCTGTACCGTTCTCCTTAAGTTTGAAAAACTTCTCTAACATTTGATTTTCTCCTTCATGTATCTCATTTTTAGATAATACAATCCTATTCTAACAAAATGGAGCCATAAAGTAAATGGCTCCATCTATTACTTCTCATTATGAGTAGTTATTACTTTTTTATATTATTCACACTCACGAACGGTTTTTCTAAGCGGAAGAATCATTCCCGGCGCTACGGACAGCTCGTCAATTCCCATCTCAAGGAATGTCTCAGTAAGCGTAAGGTCAGCTGCAAGCTCTCCGCAGATGCCGATCCATTTTCCCTCTCGATGCGCATTTTCTGCTGCCATACGAATCATAGACAATACTGCCGGATGATGGGCATCATAAAATGATTCCAGTTTTTGATTCTGTCTGTCGATCGCAAGCGTATACTGCGTCAGATCGTTAGTACCTACACTGAAGAAATCGACCTCTTTAGCAAGCTCATGGCTCACCATAACAGCGGCAGGTGTCTCGATCATCACACCGATCTCTACATCCTTGCGGAATTCTACCTCTTCTTCTGTAAGTTCTTCCTGCACAAGCCGGATCATTTCCTTAATCTTCTTTACCTCATCCACAGAGATGATCATCGGAAACATAATTGCAATCTGTCCATAAGCAGATGCGCGGTACAGTGCGCGAAGCTGTGTCTTGAAGATCTCCGGCCTTGTCAGGCAGATACGAATCGCACGATAGCCAAGCGCCGGATTTTCTTCTTTGTCCAATCCAAAGTAATCCACCTGTTTATCGGCTCCGATATCCAGCGTACGAATAATTACCCGCTTACCTGCCATATTTTCCGCCACTTGTTTATACACCTTGAACTGCTGCTCTTCTGTAGGGAAGGTCTCGCTCTCTAAATAGAGGAATTCACTTCGGAACAAACCGATGCCTCCGGCATCATTCTGAAGCACAGCCCCCACATCGGACAGATTGCCGATGTTGGCGTAGACATTTACTTTCTGACCGCTCTTTGTCACATTTTCTTTGCCCTTTAACTGCTCCAGAAGCTCCTTCTTCTCCATGTCTTCTTTTTGTTTTTTCTGCATGGCTTCCATGGTCTTTGCATCAGGTTCTATATAAATCACGCCATCCATTCCGTCTACAATTGCAAGTTTCCCGTCATATTCCTGCTTCAGATCTTCACCAAGACCGATCACTGCCGGAATGTTCATTGTTCGTGCCAGAATGGCTGTATGTGAATTTGAAGAGCCGTACATTGTAACAAAGGCAAGCACTTTATCTTTATCAAGCTGTACGGTTTCACTTGGCACAAGGTCGTCGGCTGCAATGATCACCGGCTCTTCCATTTCCATGGCAGCGTGCTCACTGTTTGATAATACTTTGATGAGACGTTCTGAGACATCCTTCACGTCTGCAGCTCTTCCCTGCATATACGCATCATCCATTGCCGCAAACATCGCAGCGAAATTATCTGCCGTTGTCCCGACTGCATACTCTGCGTTCACTTCCTGCGTTGTAATAATATTTACGATGGACTCCACATAATCCAGATCTTCCAGCATCATCTGGTGAATCTCAAAGATCATGGCATTTGTCTCACCTACATCATCCATTGCCTTGTCATGTAATTGCTGAAGCTCTGCGGATGCCTGTTCTTTCGCTCTTTCAAAACGTTTTACTTCTGCCTCTGTATCTTCCACGCGGCTTCTTTTAATCGTAATTTCATTTCTCTTATAAAACGAAATCTTTCCAATGGCGATTCCGCCAAATACACTTTTTCCTGATAATGTAATCATTGCCCTCTTCCCCTCTTACAGGTTTTCTTTTAAGAACTGCTCCATTGCTTCTGAAGCTTTTGCCTCATCTTCTCCTTCTACGCAGACTGTAATCTCGTCCGCTTTCTTTACACCCATACCCATAACTGCAAAGATTCTTTTAGCATCTGCACTCTTCTCGCCTTTTTTGATCGTCACTTTTGATGCGAACTCATTGGCTTTCTTTACAAGAAGCCCTGCCGGTCTTGCATGGATTCCTTCTGGATCTGTGATTACATACTGAAATTCTTTCATGATTCATTCCTCCGTTTTCTTTGATTGGATTTTATTTTATCTTGTTATTGTTTCTTCCTTAATCTATTCTGTTACTTTTTTCTTTAAAACACCCAGCAGGACTGCTGAGACAACCGTTCCGATCACAAGGGCAAGCAGATACATGACTGCATTTCCCATCACCGGTACTACGAAGATTCCTCCGTGAGGAGCCATCAACGTACAGCCAAATGCCATAGACAGCGCGCCTGCCAGTCCTGAACCAATGATACAGGATGGAAGTACGTGAAGCGGGTCTGCTGCTGCGTATGGAATCGCACCTTCTGTAATAAATGCAAGTCCCATAATAAAGTTCATCGGTCCGGATTCTCTTTCTTCTTTTGTAAATTTATTCTTAAACAAAAGTGTTGCCAGTGCGATAGCACATGGCGGAACCATACCGCCGATCATAACAGCTGCCATAATATCATAATTTCCGGATGCGATTGCTGCTGTACCAAACACATAAGATGCTTTATTGAACGGGCCTCCCATGTCAATTGCCATCATGCCGCCAAGCACCAGTCCTAAAATCAGCTTACTGGAACCGCCCATACTTGTCAAACCATTATTCAGCGCTGTGTTAATTCCTCCCATGACCGGCTCTACGATAAATGTCATGCCAAGTCCCATGATCAGAATACCCAGTACCGGATAAATGAGTACCGGCGCAATCTTCTCGATTGCCTGCGGAAGCTTATCACATACTTTGCGAAGTGCAAGTATCAGATAGCCTGCTGCGAAACCAGCCACCAGCGCTCCTAAGAAACCGGAGGTCCCGCTTGCCGCCATCATACCGCCCACGAAACCGACCGCCAGCGCCGGTCTGTCACCGATCGCCATTGCAATAAATCCGGCAAGTACCGGAAGCATGAAGCCAAATGCTACACCACCAATATTTTTAAACAGTGCAGCCACCGGTGTGATGGTACCGAAGTTTGCACGGTCTGCAACGGATAAAGAGTTAATATCTACCAGCATACCATCAAGGAGAAAGGCAACCGCGATCAAAATACCACCGCCTACTACGAACGGAAGCATATGAGATACACCGTTCATCAGCTGTGTATAAATCTTATGTCCTACACTTCCGCCGCTCTTAGCAGCCTGTTTCTTTTCTCCTCCGGTGCTGCTTTTATATACCGGAGCATTACCGGAAATGGCAAGCTCAACTAATTCATCTGCCTTATTGATTCCGTCAGACACCTGACGCTCGATTACTTTCTTCCCGTCAAAACGCTCCATCGGAACCTGTGCGTCTGCTGCCACAATAATACAGTCCGCTGCCTGAATCTCTTCTTCTGTGAGTACATTTTTCGCACCGCCGGAGCCTCTTGTCTCTACCTTCACAAAACAGTTTTTTGCTTTTGCCGCTTTCTCAATTCCTTCTGCTGCCATATAAGTATGAGCAATTCCGGTCGGACAAGACGTCACTGCCAGGATTTTAACCTGATCTTCTTTTGCCTCTTCTACATCTGCCAGTCTTTCATCCACACTCTTCTTCTCTTCGTCTGCCTGATCAATGATCGCAAGAAATTGTTCCGGCGTCTCTGCCTTACGAAGGCTTTCCGTAAATGTCTCATCCATTAACATCATTGATAATTTACTCAATACATCCAGATGTACATTATCCTCTGTGTTTGGAGCCGCAATCAGGAACAACAATGTTACCGGCGCACCGTCTAAGGAATCAAAATCCACACCTTCCCGGATAACCATTGCTGCAAGTCCCGGACGGTCAACCGCGTCACATTTTCCATGTGGAATCGCAATTCCTTCTCCGATTCCGGTGGTACTCTCTTCTTCTCTTGCATATACCTGTCTTTTATAAGCTTCTTCATCATTGATCTTACCGCTCTTCACCATAAGAGCAACCGCCGCATCAATTGCCTCCTGTTTGCTCTTAGGCGCTGCATCCAGTGAGACACTTCTTACATCCAATAAATCTGTGATTCTCATTCTTCTTTCCCTCCTGCCGTCTTCACGACCTGTTCATATACTTGATCTATTTCTTCTTTTACAGCCAGCCGCTCGGAAAATGCACTTGCACTTCCTGCCGCAACTCCCATGTAGAACGCATGCCGGTATTCCTTTCTTTCCAGCCAGCCTGCCATAAATCCGGCAACCATAGAGTCTCCGGCGCCTACACCATTTTTCAGAGTTCCTTTTGGAGCCGGAGCATCATAGATCTGCCCGTCTGATGCGATCAAAACCGCTCCCTCTCCTGCCATAGAGATCAGCACGTTCTCAGCCCCCATCTCCTGAAGCTTCTTTCCATAAGGAACGACGGACTCTCTCGTCTTTAATTCAACACTGAAAATCTCACCCAATTCGTGATTGTTCGGCTTGATCAGGAATGGGTGATACGGAAGCACCTTCAGAAGCAATTCCTGTGTCGCATCTACCGAGATCAGCACTCCCTTACCTTTCAGACGCTCCATAATCTTCTGGTACGTATCATCGGGCATGGAAGCCGGAATACTTCCTGACAAAAAGAGAACGTCACCCTCTCCCATCTCATCAAGCCTGGTCATAAGCTGTTCTATCTTTTCTTCACTGATAGATGGACCCTGCCCATTAATCTCTGTGCCGTCAATGGATTTTAATTTCACATTGATCCGTGTAAATCCTTCCGGGATCTCAAGAAATCCATTTTTCACGCCAAACTTCTCCAGTCGTTTTACGACCTCTTCGCCGGTGAACCCGGCCACGAACCCAAGCGCTGTATTATCAATCCCCAGATTCTTAAGAACAATGGATACATTGATTCCTTTTCCTCCCGGCAGCATCAGCTCCGAGTCTGTGCGATTGGTAAGACCAAGTTTGAAGTCCTTCACAGAGACGATATAATCCAGAGAAGGATTAAAAGTAACTGTGTAAATCATTTATTGAACCTCCATAATATTTGTATATTTTTTGTAAGATTCATCCTGAAGCTTTGTTGTGATCAACTGTGCGGACTGGAAATCAGCAAAGGTGACCGATGAAATTTGATTGATTTTGGATGAATCTGACAATACATAGTTTTTTCTGCATTGCTGCATTGCCTTTTCTTTTACAAGAGCCTCTGTAATATCCGGCGTCGTATAGCCGGAAACTGCATCCGCCCCGTTCGTTCCGAAGAAGCCTTTTGTAAAATGATACTTTTTCAGACCTTCTACCGCTTCTGCTCCGACGATTGCCTCTGTAACCGCCTTTAACTCTCCTCCGATCAGGAAGACGCGCATGCCCTTTTTCAATAATTTCTGAGCATGACTTACAGAATTGGTCACATACAGTGCGCCTGACTCCGTAATGTAATCAATCATCACATCTACGCTGCTTCCTGCATCCAGATAAACAAAATCATCCTCCCGGATTAAGCTTGCTGCATATTTCCCGATCACAGCCTTTGCTTCCTTATTCAGCGTACTTCTCAAAGAAAGATCCGCGTCTCTTGTCATCGTTTCAGACTCTGCAGTCGTAGCGCCGCCATGCACCTTGATCAACGCCCCCCTCTGATGTAAGGTTGTAAGGTCTCTGCGGATCGTAGATTCAGAAGTCTGTAACAAAGCAGTCAGTTCCTGAACTGTAACGGTCTTCTTGTCATTTACAATTTTCAATATTTCCCGAAATCTCTCTTCTGCCAGCATACTCTTCCTCCTTCTTTTTCTCTTTCTATTTTTTTCATTTTCAGTCATTTTCTTTCAACTTCATTCATCTTTAAATTCATAATACAATCATTTTCAGTCATAGTCAACTATTTTCATTCAAAATATATTCCAAAATCAATCATTATTTTTTATGCAAAATGCATAAAAAAACCATCATGCTTATTATCTTTCGACTTCATGATGGTTTTTATTCTTCCTGAATATGGTTGAATATGATGAAATTTTATTGAATCTCACGGATCTTCTTACGAAGTCCCAGCACCTGCCCCGGCGCTACGGACAATTCGTCAATTCCGATCTGAAGGAAATATTCCGTCAATGAAAGGTCTGCCGCCAGATCTCCGCATATGCTGATTCTCTTTTCCTCCAAATGTCCGTTATTTGTAATGATTCTTATCATCTTCAACAATGCCGGATGATGTGGATTATAGTAACTGTCGATCTTCGCATTGGTTCTGTCCATTCCCAATGTAAACTGCAGAAGGTCATTCGTTCCAATGCTGAAGAAATCAACTTCTCTTGCCAACTCACCGCTAATCATAACCGCCGCCGGAGTTTCAATCATCACGCCTACCTCAATATCCTTATTATAGGCGGTCTTATTGGCACTTAATTCCTTCTTGGCGCGCTCCAGCTGCACCTTTGCTGCCTTTACTTCTTCCAGAGACGTAATCATCGGAAACATGATGGATACATTTCCGTAAACGGATGCACGAAGAATTGCCCGAAGCTGTGTGCGGAACATCTCGTCCTTCTCCAGCGAAATACGAATTCCGCGATATCCAAGCGCCGGATTATTCTCCTTGTCCATCTCAAAACAATCCGCCAGCTTGTCACCGCCAAGATCTGCCGTACGGATGACAACACGCTTCATCCCCATAGATTCTGCCGCCAGCTTGTAAATGGAAAACTGCTGCTCTTCTGTCGGAAGCTTCCCTCCGTTATCCATATAGATAAACTCACTTCGGAACAGTCCGATTCCACCGGCGTCACTTCGGATCACTCGCTCAATATCTTCTCTGCTTGCAATATTTGCACAAATGTCAATTCTCTGACCACTCTGTGTAATATTGTCTTTTCCTTTCAGACGTTCCAGATCCTTCACCTTCACATGATCTGTATCCTGTCTCTTCTTCATGCGGGTAATCGTTGTATAATCCGGTTCGATATATACCTTTCCCTCGAACCCGTCTATGATGATTGTCTTACCGTCATATTCTTTCTTCAAAGCTTCTCCAAGACCAATCACTGACGGGATTCCCTTTGTTCTTGCAATCACCGCCGTATGAGAATTGATGGTGCCATAACGGGTAACAAACCCGAGCACCTTGCTTTTCTCCAGCTGCATTGCCTCACTTGGATACAGCTCCGGCGCTGCCATGATAAATGGTTCATCTGACAGAAGCTTATCCTTCCAGCTTCTTGACAGAATCCGGATCAGACGAAGTGCAACGTCTTTCACATCCGCTTCATGTCCCTGAATATAGTTTTTGTCGATTTCAGCACCCGCCTTCACAAAGTAGTCCGCCGTCTGTTGAACCGCATACTCTGCATTCAGCTTCTCTTCTAAGATAATACTTGTTACTTTCTCGCCAAAATCCTCGTCTTCCAGAATCTCCTGCTGCATTTCAAAAATAGCGGCATTGGCTTCTCCCACTTCCCGTATGGAATTCCCATAGAGTACACGAAGCTCCATCACTGCTTTTTCTCTTGCCTTCTGAAACCGCGCTACTTCTTTCTCTATATCTTTTACATAGATTTCTTTAATTTCTTTAATTTCTCTCTTATAGAAAGAAAGCTTTCCAATCGCAATTCCTTCGGATATCTTTTTTCCTGTTAATGTAATCATAAATCTTTCCTCGCTTAAAGCCCGTCTTACGGACAGTCTTATGAGTATACTTTACACTTTAACTATTCTTTCGTCAAGATACGGATGTCTGATCTTGTCAGAAAACGTCTCTTTTCTTTGTGAGAAATAGCAGAAATTACCATCAAATTTATTGACTTTTTCATTCATTTATGCTAAAGTGACGAAGTATCTTCCTTTTTTAAAAGCAAGATACAGTAACAAGTCATTCACATTTAATGGAGGTATCACAATGAGAGGTACAGTAAAGTGGTTTAACAACCAAAAAGGTTACGGATTTATCTCTGATGAATCAGGAAACGATGTATTCGTACATTACTCCGGACTTAACATGGAAGGCTTCAAGTCTTTAGAAGAAGGTCAGGAAGTAGAATACGACGTAACTGAAGGTGCAAAAGGCCCTCAGGCAGTAAACGTAACAAAACTCTAATCCCTATTAATCATAATTTAGATGTACCTTTTATTTATATAAAACGACAGCGTTGGATATTTAAAAGCAATACAGAAAATGAGATTAAGAAGAAAAACCGGGCAGTCAATTTCTGCCCGGTTTTTTGTATGCAAAGCGAACCTCTCTCTACAGAATCTGAATCCCTTTTACTTCAAAGCAACTGATCCACGGATAATCCATGTAATGGATTGCAATGCCCTCTTCAATACAGATTCCCGTGCTCGGATAATATACATTGCCCAGTTCACTTTTATCCATCGCATATCCTTTTTTTGCCATAGCTTCTTCGCCCTCGTCCGTAAAACTTACAGACATCTCCTTATAAGGAGGCGCACATCAGCTGGTAAACTCCTCAATATTCAGCACAACGTGCTGCCACTTTACTCTGGATAAATATTCTTTTGCACGTTCATTTAGCTCTACCATGTTTTTCTCACACTTTCTTTCCGTATCTTACTTTGCTTTTTCTAATTCTTTTCTTTTCGCTTCAATAATTGTTTCTAGTTTTGCAAGCAATATAGGATCATCAAATTCATTAATATAGCGGGCAAATACATCTTCTTCCCTCAATGCTTTTCGTATCTCGTTGGCTGTCTCATTGGGGACTTCTTCTCTTTTGACAATCGCCCGATAACTTCTGGTGAGCACGGTTCCGCTATATACGATTTCTGCCACTTCAATATAATTCTTCTTGATCAAACTGCGAAGCGCCGCCTGAACGGTATTAATATTCAGATCCGTTCCTGTTTTCACAATTTCTGATGCGATGATCGGTTCCTTCGCATCCCACAAAATATTCATTACGTCTTCCTGTCTTTTTGTCAAACCTTTCATGTCTCGTTCACACTCCATTTATTTTTCTTTCATATAATCGTATTCCACTCCATAAACAAACTGCCGCCAGTGCCGAAGCACTCAAACACTTTCTAAAAGTAGTAAAAAATGTTGCTAATATCCAGGGTTTCTCCATCTCCATCGTCCTTGGCAACTGCTTTGCAATCCATTTGATCTGCTGTGACCAGCTATCAAAATCAGATAACGGATAAAGAGAATTTCCAAGTTCCGGCTGAAAAAGCTTCATACAGATCCGAAGTATAAGAATTGCGGCAACCATTCCTGCAATACCTTTTTCCAACCACCCAATCTTTATCTTTTGCTTCTCCCCTTTCCATATATTTAACAGCTGAACTACTCCCAAGACACCACAGACAGCCGGAATTAAGCCAAGAATCAGACTGGCGCACCAGTAAAACAGCGACAGCATGATTTCTTCTCCGGCAATCCCATAATTCATTGTGAGTTTCTGTATCGCCTCTCGATTTTCTCCTTGCTTTCCCCTTGTTGATACATATTGCAGCAGCTCTCCGGCTTCCGCCTTTCGTATCACAATCCCTTCTTCTCCTTTGATCGTAAGACAGATCGTATATTTTTTTCCGCCAAGTTCAATCATTTGTCCTGTCGCATTTTTATTGCCAAATAACTGGAGTGAGGCTTCTTCATCAACAATACACTCTTTACTTTCTTCCCTCTCACCAGTCGTTCCACACTCCGGCAGCAAAAGCGATAATTCTCCACAGAAAATCATTTCTTTCATTTTCATAGATCTGTTGAACATTGGATTTTCACATGCCCCTGTCCTTTCTTTCGACCAAAATACAAGCTGCTTTTTTTCATTTTTCATAAAATCAATCGCTGCCTGTTCCGCGGACACTGCATCTATCTCATGTTCCAATTTCATACATGAAGTTTTCTGATATTCTTTCAATTCTGCCGCCTTGTTAATCGCAAAACAAAAGGCAAGTATCCCGACTAAAACAAGAGCGGTGCTTATGAAAATATTTCTTTTTTTCATTTATGTTTCCTTCTCTTTTACCGTCATACCCTCTTCAATAGCTTTTTCACATGAAACAATGATTTTCTGCTGATTGGATAAGGTATCATTTTCTATCGCCGCAAATTCTGCATCTTTATCCAGAATCTTCACCGGTACTTTTCTTACCGTAAGCTCTTTGCCAATCAACGTATCCTGCTCCTCAGTAATATAGACTGCATACTTATCGACTCCATCTGTATGAAGCGCTTCAAGAGGGATGCAAATTTCATACTCTTTCGAAGGATTCTTAATTTCCACCGAAACATTCGCTCCTTCTTCAAACAATGGTTCCGCTGACTCTAACACAACTTCAAAAGCAGAATCGTTTTCCGCATCTTTCTTTTCCTTTATCGATTGAATCTTTACGTCTGTAAGAACAACTTCTTCCCCACTACTTCCGGTTCCGCGCATGATCACCTGCGATTGTTCTGTGATATGCTTTGCCTCATCTTCATTTAACGTAACCGTTGTCTGGATTCCCGAAGAAAGATCAGACAGCAGTATACTGGCTGTAGCCGGCGTAGCTTCTCCTGCATGGACAAGGATTTCTGACACCGCTCCTTCTGTATCCGATAAGACCTTCCCCTCTTGCGAAGCCAGCAAATTAAGTCCTTCCATTTTCATGTCAATCTGCTCTCTTTGAAGCTTAAGCTGTTCTTCCGAAGTGCTATCTTCCCCCGTCAACTGACTGGATTCCACTGTCTGACCAGCTTCAAAAAGCTCGCCGTCTCTCTGGGCGATATCTGCCTCATACTGAGCCTGTGCCTCTTCCCACTCCGCAAGAAGCTGCTGTGTTTCACTTCCATCTTCTGTCTCTTGTTTCAGACTGTTCTCATAAGCTTCTTTGGCACTCTCCACAGCCTCCGCATCCTTGGCTATCTGTGTCTCCCATTTATCCACAAGATAATCATAATTGTCTTTTGCCTGTCCGCGGTTGAGATTATCCTGCTTCTTCTTATCTTCCTCTTGATTCTTCGCATCCTCAATCTGATATCCTAATTGCTTTCGCTCATTTTTCATAACATCAATCTGCTGTTTTAAATAATCAAGATCTATAGAAAAGAGAGGGTCTCCGCTTTTCACCTTCTGCCCTTCTTTTACATAAATGTCCGTAACAATCTGATCTGCTTCTGTCAAAACAACGATTTTCCTTTTCTGTTCAATCATTCCACTTGTTTCAATATCATGATTCAACACTCGTGCGTTCGGCTCCTTAAGTGTCACATCTGCAATGGAAGCCACATAGAGCCCCCGCGAAATGATCGTACACAACACTGCCACGATCAGAAAGATTCCAATGCTTTTTAATACTTTATTCCGCATGTCCTTATCTCCTGTCATCATTCACCCTTCATAAAAGCAGCAATTCCCTTCTGTATATACTCCTGCCCTGCCAAAAATACCAAAAACGGTAAAATTAGCACAAGAATAGAAACTGCAAAAGAAACACCAATTCCATTTTCCGTAATCTGTGGCACATACAATGCCACCGGCCACCGTGATTTTGTATCCAGAAATACCATCGGCTGTTCTATCATATTCCAACACTCCAGAACGCTCAACATCATGGAGCTTATGATCCCCGTTTTCCCAAGCGGTACGCCAATCCTTACAAACAGCTGCCACTCATTCGCCCCATCGATTCTTGCCGCGTCAAGCACTTCTTCCGGAATACTGACAAAGAACTGAAACATAATAAATACCGGATATGCTGAAAATATTGCCGGCAGCACAATTCCCCAGAAAGAATCAAGAAGGTCCATCCTCTGTAAAAGCAAATATTCCGATATCATTCTGACTTGAAACGGTATCATCATCAAAATCATATAAACGCGGAAGATCGTATGTGTAAATCGATACCTTGCAAATCCCCATGCCGCCGGAATACTGATAAGAATCTGTCCGAATACGATAACACCCGTAAGTTTCACAGAGTTCCAAAATAATGTCCAGAACTGCGGACTGTCAAACAGAACCTTCACGTAATGGCGAAGTGTTGGGTATGCCGGAAAGAAGTTCCACTGTAAGTCTCCTCCTTTTCCAGCTATCACCGCTCCGAGACTGTCTGTCAATTCTTTTGTTCCTTTCAGAGAACCGGCAAGAAGAAATACGACCGGCAGGCAAAAAATAAGCACCACTATAATGCCAAAGAGCCATTTCCAAACCTTTTGTAAATATCTCATTTTTCATACACCTTCTTAATCAGTTGTCTCTGCAAAAGCAACACAAATATTGCCAGCACAAAAGCCACCAGAACCGCTCCCGCCGCCATTTTCTCAATGGAAAAGCTCTGAAACCAGTTATTAAATATATTCTGCGTCATATAAATCGACCGATGCGGATAATTTCCTGCTAACATATACGACTCCCGAAATACTTTAAAGCTGTTCAATATAAGAAGCAGCAGTATGATAAACGCCGATGTAGACAGGAGTGGAAGAATGATTCGCATAATCTTCGTCATGAATCCCGCTCCGTCTAACCGCGCCGCCTCGAAGATTTCCTTCGGGATTGCTTCCATAGCGGCACTCCAAAGTACCACACAGAAACCGATATTTTTCCAGAAATACAGCGCCACCAGTACCCAGAATACAGATCCTGTATCCATCAGTCTGAGGGTATCCATTCCCAGTTTCTGAAATGCTCCGTTCAGGATTCCTGCATTATCGAACAAAATTCTACAGAACAGAGTCGTTGTCGATACCGGAAGGATCATAGGAAATAAAAGCACTGCCTTTACAAGCCCCTTCCTCACAATCTGCGTGTTAATATAATAAGCAAGAAGCAAAGATACAAGAAAAAGCAAAGGCACACTGATCAGTAGAAAGCGGGCTGTATTTTGTACACTCAAACGGAACGCTTCATTTTGTGCCACATTCATGTAGTTCCTCGCTCCCACATATCTCGTGCCCGACGTGTTGCTGACAGATCGTCTGACAACATCAAGAAATGGCAGGATAAAAAATATCAGCACCCCGATCACGCTGGGCAGTATAAAGCAGATTCCCGCTCTTTTCTTCTTTATTCCTGTTGATAGAGATTGACCTTTTCTACCGCTGAAGCTGTGCATTCTTCCAACGTCCCTTCGTGATTGATATAGGTTTCTGCCTGTTTCATTACAATTTCTTTTACCACCTGATCCACACAGGAATACTCTTCCAGATGATCCACCATCTCAAAAAATGCTTCCTGTTCCTTTTTCGGCAGATCTTTCCACGGAAGCTCTACCGTCTCACCCTTACTATTTTCCATCTCTTCTGTGTCATCCATTCCTACTGCAAATGCTTTTTTCATTGCTTCTCGATGAATGGAGAACCCCACGCCTTCGCTGGACTCCATGACTTCCTTATAAGAAATACAATGACGTAGGAAATCTTTCGCTATCTCCTTCTTGTTGCTGTCTTCCATGACTGCAAGCGCATTTACCGGAAGGAAGATTGGTTTCCCGTCTCTCCTGAAATAGTCGTAAGTCAATCCTTCTCTCACTTCGCCATAATAATATAGTCTTGATAAATCCCAATTCTGGAGCGCACCACTGATTGAAACATCCGCTTCTTTCATAGCGAGAAGTCCTTCCTGCTGTCCGTTATCCATAAGTTTTAAAGAACTCAGATCAATTTTACTCTCATCCTCACTGCCATCATCGTCCGTAAAGGTAAATTCAGATACCTTATAGATCCGTTCCATATTCTTATAGAAATTTTCCAATTCCTTCTCTTCCAGTGTTCCATCTTTTAACAGTTCCGGAAAATATGTCTGAAAAATAACTTCCATATAGTTTGATGTTTCCCATCTTTCTAATGTGGCTCTGTCAGGATGGTCTGCGTGGTATGCTTCCAAACTTCCGGCAAGTTCTTCCAAAGTTCCAATAGACTTTGTCACGTCGTCCTCTGCATGAATCGTCATAAGATGAAATTGAAGTGGAATTGCATATACATATTTCTCTCTCGTATAGGGCAGTGCCAGATTCGTATAATGCTCCTTCTTATCCAACACATCGGACACATCACACAACAGGCCTTGTTCTATATATGCCTTCTCATTTAACCCATCCAACAGAATCACATCCGGTCCTTCTCCGGCTGCAAGTCTTGTATTCAGCCTGCTGATCGCGTCATTGACGGAGATCCAGTTTTCTGCTGTAATATCACACTCATACTTCACATGAACCTTCGACTGTTTGGAATTGTATGTATTTGCCAATTCACGGATTCTGTCATTCTCATATAGGGAATAAACCTTTAATTCCGTTGTCAGCCTGACCTGATGCCCCTTTTCTTCGTAGCTATACACACTCACCTGCGCCTTTCTGTCCTGACCGATAAAACTGATTGCCACATGCTGGTCATCTAAGACAGACACATCTGAGAGATATCCTTTACTGTCTGAGAAAACATGCTTTTCCCCATACAGCATCTTTTTTACCTCTTCCTTATCCATATCATACCGGAACATTTCTCCGGTTCCCACATAATAGATAGCATTGGCGTTCTTGTCATAACACATGCGCGTTGCATAACCTTGATTCTCTGACACCAGCTTAAGAAGCGCCTGATTCATCTTCTTACTTGTCTCAAGAACTGTTCCATCCTCAAGGTCATACTGCTCAACCTTGTCAATCCCTATGGCGATCACCCGATCCTTTGTTAATACAAATTGATTGGCAAACATTCCCGATTGATCATAAACCTTCTTCTCTTCTCCGGTCTTATAATCATATGCCTTTACAATACCGCTTGTATTCCTTCCATATACCAGTCCATTCTGACATACGATCTCGCTCAATCCATCCTGTGACGCTGACAGTTTCTTCTCCTCAAATGCACCTTCCGGGGAAAGATAAGCAAAAGAAGCCTCTGGGGTATCTATACCTTCCCGCAGAGCATCTTTGGCAAGCACACAGAAGATTCCGCCATCTCCTGTGAACTGAGCCTCCGTCACAAGACTGTTCTTCCACTGATCTGGGAGCGCCCATATCTCATCCCAGCTCTTACCCTGATCAGAGGAACTCCAAAGTACAACGCCTTTTGTCTCATCCTGTCCAATCGCTTGGTATTCTCCGTCTTCCCCATACTGAAAATCTAAGCATCCGACGATATCTTCCGGCATAGTTACAGGCGCTTCTTTGAAATACTCAGTCACTGTATTTCCTTCTTCCTTTTCCTGTTTCCCACATCCGGCCAAAGATAGAACAACTGCCGCCATGATAAAAAACTTCCACTTTGCTTTCATACGCTTCCCGCCTTATGACAAAACAATTTTTAATTTATTTCTTCTCATAAACTGGTATCCTCATTTCTCTAAATTCTTCAGCTATTTCTTTTTCAGTCCATCTATAGACATCATCTGCATATAATTCATATCCATTCTCTGTCTTTAAATAATACGCATTTTCCGGAGTAATGTCAAAGACTCCTTCAAACTCCTCACTGTCATAATGCACACTTTCCTTATAAAACACCTCCGGCACAAAAACAAGCGAAATTATCATAATAAGAAACACAAAGAGAAGATTTGCCGCCACAAGCAGGCGGTTTCGCACTCCTCCGGTTGTTTTCTCCTTAAGCAGCATCTGAATCCTTGTCTCCAGACACTCTCCACCTGTAAGATTCAAGTCATATGCCTGCTGATTACTCATTAATTTTGCCGCCTGAACAAGCGTCTGTGCATATTCTAATTTTTCAAGCTCCGGCATATCTCTGGTAACCATGTAATCATTGGACAACTCGAAGGCAAGGCTTAATTCCTTTCGCATCACATAGACAACTGGATTCCACCAATGAAGCACAACAAGTAAGTCTACAAGAAACTTAAGCCACAGATCATAATTGGCATAGTGCTTGATCTCATGCTGAATCATATATGCTACTGTTTTCTCCTCCAATACCGCGTCCGGAAGAATCATAATCGGACGAATGACGCCGAAGATTGCTGACTGTCTCTCTCCCGGTATGACTGCAATTCTTACATTTTTAATCTTTGCCTGCTCAAGAAAAGACTCATAGTATTCTTTTGTTTCAATATCTTTTATGATATATTGTTCCAAATACTGTCTCACTTTGAGTCTCTTATGGAAGTAACGGATCAATAAAATCACTGCCACACTGATCCACAGCCACAGAAGAAGGTCTGATACCAGAATCTCTCTGTCTCCATATACATTTGCATACACAATATTTCCAAGCCCGATTAAGAGTCGGCTGGAATAGATTGTCTTGGTAAACGGAAAATTAATGGGCACCATCATCCGCAGCAGGATCACTGCTATGACACCAAAGACAATCTTGATAGTTCCCCGAAAGAGAGTACCATTTCGTTTCATAATAAAATGTACATAGCCTGTCAAGATTAAAATGGTTACAAAACAGGTCATAAAAGGTCCAAGCGACACACTCATCTTTATTTCTCCTTCGGAAGCTCAATAGGATCTATACTGTCATCATCAGAGTACGTTACCACTTTCGTGACAGAAGATGGAAGTTCTTCATAAGTCGGCGCTTCCATGACAGCTGCCATATAATAATGAAGAAGAATCTTGTTCTTCGTAACATCCGTCTCCATTTTGATCATTTCCTTCGTCTCCGTGTCAATCCATATATAGCTGACACGTTCTTTCTCATTGACCACATCATCATACGCTTTTTTGAACTCTTCGTTTTCTAACAGCGTCTCTGTAATCTGTCCGTTCTCTTTCATTTCAGTTGCTATGTTTTCTTCCACCGGAGTGGTTACTTTCACTTTCACAGCCTTCTGTTCCCCAACTTTTTCTTTTCCTTCCACGGTATAGGTTGTTTCTTCGGAAATGTCAATATCTGCTGCTGTCAGCGGTTCTTCCCCACTAAGCGTCACTTCTTCATTTTTGCTTAAGTTCCCGTCTCCCACATCCACGTAGGAATACCACTTATCATCTTCCTGCGAAAGAATTGTAGTAACCCCTTCCTGTTCGTATTTCCGCATCACACGCTTCTGTTCTTTGTCTACGGTAAGTGTGCATATATTGTCCGGCTTTCCTTGATCAACGATCTCCGATTCCTCTGTCTGCTTCACCTGTTTCTTGTTATACTCTTCGATATTTTCCTGACACACTTTGGCATAATCCGTACTGCATCCGGTTAAGAACATAACGCAAAGCACACTTAAAATGATAAAATTCTTTTTCATATGACATACCTCCCATCTAACTTTTTTGTTTTATTATACATAATTATCAGACTATTTTCAAGTAAATAATTTTATATTATTATATAATATCTCATTCTTATTTAACAAAAGAAATGGCGACATCAAAAAAAGAGTAGCCATAAATCTGACTACTCATTTTTCTAAAAACTCTATTATTTTCTCATCATTATTACTGAATCAGCATCGCATCCCCAAAGGAGAAAAAGCGATAACGCTCTTTGACTGCTTCTTCATAAGCAGCCAGCACATGTTCCCGTCCTGCAAGCGCAGATACCAACATAACCAGTGTAGATTCCGGCAGATGGAAGTTGGTGATCAGACTGTCCAGCACTTTAAACTGGTAGCCCGGATAGATGAAGATTTCTGTCCAACCGCTGCACGCTTTCAAATGTCCGGTTTCATCTGCCGCAGACTCCACTGTCCGGCAGCTTGTTGTTCCCACACAGATCACTTTCTTTCCGGCATCTTTTGCCCGATTAATCTTCGTTGCCGCCTCTTCCTCAATCTGGAAAAATTCCGAGTGCATATGGTGATCGGTAATCTCGTCCACCTTGACCGGACGGAAGGTTCCCAGACCTACATGTAACGTAACTCTTGCGATATCCACACCTTTTTTCTCAATTTTCTCCAACAGTTCCGGTGTGAAATGAAGTCCCGCAGTAGGTGCCGCCGCAGAGCCTGTATGCTCCGCATATACCGTCTGGTATCGGTTCTTATCTTCCAAATGATGTGTAATATAAGGCGGAAGAGGCATCTGTCCGAGCCGATCTAAGATTTCTTCAAAGATTCCCTCGTAAGTGAACTGAATCAGACGATTTCCCTCTTCCACGATATCAACCACTTCACCCATAAGAAGTCCGTCACCGAAACTGATCTTTGTTCCTATTTTCGCCTTCTTCCCCGGCTTTACAAGCGTTTCCCATATGTTATTTTCTTTGCGCTTCAAAAGAAGCACTTCAATCTTTGCATCAGTTCCCACTTTTGCGCCGATCAGTCTTGCCGGCAAGACTTTTGTATCGTTGATAACCAGACAATCCCCTTCATTTAGATAGTCGATCACATCTTTAAACACATGATGGGAAACAGCCCCAGACTCCTTGTCTAACACAAGAAGCCTGGAGCTGGAACGATCCTCAAGGGGATCTTGGGCAATCAGCTCTTCCGGCAATTCATAATAAAAATCCTGTCGTTTCATATGAATGCATCCCTTTCTATTTACGAAGCTCGATTCCAAGTTCTTCCAGACCGGCTAAGATTTTCTCCATAGCCTGTGAAATTTCTGCTTCCTCAAGCGTCTTATCCTTCGCACGGAATACGATAGAATAAGCTACAGACTTGTATCCTTCTTTGATCTGTGCACCTTCATACAGGTCAAATAATGCGTAGCTTTCAAGATAAGCGCCGCCTTTTTTCTCGATCACTTCTTCTACCTGTCCTACAAGAATCTCTTTTGGCATTACCATACTGATGTCACGGGTAACTGCCGGGAATTTGGCGATTCCTGTATATTTGCGGTCGAAGGTTGCTCTCTCCGTGATTTCCGGCATATCAAGTACAGCTACATAAGCCTTTGTACCGATTCCGTAAGTATCAGCTACGTCTGGATGCACCTCACCGAGATATCCGACTACCACACCGTCGTAGATAATATTTGCCTGACGTCCCGGATGCAGATACGGTTTTCCTGCATTCGGATCATAGGTTTCTTTCTTATGAAGTCCGATTTTCTCAAAGAACTCTTCAATAACACCTTTCATGCTGAAGAAATCTCCGTCTCCGTACATACCAAGTGTAAACTGCATTCTCTCTTCCGGAAGTTCTGTAAGTGGCAGTGATTTTGGAAGATAAATATTTCCAAGCTCGTACAATCTTACATTTTTATTTCTTCTATTGTAGTTTGTCGCAAGAGAAGTCAGCATTCCATTTAAGGATGTCGTACGCATAATACTGTAATCTTCTCCCAACGGATTCATGATCTCCACTGTATTTCGAAGTGGGGAATCAGAAGGAATCAATAATTTATCAAATACCTTCGGGCTTTCGAAGGAATACGTCATTCCCTGACTGAAGCCACAGAACTCAGCAATGTCACGGGCAATCTCCTCTACTCTTAACTTGAAGGATAACTTACCTGTAGTAGCTTCTCCTCTTGGCAATGTCGTCGGAATATTGTCATAACCGTAAAATCTTGCCACTTCCTCTGCAAGATCTGCCATACGGAACAGATCGTGACGGAATGTCGGTGCAATCACTTCATTGGTAGCCTCATCATACTCAAGATCAATTTTCTTGAAGTAAGAAAGCATATCCTCTTTGGAAATATCTGTTCCAAGAAGTCCGTTGATCTCGTCTGCATCAAATGGCACGCGTACCGGCTCTTTTTTCTTACTGTATACGTCAACCATTCCTCCGACTACTTCACCGGCTCCCATCTCTTCAATCAACTGACAGGCACGGTTCATTGCCGTCTCAGCATTATTCGGATCAAGTCCTTTCTCGAATTTACCGGAGGCATCCGTACGAAGTCCGACTTTTTTGCTTGATTTACGGATATTTGTTCCGTCAAAACAAGCAGCCTCAAATAACATCGTGTGTACATCATCTGTGATCATGGAATTCTCACCACCCATGATTCCGGCGATTCCTACGGATTTCTCGCCATCACAGATCATTAATACAGACTCGTCCAGCTTTCTCTCCTGTCCATCCAATGTCACAAATGTCTCATTTTCTTTCGCTCTTCTTACAACAATCTGACCGCCTGCGATTGTATCAAGATCGTAGGCATGCATTGGCTGACCGTACTCTTCCATCACATAATTGGTGATGTCAACCAGATTATTGATCGGACGGATTCCTACAGATGCAAGTCTTCTCTGCATCCATTTTGGAGAAGGACCGATTTTAATATTTTTCACTACTCGTGCGGTGTATCTCGGACAAAGATCCGGATCTTCTACCGTCACTTTGATGAAATCATTTACGTCTTCATCATTTCCAACAGCTGTTACTACAGGAGGCACGAACTCTTTGCGGAACGTTGCCGCTGCCTCTCTGGCAATTCCAACCACACTGTAGCAGTCTACACGGTTGGAAGTAATTTCATATTCAAATACAACGTCATGAAGTCCTAACACTTCTACCGCATCAGCTCCAACTTCTGTATCTTCCGGGAAGATATAGATTCCATACTCCGGTGCCTCCGGATACATTTCTCTGTTAGAACCAAGTTCTTCGATGGAGCACATCATGCCGGCACTCTCCACACCGCGAAGCTTTCCTTTCTTGATCTTGATGCCGCCGGCAACGCGCTGTCCCGGCTCGTGACCTCCAGCCACACGTCCGCCGTCCAAAACAACCGGAATCTTGTCTCCCTCTTTTACATTCGGAGCACCGGTAACGATCTGAACCGTCTCAGCTCCAACATTTACCTGACAGATAATCAACTTATCCGCATCCGGATGCTTCTCAATCTTGTCAATCTGACCAACCACAATCTTGTCAAGATCCACATCCAACTCCTCGTAACCTTCTACCTTCGTACCAGACAACGTCATCGCGTCTGTATACTCCTGAGCTGTCACATCAAGCTCAGGAACATATGCCTTTATCCATGATAATGATGTATTCATTGTAATCTCCTTTCATTGAGGACGTAGCAAAGTTTAAAAATGCTACGTCCCAAACTGCATTTTGGGGTGTCCAAATTTCATCCGCGCCGCTCGCACACGGAAGTAAATACTCACTTCGTTCGTGCTTCCTTCCTGTGTGTGCTCGCTAAAATTGTTTCAGGAATCTGATATCATTTTCGTATAAGAGTCTCATGTCGTCGATTTCGTATTTGAGAAGTGCGATACGCTCGAGTCCTACACCAAATGCAAATCCTGTATATTCGTTTGGATCTATTCCGCACATTTCTAATACGTGTGGGTGAACCATTCCGCATCCGAGAATCTCAATCCAACCGGAACCTTTACAGAAACGGCATCCTTTTCCTCCGCATTTGAAGCAGGTTACATCTACCTCTGCGCTTGGCTCGGTAAATGGGAAATGGTGCGGACGGAATTTTGTCTTTGTCTCCGGTCCGAACAGTTCTTTTGCAAATACTTCCAGAGTTCCTTTCAAATCTGCGAAAGAAATGTTTTTATCGATTACAAGTCCTTCAATCTGGTGGAAAGACGGTGAATGGGTTGCATCTACTTCGTCAGAACGGAACACTCTTCCCGGCGCGATCATACGGATCGGAAGCTTGCCCTCTTCCATCACACGTGCCTGTACCGGAGATGTCTGGGTACGAAGTACGATATCTTTATTAACGTAAAATGTATCCTGCTCGTCTTTTGCCGGATGATCTTCAGGGATGTTCAGTTTCTCGAAGTTGTACAGGTCATATTCTACTTCCGGTCCTTCTACCACTTCATAGCCCATACCGACGAAGATTCTCTCCACCTCTTCCAAAGCGATAGTGTTCGGATGACGGTGTCCTACCATATTTTTCTTAGATGGAAGTGTAACGTCAATGACTTCTTTCTTCATCTGCTCTTCGCGGATTGCACGCTCCATCTTTACTTTTCTTTCTTCCATTACTTTCTCAATGGCTTCTCTCGTCTCATTGACCATCTGACCGACTTTTGGTCTGTCTTCCGGTGCAACATCTTTCATTCCTTTAAGCACTGCTGTCAGTTCACCTTTTTTACCAAGGTATTTTACACGCACATCGTTCAACTTCTCTGGAAGATCTGCTTGTTCAATCGCTTTTAACGCTTCTTCTTTGATGCTTTGTAATTTTTCTTTCATCTTATTATCTCCTTTTTACATATTAGAAAAACCCCGTCCCCAAAAAGGGACGAGGTCTGTATTTACCCGTGGTACCACCCTGATTCCTGCACGCTTCATAATCTTATCTGCTATAATGCAGGCACTCATTTATGCATAACGCGCATCACACGGCATTTCCTACTAATCTGTCAAATCATGTTCAAAAATGCAGCTCACGTGGGAAATTCAATCCCTGCCTGAACCAAAGAAGACTTTCAGCCCATCGATCTTCTCTCTCTAGTGGAAAACAGTTCTCTACTTACACGGTCATTGCTTTTTATTAAAATATTTATATTTGAATACTTTCTTATTGTAACATACGCCCGATAGATGTCAAGACGTAATTTTGCGTTTCCTTCGAACCTCTTAGTTCTTCGCTTCGTCCGCATTCGCCGACAGTTCTGCCTTTTCCTTCTCCGGAAACAGCTTATCATACATCAATACATTAACCTCTCCGCCAAGAAGAATACTGTACATACAAAAATACATCCAGAGCATGATGAGCACAATCGTTGTAAGGCTTCCGTACATACTGGAAAATCCCCGGAACACATCGACATACACCGAGAAGATCCATGATACGATCATCCATCCGATTGCTGCAAAAACCGCTCCCGGGAGCTGTCTTAAAATCTTATCTCTTCTGTTTGGAAGAAATTTATAAATCAGTAGCGAAAAGATCATTAACACAATTGGCGTGATTACAATGCGAACCTCGATCAGCCAATCTGCAACATTTTTCACAAGAGGTATGTGTTCCGCAATAAAAATATTAAGTGTATTACCGAATACCGATAGTACAAGAAGCAAAATAATCACAAGCAGGAACATCATCGTATAAATCGTTGAACGTATCCGAAGAAATACATAATTTCGGGTCTCTCTGCATCCGTAAATGCAGTTAAGACCGGTCGTAATCGCAAGTACGCCTTTCCCCGCCGACCACAGCGCAACTAAGATTGTAACCGGAATGATACCCATGGACTGGTTATATACCTGATTAACAATCGTTGTGATCATAGATTCCACAGAAGACGGGAATACACGGATCACAGCGCTCATCACATCTGCCTTCGTAATCGGTGTATAACGAACCAACGTTAACAAAAGAAGTATGATAGGAATCATACACAGCATAAAGAAGTATGCTGTCTGCGCAGCATACGCGCCTACGTGATGATCACTTACCTGATTAATGATCTCTGTAAATTTGGCATAACCTCTTTTCAATCTGTTCATAATGATCTCCTGTTATCTTTTCTCTCTATTGTACCCGATTTTCTTCATTTTGTCTATTCTCGCCAAAACGGTTATTCTACACCCACACGCCAAAACCATTATTCTACATTCACTCCGGGATAAAACAGTTCTAAGATTTCCCGGTAGTTTTTCCCCTGCTTTGCCATTTCATTTGCTCCGGTCTGGCTCATTCCGATTCCATGCCCGAATCCACCGCCTTCGATGCAATAGCTGCCTTTTTCTTTCTTAATAGTAAAAAAAGCGCTGGGAAGAAGCTTTCCACAATTTCTCGTACTTCCATCCTGCTTCACAATATCATAGTCTCCGGCAAGTGCAGTTCGTATTTTATTCTCTGTCTCTACCGTCACCGTACACTTACTTCCGACCGCTGTCAACACAAGCGCCACGTCGCCTGCTCCTCGCTTTGTTACCTCCACACTTTTTAACTCTCCGATATCTTTTCCGGTATTACGGCGGATATTCTCTTCCATTTCCTGCTCTGGAATTTTTGCATGCCAGCGATACCATGGAAGTGCTTTTTCATAATCTCCATCTGTTCCTTTTACATCTACGCTCTGAAGATATCCATTTTCCTCTGATGGCGTGCTCCCCCATGCTTCCGCGTTCGTTGTTCGTCCGCAGGAAGTAGAATAATAGTAAGTGGTCACAATTTTGCCCTGATACCAGACAGTCTGTCCCTTCGTCTCCTCCACCGCCCGGTCTGCCCGCTCGTCCGGCAGAGAATTGCCGTAAACCTGATAATCGGTACTGTCATTGACATGCGCCTCATACTCCGGGTATCCATAGCTTTCCATCTGTCTGTAAGCATAGCTTCTCGCACAGACCGCCTGCGCTTTTAACGCCTCCAGCTCATACGATGCCGGCATTTCACTTGGCACAACGCGGCACAGATACGTCTCTATCGGAAGTTCATTGACCACTACAATGCCATTTTCTGCCCTTCGAAACTCGATAACTCCATTATACGCCGGAACACCGTCTCCCCGCTTCATACTTTCTATCTGTAACACTCCGTCCTTAGCCTCAATTCGCATATTCCCTTCTGATAATCTCGCATCATCCGCGGTGACCACCACACATTCTCCCGCAGCGATCTGCTCCGTACGATTCCCATAAGTCAATGTCAGCTCACTGTCTGCCCGCAGTTTTACTTCCTTATGTATGATTCCCTGATATCCATTCGTCATAAGCACGACTCGTATCAGCGGATTATCAGAAAGCTCCTGTTTCTCTTCCTCCGGAGTTTTCGAAGCCCGGCTATTATTTTTCTCTTCTTTCCCGGAGTGAATCCGATACTTCAGCGTTCTCGCCTGTTCCGGCAGCCACTGACTCCCTACTGCAATCCCAAACGCAGTACACAAAATTGCAAGACTCAGGAAAATACTTCTTTTATGTATCGTGTTCCCTTTTGTGCTTTTACGATAATATGTTTTCTTACCTTCCCTTTTGAAATCTCTTTGATAATTTCTTCTATAATTTCTCCCCATGAACCTTTAGTCCTTGTCCGTTTTTCTATATATATTACCTGTATGTACAAAAAATGATTCCTCTGTATCTTGTCAAATGCTTTTTTAACGCAGGAACAGCGTTTCCCATTTCACAAACACATAAAAAGCGGCGCCGTGATTTCTCACGACACCGTTTTATCTTTCGTATTCCCCAAAATGCCGGTTTCTGTATTTTGACTCCTAGCTGCTGCTAGGTGGGTGCCCGCATCTGCTTTTCTGCCTTCCCCTGCATAACTTGGAGGCTTGACATATTACAGAGATATAGGAGTCCCGTTTAAAGTAATGTAGGTTCAAAATAACAGAAGTATCGAACATTCCAGGTTTCCTCTTGAATTATTATAACCCATTTACATGGATTTTACAACCCATATCTTCTTACAGTTCCGGACCTGCTGAAACAAGTGCTTTACCTGCTTCGTTTCCTTCGTATTTTGCAAAGTTCTTGATGAATCTTCCGGCAAGATCTTTCGCTTTTTCTTCCCACTCAGAAGCATCTGCATAAGTATCGCGTGGGTCAAGAATTGCAGGATCAACACCCGGAAGCTCTGTTGGAACTTCGAAGTTGAAGTATGGAATCTTCTTTGTCGGAGCGTCTTTGATGTCTCCGTTTAAGATTGCATCAATGATTCCACGAGTATCTTTGATAGAGATACGTTTTCCTGTTCCGTTCCATCCTGTATTTACAAGATATGCTTTTGCTCCGTTTGCTTCCATTCTCTTCACAAGCTCTTCTGCATATTTTGTAGGATGCAGCTCAAGGAATGCCTGTCCGAAACAAGCTGAGAATGTTGGTGTCGGCTCTGTGATTCCACGCTCTGTACCAGCAAGTTTTGCTGTAAATCCAGACAGGAAGTAGTATTCTGTCTGTTCTGGTGTTAATACAGATACCGGTGGAAGTACTCCGAATGCATCTGCTGACAGGAAGATTACATTCTTAGCTGCCGGTGCTGCAGATACTGGACGTACAATTTTCTCAATGTGGTTAATCGGATAAGATACACGTGTGTTCTCTGTCACGCTCTTATCGTTGAAATCAATCTTTCCTTCTGCGTCCAAAGTAACGTTTTCAAGAAGAGCATCACGTTTGATCGCATTGTAAATGTCTGGCTCAGAATCTTTATCTAAGTTAATAACCTTTGCATAACATCCACCTTCGAAGTTAAAGATACCATTGTCATCCCATCCGTGCTCATCATCACCGATCAGAAGACGCTTAGGATCTGTAGAAAGTGTTGTCTTACCTGTTCCGGACAGTCCGAAGAAAATTGCTGTATTTTCACCGTTCATATCTGTGTTTGCAGAACAGTGCATAGAAGCAATTCCTTTTAATGGAAGGTAGTAGTTCATCATAGAGAACATACCTTTCTTCATCTCTCCGCCGTACCATGTGTTCAGAATAACCTGCTCACGGCTTGTGATGTTAAACATTGCTGCTGTCTCAGAATTTAATCCTAATTCTTTGTAATTCTCAACTTTCGCTTTAGATGCATTATATACTACGAAATCTGGCTCGAAATTCTCAAGTTCTTCTGCTGTAGGCTGGATAAACATATTTTTTACAAAATGAGCCTGCCATGCAACTTCCATAATGAAACGGATAGCCATACGTGTATCAGCATTCGCACCACAGAATGCATCAACTACAAACAGTCTCTTGCCAGAAAGCTCTTTTAATGCGATTTCCTTACATGTATCCCATGCTTCCTGAGTTGCCGGATGGTTATCATTCTTATATTCATCAGAAGTCCACCATACAGTATCTTTAGAATTTTCATCCATAACGATAAATTTATCTTTTGGAGAACGACCTGTGTAGATACCTGTCATTACGTTTACTGCTCCAAGTTCACTGACCTGACCTTTTTCAAAACCTTCTAATTCTGGTTTTGTCTCTTCTTCAAATAATACATCGTAAGAAGGATTATACACGATCTCTGTTGTTCCGGTAATACCATACTTGCTTAAATCGATTTTTGCCATCTTCCATTAACCTCTTTTCTTTTATTTTCGACGTTGTTAGTTCTGCCTGTATCTCAGCTCTAATAACAACATTTTTTTTATTATCTCACTACTTCCGGAAAAAGTCAAGAGTTTAACAATCTTTTTTCGAAAGTTTATACATTTTATTATTCATTTATCTTTGTTATTTTCGAGCAAATTGTTCCAAAAAATCAACAAAATGCAGGATTCTATTTTGAATCCTGCATTTTCGTCATTCATTGTCAATTATAATATTTTTTCTACTGTCTCTTTCATATGATCTGCATCGCACTCCATACGGTGAAGTACTTTTGCATCTAAAATATCTTTCACAGCTTGCGGCATCTCCACACCGGAAACCTCCTGTAACCTTTCGAGAAGGCTTAACTCATCATATGATTCCCACTTTTTGTCAATGGATGTCATAACATTTTTTACAAACTTATACGGGCTTGCCGTAGAAGCAATGAGACATTTTTTTCCGTTGTCCTGCTCTTCCTTCCACATTTTGCATACATAGGATGCAACTGCTGTATGCGTATCCAGCACATAGCCTGTATCCTCATATACATTTTTTATCTCCTGGGAGGTCTGCATCTCATCCGCATATCCACCTGCAAAATCTGCAAGCTTTTCCTTCATCTCATCAGTGATCTCATAACGTCCATCGGTTTTCAGAGCTTCCATCAACTTCCGTGTACACTCGGAATCTTCACCGGCGATCAAATAGATCAGTCGTTCAAGATTGCTTGAAATCAAAATGTCCATAGAAGGTGAGGTTGTCAGCACAAATGCACGATTCTTATCATATACACCTGTCTTGAAGAAATCAAAGAGCACTCTGTTCTCGTTCGAAGCACAGATTAGCTTAGCGATAGGCACTCCCATCTGTTTTGCGTAATATGCTGCCAGAATATTTCCAAAATTACCTGTAGGTACAGTGACATTGATCTCTTCTCCATCTTCGATCTCACCATATGCCAACAGCTTCGCATAAGCATAAACATAGTAAACCACTTGAGGTACAAGGCGTCCGATATTGATTGAATTTGCAGAGGACAACTGAAATCCCTTTTCATTTAACACTTCCGCAAATGCTTCATCCTCGAATAATGCTTTTACACCGCTTTGCGCATCATCAAAATTACCATGGAGGGCAGCCACATCTACATTACTTCCCTTCTGCGTGATCATCTGAAGCTTCTGCACTTCGCTGACTCCGTCTTTCGGATAAAATACAATAATTCTTGTCCCTTCCACATCTGCAAAACCTGCCATTGCAGCCTTACCTGTATCTCCCGATGTGGCAGTCAGGATCACGATTTCATTTTCCACGTGATGTTTCTTCGCAGACGTTGTTAAAAGATGCGGCAAAATGGACAGCGCCATATCTTTAAATGCGATCGTTGCTCCATGGAACAATTCCAGATAATACGCGTCTCCCGCTTTCACAATAGGCGCAATCTCCTCGGTATCAAACTTACTGTCATATGCTTTTCTGATACAGTCTTTTAATTCTTCTTCCGAAAAATCCGTCAAAAACTGTTTCATAACTGTATAAGCGGTTTCCTGATATGTCATCTTACTCAACGCTTCCATTGACACATCAAGCTTTGGTATTTGTTCCGGAACAAACAATCCTCCGTCCGGTGCAAGACCGGTCAGGATCGCCTCCGATGCAGTTACACGCAAATCAGAATTTCTTGTACTTTTGTAATGTAGATTCATGTTTTTCTCACCCTTCTATAATTAATTTGCTTTTCTGAACAGGATGAACAGCACTGCACTTACTGCCATCAACATCGGATAAAACAGATATGGCATAATTGCAAATGGAGTCAGTCCCGTCAGACTTGCCGCTGATAAAAGCTGTGCTCCGTAAGGAATCATTCCTTGTCCTACCGACGTAAAAATGTCAAGCAGGGAAGCAGATCTTCTTGAAGAAATGTCAAATTCTTCACTGATTTCCTTAGCGATCGGTCCTGCCATAACAATTGCCACCGTATTATTCGCTGTACACATATCCACAAGCAGAGACAAACCGGCAATTCCGATCTCTCCGCCTTTTTGTCCTTTGATGCTCTTCTTGATCAAGTTCAGAATAAATTGAATACCCCCAAACTCTTTAACCAATGACACAATACATGCCACTACAATCGAGATGACTGTAATATCATACATTCCTGTCACACCTTCACCTACAGCGGCAAACATATCACCTACTGCAAGACTTCCGGTTGCCACTCCGACAATCAGTGAAATCACTGTTCCGCTGATCAGCACCAGAAATACATTAATACCAATCAATGCTCCTACCAATACCAATACATAAGGAACTACGCGCCAGATATTGTAAGTCAATTCTTCGGCTAATTTAAAATTACCGTTCCTCGTAATAAAGAAAAATAACACGATTGTAACAATTGCCGCCGGAAGCACAATAAAAAAGTTCTCCCTGAATTTATCTTTCATCTCACATCCCTGTGTTTTTACCGCTGCAATCGTAGTATCTGAAATCATAGACAGATTATCACCAAACATCGCGCCGCACACAACTGCACCGATACAAACTGCTAATGAAAATCCCGTCTTTTCGCTGATTCCAACCGCAATCGGAGCAAGCGCTGCAATCGTCCCCATAGATGTTCCCATAGATACAGAAATAAAACAGCCGATGATAAACAGACCCACGACAGCTACCTTAGCCGGAAGAATCGATAAGCCCAAATTAACGGTACTCTCTACACCGCCCGCTGCTGTAACTGCTCCTGAAAATGCTCCTGCGCACAGGAAGATCAAGCTCATAGTAATGATATTTTCATTTCCAACTCCTTTAGAAATAATAGAAATCTTCTCATCAAAGCTCAATCCTCTGTTCTGGCAGAATGCCACAAACAAAGCGATCAGAAATGCCACAATCGCCGGCATTGCATAGAAATCTCCTGTTATCACTCCTGATCCTAAAAAGATCACCAAAAATACTCCGATTGGCAGCAAAGCTGCCGCGTTACTCTTCTCGTTTCCCATCCCAATATCCTCTCTTACCTTTTACTTGTTATTTATTATTGATTCTTTTTTCCATTTGTATAGTTTACCAGACCGCCTGCCTGAATCAATTTCTGCATAAACTCAGGAAATGCCTGTCCCTGAAACTCTGTCCCCTTTGTCCGGTTATAAATCTTTCCACTATCGAAATCGACTTCTACTTCGTCTCCTGCCTCAATGCCTTTTGCCGCTTCCGGACATTCAATGATCGGAAGCCCGATATTGATCGCATTGCGGTAAAAGATTCTTGCAAAAGTCTCTGCGATCACGCAGCTAACCCCTGCAGTCTTAAGACACAGCGGTGCATGTTCTCTGGAAGAACCACATCCAAAGTTCTTATTCGCAACGATCAGATCTCCCGGTTTGACCTTTTCTGCAAATTCAGGATCAATGTCTACCATTGCATGACTGGCAAGCTCCTTCGCATCAAAAGAATTCAAATATCTTGCCGGAATAATCACATCGGTATCTACGTTATCACCATATTTAAATACATGTCCTAAAGCTTTCATTATCTGTCACCTACTTTCTCAGGATTTGCAATATATCCTGCAATCGCACTTGCCGCTGCCACTTCCGGAGACGCAAGATAAATCAGCGAATCCACATGTCCCATTCTTCCGACAAAATTGCGGTTGGTCGTTGATACACATTTCTCTCCTGCCGCCATGACACCCATATGTCCGCCCATGCAAGGACCACAGCTTGGTGTGTTGACCGCGCATCCGGCATCAACAAAGATATCCATCAGCCCTTCCTGAATACACTGCTTATAGATTTTCTGAGTGGCCGGAACAACCATAACCCGCACATCTTCATGAACCGTATGCCCTTTTAAGATTGCCGCTGCCTTTCTCATATCTGAAATTCTTCCATTTGTACAGGAGCCTATCACCACCTGATCGATCTTGATCGGTTCCATGGCTTCAATCTCATCAATTGTCTTCGCATTTCCCGGAAGATGCGGGAATGCAACTGTCGGGCGAACTTCAGCGAGATCAATCTCTACAACCTCGTCATAGAGCGCATCCTCATCCGCTTCGTACACTTTGTAAGACTTCTTCGTATGCTCTTTCAAATATGCCTCGGTCAATTTGTCTACCGGGAAGATACCATTCTTCGCTCCTGCCTCGATAGCCATATTTGCCATCGTAAAGCGGTCGTCCATCGTAAGATTTGCAATTCCCTCTCCGGTAAATTCCATCGATTTATAAAGAGCTCCGTCTACACCGATCTTGCCGATAATATGTATGATCACATCTTTGCCGCTGACATATGGAGATAGCTCTCCTTTCAGCACAAATTTGATCGCACTTGGAACTTTGAACCATAATTCTCCCGTCGCCATTCCTGTAGCAATGTCTGTTGTGCCGACACCTGTAGAAAATGCGCCCAGCGCGCCATATGTACACGTATGCGAATCCGCTCCGATAATACACTCTCCGGCAGCAACCACGCCTGCTTCCGGCAGAATCGCATGCTCTACACCGGATTTTCCCTGTTCAAAGTACCATGAAAGTCCTTGCTCTTTGGCAAATTCACGAATTGCTTTCGAGTTTTCTGCCGACTTAATATCTTTGTTGGGTGTGAAATGATCCGGCACAAACACCACTTTATCTTTATCAAATACCGTATCTGACATCTGCTTTAAAATCGGCAGCGCCATCGGTCCGGTAATATCGTTTGCCATAACCACATCCAGCTTCGCTTCAATCAATTGTCCTGCTTCTACCTGATCAAGCCCTGCATGAGCAGCCAATATTTTCTGCGTCATTGTCATTCCCATCACGACAACCTCCTGTTCTCTTACTTAGTCTTACGTGATATTCTACCACAGATAAATAATACAGTGCAAGAAAGAATGGAAATTACAATAAGAACCATCAAGTTCCCTTCATCTCCGGTCTTTACCGGAGCGGTTTTTTCCACTTTTCGTGTAATTTCTTCCGGTTCCTCCGGCACAGGCAGTTCCGGCTCCTTCGGCTCTTCCGGTTCCTCTGGTTCTTTTGGCGGTTCTTCCTTCGGCTCTTCCGGCTCTTCCTTCGGCTCTTCCACTTCAACCTTTTCCTCATCTTCTTTTTCTTCACAATTGTCACTTCGGACAATGACATGATTATGAATTTCTTTTCCGATCACAGATTCATCCGTGATCACGACTTGATACTCTACCGTATATTTTTCTCCTGTATGGATGCTCTGCAAAAACTCCCCTGCATGAATCGTATAAGAATTCCCTTGAACTGAAATAACTGCATCTGACACAATGCTTTGATCCTTATCTAATAGAACAATAGAATTTTTCTGAAGTTTGACCCCTTCGGTCAGAATTGTATCTGTGATCACTACATTTTTGGCAACCGCATGCTCAATCTGCTGTGTCACATCAATCGTATAAGTGATGATATCTCCCACTTGAAATTTTTTATCTGATTTATCTGCCCGCTTATCAATCTCCACCTCTCCTTCTGGTATCCATGTGATTGACAGAGCGGTCGGCGGTTCTTTGGCTTCAATAAGCTCGCCCGTTCCAAGATGTTGTCCGTCGCTTCCAGTACTTACAACCAGACTCCTCCATTTTTGCCTGTTCTTTCCGTACAAATTTCCTGTTTTCCAGCTTTTTCCATTATAATCCGCTGCATCTGCTGTAAAATATATAACATCCTCTCCCGAAACACTTACCTTCCCCGTCTTCGTTGTTCCCTTAGTCTTATTAACAAGTGATACGCCAGACGGAAGTGTAAGCTCCAGAGTGTTACTTTTATCTCCGTGACAGATCAGCTCTCCCGTTCTCTGCACACGCTCCTCCGGTGCAAAATAGGCATTCAATTCCGTTTTAGAAAACTGCATTCCCGGGCTTGGAACATCCGGCAGACTTCGTACCTTCTCTGTACATGCAATGACAAGTTCCTGCATAGGTTTGCTTAACCCTAAAAAGGCATCACTTTTTCGATCACATCCATCATAAATATAAGACAAAATACAATGCGACAGACAATATGCCTGATCTGCTTTCTTCCAAGCTTCCGGAAAAGCCGGTTTCATATATGTTTCATAGCCCGGTCCATTATATAAATAATAAAGGGCTTTACTGATCAGGCTTCCGTCATCCAGAAGCTCTGCCTGAAATGTTCCGTCATGCGGAGAGGATTTTTTCGGTTCCAGACAGTAGCCAAGCTTACCATTTATGTAATAATAAAATGTAGAATACCCTTCATAAAACACTTCTTCTCCCCTCTTCAAAGACACCTCTTCTGCATGTGCCTCCTCACCGTATATACCCGCACACAAAATCATGCAGGCGATCGCTAAGATACACTTCCCCCATAAGGAATTGCTTTTGTTCATATGGTTCCTCCTTATCTTCTCTAAAATGATCCGTATCTGAAAAGTTACAAAAACACTATCCTCCTTCCCTATAAGCTATTATCTCGTGTTTGGAAATTTGGGATGACATTTCCCAGTGGGGATTTCCCCTTGAATCGTTTGATAAAAATAGAATTTCTTTCGACGAGTGTCCTTATCATATAGATTTTTCTCACCAATGTCAATACAGATTTCAAGAGTCGTAAAGATTCGGCACATATAACAAAAATCCATTCATTTTTTCGTCAAAAAAACAGTTCCGATAAGAACACTTTCTTACCGGAACTGTTGAAATCAGATCGTTCGTTTCTTTTTCATTTCCTGAAGATACGGAATTTCAATCGGATCAATCGGATCCATTGGATTCTCCACATCTCCTTTCTTTCTTCTCTTATATCTTTTTGCCAGTTCTCCGCCCTTATTGTAAAACCAGAAAGAATACGCCAAAAGCTTACTTGCTTTTCCGATCCTGTCCTTCGTCGTCTTATCATAGAGCGTTCCGCCAACCTCAATCGGGACTTTTCTTCGAATCAGAGAAATCAATTCTGTCTCACAGGTAACCCTCTCCGGAAGAATCGTATAGCCCTTCGATACACAATCAATTTTATGCGCATCACTTCCGCCAATCCCCGGCTTTTTGTACTTCTTAGCCAGCTTCATGGCACCTTCGTTAGAAGCTTCCGGCTCACATGCATTAAAAGCTTCAATAAAATCAAACCGCTTTATGAGTTCCGGCGATTTGAAAAACCGCTTTGTGTTCGTAAAACTCATGTACTTCTCTCCACAAGGATGTGCCGGTCCTAGAATTCCTCCATTCTTATGGACAAAATCAATCAACACCGATACCGGAAGACCACGGATCTCAAGAAGCCGCATCTTCACTCCCTCCGGCATAATGCAGATAATATGTCCCGCATCACAGGTGTCATATTCAATTCCTTTTAAAACGACAAAATCCTCATGAACTTGTCCCTTCATTTGATATTTCCAATGTCGGTATCCCTTGTAGGTATCGTGATCTGTAATCAGCATTCCGTCAAAACCATTTGCTTTCAGCTTAGTGATATATTCATCCAAGCTTACCTTACTATCCACCGAACCTTCTTTTACATGGCAATGCATATCCAGCTTCATAAGTAAGCCTCCTTCACTGTCTTCTTAAATACTATTATATCACATCTGCTCTAAAATACAACCAATGTCAGTCATCCATTCAAATTGTCTTTCTTCTTTCTGACGACAGTAAAATAATACCTCCTAACAGGCACCAACAAACGAAATAGACAGTATTTGGAAACTCCGTCTGCGCAAATCCGAATACTACCGCCACCATCACTTGAAGCACCAGACATGTTACCATTATTATATTACGAATTCTTTTCATAAAAATACACCTCTCCTTCTATAGTTTCAACTATAGCAGAAGAGGTGTTCTATAAAACGGACTCTAGTCTTCCGTTTCATCTTCATCGTCAAAATCATCCAGAATCAGGCGGGCTTTTTCCACTTCTGACTCTACAGAATCCTTCTCTTTAATGATCTCTGCCTGTTTCTTCTCTTTTTTCCCAATCTTTCTGGAATGCATCATGAACTGAACAATCATTCCCACGATTATGATCACTGCCGCAATTCCTACCGTGATCAGAAGATTGCCTGACAGTCCTGCCAATGAAACAATCGCAAGCGCTGCATTTACACCACCCGATACTGCTGTTACGACAATCACCAAAGGTTCTACAAAGATAGCCGATAATATAGCAAACACCAATGCTGCCGCCAGATAGATCACCAGCATCAGATTTGTACCAGGATACATCACCGAGATACAAATGCCAAGTACCGACACGAATACGGTAAGAAATACTCCCATTCGATACAGGAAGAACGACAACGCCGCAAGGACGACTGCACAGCCCAGCGTTACGATTGCCACCGTAAGTCCCGACCAGCCAAGCAAATGCGAAATAACAAGACCGACTCCTGCGCCGAGAACAAGACCGACAATGGTAGTAAGTACACGAACAAGCTTCAACCCAAAAAGGCTCAACAACACGCCAACAACAATCGTTGCGATCAGCATTTCCATCGTCTGTCCGACATTTAACATTGTATTACCCATATCCATAACTTCATTCATATAATGTCTCTCCTTCTGTCCCTTAATTAATTATGACTCCTGCCAAATGATCATGCCCCCTGATAACGAGGCACAATAATTCTGTAATTTATTTTAAATGATTTTTCCGAATATGTAAAGATGGGCATCAAAAAAGAACACCCTTCTTGAAGGTGTTCTCTCCCTGGCATCTTAGAATGCAACTGCTCCGGTATCAATACCGTTGATTACATAATATACAGCGCCTTCTTCCGGTTTTATGTAAAGATCAATTGTCTTAATGTCTGCTATTTTTCTGCCTGATTTTGTCCATGCTTTCTTTACTGCTGCGATCATGTCTTTTTCTTCTACCTGTTTTCCATAATACTCTACAACTGCTTTTACTTTAATATCTTTTTTTGCAGCCGCTTTTTTAACAGGTGCCTTTTTAGCAGGTGCTTTTGTCTCAACAGATGGTTTTGTCTCCGGTTTTGCTTCTGGTTTTACCTCTGCCTTCACTTCTGGCTTTACTTCGGCTTTTACCTCAGCTTTTACTTCAGCTTTTACTTCCGGTTTTTCTTCGGCAATCTTTGCTGTTGTTTTCTCTGTTGTGGAAGTCTTCATCGGCTCTGTCTTTTTCACTGTCTCTGCCTTTACTGGTGCTGTTTTTACAGTTCCGGTCTTCTTAGTTACTACGGTTGCTTTTTTTCTAGCCATGATAATTCCTCCTTAAATTGCCGAAACACTTTTCTCATTCCGGCCCTGAATCATTATAGCACATTGTAATAAAATTGCAAGAATTGCAAAAACATTCCCGCAACAGACGCTATTGCAACAAGTGTCAGTAAGATTCGAAAATTCTCTTTTTTGTCTGAATTCATTTTAAATAAAACGATTAATCCGACTCCTGCTCCGGTACACAGACCGGAAACGACCGATGCAAAAGAGATTGCTCCGCTCAAATACAGCTGTGTCAAAATCACGGATGCCGCACAATTCGGAATCAGCCCGATGATTGCTGCGATGATTGGCTGAAACACCGTATTTCCAAGAAGAATCTCTGATAATTTCTGAATCCCCAGCAATTCAATGGCAAAATTCAAGATCAGATTAAAGACAAATAAATAAGCGAAGATACGGAAGGTGTGACCAATCGCTTCTCTGACCACTTCCATTTTGGAAGGCCGCACTGTTTCCCTCGGCTTGATATGCACGTTTTTTTCTGTTCGGACAATGTATTTTTGCATGACACCGTCCACAAAATACCCCGCTGCAACCGCAATCACAACCTTAACCGCCAGAAGCCAGATAATCTCTCCTGCACGCCCCGGATTTGCCATAAGAATCAACACCGCCTCATCAGATGTGGCGGCAAACACTGCAATCAACGTTCCTGCCGACAAGACGCCTCCTGCGTATAAATTGGCTGCCAACACAGAAAAACCGCACTGCGGTACACAGCCAAGCACTGCGCCGACAACCGGTCCTGCTTTCCCGACTTTTTTAAGCAATTTCCCCGACATTTCCCCGGAATAATACTCCAGAAATTCTATCAGCAAAAATGCAAAAAATAAAAACGGAAGCATTTTGATACTATCTAAGCATGTTTCTATTACTATTTCCATCTAACCAAAACTCCTTAAATAAGAAGGGGAATTATAACAATTCCCCTTCTCGTCTTACTCATTATTTTATCTTTTGAAGCTTATTCTTTCATCTTTCTCCGACAAATTGCTTCCAGTACATCCACCGTGCCTTCCACACCGAGTTTGCTGACATTTAGCAACATCTGATGCGCTCCGATGCTTCCCCAGTCAGAACCTGTGTGAAATTCATAATAGCTCTTTCTCTCGCGGTCGATCCGTTTGATCTTATCTGCTGCTTTTCTCTCTGACAGATCATAGCGCTGCGCAATCCGTTTGATCCGGTCTTCTTTCTCTGCGTAAATGAAAACATTCAGACACTCCGTCTGATCTTTCAGCACATAATCCGCGCATCGTCCCACCATTACACAGGAACCCTTTGCCGCAAGTTTCCGGATAATCTCGCACTGAAGATCATAGACCTGTTCATTCAGCGGCTGTGTACATTCCACTGCTTGAAAGGATGAGGAATAATCAAGCGGGGCAAGCACATACCCTGTCAGAAAACTATTCAATGTTGTCTCGTCCACTGTTTGAACAGTGGCCTCCCGAATCCCAAGTCTCTCTGCCGCCATTCTCACAAGATTATTGTCATACAGCGGAATATCAAGTCTCTCCGCCAGAAGATTTCCAATCTCGTGTCCACCACTTCCGAATTGACGTCCAATCGTAACAACTACTTGCTTTGCCATACAGATCCCTCCTCGTCTGAACAACAACTATTCATTTGGTTTCTGATAGAATCTGCCCGCTACCTGTTCTGTCTTCATTACATTGACAAACGCATGCGGATCTACCTCCTGTATTACGCTTAACACTTTTTTTATCTCTGCACTTGAAACAACGGAATATACGATCTTTCTCTCCTTATGTTCGTAGTAGCCTTCTCCCTCCATGATCGTCGCACTGTGATGTGTGGTCTTGGAAATCCCTTCATATACAGCGCCCGCATGATCTGTCACAACAAATATAGTATGCTGCTGGTATTTCTTATAGAGTATGTGAACAACCTGCGTAGATGTATACTGGAAAATAATGGAATACAATGCTTTATCCCATCCGAATAACACACCTGCGATTGCAAGAATCACTACATTCAACCCTAAGATCATGTTCCACGAGTCGATTCCCTTGCGGTCAGATAAGAAAATTGCAATGAAATCCGTTCCCCCTGTTGTGGCATTTACCGCAAGACAAAGGCTGATAACAAGACCATTGATCAATCCTCCGAATATGCTGATCAGAAGCGTATCATAAGTAATCACATAACCCGGCAGTATATCTGTAAGCGCACCGCTTAGAACGATCATCAGACAGGAATATAACGTGAACTTCTTACCGATAAACCGGAATCCAATGTATACCGGTATAGAGTTGAGCACCACATTGACAACCGTATACGGCAGTGTAATATGGAAGAATAATTCCGCACTTCTCTGAATCAAAAGCGTAAGTCCCGTGGCACCTCCCGGATACAAACCTCCCGTCCGCACAAATGATTTAATATTCAGTGCCATGATCACTGAAGCCAGACACACAACGAACAGTCTTTTCAAGTCTTCTTTTGCATTAAATTTCATGATTGCCTCCCCAAGCTACATTCCAGTTTCATTCATAAAACTTATATATATTATACTACAAAATGTTCTCAAGTGGAACACCTGCAAAAATTTAATTTGTACACCGGTACAACAAATCGTAAATCTTTGCCGCACTAGTTTCCTCCCATCAGCACAAGCGCTGCGCTGATACACGCCATTGCAACACAGTCTTTCTTTTGCAGTCTTTCTTTCAAAAACAGGAAATTCACAACATTTACGAATAAGATCACGCCCACACTGTACACCGGATACACAAGAAATGCCGGAAGCCTAAGAACCGATTTCAACAAAAACATCGTACTCAAATAATTAAAGCTTCCCATAACAAGTCCATAGATCACTTCTCTGTATGAAGGCCATTCTTTTGTATACACCATCCACACAACACTTAAAATTAATGCGATCACAAAAGTATAAAATAGGAAGTGGCTCTCATACCGGTGATTTCCATAGCGTTCAAATATCTTAGACATCATATCCGCACAGCCGCCGGATATCAGGAGAAATACAAGCCAGATCTTGCTGTTTGCTTTCTCTTTGTCTGCGCGCCCCTGTATATTTAAAATCAAGATTGCCGCAAGCGCCAGTGCCACTCCAACCCACTGAAGCCTGCCCGGATATTCCCCAAACAAAAATATGGAGAGTAGTGTAGGGACAAGTACTCCCATATGGCTGAATGAAGCTGATATTGTCGTTCCATTCTTCCGTATATTCACTTGCTGAAGAAGCAGTGTCCCCAAATACAGACAACCATTGATGATACTGAGCACAAGAACAAATGCCTGTCCATCTGCCGCCGGATACAGATGCTTATCCGGGAGAAAATAAAAACACCAGAACACAGATGCTATGTAATTGACCACTGTGACCGATTTCATCCGTCCGCTGTGTTGCTCTGCATAGCGGATAGACAGTGACACCCCACTGCTGCATAAAATTGCTAAAATAAGATAAATCATTCCTTTTATATAACTCCGTTTCTTTACTTCCCAGAAAAAATATGTTTCAAAAATACATACATCACAATTCCAAAAGCCATCAGATACCCAAAGGCTCCAAGCGCCGGAATCCCCCAGATCTTCGGAGTCATATTTGTTGTACATATGATACTGGAGCTAATAAGAAGCGCCATAACCCAGAGTCCCATGACAACATTTCTGACCAGTCTCCGAAGAAGTCTCTCCAACTCGTGCGAGGCATGAAGATCCAGATTGATCTTTGTCTGCCCTTTCAAATATCCTTGCAAAATGTCATTGACCAGAGAGGGAATCCCCACTGCTTTGTGAATGGACCGATAGAGATTTTTACCTCCATCTTTTAATTCTTTCTTCCAGTTTTTCTCTTCCAGAAGTTTCCCTGCAATATGTCTGGATGCGATTTCCACCATATTGATCTTTGGCGCAATATCAGCAAGCACCCCTTCCATATGCGTAAGTCCTCTTGCAAGCATGGTCAGACCGTGCGGCATGATGATCTTATTTTCTTTCATAACTTCCATAAGGCTCATCATGACTTCTGCCACATCAATTTCTCCCAGATCCATCGTTCCATACTGGGACAGAAGATTGCTGATGTCATCATAGAGACAGCTTTGATCCGGCTTCTCCCTGAACTCGCCAAGAGCCATGACAACATCCTGAATCTGTCCTACATCCGAGGTTGCAATCCCTTCAATCGCCCGTCCGATCAATTCACGATCTCGTTCCGTAAGTCTGCCCATCATCCCCATATCAATCCAGATAATTTTTCCATCCCGTACCTTTACATTGCCCGGATGGGGATCAGCATGGAAAAATCCATCATCCATAACCTGTTTGATATAGTGATCCACCAGCTTCATTCCGATTTCTTCCAGATCGTAGCCTTGTTCCAGAAGCCATTGTTTATCATCAATGCTGCAGCCATCAATTTGTTCCATAACAAGAACTGCATGATTCGTATACTCATCATACAGCTTCGGTACTCCCACAAAGGCTACTTCTTTATTCCTCTGTGCAAATTCTTTCATATTTGCCGCTTCCGTGAGAAAATTCATCTCTTCTCTCGCCACATCCCACAGTTCGTCCAGCACCATATCAAGATCCACCATATCTTTGATGCTCACTGGCGGAAGCAGCTTTACCGCCCGGTGAAGAAGCCCGATATCACGCGCCATCACTTCATAGATTCCTTTGCGCTGAATCTTTATCACAACCGGCTCTCCGGTTTCAAGGCGGGCGCGATGAACCTGCGCAATAGATGCTGAGCCGATCGGGGTCTTTTCAATCTCTGAAAATATTTCCTGCCACGGACAATGATAGGCTTCATAGAGAACTTCTTCCACTTCCGCAAATGGCATCGGAGCAACCTCCGACCGGAGACGCATCAATTCATCACAATACCGCTTGGGCAGAATATCCGAATGTAACGACATAATCTGTCCAAGCTTAATAAAGGTAGGTCCTAAATCTTCTAATATAAGCCTCAGCTTCTCCGGGGATACTCCCCTTGTGATTCCGTGCTTTTTCAGCACTTCTGTCATTTCTCTAAGCCGGGCTCTGTATTCTCTTGATTCCTGACTGCTCATTTAAGAAGTCTCTCCTTCAATGCCTCTATCTGTTCCGGCGTCATTTTCTCCAATAATTCATCCAGCTCTTCAACAGGATCTGCTTTCTCGGTATTTTTAACATTCTCTTCCACTGTCTTTTTAATGTTATGCTTCAGTTCTTCATTCAAAGCTTTCCCCTGCTCTACGGTAAGCTCTCCTTTTTCCACTAAATCATCCAGAATTTCTTTTGACTTCTCTACCGTAGTTGCCGCAGCGCCGACTCCTGCCAATAATAATTTTTTTACGTTTTCTCCTAATCCTTCCATGCCACATGCTCCTCTCTGTTTTCAAGTATTATTTTAAAAAGCTTATGAGTTTTGGAACAAAAATAAGAAGCCCTGCCATAGCTGCCATGACAGCAGCAATCAGCACCGCCCCTGCCGCCGTATCCTTTGCAAGCTTTGCAAGTGGTTTCTTGTCTTCTGTCACAAGATCTACCACCGCTTCAATGGCGGTATTTACAAGCTCCAGAGACAGAATGAGACCAAACAGCACCAGGCAGATGCACCACTCCGTGACAGAAATATGAAACAGAACACCTGCCACGACCACACACACTGCCGCAAAGCAGTGAATCTTCATATTCCTCTCCCCTCGGATTCCTGCAAAGATTCCTTCAAATGCATATCCAAAGCTCTTATACAATGGATTCTTCCCGGTTTTCTTCATCTCATTCACCCTCTTGTCCAAGATTTATTCTTATTATACTACGATTGGAAACAAAAGTGCATTTTTTCAGATATTTTTAATAAAATAGTTCTAATTTCCATATTCGATGCTGATTTCATTGAACAGGCCAAGAAGCTGTTCCACAGACAGTTCCTCTTTTTCTTCCCCTTTTTTATCCAGAATTACATTTCCCTGATGCATCATCAGCAATCGATTTCCATATTCTACGGCGTATCTCAGATTATGGGTAACCATGATCGTTGTGAGCTTTTTTTCTCTTACAATCTGCTCTGTAAGCTCCATAATCCGGTCTGCCGTTTTCGGATCTAACGCGGCTGTATGTTCATCCAGAATAAGGAAATCAACCGGCGTCATCACAGACATCAGAAGTGCCATAGCCTGGCGTTGTCCGCCGGACAACGCTCCTACTTTCACGTTTAGTTTATCCTCCAAACCAAGATTTAATTTTCTTAATTCTTCCCGGTAAGCATTGATTCTTGCTTTATTTGTCCCTTTGGTAAGACCGAAGCATTTTCCCTTATGATCTGCAAGAGACAGATTCTCCAAAATCGTCATGGAAGGACAGGTTCCCATTGCAGGATTCTGATATACCCTGCCAATTTTTCTATTTCGTTTATACTCTTTTTCTTTCGTAATATCCCTTCCCTGCATTAAGATCTGCCCGGATTCTACCGGAATGCTTCCACAGATAATATTGAGCATAGATGTCTTACCGGAACCATTACTCCCAACAACCGATACAAATTCTCCTTCTTCTATTGTCAGATCAAATCCATCAAAGAGGCACATCTCATTTACCGTGCCGGAATGATAATATTTATTGATGTTTTTTAATTCAAGCATATTATTCCGCCTTTCTTTTTCTCTCCATACTCAATATCAGAATCACCAGAAACAGAACCGCTGTGATCAGCTTCATTGCATTCGGCTCAAAATTCTTTAATGCCACAGCAACACACGCCTTATAGATCACGGAACCTGCCAACACTGCTGTCGTTGTCTTCACCACAGTGAGTTTCCTGAAAATGCTCGTTCCGATGATCACGCTTGCAAGCCCAATGACAATCGCTCCTGTTCCCATAGAGATTTCAAATACGCGCTCCTCCTGTGCAAAAATGCAACCGGCAAGAGCAGTAAGGCCATTGGCAAGCGCAAGCCCGAGAATCTTCACATTTCCCTGATCTTTTGCCAGCGCAGTTACAAGCGCATCATTGTCTCCCGCCGCTCTTAAGAGATACCCGGACTTTGTCTTAAGATAAAGATCCAGAAGGATTTTGCAGATTACCGCCAACAGAAGCACGATCAACAATGTGCTGTATGGTTTCACAGCATCCGGAAAATATTCGGACACGCGATCATTTCTAAAGATTGTTTTCTGTGAAAAAAGTGGTACATTGGACGTTCCTGCAATATAGAGATTGATAGACCAAAGTGCGGTCATCATAATAATTCCTGATAACAGATCCCTGACTTTCCCTTTCACATGAATGACGCCGGTACACACTCCGGCAAGCGCACCTGCCAAAAAAGATGCCGCGAGTGTGAAAAACGGAGAAATTCCTCTTGTGAGAAGTGCAGCTGTTACAGCTGCACCCAGAGGGAAACTTCCATCTACTGTAAGATCCGGAAAATCCAATATTTTATATGTGATATACACTCCTAATGCCAGAATTCCATAAATCAAACCCTGCTCGATAATCGTTATTACAAAATCCATGAATCTGCCTCCTGCTCTACTCTGCAGTAATCTCACTGAAATTTTCTACTGCATTTTTTAATAAATCTTCCGGAACTGTAATTCCAAGATCTGAAGCTACTTTTGCATTTACATAGAAGCCCGGCTCTGTAATGGTCTCAAAATTCAATTCAGAGGCTTTTTTCTCTCCCTTTAATACCTGTGCTGCCATCTTACCGGTCTGTTCTCCAAGAGCAATGTAGTCAATTCCTTCTGCTGCCAGACAGCCGATTTTCACCTGTTCGATCTCACTTCCAAAGACCGGGATCTTCTTCTCATTTGCCTTATCTAAGATTGTGCTCAAAGAAGATACTACGGTATTGTCTGTCAGGTTTGTCATACAATCTACCTCACTTAACAGTTCATCTGCTGCCAGCGGAATGTCTGCGGTTGCCGTAATTCCTTTGGTCACCAGCTGGAACCCGTAGTCTCCTGACAACTTTTCGTACTCTTCAATCGCAGATACAGAATTTGCTTCGCTGGTCGTATACATGATTCCAAGCTTCTTCGCATCCGGAAGCATCTGACGCATCATCTGAAGCTGAGCTTCAATCGGAAGCTTATCGGAAGTACCTGTAACCTCCCCTGCCGGCGCCCCTTCTTCATCCGCAAGCTCTGCCGCCACCGGATCTGTCACTGCTGTGTAGATAACCGGAATCTCAGAATCCATTGCTGCGTTATAGGCACTTTGTGCTGCCGGAGTTGCAATCGCACAGATCATATCTACCTGATCTGATACAAAGCTGTCAGAGATCTGTCCTGCTGTTCCCATATCTGCCGCCGCATTTTTATATTGCACAATCAGATTCTCACCCTCTGTAATTCCTTCACTTTCAAGTCCCTTAAGGAATCCTTCCCGGCAGTTATCAAGAGAGCCATGCTCCGCAAACTGCTCGATTCCAATAGTATAGCTTTCCTTACCATCCGCAGTTTTCTCTTCGGATTGCTTGGAACACCCTGTTGCTGCTACTGTCATCATTGCCAACGTTACCACTGCTGCTACTACTTTTTTCTTCATAATTTCATTCTCCTTTTTACTGCTGTTTTACACATCTTACTGTGCTGCTACGATCTGTTAGGAGAGAAAATGTTCGGGACCGGTGTGCGGATAATAACAGAATTTCCTATTACGTAAAAAACCGCCTCAAACCTTACGGTTTGAGACGGTAATAATTAAAATTATTATTATCGCGGTACCACTCAAATTGACGAATCGTCCACTTTCTCATGTACTAACATACACTCCTGATTGATAACGGGTTCGGTTCCCGACAAGTCCTACTCTTCTCACTCCTGTACGAAACAAGAATTTCAGCCTGCCCTCGAAAGGCCATTCACTTATCTGCTTCATACAGCAATCCCACCACCTGCTGTTCTCTGGAATGTCACGTAATAAGCTACTCTTCTTTCTCAACGGTTTTTTTATTTATGTTCACCACTTTACTGTATGAAATTGAATTTGTCAATACTTTTTTCAAATTCTTTTTTATTTTCTGTTTTTTTAACTGTAGCCTGTTCAAACTATAGGAACATACCGATCTGATATACTGCAAAAGCAGCAAGCCACGCAATCACACATTGTCCGATCACCATGAGTGTTGCCCATTTTCCTCCAAGCTCACGCTTCACAGACGCAATTGCAGCCACACAAGGCGTATAAAGAAGGCAGAATACAAGAAGTGAACCTGCCCCCACAGCGGTAAGCGTACTCTGTAATGCTTCTGTGCTTCCAAATAATACTGTCAGGGAAGACACCACACTCTCCTTCGCCATAAATCCTGAGATCAGCGCAGTCACAATCCTCCAGTCTCCAAAACCGGTCGGGACAAATATAGGAGCAAGAGCCCCTGCAAAAAGCGCAAGAATACTGTTTTGTGAATCTGATACCATATTCAGTCCCGTATCAAAATTCTGCAGGAACCAGATTAAAATAGTTGCCAGGAAAATTACCGTAAATGCTCTCTGGAGGAAATCTTTTGCCTTATCCCACAGCAAATGCAGCACATTTTTTGCCCCCGGCAATCGATAATTCGGAAGCTCCATAACAAACGGAACCGCCTCACCTTTGAAGGTTGTCTTTTTGAAGATCAACGCCATCACAATTCCCATTACAATTCCAAATACATAGAGGGCTATCATAACAAGCGCGCCTCTTCCCGGGAAAAATGCCGCAGTAAAAAATGCATAGATTGGAAGCTTCGCGGTACAGCTCATAAACGGAGTTAAAAGAATCGTCATCTTCCTGTCTCGTTCTGACGGAAGCGTCCTGCTTGCCATAACCCCCGGAACCGTACATCCGAAACCAACCAGCATAGGGACAATACTTCTTCCCGACAAGCCTAATTTACGCAGAAGTTTATCCATGATAAATGCGACACGCGCCATATAACCACTGTCTTCCAGCATTGACAGAAAGAAAAACAAGGTGACAATAATCGGCAGAAAGCTCAAAACACCACCGACACCGTTGAAGATTCCGTCAATCACAAGGGAATGCACAACATGATTCACATTTGCCGCTGTCATCGCCTGATCTGCCATGCCGGTCAGCTCTTCAATTCCTGATTCCAGCACCCCTTGAAGGAAAGCACCTATCACATTGAAGGTCAGCCAGAACACTAACCCCATAATACCGATAAATGCCGGGATTCCCGTATATTTTCCTGTAAGGAAACGGTCGATCTTTCTACTTCTGAGTCGTTCTTTACTTTCTCTTGGTTTTATGACCGTTTCACTGCATACACTTTCTATGTAGTCAAAACGCATCTGAGCAACTGCCGCCGCACGGTCCATCCCCGTCTCTTCCTCGGTCTGTCTGGCGATATCCGTCAGCAGATTCTGCTCATTTTCCGTCAGTTCCAGCTGCTCCAGAATCTTCGCATCCCCTTCCAGAATCTTGCTTGCAGCAAACCGAACAGGAATACCGGTCATCTGCGCATGGTCTTCGATCAAATGCATAACTGCATGAAGTCCCCGATGAATCCCCTCTTCTTTCTTACAGAAATCCGTATCCATCGGACGCTCCTGATATTTTGCCACGTGAACAGCATGACGCACCAACTCTTCGATTCCTTCTCCTTTCACCGCAGAAATCGGAATCACCGGAACTCCGAGCGCCTCCTCCATCTCATTAACCATAACAGAACCGTCATTTTCTCTTAGTTCATCCATCATGTTTAACGCTACTACCATTGGAAATCCCAGTTCCAGAAGCTGCATCGTCAGATAAAGATTCCGCTCAATATTCGTTGCATCTACAATGTTGATAATTCCCTTTGGCTTCTCACGGATAACAAATTCTCTGGTCACAATCTCTTCACTACTGTAAGGAGACATAGAATAAATTCCGGGAAGATCTGTAAGCAACGTATTATCATAGCCTCTGATCACACCATCCTTGCGGTCCACCGTTACACCCGGGAAATTTCCCACGTGCTGCTTCGAGCCTGTCAACTGGTTAAACAGTGTTGTCTTCCCACAGTTTTGGTTGCCCACAAGTGCAAAAGTAAGCGTCACATCATCCGGAAGCGGATTTTCTTCTTTCCGGTCGTGGAATTTGCCACCTTCACCGTAGCCGGGATGATGCTTCTCCACTCTCAATTCTGTATTTTCACTTTTTTTCGGCTTATGTGCTTCGCTGATTTCGATATTTTCGGCATCTGCCAGACGAATAGACAACTCATATCCGTGAATTCGAAGTTCTACCGGGTCCCCCATTGGCGCATACTTCACGACGGTTACTTCCGTTCCCTGAATCAGCCCCATGTCAAGGAAATGCTGACGAAGGGCGCCTTTGCCTCCTACTGACAATATGGTCGCAGTATCGCCGATCTGCAATTCACTCAGTTTCATATCTATTCCACTCCTCAAATTTATCTCTCTATTATTTTGATAACTTTTCTCATTTATCCGTTTTATTCTACCACTATTCCTATCATTTGTCCAGACAAAATTAACTTCTCAAAACCATGAACTATGCTGTTTTTATCAAACAAAATGCAGTGGATCAATCTCCACTGCATTCTATAAGAAACCCTTTTTCCTTCAATGTTTTTTCAATCAGATCCAGTGTTTTTTCACTGTCTGCGCTGACTTTGTGATAGTGGTAGCCTGATGTAATATTTTTCAGGGGACTGGATTTTCCGCTTCGGATATCTTCCATAAATTCACCGGCTTTCCTTCGGGAATTCACCTGAAGATTCGCCTCAATCTGACCATATACGCGGTGATTTACCATGACATTTTCCACACACCCGCCCAGATCTACAATGGAGCACAGTTCTTCCTCTAACTGTTCATCCGTGTGATTCACCTTGAACACTCTCACTGCGTGAACCGGCTGTTCCAATACGTAACCTCTGTTTGTTGAAATCACATGATACCCTGCTGCCCGGATCAAAGCAATATCCTGCACGATCACCTGACGACTGACTCCGTAAGTTTCTGCCAGACTTTTCCCTGACAAAGGGACAGCACTTCTCTGAATCTGTTCAATCATCTCTGCTCGTCTCTCTAAACCTGTCATAACCGCTCCTTCTTCCACCTTTCATTTTTCTCTTTAAACTGCATGCAGATTTTTCAAAGAAATATCAAGGATAGGAGCTGAATGTGTCAGTGCACCGCTGGATATATAATCTACTCCGATTGCAGTAAGACGTCCGATATTTTCCTTTGTCACATTTCCGGAACACTCTGTCTCGGCTCTGCCGTCAATCAACGCAATGGCAGCTTTCATCTCATCCACAGACATATTGTCAAGCATAATAATATCCGCACCTGCTTCCACCGCTTCTTTTACCATATCAAGATTCTCTACTTCCACCTCGATCTTACGGACGAACGGAGCGTATTCTTTCGCCATTTTCACAGCCTTTTCTACACTTCCTGCAGCGCCGATATGATTGTCCTTTAACAAGACTCCGTCGGATAAATTATAGCGGTGATTATACCCTCCGCCGACTCTGACTGCATATTTTTCGAAAATTCTCATATTCGGTGTTGTCTTTCTCGTATCCAAAAGCTTCGTTTTGCTTCCCTCAAGAAGAGCTGCCACAGAATGTGTGTACGTAGCGATTCCGCTCATGCGCTGCAGATAATTAAGCGCTACACGCTCACCGGACAGAAGCACCCGGATATCTCCCACGACCTTGCCCATCAATTGTCCGTTTTTCACCTCATCACCGTCTTTGCAGTACAGCTCTACCTTTGTATCGGCATCTAACAGTTCAAATACCCTTGCAAAAACGTCCAGACCTGCAATCACGCCATCCTGCTTGCAGCGAAGTTCCACTTCTCCCACAACAGCTTCTTTCATCACAGAATTAGTTGTCACGTCCTCACTGGAAATATCTTCTTTTAACGCTTCCATGATCAAATGATCTGCCTGAAGCTTCATTGTAATTTGATTCATTGATTTCTTCTCCTCTTCTCTATCTCTTAATCTTCTCTGTTCATTTCTATAAAATCTGCACCTATGCTCTTTCAATAGCTTTCGCTGCTCTCTTTGCAAACACCATACTCTCTAAAAGTGAATTACTTGCCAGACGATTTTTCCCGTGGACACCATTACAGCTTGTCTCTCCAACTGCATACAGATGTTCCATAGAAGTCCTGCTGTCATTGTCTACCCAGATGCCTCCCATAAAATAATGCTGGGCGGGAACAACCGGAATCCAATCTTTAAACACATCATAGCCCTCTTCCTGACAGCGCTGACAGATATTCGGAAAATGCTTTGCAATATCCTCTCTCGGAATATGCTCCATCGAAAGCCACACGTGATCGGTTCCATCCTTCTTCATCTGTTCTCGGATTGCCTCTGATACAACATCTCTCGGAAGTAATTCATTGACAAAGCGGTGTCCGTTCTTATCGTAAAGAACTGCTCCTTCTCCGCGCACTGATTCTGAAATTAAGAATCTCCGCCCCGGCTTCTTGGAATACAGCGTTGTCGGATGAATCTGCACATAATCCAGATGCTCCATACGGATTCCGTGTTTTTTTCCTATATCCAATGCATCCCCTGTTAAATGCGGAAAATTCGTGGAGTGCTGGTACCTGCCCCCGATTCCGCCACTTGCAAGAATCGTATTTTCAGCATAAATCTTCCATTCAGCGCCTTCATGTTCCGCCAGTATCCCGATACACTGTCCATTTTCTTCCAAAATATCCGTCATCGCCGTATATTCGTAGATGGAGATATTCTTTCTCTCTTTTGCGCGTTCCAATAATTTACTTGTAATCTCCTGCCCGGTAATATCCTCGTGATACAAAATTCTCGGCTTAGAGTGAGCGCCTTCGCGAGTATATACGAATTCTCCATCTTTCTTCTCGAATTCCACACCATAAGACACCAAATCTTCTATGATCTCTCTGGAAGAGCGGATCATAATATCCACCGATTCCTTACGGTTTTCATAGTGTCCCGCTTTCATAGTATCTTCAAAATAGCTGTCATAATCGTTATCATCCCGCTGTACACAGATTCCTCCCTGCGCCAAAAAAGAATCGCTGCTCTCCATATCAGACTTGGTAATCAGCACGACTTTCTTATGTGGTTCTATATTTAATGCGGCAAATAATCCGCCCACACCCGTGCCGACGATGACAACGTCTGCATATATATCCATCGTTTATTTCCTCTCTCATTTACAAACTCTATTTAGCAAGTTCCAGCATCCGTTCCAACGGCTTTCCGGAATTTTCCCTTAATTCATCCGTCACATGAACTTCATTTTCTCCTGTTTCCAGCACATGCAGGATCTTATCAAGCGTCACGCGTTTCATATCCTCACATACCGGCTCTGTCTCTGTAAAATAGAATACTTTCTCCGGATTCTGCTTTTCCAGTTCATAACGCACTCCATTTTCTGTGCAGATGATAAATTCCCGGGCTGCGCTCTCTCCGGCATATTTAATAATGCCAGACGTGCTGCCTATATAATCCGCCATTTCACAGATCTCCTGTGTACATTCCGGATGCACTAACACTTCCGCCTTCGGATGAGCAGCTTTTGCTTTCTTGAGTTCCTCTGTCAAAAGTTTTTCATGAACCGGGCAATAACCTTCGTTATATACAAATGTCTTCTCCGGCACCTGCTGTGCCACATAGTGGGCAAGATTCCGATCCGGTATAAAGAAAATATATTTCTGCGGCAACGCTTTTACAATCTTTACAGCATTGGCAGATGTCACACATACATCCGAATATTGTTTTAATTCAGCTGTAGAATTGATATAGCAGACAACAGCCAGATCGTCATAAGTATCCCGCATCTTCTGAATGGTCTCCTTATCCGCCATATGTGCCATCGCACAATCTGCAGACAGATCCGGCATCAGCACTGTTTTATCCGGATTCAGTATCTTGGCACTCTCTCCCATAAAAGACACGCCACAGAAAATAATCATCTGCTCCTTTAATCCAACGGCAACTTTACTCAAATAAAAAGAATCCCCTATGTAATCTGCAATCTCCTGAACTTCGGCAGGTACATAGTAGTGCGCTAAAATCACGGCATTCTTCTCTTGTTTTAATTGTTTTATCTGTTCTGTAATTTCCATAACTTCTCCCTTTCTCAGACTCACATTGTTCCTATTATACCACCTAAGTTTACATGTGACAAGACAGTTGTTAAGACAAATAATTAACACATTCATAGTATCTTGTAATATAGCCAAAAATAAAAGAGGCTTCCGCCCCTTTTATTACCATTAAGGATTTTCTATTCTGACTTTACACAATGGAATGTATAATAATCAACATCATCCGAATAATCGATGGTTAAAGTTCCATCTTCATTGATCGTCACATAAATTCCCGGATTCTCCGTATCAATGGTACAATATCCAAGCGCAATCGTCCATCCGAACTCACCTATATCCTGACCTTTGTACCTCACAGCTACTGTGTGATCTTTCTTAAATTCAAGCCGCAATGCGTCACCTATATTTTCAACTCCCTCCATAGAAGTCTGCGGTCCGTCTCCCAGAAGTTCCTCCACACTGCCTGAGCTCCATGTTCCTACCATCGCTTTTTCTTCCTCAGTCATATAGAGGGACGGGTCCATAGCGTCAGTTCCATCTTTGGCAAATATCACTTTCACTCCCATTTCAAGCATATCTTCAAATGTAATACAGTTATCGCCAATCTCACCTGTCATTTCTGCTCCTTCAATTGTCAATGTGAACTGATTCTCTTCTACTGACCATTTCCCAGACCCATGTTCGTCTCCCACTGTAAATTCTACCTTGTTATTTTTCTTAACTTCAAATTCAAACGCGCCTCCTATTGCCTCCTCTACAGACATCTGTACTCCCATTGTTTCTGCAACCAGTCCAATCCACTTCCCTTCATAAGGGCTTTTCTTTTCTTCGGATGTTCCACATCCACTGAACAACAAAATGGCAGCTACCAAAAGAAGGGACACCTTTTTCCAGTATTCTTTTCTCATCTCGTACCTCCTTACACTGTATTATGATTTTGTTTCTGTAAAAAACGGCTGAAGAAGTTCTGCCACCTTTGTAATCGGCATTGTCTGAAGAATAATCTTTCCCGGTCCTTTGATTACAGTGTTAAAAATCCCCTCGCCACCAAGAAGCATATTTTTTACTCCCGGTACTTTCACAACATCCATCGTACAGGTTTCTTCCATTGCTGCAAGATATCCGGTATCAACCACCATCTGTTGTCCTGCTTCCAGTGTATACTCTACACCATATCCATCAATTTCAATAAATGCAATTCCATTTCCTGATAATTTCTGCATAATAAATCCCTCACCGCCAAACAAGCCTTTTCCAAGCTTTTTCTGGAAATGCATAGACAACTCTACTCCCTCCTGCGCTGCCAGAAATGCACTTTTCTGAACGATCATACTTCTTCCTGCAGATATCTCCAAAGCATTGATAGAACCCGGAAAACTGGAAGCAAATGCAATCAATCCTTCTCCTCCCTGTGGAGTATAGCGGTTCTGAAAAATGCTGTCTCCGGATAACAATCTGCCAAATGCTTTCTTCATGCCGCCTCCACTATTTGTCTCCATCTGCATATTGGGACTCATCCAGCTCATACTTCCTGATTCCGTAATCACAGCTTCTCCCGGATTCAGGTGACATACAACAACCGGTAAACTATTTCCTAATATTTCGTATCTCATTTTCTTTCTCCTTTCACATTCTTTTTAAAATATTTTTCTTAAAAATACATTCCTAAAATCCACTCATCCGATACACAAGGAACTCATCTGCGGATTCATCCTCACGCTCTTCTGCCATTCCTACCAAAATACTTCCATCCGGCAATTTTGTAGCTGCACTGATCCATGGATAGTTTGTACCAAACAACGCATCATCTTCCAAAGCGCCTACAAAAGTTCCGTCTGTCTTCCAGAAATAAAGTTTCCTCATATTTCCGTCAAATGCGATAAATCCCTGTTCCGTCTCTTCCATCTGGGTAACAGCGCCAAGCCAGTCCGGATTATCCATTCCTTTATTTCCAAACACAAATTTCTGATTTCCATCGAAATCAAATGCCCACACTGTATGATTATCCGTTGACGGGTCACTTCCCATCACATATACGTAATTCTCTGTGATATCTGTCTCTGACAAGTTCTCCGTCTCCATCAAATTCCACGGTTCCACTGCTGCAATTGCCTCATTCATAGTCACTTTTTCTAATTTACTGTGCGGAAAACTGGATACTCCAAATGCTCCGCCTTTGTGCATCACCGTTTTTCCCGGTCCTTCGTTAGAAGCAACTATTTCGCCGTCACAAATGGTTAACATCGGCTTCATAAATCCTGATACATAGAGATTACCATTATCATCCGCACTGATTTCTTCATATCCTTCTTCTATTTCAATCTCCCGGACAAAAGTAAGGGTATCACTCCATGTATACTCTTTTAATTTTTCATCCAATAAGATCCAGACGGTATTGCCGGAGCTTGTCATCCGTCCACTGAAAATATCATCTACAAGTACCGGTTCTTCCATTTCGATCCACTCTGTACTGATCTTAATATCAGCTACCATGGCTTCGTGTACACGCTCTGTTTGAAAAGCAGTTCCGTCTTCTGGTTTCTTTTTCTCTTCCGTATCTTTTTCTGTTTGTTCTTTTTTCTCTTCTGTTTTTTCTTTTTGCTTATCATCCTTCTGGCTGCAGCCAATACAACACATAATAGCCAAGCAGATAAACACTACAGAAAAAATCACTCTTCTTTTGTTTTTTCTTCTCATCTCTCCTACCTCCCTTTTTTCCTGGAAATGATATCTGTTAGCTCATATGTACCAAAAAAAAGAGGAAATATCTATGGGAATGATTCGTATTTCCCACGTATTTCCTCATCTACTAATCATTAGTATATGTCTTTTTTTGTGCCTTTAGACAGTTATTTTTCCACTTTCTCCCGCTTCAAAAGCTGATCGATCCGTCCACATCTCCGAAACAAATCAATATACAGCATTAGTTCTTCGTAAGTCGTTGTCCCCAGCTTACGATTCATGTTCGTATTATGTTTTCTTGCAGTGCCGATACTGATACATTCATATTCAGCAACCTCTTTAATATCCATCCCTTCTGCATAGTGACACAATACAATCTGCTCCATAGGGGTCAATGTATCCGCCCGTTCCATAAACTGCCGAAGCAATACTTCTACATTCTCCGGCAACTCATTTTCAAGCAGAAGCTGTCTCTTCTTCTCCTCCTTCTTTAAATACTGTGACAATATAAATGCGACTAAAAGACAGATCACAAGGCATGCGGTACTCCCCAGCATCCATTTTTTCCATCTTTCTTCCTCCATTTTTTTCACTCCTGTTTCCGGAAGTAAACTGACAACCGCAAACGGTGATCCAGATGCCGAATAAATCTTCAGTATTTGATGATTTCCAATATATTTCCGCTTATCAGAGGCATAAATATAGTACCCTTCTTTTTCTTTTATTGTCAGTTCCCCTTCCGGCTTCAAAAAGGTGCCTTCGGAATTCCCCAGCATTGCTTTTTCAAGAGATATCTTTTTTTCTTTCACAGGCGCAAAAGCTGTTACTATATTTCCATAAGGACTATCCACAGCCGGATAAGACAAACTGAAATACAGATCACTCATCTCTAATCCACAGATACCTCTCACCATTCCATGACTGTCTAAAACAGGAACACAAACCAGGATCACTTCTTCCCACGTACCTTGGAGTTTGATTCTTTCCGTCCAGAAGCAATTCTCTGATAATCTCCCTCCTGATTCTCCTGCGACATTTTCATATCCGGGGAGATTGGAAATATCAAATTCCAGATTCCATCGATTATGTAATTCCACATTATCCTTTCTTGCGACCTCCGCCATTCCTCGAAAATACTTAATGTGTTGATTATAAGAGCTGACAGCCTTCAGATCAGAAAGACGCAAATAGACTCCCATGCGTGATGTTTCTGCTTTTTCTATCTCTGTATTCACAGTTGCATCCATGATGAAAAAAGCGCCACTGCAATAATTTGTATTCAATGCCGCTTTTACAGATGAATAAGCAGCTGTTTCCAATTCAAAGATCAGTTCCGGATCATTATTAATTTCTTCAAATGTTTTCCCTCTTGTACTTAATACTTGCTCCAGTTCCTGCGTCAGTTCCTCTGAAAGCGCAATACTTCTTGCAGTCAGTGTTTCTGCCTGCCTCTGAATCAATGCCACTGTATTTTGCTGCTGCACCTTTAACATCTCATTAACTTTGCGATCTTCCGGTGGCAAAGCCCCGATAAAAACAAGCGCTAACAACAATGCAGACACAAACGCCCCGACTCTGCTTCCATCATATACAATCATCTGAATCTTTCTTTTCTGCATTCCTTCTCCTTCATCATTTTGAATAAGCGCTCTTTAACTCCTGAAATGTAATCTCTGACATTTCATCCGGCGTCCAGCCTTCTTCTGTAACCTTATTTCTTCCCGTCAACAAAATTTGACGAACCAGTTTTTCAAAGCGTGTTTCCAGATCAAGATAAGTATCCAATTGAGGCATTGTATAAAATTTATAAGTTTTCTGCATTTCCATAAGTGTCTTATAAAGTGATACATACATCGGATCTTGCAGATTATGAATTGCCTCCGGGAGATAGCGATCAAAGGACTCCTGTTTCACCGGCATATATCCGAGGCTTGTCACAAATTCCACATTTCGTTTTGCATCTGTCAGCCATTTTAAAAATGTCATACATGCCTCTTCCCGTTCCGGTGAAGATTTTACTGTACAAATTCCTGCTCCCCTTTGCATTACCAGACGACTCCCCTCTTCAAATACCGGACACGGCATTGTTATGATTTCAACTTTCTCAGATGTATTGTCTTCATAAGTCACTTCGTCAGAATAATACAGTACACTGGCAGAAGATGCTACCGACACAATGGTATCTCCGGTACGAAGAGGCTCTGTTGCATAACCTCCCTGAAGCCAGACACCTCCCGATAACGCTGCATGTGCATATGGCTTCCACACACGTTCAAAGGCTGGCCCAAATACCAGACTTTTCTCATCAAAAAAATCTTCTCCAAGAGAATCTACGCCTACTTGAAAATAATTGAAATGATAATCATGTACAAAGAATGTTTTTCCTGTCCTACGCGCATATTCTTCCGACGCCTCATATAGTCCGTCCCACGAAACAAGATTTTCATATCCTATTCCGGAAATATCTGAAAAGCGTTCGAACGCTGTCTTGTTAACAAACATAGTCTCCGTCGATTTTGCAACAGGCAATATGACTTGACGGTCATGAAGAAAGCCTTCCTCCATGAATTCTGGAATAAATTCTTCTAATTCTTCTTTGGTAAAATAATCCCGATAGTCTACTAAGATATCTTCATCCGGCATAGCCAGAACTGTTTTCGGATAGGATACAAACATATCGGGAAGTTTGGATGCCCCCGGCTCTTCAAAAGCCGATGATAATACGCTCTCATGAATTGTATTGGTATTTGTCACACTTCCAACGGAAACACATATATTCTCTTCTTCTCCCACCGTCTGATTAAATTCATCGATCAAATCATTCAAAGGCGATTCTGTCTGCCCTCCATATACATGCCACAATGTAACCGTCACAGGCTCTTCCTTTTTCCCCTCTGAATTCGACGCACATCCCATACATGCTCCCAGCACTGTCAATATCAGGATAACACTTAACCCTTTCTTCACTCTTCTCATTCCAGTACCCTCCACACTTTTCTGCAAACAATATCCTTATTATAAGGTTTCTATTTTCCGCCTGCACCACCCATCTGGGGGGGGATAGAATTTTAAAATCCATTTATAATAAGATTTTTCTGGGTTACTGCCACAGCAAGCTTTGTCTTCGAATCAAAATTTGTTTTTCTCAGCATATTACTGATATGCCACTTCACTGTTTCATGTGAAATTTCCAAATTCTCGGCAATCCTTTTATAAGATTTCCCCTCGACAACCAGGCGAAGCACCTCTATTTCCGCCCTTGTAAACTCACAGCTTTTTGCGGTTCCTACCATCACTTCCGGTGTCGTATCCGGATACACCGATTCCCCTTCCATTGTCCGATCCATTACTGCTAATAACTCTTCTGGCGTCGCGTCTTTATACCAGAAACTATCCGCACCTGCTTCTTTTGCCTTTTCTAAAAAACCAAACTCTACCATAGATGTAATCATAACAATCTTCACCCATGGCAACGCTTTTTTTATCTTTTTTGCAGCAGCAAGTCCACTCTCATCTTCTTCCGTACAAATGTCCATTAAAATTAAATCCGCACCACATTTTCTACATACCGCTTCTGCCATAGCCGCATTAGAGATGGATGCTACTGTCTGATAACACTTGCCAGATGCCAGATATTGCTCCATCGCTAGTCTTACCATAGGTTGATCCTCTACGATCATTACTTTGACCACCACAATCCTCCTTTCTCTTTCGGCAGCACTATGATTACCGCGAATCCAAGCTGAGTTCCAACTTCCATGACTCCTCCGTCTTGTTCAACCTGTCTTCTAAGCTCAGAGAGACCTCCGCCTTCAATAATTTGCTCTTCCGGCTTCTTCCCATCATTTGTGATTTTCACCCAAATTTCCTGAACTGCCTCTGTAATGTCCACATACAAGGTTTCTGCATCTGCGTGGCTGACTGCATTTGCTGCACATACATCTACCGCCAACTCAAAAACCTTCTGCATCCGGGATTCTTGAGGAAATTGTCCACAATATGCAATCTTCATTCCAAGCTCTTTTACTTTGTCATCCATCCGATATCTCTTGTTCTTGTCCGCCGGATTTACAAAAAGAGTCTGCAAACTCTCCATCCATTGCAGACAGAACAGATGCTCTTCTCTTCCTTTGATCTGCCCTTCCAGAGCTCTGTGTGTTAACAATAACTGCCTTCCGAGTTCTTGATGAATCCTTATTTTTAACGCACGAAGCCGTGCGGCCTCTTCATTTTCTAATTTCTTAAAATTGCAGCTTTCAACCTCTTCACGATATGTAAGGGATAAGAGCCATGAACCGTTATAATCTTCTTCACATTCTGCCCCACAACGTTTCACAGCCTCCACCGGACATAGATCTGCCTCCACATTCATTGTACAAACAATGTTTTGCTCCTCCTGCCTCAAAGATATCATGACAGCCGAAACATCTTCGGACACTTCATCGATAACCTGCTGAAAAAAGTGATATATTTTAATCGCTGCTCTTCCGGATATTTTACCGTCTTCTACGCTATAGAAACTGCCGGATACTCCCAAGGTATTCAATCCCTTCAAAGACTCCTCCAAGCAGAACTTAAGTTCCAGAATCGGAAGAAATGCCGGACACCTTTCTTGCTGCAAAGACAAAAGAATCAAATTCAGATAACGTTTAAGATAGATTCCATTTAGCATGATCTTACCCAGTATTTTTTCTTTTCCTTTTCTCTGCTTACATTGTTGATAACGGTCCAAATATCCAACCATTCTCTCTATTCTGTCTCTGATTTCACTTTGTACTGTCTCTAAGCTTTCTCTCTTCAATTTTTTATTTTCTTCCTTTGAAACTTTTTCTATATTTTATCATAAAATATAGAAAGAAATCATTCTAAATCTTATTTTATTTGCACAAAAGTCTCATTGTCAAAAAAAGCCTTCGAACTAATGAAATCTTATCTGTTTCATCAGCTCGAAAGCTCCTATAAATGACATTATTTAACATTTCTCTGCAATCTCATAGATCAGACGCTCTGTATCTGTCCATCCAAGACACGAATCTGTGATAGAGCGTCCATATACCCGTTCACTGTCTATGCTCTGATTGCCTTCTTCCAGATAGCTTTCAATCATAACACCTTTTACCAGTGTCTTAAGTTCCGGGTTGTAATTCCGACTATGGATCACTTCGCTGACAATACGTATCTGTTCTTTGAACTTCTTATTTGAGTTTGAATGATTGGCATCAATGATTGCCGCAGGATTTTTCAGTTCTTTCTTCTTATAGACTTCCAGAAGACGCACAAGATCTTCATAATGATAGTTCGGAATACAGGTTCCGTATTTATCTACGCCGCCACGCAAAATCACATGTGCAAGATCATTTCCCTCCGTTGTCACATCCATACCGCGATAAATAAACCGGTGCGAATGTTGTGCTGCGACAACTGAATTCAACATAACAGCAAAATCTCCACTGGTTGGATTCTTCATACCAATCGGTATATCCATACCACTGGCTGTCAGTCTGTGCTGCTGATTCTCTACGGATCTGGCTCCGATAGCCTCATAGGACAGAATATCGTCCAGATAGCTCCGGTTCTCCGGGTAAAGCATCTCGTCTGCCGCTGTCAATCCACTTTCTTCAATCGCACGCAAATGCATCTTACGAATCGCTATGATCCCTGCCAGCAGGTCCGGCGCTTTATCCGGTTCCGGCTGATGAAGCATTCCTTTATAGCCTTCTCCGGTTGTTCTTGGCTTATTCGTATAGATTCTTGGGATGATCATCAGACGGTCTGATACTTTTTCATTCACTTTTGCCAGCCGATTCACGTATTCGCAGACGGAATCTTCATTATCTGCCGAGCATGGACCAACCAGAACAATAAACTTATCTGATTTCCCGGTAAAAATATCTCTGATTTCCTGATCTCTTTCTTTTTTAATTTCCTTTGATTTCTCCGGCATTGGATATTCTGCTTTTAAATCTGCCGGAAGCGGAAGTTCTGCATTTACTTTCATTCCCATTCTGTATTACCTCGTTGCCTGCTTAAAACAGTCCTTCTATCTTTCAAATATATGTTACATTTATTTTCCGTTAATTGTATCATAATTCATTTGAAATTGAAAATATTTTTTACAGGAAAATGTGATTCTCGCATACAAACTCGCATACAAAAACCCCGCTTGTTTCCAAGCGGGGTCCTATGCTTCAATCTATTAATTCAATTGAAAATCTTATTTCTCAGCGATAGCTGCCTGTGCTGCTGCAAGACGAGCGATCGGTACACGGAATGGTGAACAAGATACGTAGTCTAAGCCAATCTTATGGCAGAACTCTACGGAACTTGGGTCTCCACCGTGCTCTCCACAGATACCGATGTGAAGGTTTGGATTAACCGGTTTGCCTAATTTGATAGACATTTCCATTAATTTACCAACACCTGTCTGATCAAGCTTAGCAAATGGATCGTTCTCGAAGATCTTAGCATCATAGTAAGCATCTAAGAACTTACCAGCATCGTCACGAGAGAATCCGAATGCCATCTGTGTTAAGTCGTTAGTACCGAAGCAGAAGAAATCAGCTTCAGAAGCGATCTCGTCAGCTGTAAGAGCTGCTCTTGGGATCTCGATCATTGTACCAACTTCGTATTTCAGGTCAGAACCTACTGCTGCGATTTCAGCGTCAGCAGTCTCTACAACTACCTTCTTAACGTATTTTAATTCTTTTACATCACCAACAAGTGGGATCATGATCTCTGGGCATACGTTCCAGTCAGCGTGTGCTTTCTGTACGTTGATAGCTGCACGGATAACAGCTCTTGTCTGCATCTTGGCAATCTCTGGATAAGTAACTGCAAGACGGCATCCACGGTGACCCATCATTGGGTTGAACTCATGTAAGCTGTCGATGATTGCTTTGATCTGATCAACAGTCTTGCCCTGAGAATCAGCAAGTTTCTTAATGTCTTCTTCGTCTGTTGGAACGAACTCATGAAGCGGTGGATCAAGGAAACGGATAGTAACCGGGTTACCTT